>JACCDG010851567.1_pt1 | contig 17314 bp, 28 predicted proteins | sample 7442471 | NCBI WGS metagenome assembly JACCDG01 (sample SAMN15323444, study PRJNA562643) | freshwater metagenome | isolation source: river surface water | place: USA:Blue River Watershed | collected 2017-08-17 | reverse complement strand
ATAACCTGATCAAGGCCGGCCTCATTTATAATATCATACCTTAAGTTCCAAGGTAAAAACCTACCGACCTCCCAATCATAGATATCATAAGCAATAAATATACTGGGTAATCTATCATAGTGTATTACATGAGTGTAAGCAAGCCATTCGCCATATATAGAATATGGGCCAAGTTTTGCTAGTACCTCAAAACTCTTTCTATGCTTATAGAACCAGTTCCATATGTCTAGAAACTGATCTTTTGCTTTTGTTCTCTTACTATACCCCTTACGTAGTATAAATCTTCTATTTCTAATTAAGGGCTCGTTTTTATAGAGTGCCATACCACAATTAGCACCATCTAACTTTTCCTCGAAAGTAACATAGTGTGTTTCCATGAGTATTTTTAACTGTTCGATTGTTATATGGGGCGTAGAAGGAAATTCTGGTAATATACGCTTTTCCTCGTCAAACATGCAGATATTATACCTTTTAATAATCTACTTTTTCTTTTAACAAATTCTTCTTCCATTAAACAGTGAACAAAAACACAATAAAGGTATGTATAACAAGCTAGCTCAAATATACAATCAGAACATACTAGAGAAGACAGCCGCTGATATGCTTGCAGAGCAGGTCGGTTTTGATGTTAATAATATATCTCCAGATCAGTTAGAGGCATATGCTCAGCAGATGCTTTCAGAGGCTGATACCGCTGCTGCTTCTCAGCAGGATGTATATGCTCAGGGTGAACCCAATCTAGCTGATACTCGTCAGACTGCACTAAACACTATGCCTGCTGAGCAGTTAGTTCAGACTCCTGAGTTTGATCAGGGAGATACTATTGGTAAGGTTGCTGCTTACAGAATTTATAGAGACCTTATGCCTACAATGACCAATGATATCTATGAGACTGTAAAGCAGGCATTCTACCAGGTTATAAAAGAGGCAGGCTTTGCTGACTCTGCACGTAGTTATGCTGGTGCAGCTAAGAATACTGTAAGAGATGTTGCTGGTGCGGCTGGTGGTGCAGTAGCTAATGCAGGTAGAAGTGTAGCTCGTAACGTTCAGAGTAGAGCCGGTGGTGCGTTCAATACTGCAAAGGAAGTAGCTCAGAAGCATCCTAAGAAGATGATTGGTGCTGCTGCTGGTCTTGGTGCTCTTGGTGCAGGTGGTGCTTATATGGCTTCTAAGGAGGCAAATTTCGGTGGTGGTTTTGCACCTCAGGGACAGATTGCTCCTCAGCAGGCTCCTCAGCAAGGACAGAGTTCAGCTCTAGATCAGATGGCACAGCAGAAGGTAATGGATTATCTACAGGCACAGGGATATGATCTAAATCAGCTATTTGGCGGAGCTGACCAGGGACAGAATGTACAAGAGCAGCCTATGCAGGGACAGGATATGGCAGTAAAGATGGCTAATGATGCTATTCGTAGCCAGGTAGACCAGCACACAAATCAGCTAGCTATAAGCATGCTACAGCAGCTAGGAATTAATGTAAATGATACTGGTGCAGATACTTCAGCTCAAGATCAGTCTCAGGCTCCTCAGGGATACTAAGGAAACTATAGGAGGAAAAACGAAAGGAGGAGTATGATAGATTCAGCAAGCATTGTTCGTCAGTTAATTAAAGAAGCTAAAGATAAGACCCTATCAAAGACTGCAGCAGTTACCTGCACAAAAGGTTGCCCTGAAGGCAAGTGTTCTTGTGGTAAGAAAGAAGAAAAGAAGGATTCTACAAAAGAGGCAAACTTAAAAACTGCTGCCTTAATGAGAGAGATGGCATCTAATCTAGAAAACATTCTACCTCAGCCAGCAAGTGCTAAACTAGCTAAAGATTTAAACTATCCAGTACATGCAGCACCAAGACCAGGATTTCATTTAAAGCCAGATGATATGGGGCATACTCCGTTTGACCCAACTAAGACAAAAACTAAAATGCCTGAGAAAGAATTTAAAACAGATGAAGGACAGAAGCCTGGAGCTTCGGCACCAAGGCAGGATAGTTTAACAAACAATAAATCCGCTGCTGCAGTTCTAGATAAGCTTGCTGCTGATGGTGTTGCGTATAAGACTACTAAAGCTGGTGAGCCTGGAAGTGACTTTGCTGGTAATGCATCTGATAGCGCAGGCTTCGGTAACGAACTACGCCCTCATATCCGTACTGCAAAAGGTATGATTAATGCTACCAAACGTGACCTAAAGAGAAACTATATTAAGGAGCAGGTAGGAAAGTTATTTAAGCATGTAGACCCAGAGAAGGATACAGTTATTAAGCAGGTATTTCATCATGGTGCAGAGACTTCTAAACTAGCCGGACTTGAAGTTCTAAAGAAGATGAAAGGTCTAGTTAACAAGGAAGAGAAGGAAGAGCATGAGGAAGAGAAGATAGCTCCTGGAATTCATGCTAAGATAAAGAAAGAAGAAGGAAAAGATTCTGCTACAAAAAAACTAGCTTCAATAGTATCCAATCCAAATCATCCAAAGTATAATGCAGTTATGTCTGTTATTAAGAAAGCAGAAGGATTACCACAAAGTGCAGGTGCAGCTGGCGCCCCTGTAGCTTCTCCTGAACAGGTACCTGGTCAGCAGGACCCAACCCAGGCAATGAAACCACCGGGATGCACTTGTCAGCAAGGCATGGACGGCCAGCCACTATGCCCAATATGTAAAATACAGGAAATACTTAAGTTACAGCAAATGCAGCAAGGACAAGAAGGAGCAGCTAATCCAATGCAAGGTAGCCAAGGCGCAGCAGCAATGCCAGCAGGAGGAGCCCCAAATGCTTAAGTTCAGCTCTTTCGATGTTAAGAATGTACTATCGGCGGGAGCAGATATTATAGAGGATCAGCAGAATAAGTTAGATGTCCTTAGTGCTAAGGTTGCCTTTTATGAGAAGGAGAAGAGAGCCATTAAACTAGCTGAGATAATGGAAGATAAGGGATTAAACTCGGGGCTAACTTATGAAGAGAAGATTGACTCTCTAATGAATCACGCTAATTTAGATGTTGTTGAGGAAGCTCTTGATATGGAGCCTGCAAGATTAGCAAAAGTCGCAACCTTGGACAGCCAAGGCACTTCAACCGAATCATACCTACGTATGATTCAGTAGCCCCCGAAAGGAGCACCCATGCCCATAGTAAACTTCAGACCACACCGTTCAATTCTAGATACAGAGCGTCCTGATGCAATTCTTGTTGATCCTACTATTCTAGTTCCTGGTAAGGCAACATCTCTTTTAGATGGTGAATGGCTAGAGCTTGATTCAGCAGATGGTTATCCTAAGTATAAGAGAGGAACAGCAGCGCAGGAAGGTACTACATTTCTAACAGGTCCATTCTGGGGCGAGCAGGGTAGAACAGATATTCAGTTTGCTAAGAAAATTCCTATAATTATGAGTGGTAACTTAGAGGCAAGTACTCGTATCTGTGACAAGGCTAACTTAACTGTAACTGGCTCACCTCTAGTTGTAAAAGATGTTACTGTAGATGCAAGAACTTGCCGTGGTTTAGCTAAGGCAGCAGGAAATGGTCAGCATACAGTTGTAGCCTTCTACGTCGGACCTGGCCAGATATTAGGTGACTCTGCGGCTTCTGCAATTAGAGTTTGGATTAAGTCACCAATTCAGGTTACTATATAAAGAGGAGAAACAGACAATGGCAAAAATAACAGACGGCGCTTCTTGGAACCCTTCTTATTTAAACAATCTAGATAATCTTGATAATGGTGGTAAGTCAAAGCTAGCTTCTTGGGGTAAACAGTACATTCGTGATCGCCTAAGAGAAGATTGTGTATTTGATAAGGTAATTACTCCAAAGCACGTACAGCCTACAGATCCTGGTGTTCAGATCTCTCTAAATCACGATACTCTATATAAGATCGAGTGGCTAGAAGTTCAGACTCAGGCTCTAACTGGTACCTTTAGAGGAACTGCTCCTGCAGAAATGATTAGGGCTGACCGTGTTGCTACTACATTTGCTACTGTAATGAGCACTGAGATCCAGAAGGCTGAGCAGGAGCTACAGGTTTATTCAAAGGCTGATTATCCGCTAACTGAGGTTATTGAGGAGTTAATGATTAAGGATATGCAGGAAATCAAAGACTTTACAGCTCGTGGATTCCTTGAGGCAGCAGTTCAGGGTATGCAGCAGGATGCTAACGGTGGTGTTGTTACTAAGTTCAGTGCTGCTACGGTAGCTGCTGGAACTGTTATCGGAAAGTCTGTTGTAAAGAGCTCTATTGCAGTACAGGCAAATAACAACCAGTTTGGTAAGATCTATATGCCTACCAAGGAAGACTTTGTTAATGCTAAGAACCTATTCGTAGGTTCAAGATCACCTGAGCCTGAGATTGCAATTATGTCTGCTCCTGACTACAATAACTTTAACTTAATGACTCTACAGGACCTTGGTTCTAGAGTAGCTGGCGAAGTTATTGAGAATGGATGGGGTTACAGCAAGTTTATTGGTATGAAGATTGCTACATCTAAAAAGAATGATATCTTTGTACAGGGAGAGATTTGGGTAATTGGACCTGAGGATTGGGTTGGACGTAACTACATATTAAATAACATGAAGTTCTACGTTGATAAGAAGAAGAACATGATTTCTTGGTGTGCATGGTTTGACTGGGGTATGTCAATCATCAACTGCGCTAACGTAAAGAAAATAGAGCTATACGGTGGTTCAGTTACTCCTGGACTTGAAGATGCTGGTGTCAAGCGTCCGTCTCTAGAGCAGGATCTAGGTAAGAAGAATAACCGTGCTATTGAAGGCGTTATCGCTCCTCTAATCTCTGTCTACTAAACCTTTCTTCTTACCCAGGGGCCTGCTATGCAGGTCCTATTTTTTTATGGTATAAACTATTCATGTCAGAGAAAGCAAAATTGTATGGAATACGGGCAATAGTAGTAGATATGAAAATGGCTCTTAAGGAAACAGCTTTGGCTGGTGATGACTGTGAGGGGGGAGAGCTACAGGTTAGTAGCCTACCCCTCTTTTGTGAGTTTGTATTAATGGATCTTGAAGAGAAAACCCGTGAAAAATTGAAGCGTTATTTTGTGCCTACTAACAAAAAGATAAAATTCTATGGGCATAAAGTAGTTGAGATAAAGGGTAAGACCAAGTTGAAGGGAGCCCTAAAAATAGTCCTCTCAAAGAATAATTTTGGTGTTGGTCGTCTCCTAACAAGAAAGAATAATACTGTTTCTGCTGTTTCATATCCAGAGCTGTATACATTAGCTGATCTTGGAAACTACAATATAACAACTACGCAGGGAGCACAAGATTTTAGTAGTAGATTTAAGGAGACAATAAATATTTTGGAGGGTGCAGCAAAGAGTATACAGGCAAGCTTAGATACTCTTATAGCTAAAATTAAGTAGAGGGTAGTAGTCCGCTACCACGCTCTTTTTTAGTACCAAATATCTTTTTAATTAGTATACTCCACCAGCTATTACTTTTATTAATGTATACTGTACCAATAACAGATTCATATCTCTCAAAAGAGTAACGCCAGCCATAATCTTCTAGTTCCTTAAATAACTCAATTAGTATGCTCTCCATCTCTTGGGTATCTAAGTCAGGAAACCAACTGTATACATCCTTTGCCCAGCCCTTAAAACAATGCTCAACTTGAGAGCCTTTCCATGTATCTATAGTAGCTATTAACCTATCTCTCATCTGACTTCTAAATTTTTCTAAGCTACCCTTTATTCTCATTGTTCACTCTTTTTCTAATTCTTGAGGCGTTTTAAATGTTGCCATTAACATATTATACCAAATATTAACTAAAAAACTGGCTTAACAGGATTTGCACCTAATACTTCCAGATCTATTACAGCGCTCGCAGTAGCTTGTTATAGTCCATTCGGAGTATCCGAACCATCCCCTTCCATTGCAGTCCTCACAGCGAACAAGCCCTGTGCCAAGACATTCTGTACAATTAAATGTAGCTCTCTCAGCTAGATGTTTTAACATATCAATGAAATCAGGATTATTTATAATATGCTCAGCGAGCGCCGTCAAGCTATCCTTATCATCTACATCATTACCAGTCTCTCGTAACGTCTGAATCTCTTCTATCTTATCCAATATATCTTTAAGTACAGACATTAGCTTATTATACCTAAAAATTATTATTTTAATTCTTTGAGTTCCTTAACAAATATGGGTGCCATATAAATAATAGGTCTCTTATCTAGAAATAGCTCTATAATGTCTTCGAGCTTCATCCCCTTTTTCTTCACTAAGTATGCAGCCACTATTGTAGGTGACCTAGATATACCTGCCCCACAATGTACCAGTACTTTGTTACCCTTTGCCAACTCTTTTTCAATGAAGTCAGTAGTATTATCAAAATAAGCTGAAAGACCCGGAGTCTCATCTGAATGATAGATAAATAGAATGTTATCTATTGGCTCTCTCGGTGTTAACTTACCACAATAGCATTTTAGCTCCGCTAAGGAAGCTACAGTAATTATAGATTGAAATTGGCCTGTGTACCTAGCCTCAAAACATCCTATAAAAAGGTTAGGTATTACTTCATTGTATAATGGAGACATTAAGAGTTCTTTAAGTGTAGACATTCTCTCAGCCAAGCTTCTGCTCTTTCTAGTAAGCTCAAAGGTGTTACAGGCTCCTTGTATTCTGGATCAGCTACTATAGTAAGATCAACAATACTCATATATCCAATAGTTTTTCCAATTTGATTTCTTGTTGAGTAAGATATTAACCATCCATGTTTCTTAAGTATAGAGTCAACAAGAGGTATTATCTGTGTGCTAAACTTATCCCAAGTATTAGGCAGCCTAGTGTAGATATCGTTATCGTAATCATAGATTTTGTCGCCGCAACAATATTCTGTGGTAAACGGGTCTCCGACATACTTTCGATTTAACCTTTCTAGCAGCTCTTTACTAAACATAACAGCTATCTCATTATAAGAGTCTATTCTTTCTTTTTCAATTCTAGCAATATTTCTGGCTGCTAGTTCTTCCTTAGTCATGTATTGGTTATACCTTAAAATATGGTCCTATTCCATAAATCTATAAATATTCTATTTATACTAATAATAGAGTATTGTTAACTTATGGAGATAAATCATGGTAACTATTAAAAATATATGGATAGAAAGAGGTATTGGAGGCGGTGGTGGTTGGTCCTCAGCTTATACACCGATTAGCCATCAATTAGAAGTTGAGCCTTGGATTAGAGGCTATAGATTAAAATTTGGGCAGACTACAACAATGGAGGAGAATGAGTTTGACAACTTAACTATGGATATAGCTGGGTATGTTCGTAATAGAATATTAGACATATCTAGAGATAAACCAAAAGAGGAAAGAGCTGTTGAGGAAGCTCCAAAAAATATAGATCCAGAAGTCACTAGGAAAGAAATTGCTAAGCCAGCTAAAAAAACTAAGTTGAAGGAGAATCCTTAGTATATCTCCAAGTGATTCTGCCCTTTGTCATATCATAGGGTGTTAGCTCTACTTTAACCTTATCCCCAACGAGCAGCTTAATTCTGTTCTTTTTCATTTTGCCATTTACTCTGCAAATACAAGTCTGATTGTTGTCTAGTGTAACACTAAAGAAACCAGAACGGTCAACAAGAGCAACAGTACCGTCTAATTCAATACACTCTTCTTTAGCCATTAGTTAATTATACCTCATAATTATTATATTTTTCATTGTATTATGCCGAAAAATTTTAATTAGTTTCAATACACCAATAAAAAACATCACTTCTCATAGCATGTTCTTTTACTAATTTATTCGCTGATGCAGCAACTTGCTCGCATACATTTTTGTTGGGCATTTGCTGTATAACCATACTCGGCCCACCACCATTATACATGAAGCTTAATGTATATATTATTAGATACACGTATTTAGTTGCTAACATAACTCTCTTATACCAAAATAATATTGATTAACTCTGTTTTAAGCGTATACTATAGGTATGTATGATCCAAACAAGGACCATTATCCTCCTAATCAAAAAGCTATAACTATGCCCGAACTTATTGGTATGATTAGACGTAAGTTAAGAGACTTTCCAGAACTCAATAGACTAACAGAAGGATACGAGTCTAAGGATGAAGATATTGAACAAGCTATTAGATTAGCATTTAGCTACGCAAATAATACCCCACCTCTAATACTTCAACAGTTTACTTATGCAATGCCTCTACCCCTACATCTGCTATTAGATTTAGTTATAGTAGAGATCATACAATCATTGGTTATGTTTCACATTAGAAATGGACTTACCGCTAATGATGGTAACCTTACCTTCACAACAGATAAGAGTGAGAAGTGGCTTATGTACCTTAATTTACTAAAAAATGATGTGCAGGCCCGCTTTACTAATTATAAGATATCTAGAAATATGGAAGAAGGTATGGGTGGCTCAGTTAGTTCGGAGTACGCAATACTTGCAGGATCCCTAATACTAAATCTCTAATTGATTATATTTATCATTCAAGAAAGAGGTGAATTCCTCTTTTAGTTTTTCTATATCCTTTGGCCCGGACAGTATGTTAGTTAGCATAGGTATCGCAGCCTCTAATATCTTTTCGATCTTTTTACTATGAATCTCAGTATTATTTTCAAGCTCAGCCACAGGTGGAAATAATTCTCTTCTTCTATCTCTAATATAACAAGTCCCCCAACGTACTATCTTCTTAGCTAGGCTCTTCTCCCATTTGGCATCTCCGCGATCTAAATTAGAACATAAATATAAAACAATCTCAGTAATAAGCATAAGTTTATTATCATTGTATGTCTGTTCTACATTAATTAAATTTTGCCTATTTCTTATCTCCCGACAAACCCTTTCTACCTCAAGCTCATACTTATTCATCTCTTTACCATCTTCTGTTTTTCTTTTCATAAAGTAGTTATACCTAAAAATAAGTTAAACTGACTCCTTCTCTGCAGGCACAACAACAGCGCCTGTAAGAATAACCCAAATCTTATCATACCACTTAAGCTCCTCAATCACTCCAGCCTGAGGAGGTAGAGACTCAAGCCATCCGCTAATTCGAACAATAGTACCATCGGGCAGCTTAACTAGAAAGTTACCATCATAAGCAACAATGTCAACAAGATATCGTACACCCTTATAAGAAAAACCAATCTTATTGTTGATATTGTTCATGTAAATATTATACCAATAAATAATTAAAAACTACGGCTACTCAGAGGTCATCTTTCTCTCATTCTTACCTAGAATCTTCTTACCAGTCGTATAGATGCTATGACCTGCTAGACCAGACATCAGTCCATTTACACCCATTAAGCCTAAACCCGACAGTACCTTACCCTTATTGTTCTTTAAGTATTTACCATACTGTCTACTCCTATTATTAAATATCTGCTTAAGTGATACCTCATTTCTAGCCAAGTTCTTAGGATCTATTTTTGTTTGTGTCTTATAACCAGTTTGCATTCTAGTAACATCATCTGGATCTCTTATAAATTGAGAATCAAACTGTTCTTGAGGCAGTACACCACCTACTACGTTAGTGTCATGAGGAGTTACTAACCCATCGTAGTACTTCTTTCCCTCCGTTACTATATCTATTGGAGCTTTAATTAGATTGTAACCTAGCATTCTCCCAAAACTAGCTAATGGGCCAGACTTGGCAATGCTTTCAACCATAGGCTGAAATTTCCTTTTAGATTCTCCAACTAATTTATTTAATGTTTCTGTTGCTTTCGGATCTATCATTCTACCATAAGCTGTTGCAGCTACTCTACCCGGAAACCCTTTTGCTACAAAAGAATTACCTTTTGCATTTGCTAAAAAGTCTGTTGTATCCATTGGTATCTCTGTACCAGTTCCCATTAGTTTCATTTTAGGAGATATGTGATCTGCAGCTCTTTGTAACCTATCATGACCCATGAATTCCCTATGTTCTCCAGGCATTAGAACTCCTTTTAATTTCTCTCCATACTGGTCAATTAAACCACGTTGTTGCTCCTTGCTTAAATAATTTGCATCATAGGGCCATGAACTAGATGAGTTTACTATATTGTTCATTTCTTTTGCTGCTTGACCTTTTTGGCTTATTCTCCAAGCCCCACCACCTTCAATGCCACCATATGATGGGTCTATACCTGTTCTAAGAATGTTATCAACATTTTCTTTTGGTGTGCCGTGGTAAAAGGTTTGGGCACCTAATAAATTTGCAGCCATAGTCTTTCCGGTTAGTCCAAGAACACCAGCGGCCATTGCAGCCTGAGTTGGAACAGGTAAGGTATCCCCGTAGGTTAGCTTATTAGTTGCACTACTATTACCTAATCTCTCTATTACTTCTCTAAGTGCTTTTCCGCCCTTACCACCTATTTGTTTTTCTATACTATTATACTGCTTCTGTGCTTTTGTATAATCATCGTCATTTTCATTAATTCCTATATCATTATCATCTCCAGATAGGCTTCTTCGAGCTGCACCTGCACCCATATTAACCAACTTACCTATTCCTTAATTTACACCATAAGAAAGCCCACTAGCCCCAATCATACCAGCAGCTCCTGCTGTAAATCTGGAGTTTAGTACAGATGTATCTTCGTCTACAAGCTTACGCATTATTTGTTCCTTTTCAGGTCCAGCAGGCATACTAGAATATTGATCATAGTATTTCTTTGCTAAATCCCCCTTTAGCTTCTGCCTTATTCTATTTAATCCAGTCATCCCCTCTTCATCTCCAATAGCTCCCTTAGAGTACCTTCCTATTCTTTGAGCAGCATTCAGAGCTTTATCTTTTAACCCACACAGTTTTATAAACTCATCTGCGATCATATATAAAGTATATATTACCTAAAAATAGTATAGTTTAACTTTCTAGAAAGATATGAGCAGCACTACCAAAAGTAGCTTTAATTTGCTCTCTCCATGCATTTGTTTTTAATTTCACCATAATAAGTTGATTACCCTCCATTCTCTTACCGATAACTCCTTCAAATGTACATGGTTGACCTGAATACTTTACATACTCGAGAGATTGTTCCGGTACATCTAAGTATAATGCGCCCTTACTAACAGCCTCGATTCTCTCTTCATTATATACATCATTGAAGGTAATACAGTTTGGATCACAATATTTAGTTTCATAGGCTAACTCATCAATCATAGGATAGAAATTGCAAGGCGCAACAAATCCTTTCTTATCTATTTTTAGATCTACAATTGTCATATACATCTCTTTTTCTAGAGCGTGTACACCAGCAAAGCTGGACCTACCCCAATATTCACAAAATGCTATACATGATCTATTACCCTTATTTTTAAGATATTTGTCTAGATAAGATCCTGTTGTACCCATAAATAAGTCTATGGCTTTCTTCCAGTATTTATCTGTGCTATCTACAAGCTTATTTTTAGACCCAAACTTATACCACCCCTTCTTATTATTCCATTCAGCTCTAAAGTTCTGTCCGTCATATTTAGGAAACCAATAGAATTCTTTACCGAAATATTTATCTGGTAGTCTGGATGGGATAGATGGGTATATCTCCACTACTCATCCCAGTGTGATGAGTTATCATCAATTTCAGCCTTTGTAGCCTTTATAATAGCAGCATACAGATGATTTCTCATAAGTAGATCTACAGTGTAGTTTTTCGCTGCTTCAACTAATAAATCACTATTTTCAATATCACCCTTCATTCTTAGTAACGAAGCTTGATGCCTCAAATTCTCCCATATTATCGCATCTATCATTGAGATATTATACCTGTTTTTAGTAAATTCTAATACGCTAGATATGTTGCTATCATTGTCTTATGACAGTAATGCGATTTCAAACCATAGCTGATTTATCTGCATACTTAACTGCTAACACTATAGTTCCAGCAGATATAGTACATCTTAGTTTTGAATCAACACACAGTAATTCTATATACTTGGTACACACCTAATGAGTAACCCTTTTATAGAGGAAGATAAGTTTCAAGAGTGGTTTGATGCCAGCCAGTTTTTACTTGGATTAAAGAAAGAAGCCGCTATTGATACAGTTTCTAGTTTAGAAGACATGCATAGAAGTATTAATGGTAAGGCTAATACAGTCCAAGACTATATAGAAAAGGAGGCATGGAAGCATGAGGTTGGCGGCGCATTAATAGGTGGTGGGTTAGGTGCTGGAGCAGGATATTTAGATCAAGTAAATAGAGGTGGGGACAGCAAGGATAAATTAATTAGTGCAGCTACTGCGGGTGGTTTCGGAGCCTTAGCTGGTGGCTTGCTTGGCAGTACATACAAAAATGTAAGGAAGGTTAATAATCAGTTTTCGGACATAGCTAAATCGAGAGCCGAGATTGATAAATCTTGGGTGGATCTACAGCAACCTGCTAGCTCATCGTTCAAATCAAAGCTAACTGGAGCAATTAATAACGTTACTGACAGCCTTTCAGATAGTACAGAGAGTCTTCAAGCACCATTTAGACAAGATAATCAGCTATATGGTATACGTAATGATTTCCATGGAGCACTTGACAACAATCTAAGTGGTGCAGAAAGTTTAGTAAGGCGCGGTAAGTTAAAGGTTAAGGCAGCTAATATGGTTGGTGACGGTGCAGGATTTGGTAGAAAAATATTGAATCATGCTAAGTCTTTTGCTGGTGATGTTGGTGGCGGCGCAGCTTTTGGTGCTGGTGCTGGCGTATTTAGAGCTAGTGGCCATCCTGGTTACGAGGGTGAGACAGGTACTGATGTAGCTAAAAGACATGCTGGAACTGTTGCTAGTATGACTGGTACCGGAGCCTTATTCGGTGGAGCTAAGAAATTAATGCAGATAGGTCTAGCTAATAAAACAGCCTCAGTAAGAAGAGCCTTAGGTTCTATTGGATATAATGCATTAGGTGGTGCTTTAGGTGGAGGTGTAGCTGGAGCTGCTGCTAATCCAGAAGATAGAATTGGTGGTGGTGCGAGAGGGGCAGGCTTAGGTGCTATAGCTAGTGGAGCACTAAGAGCAGTTCGTGTTCCTGTAAATAGTGCTAGATTTAACAATCTAAAAAGTAATCCATTCAATGAAACTAAGAACTTCTTATTAGATACTGCTGATTTAGGGTTATATACAGCAGGGGGTCTTGCTCCTATAGCTGCTGGTGCATATAGATCAAAGGAGAAAACTGCATTCAACTTAGGTGCTTTAAAGGCCCCATTAGCAACAGGTGTATTAGGTGCTGGAATAGGAGCATTATCAGCTGATGAGGGACATAGGTTAGAGGGCGCAGCTTATGGTGGCGTAGGTGGAGCAGCCTTAGGTGCATTAGGTAGATTAGGTATGGCTAAAAAAGTTCCTGGTAAGACTACTATACCAGCAGCACAACCAAGACAGTTAGCGCAAACAGCAACAGCCCCTTTGGCCCAAGAAGCACAAATTAAACAGAATTTAAATATAATGCCAAATACTCCAGCTACACCTAACTCTCCAATACATCCTATGGATAATAGGTTCGCTGATATACCTTTAAAACAAAATAATGCGCCAGTGGGACAATATGCAAAAGAGCCTCCATTAGTAAAACCTCCCATGGACGCAGGATGGAATGAGCTAGCTAGCAATCCACTAGCTACAGAAGTTGGTAAGGATTTTGGTCCCGGAAAGGATACGTTAAGTAGGATATACCCAATGAACAGAGGTGGGGCAACACAAGCACAACCAATTCAAGCGCAAAGAATGAGACCAGAAGCCTTAGGTCCTGTAAGAGGAGCAGGAGATGATAGAATATTTCCTCCTGAGCATTTAAAGAATCAAGCCTTAGAACTAAAAGGAATTAAGTTGGCGTTGGCTATAGGTGGCGGACTTAACATGGCTAAAAGTATGGGCGCAGGTGCACGTAAGGCAGTTGGTAGTGCTATGAAGAATCCTTATGCTCGAAATGCAGCAGTAGGTGCAGGAGTTGCTGGTGTAACTGGTGGTAACCCATTAGCAGGAGCTGCATTAGGTGCAGGTGGTACAGCTTTAAATAAGGCTATGATTGGTATGGGTAAGAATACTGGAATGGCCTCTCTTGTAGGTGGAGCACCTAAAACAACTAGAATGCTTCCAGCACCAATTCAGCCAGCTAATGCTCCTATTAACTTATCTCCTGGAGTACAACTACTAACTTAACCATTATTAAAATAATGCCAGATTCCCATTAAATTATAAAACATGGCTATTTCTTCAGGATACATTTCTACTAGTCTGAGAGCTATGGACAGAACCTGAAGTTTTCTACCATCTTCAATATTACCAATTAAAGTATCATCAGCTAGCTCTTGCATTTCTTTGAGATGCAATTTTATATACTTAAATTGTTCTTGAATTGGTTCTGAAGCATCTACTAGAGTATTTAGTATCTTACTAATACCATCTAGTGCAGCTGTGGTTCTAATCATTAACTTAAACTCACCGCTAGGTCTCTAGCATAAAGTGCCAACCAACCATTAGTATATCTAGTGGTTTCTTTATGCATAGAGTTTAATACTATTGTTTGCACCTTACCTGGTGGTAAGTGATCTCTCATAAGTTCATATAGAAAACATACTAACTTACTATCATCATTTATCTCACCACTAATCTGTCTAATTCTAGCAATCTCAGTATTAACCATTTCTAATTGGGCCTCTTTAGTCATGCAGGTCTTATACCTTAATATCTAAAAATATTAAGGACACTTCTTCTCTTCCTCTACAACAAAGCCAAAGTGCTTCTTCGCCTGCTTAGGAAGCCTACTACACTCAACATTCACTGCTGCAGCACTATTAGCCCAAGGAAAGTAAATTGCACAGACATTTGTATTTGGATCATAGATGTAATCAGGAGTTTCGCTACCACGTCCCCTGTAGTATTTAAATGATACCAACTTTTCATCATCGCTATTTGAGAAGTTCCGAGGTGGTAGATCACAACCAAAAAGTAGAACAAGAAGGCCCCATAGAACTGTGCGCCACATCTACTTCTTCTCCTTAATTCTATAAATGCAAGGCTTTCTTTTGATATCCTTATTCTCCTCAGTCTTAGCCTTTTCTACCTCTTCCTTAGTTATCATACACTCACACATCACAATTTCCTGCATGTATCTATTATACCAATTAAAAAGTAAATTAGCGCTTAAGCCAGTTCTTGTGAGCTTCTTTAAGTACAACGCGCAACTTTTCAATCTTGTCCTTGTCTGGATCGATAATCTTTACACATTCATGAAAATCGAAAGAGTATGCCGGTTCTTGAGCAACCACCCAGCCTGAGTATTTCTCTCCAAACTCAGCACCTGGAGTGCTCTTCAAGAACTCCGCATCTTCTAACTCTTTTGACCATACAGTAGCTTTGCATGTTAGTATTTGGGCTGGACCCCGCCGATGAGCATAGTAAAGATCTCCAGTTTTCAAGATGTCATCAGACACAAGAATGTTAACGTCTTGTACCATGATCTCATAGGGGTTTAAAGCGCAAGAAGCCTCGTCTTTGTGGCACTCGCAGTGTGCGAGGCCATCCTCACCGTACAGAAAGTTGTGATACATCAACACCTCCATATCTATTATACCAATTATTTGATAATATATTGATATGATCAAGATTAAGGAAATATTTGCACGGTCGTTTGATATTAAAACTATCAGTCTCTATTGGAGCATACAAGACATGCTTGTTTCTGATGATATACTTGCTTATGAATTCTATATACTAAAGTCAACAGCACAGGCAGGACCCTTTATTCAAATAGCTGGTCCTCTACTAAACTGCTTTAGCTTCCAAGACCCTACGAATGTAATTGAGCATAAGAATGGTAATGTATTTTATAAGCTAAAGATACGAGACAAACGTAATGATGAGATACTTGAATCGCCATTAATAGCACAAATACCTAAGCCTGATTTAATAGCACTAGAGCTACTAAGACTAGAAGACTTGTTATTTAGGGTATGTATTGGGCGCCGATGCTGGATATATAATAAGAAGCAATATGGTAGATGTAAGTGCTATGATAAGATGTCTGGTACTCTGCTTAAAAGTAACTGTATTACTTGCTATGGAACAGGCTATCTAGGAGGTTATTCTACTCCCATAGAACAGTATGTACAAATAGATCCGCCTCAAACATCTCTACAACCTAATCAAAACATGCCTAATCTAGTAAAGATCACACCAGCAAGACTAATAAACTACCCACTAGTAAGTCCTGGAGATGTTATTATTGAAAACGAGAATAATAGATGGATTGTCATAACAACTATGCAGAGCGAGAGATTAAGACATCCAATTAGACAAGAGATAACAATGAAGCAGCTGCAGGATAGTGACATGGTTTATAAACTACCAGTTCTTACAGATATAAAAGATAACATCGTATCTGATAAGAGGCTCTTTACTAATCCAATGAGCGTATAAAGCAGGCTACCTATTATGACTAATACCTATTATTCTAGAGATATGAATATAGCACTAGAATTCATAAAATTAGCTGAGAAAGAAGAGAGCAGGGCAAAGTCTATAGCTAAGGCTGTTATCCCAGGTATTATTGGTATGGGTATGGGAGGTGTAGCAGCACATCAACTAAGACACCAGTTAAATAAGATTCAGTCACCAGCCGCAAAGAATATGGCACGAGGAGCACTTGTTGTAGCAGCTCCTATAGCTGCGTCTGTCCTAATTCCGCAGGTTAGGGGTGAGTGGCAGAAGATTATAGAATCAGCTACTAAGAAAAAGGAACCACCTAAAAAAGATTAACTCTCTGAAAAACTAATAAAATTCTCTATACCGAGGGCGGATAGCGTTCCGCTTATAGCCGAAAGTACAAAGACCCATACTGGCCTGCCATCAAAATTTGTCTCTAATAACATTATTTCTAATGTTGAACTTGTAACATTTCTTCTACCACAAATATCATGCACAAATCTTGTGGAGGTATTTATGTTAATACTAACAAGTTTCCTATTTATTTGATAATCAAGATTGCGTGCAATCTCTTCAAGTAGTTGTGTCTCATATGTCATATCCTTAGGCTTTATAGTATCTTTGTTGTCATAATTTGCAGCCTGCTCCTTTGCAGTACTAACTTCTATCTTATTACTTGAGATTTGAGTGCTGAACTTCATATTAACCTACTAATTTAACCTTATAATTCAATACTTCGTCTGGAAACTTCTCCATTAATTCTCGTAAGGTACTTAAATTGTACTCCTTATTCTCTTTCTCCCTATCTTTCAACAGCGAAGCTTGATACTCTTTCTGCTTTCTAGCATCCTCTTCCATCTTTTCTACCCAATCTGTATTAAATAAATATTGTACTGGAATTTCATATACATTTTGATCTCTGTAACCATCTTCATCAAATATCATGGT
>JACCDG010072238.1_pt1 | contig 17314 bp, 19 predicted proteins | sample 7442471 | NCBI WGS metagenome assembly JACCDG01 (sample SAMN15323444, study PRJNA562643) | freshwater metagenome | isolation source: river surface water | place: USA:Blue River Watershed | collected 2017-08-17 | reverse complement strand
TTTCTTTTTTCATCATTTCATCTTCGTTGGCTTTGTATCCAGCGATTACTTCATTAGCGGCATCTAAAGCTGCTTTTAGATTTTTATTTTCTTCGTCTTTACTATTTTCATCTTCTTTTACTTTCAATGCAGCTTGTTCTTTTTCAGCATTGGCTAATTCTAAAGAAGCTGTTAGTTCAGCAATCTTTGTTTCATTAGCTTTGATTGTATTTTCAAGTTCTAGTGTTTTGTCTTTTAATGTAGCAGCAGCTTCATAGGCTTCTTTAACAACTTCTGAGCAACCGCTCATAGCTTCAACCTTTGATTTTAGTTCTGCAACTTCATTAAGAACTGGGTCTAAGTCTAAACTCATAGTATTATTCTCCGAATTAAGGGTTGACTGACAATTAGATACACCTGATAAATCAAAATCGTCTTTTTTTTCTGTCTCAATATTATTAATCAAATCTTTATTAAATATTATACTATCTGGATTTGCTGGTTTGTCAACAAATCCTTTGCCTGAAAAAGTAATATTTCTTAAAACACGACCTATTCTATAGTCTTCGTGCTCTCCTAGTCCTCCATATGCTCTAAGATATTTTGTTAAGTGTGCGGTTTGTTCGTTTCTAGCTAAAATTTTATAGTTTCCGGTAACTTTATTAATTAATCCATAATCAAAACCCTTAAAGAAACATTCCATGCTAACATACTTTGTTCCTTCATTAATTTCTGCAATAAGTTTTTCTGCTCTACCTTTTAATTCAGGATTGGTATATGCTGTATAAATTACTGAACCAGTTAGTATATGATACTTTTCTGGTAATTCACTCATTGATATTTTTTCATCAATAAGCTCCCCATCTTCTGTAATTGGCCAATTAGAAGTAATATGTCCTATAATTATACTTTCATCATGTTCTAAATTTGTGGGTTTGTCCTCAGGTGTGTGTCTAGCTGCCCAAACTTCATCTTTATCAAAAATATCATCATTTTTATTCCATGTGGTACTTACCAGAATAGATTGAACATAATAGAGATCTTCATCTCTTAAAGAGGCTAAACTCTTAATATTCTCTTTTAGTTTATTTTTTTCTTTTGATAAAGGATTAGCCTGAGAAGAATAAGAAAATGATGCAGAAGAATTGATCTTGTGTTCTAGTCCGTCGGCTATTTCTTGTTCATAAATTATCATTTTTAAGCCTCAGATTGTATTTTTGAATATAGGGTTGAGTAGTACGCAGCTTTGGCCTGTTTTTGCTCATCCATACTTAATTGTTTATTAAGTTCATTGGCTAATTGCTTTAACCAACTATTATACCCCAATAGAATTGTTTTATATTCTTCTTTATTAATTTCTGCAAAAATTTTATTAATAGTATCTATGGTTATTTGACCAAAAGGATCAAGACCGAATAGAATTTTGGTTTTTATAGACTCTACCTCTTTGGACTCGTCATTGGATAAACTTCTAAAATTCTTTTTGGAATAGAATTCTAGCAGTATGGGATTTAGGATTTGACTAATCTTATCTTGAGCATCTGCAGCCCATATTGTTAGTCCGGCGCCGGTTTGGGGTTTGAATGTTTTTTGTTTTCGTTGATTAGTGTCTTTAGAATTCTTTGGTCTTCCGACTCCTGGTTGTCCTGGCAAAGATTCTGGCGAATCTTTTGCCAACTTCGTTGGAGATGCAGGCAATGAGGACTGCTTCATATCGAGTGCAGACTTTTCTCCTGCTGTTTTTTTATCTAGTTCTAGACCAACTTGACTAGGAGTAACAATGCCGCTTTGTAAAGCTATTTTTCTAAGAGCATTTTCAACTTGTGGATCGTGCCATGGACCAGATTTCCTGACCATTCTATCGCTTTCCCTTTCTCTTGATTCTCTATTGAGTCTTGATTTTTCCATATCTGAATCAAAACCAAATTTACTTTGTAGCAATTCATCTGATATGAGATTACGATCAGCTAATTGTATTAATAGGGCTTTTTCTGCGTCTTCATTACTTAAGTCCATTCTATCAAATTCTATTTTTGCTGGATATTTAAATCCCATAGCTTTTTGAACTAATGCTATTTCTTTCTCCCAAAAATCTACTAATACATCTCTACCATATTGTAGTCTTTGAGTTAATGTTTTAAGAGATATAAAATTATTAGTTGTACCAGCCGCGCCAAATGTTCCTGTTAAGGTAGGAGGAATACCTAAACCGGCATAAACACTATTTAAATGTGGAATATACTTTCCTTCTCCTAAGAATTGATGTACAGTAGTTTTACTTTCAATTAACTCAATATCTGGTCCCCAAACAAGATCCATGGTTCCGCCTCCAACATTATTTCCAAGAATAGAAGCTAGTTTTGCTGTTGCTGCTTTTGTAGGAGCTATTTTATGTTCTAGACTACCTAATTTAAAAATTCTGATATTTGATATAGCTCCATCTAAAGCTGCCATATCTGCTAATTTTAATTTTTCAATAACTACAATATCGTCCATGATTGCGTATATCATAGGGAACGACCAAGCTTGCCAATCATCTTTTTTGTAATGATAAACAATTGTTTTCTGTGGGTCTAATGGATAAGGTTTTTTATTTTTAGCTGCTTCAATAATTTGCGTTGGTAGTCCATTTATAATATTTTTTTCATTATCTGTTTTAGGACTATTTATAATTTTTCTAAGATTACCTGGTAATACTAATTCATATCTTTTGTTTGATACGAAAGAAGCTAAGGCTCCAGCCGATACTTCTACAAAATAAGGATCTATGAAAGTATATTTCCAAGGGACTTCTCTTTTTTCTATTTTAATTTCATCTAATTCCTGAATAGTAAGATCGCTAGCTCCCATACTCTGATATAATTTATCTACGACCTTAACGCTTAATTTTGCTGTTTGTCTATTAATAACAATATTTCCAGTTTTATATAAATTGTTTAAAAACCTTTCGCTTCTGTCTTTGCCAGAAACTTTTTTAAACCACTGTCTATAAAATCTTTCTATTCTTTTATTTCTATGAGATAGTTTGATGCCCTGTACGGCAAAATCACCCATAAGATCTATAACATTTTTGACTAATCCAACTCTTTGATAAATATCTTCTGCTCTTTTAATAATATCCTTAATTTTTGTTGGAATATCTTCATCTGGCCTAAAGTAGTAATAATCTGATCTAGTTAGCCCTGGACGACCAGAAATATTAGGGGCAAGATTAGAGTAATCAAGACCATATCTTCGACTAGCTTCAGCTTTGTTAATTCCCGTGAATTCCTCTAAAGACCCCGACGAAGCTTTGATGGCTTCTTGTTTGCTTCCCAAATCATCTCCCCACATTACATATGCTTCTCCAACTTCGTTTACTGAGGTATGAATGCTTTCACTTTTAGGATATTTTTTAGCCATAATTTTTTAATTGTATTGTAATATGATTATAATTCTATTATACGAACTCTATACACCCATTTATCTATATATTCCAGTATATATGTCATTATCATTAGCTCCAGAAACAAACCATTCTGGTCCTTTGTACATTTGGCCAGCATGTTTGACAACATTTCTAGTATCTTCTCCTATAATATCATATGTTACTGGTTGTAAAGTTCTCTGCATTTGTCTAGCTATCATATTGGCTATCAACAAAGAACTATACCTATCTTTTCTAAGTCTGCCCTTTTTACCATTTGGTAGTTTGATTTCTGGGGTATCCCATCTATCTCTAGCATTTGGTCCTGTACTTGTCTGTGTCATTATAATAGTTGTAAGCTCATTTTTAAGTTCTTCTATTTCTAATATACATTCACTTAGATTATCGTATATGGGATTTAGATCACTTTCCATAATATCTCGTCCTTCTTGATCTAATGCTAATCCTAGTGTTAATCCGTCAAATCTTGGAAAAAGTAATGTTTTATCTTCAAAATCTTTTCTTAGTCCGTGATTAGCCTGAGCCGTCCATTCTGCTTTAGCGAATTGTATCAGTTCTATTAAATGCAATCCTTGTTGATCATCAGTATCTCTAGGTTTATTATCATCTATGATTGGCCAAATTAAATTTTCTCCATCTTCTGTTTTTGATGGATCGTGTAATGCTTCTTCTATTGCTACTCCTCCGCCCTGAGCATCTAGTCCTATTCTACTACACGGAAATGTTTTCATTAGATTTCTAATTTTTCTAACACAAAAGCCATAAAAATCATGTTCTTTAATTAGTCCAGTTTTTTGTCTTTCTTTAAAGTTACTTCTATTAGTAGTCCAACAGTAAACTATTCTGGAATGAGTAGGATGTATCTCTAAAACAACTATACTAAAATTATCTTGTTCACTAGCAGGATCTATTCCATAGACATACTTATGGTCTTGATGACCTTTAACGACAGCATCAAACACTATTGGTTTATTATCTATTAATATTTGTCTAGTATCACTTGTAACACAACTTTCTATTAAGCTTCTTCTAAAAAATCCTTCACTATCTTCAGTAAAACATGCAGCGTATTCCATATTATATATTCCAGTATGAATTGTTGCTTTAGCTCTACTGACCTGTTTGTCATCCATGAATCCTTTAGGAATTAATTCGTATGGTACTCTAATGATAGAATAATCTTTCCAATTGAAATTATCTGGAACTTCTCCTTTAAATATTTCTTTTAATTTTTGAGGATCTCCTTGACTAGAGATAATCTGCTTATATCTTTTCCAATACGAAGCAAAGTGTTTAAAAGCATAATCTGCTGTTCCCGAAATAATTGCCTGATTGCCCATTTTAATATCTAGAGCCGCTAGTTCTTCATTCCATACTCCGGATTCTATCATAGCTTTTTTCTTAGCTTCATCTTTTACATTTTGTATAGGATTAGCGCTAACGGCAGCGAATCCTGAAACTACAGTTTCGTAAATATCTGGAGATATAGACGCAAATTCGTCAGCTATAATAATGTGTGCTCTAAGTCCTCTAATTTTACTTCCATCACCCATCGGAATAGCCACCGTCCAACTATCTCCTAGTCGTATAGTACATCTATCTACATCTCTTCTTGGGCCATCATCATTACTATTAAATATACTTCTTAGTATCGGACTACTTTTCCAAATATTTTCCATATATTCAAAAATAATTTTACTTTGTCTAAATGCTGCTCCGACAACAACAATTTTTGTACCAGGAACGAATGTGCATTTTAATATACAGTATAATGCCATAAGGAATGATTTTCCAAAACCACGACTAGCAATAAACATCGGAAATGCTCGTATCCAAAATTCCTGTAAAATAGCAATTTGTATAGGATGAAGCTCTATACCAAAAAGTAGTTTGCAAGTAGATCCTAAATATCTAGGATTATTTATAATTCTTAATAAATGTAAATCAGGATTTTCTATATCTTCTTTTAATCTATTGATCATTAAATTTTGATCAATTTTTAATTCTGATAGATCGCCTAATCCTAACCAGGCATCTTCAAATATTTGTGTTTGTTGAGCTTTGGATTTCATAAACTTTCTTCATTAAGTAGAGAGCCATTTTTTCAGCATTACTAGGAGAACCACAAAATATAACATGAATATTAAAAAATATTTGTAGCTCTGTTATGTTCTTCATAATGAATGCTGGAGATATTTTTAATTTATCCCACATTTTTTTAGGGACATTAGATCCGATAGGATATTGAAAGATATCTTGTAAATCAAATTCACATAATAAATAAGCATATTTAAATGAAGACATTCTATTTACTACATCTTTAAATCTTTTTTCTGTAATGTTGTTAGCTATTTCACTAACACTTTTTTTACGCTCTATACATAGGATATCTTCTAGTCCGCTCACAGAATAGTCTCCAGTATCTAATTTTTCCGATACGGTAGACACGGAGTGGAATTCCCAGGGTTGTTGTTCTCTGGTATCTATTATTATTTTAAAGTCATTGTAATTTATCATGATTCGCTACAATCTTTAAGAAAACAGCTTCGTAATTATCTTCCATGCCAGTTATCATTTTATGATGATCTTTACATAAAGTGATTCCATTATTTATTTCGAATCTTAAACCAGGATATTCTGCCCATTTTTTGATATGATGAGCATTAAGTTTTTTATTTTTATTACACCCAGGCCATTGACAGCAATATTTATCTCTTTTATAAACTGACTCTCTCCATTTTTTATATTGAGGGTCTTGATAATTTCTAAACATGAGATAAGGTTTCTATATCACTATCTACCATATCTTTTACCATATCTTCAAAAGAAATTTCAGGATGCCAATCTAGTTGATTCTGAGCTTTTGTAGTTTTACCTCTAAGATACTCTACTTCTGCTGGACGATATAGATTTTCATCAATTTCAACATGTTTAGTATAATCTAAACCAGCATATTCAAAAGCCATTCTTAAGAAATCAAATACGCTCCAAGTATCTTCGCTAGCTACAACATAATCATCAGGAACATCAGATTGCAACATAAGCCACATGGCTCTTACATAGTCCTGAGCATGTCCCCAATCTCTATGGGCGCTAAGGTTGCCTAACTTTAAGGAATCGTTTGTTAGATGATTAACTACTTGACCTATATATTTAGTTATTTTTCGTGTAACAAAATTTTCTCCACGACGTGGACTTTCATGATTAAAAAGTATGCCGCTACAAGCGAATAATCCATATGCTCCTCTGTAAATTTGAACCATACGATGACTAGCTAGTTTTGCTACTCCATATGGACTCTGAGGAATAAATTCCGTATTTTCATCTTGATATGGTAGTCCATCATCTCCGATTTTAAAGTTTTTGCCAAACATCTCACTGGTGCTAGCCTGATAAAATTTGGTGGTGTTAGAATAGTTTTTTATGCTTTCTAAGATATTAATTACTCCAATAGTATCTATCTCAAAAGTTAATGATGGCTGTTTGAAACTGGTTCCGACATGACTCTGAGCAGCCAAGTTATAGAATTCATCTGGCTGATATTTTGAGATAATAGAATTAACATTAGACGAATCTGTGATATCACATTCTTCTAATTTAAAATTAGTATTATCTAGAATATGAGATATTCTTTGAAAATTATTAGTACTATTTCTTCTATGTAATCCTATAACGTCATATCCCTTGGAAAGCAAAAGATCACACATATATGATCCGTCCTGTCCAGTGACTCCGCTAACCATTGCTAGTTTATTAAATTTATTTGTTTTCATCTAATTTTATACTTTCTGGAGTTAAAAAGGGTCTATCTACATTATGATCATTATATGAATGATATTCAAACAGGTTTTGTTTTGCTCTTTCTGTTGCTAATGCCAATATTTCCATTTCCTTGCCTTCTCGTTCTCTGATTTGTTCGTCTTCTAACATTCTTATTAATCCCACCCAGCTACTTTTACCATCTTCGATTCTTTTAATACGTTGTTCACGAGTAGCTTTTAAGTCTTTGCTTATTTTTTGCTGTTCATTAAGTAATTTAGTATATTCATTAGTATAATTTGCTATACTATTACGAGCAAAGCTTAATTGAGTTTCAAGACTCATAAGTTTTGGTCCGTCTCTTTGATCTTCTGGTTTCTCGTATTCTTTATCCACCATGCGCTGCAGTTTTTCAGTATCTGCAATATGTCTTTTTCTTTCTTTCATACTTCTATTGATTAGAATATCAATTGTAATAAACTGTTTAATTTGTAACTCTTCGGCCGGCAAAACATCTTCTCTAAACTGCTTGATAAGTCCTATCCAAGTATCTTCAAAATACTGAAGTTCTCCCGTATCAGCATCAAACTGTTTGGCTATTTCGCTCCAAAAGGTTTTGCTATGTAATTTATATCGTAATGTTTCGTGAGCTTGTTTATCATCTGTGGAAGAAAATAATTGATTTTCACTAATGTATCTTTTGATAGGAGCTTCGTGACGATTAAGATACTCCGCAATTTGCTCTATAGTTAACTTGTCAAAATTTTCCGTTATAAACTTTTCTTCATCAAGACTTAGTTGTCCACGTTTTTTACTCATCTAATATGCCCTCAATAAATTTTTGCAATTTTTTAATATCACTTTTATTTACTTTGGTTCCGTGTTTAATTTTTAGATAAATTTCACGATATTCGCCGGATAAATTTGATTCTAATTTTTTAATTAACTCATTATCGCCCATTACATCTTGAAAATCTTTAGTAACTCGACCCTGAATAGATCCGCTATCTTCTATAGAAGTTGGTTTCATTATGTTTTTTTTGCTGTCGTTCCTATTGATCCATTTTCGATATAGTTCGCAATCCATAACATTACTAAATTCTGAACACTGATTAATTGAGCAGGAAAATTTGGGATCATAAAAAGGACAACTCAAGCATGGTTTATCGGGCCTTTTGTAGTTATCTCTTTTATAATTAAAGAGGCGATTTCTAACGTGAGTCCAGAGGAAATTTTCAAGGGGGCGTTTGTTGTCATATTTTTCTAATCCTTCAAGAGCAAATATGGCGGCCTGTTGACACATATCTTCATAGCTATGATAGCCAAATTTAAATTTGTGGCCTAATCTTTTGCTAATATTATCTAAAACAATTAAAAATTCTTCTTCGCTAACGTTATTAGGAAGCGGTGTTTTGCTCTTTTTCGGTTTTTTCTTCATCTTCTAAGAGTTGTGCTATACTCTTTCCTTCTGTTAGAGTTAATTCATCCTCTGATAGTATTTCAACTCCTTCTGCGGCCTTAACATTGAGAACGGAAGGTATAATGTTATCAAATTCGCTCATAAAGTTTCTCCTTGCATAAAGTGAGCAACAACCTACTATTATATAGTTCAAATACACTTTAGTCAATCTTTTAAGGAAAAGGAGCATTTATGGCAACATATAAGAAGTGGACAAGTTCCGAACTAGATTTTATCAATAGTAATCAAAAACTACTTAGTGATGACGAATTGGCCGGAAAACTATCTCAAATTAGTGGACAATCTGTAACAACCGCTATGGTTCGTAGACAAAGACGCAAACTAGGAATTCAAAAGTCAAAAGGAAGACGTCCCAAGAATAGGGTTGTAGAGCCTGTAGTAGCTGGAAATACTGTTTCTGAATGATCTTGTTGAGTTTTATATCAAATATAGGTCAAAAGACAATTGGGTAGGCTAAATGCTTACCCTTTTGTTTTTTAAGGACAATTTTTATGAAACCATTGTGTGTTTGCTCAACATTCTATAATCCTACTAATGCGAAACTAAGAGTTGATAACTATAATCGATTCTTAAAGTTTATGCAAGATAGTGGACTTGAGGATGATTTTTATGTGTGCGAAATATTATTTCCGGGACAAATGTCTTCTATAAGCGGAAAGAATGTTTATACTCTAACTAATAGTAGCATTTTGTGGCATAAAGAATCTGGGTTGAATTATTTATTTGATAAGTTAAAAGATAAGTATGAGAAAGTGGTAGTTGCGGATGCTGATGTTGAACTTCCTGATGGATGGGTAGAAAAAACAATAGATGCTTTAGATATTTATGAAATGATTCAGCTATATAGCAAGATATGTTATTTGCAACCTGATAATATCTATGTTGATGAAATCTTACCTGGTTGTGCAGCTATTCATAAAATCAAGAATAAAAAAGGATCAGCTGGTGGTAATAGTGGGGCTATTATTGCTTATAATATGGATTATATAAGATTCATGGGGGGACTTTTTGATAAAAATATTGTGGGGGGCGGAGACTATATTAATATGATGCCGTTTTTAGACGGAGATTCTTTTGGTATTTCTACTATAAGCTATTTTTTCAATGATATATGTCATGAGTTTTTAAAATATTATGCAAGGGCGAGTCATTATCTGAACTATGTTTCAAAAAAGATCAATTATGGATATTTAGATTATTCTGCTAAGCATTATTTTCATGGAAGATTAAATAAAAGATATTACTTGGCTAGAAATAAAATTATAGAAAATAAAAATTTTTATGAGTATTTTTTGAAAGATAATAATAATTTATATTATTTTAAAGATAATGAGTGCGATTTAGCTACTGATATAAAAAAGTATTTTTGGGACAGGTGTGAGAATGTGGAGCATCTGGGTTATAAGATTCATTCGTCAAATTTATATTATACCGAAAATGATAGTTTCAGGTGGTGTCAACCAGATACTATTTTTTATATAAAAGATAAGATATTTTCAATTAAGTTGGTTTTTGAAAGAAATGAGTATGTGAAAAATTTCAGAATGCATGATGCAGAAAAAGAGGTTGTTGGCTTGTCGGGGGACGCTGGTATAATGTATGTAATTGACAACTATCCTGAAGTTCTAAAGATAGATTCTGATTTTTTCATTCCTAGCGTAACGGAAAATTCAACAGATACTAGGGAATTATCATATAAGTTAATTGATGTTTATATTAAGATTAATGAAGATAGTGAGTGGGAAAAGTATTCATTAGACAAAATTTTATGAGGAGAAATATCATGTGGAAAATTGTTTTGTTTGTAGTACTGAGTGCGGGTTGTTATGCGTCAACAAATGCTCAGCAAGTTGTTACTGAATATCAATTGCAGAATGTTCAGTATCCCGTTACTAATATGGTTCCTGTTACAACAATAGTAAATCAACAAGTGTGGGTTCCTGTTGTTAGAGTAATTCCTGTTCAGTATCTGATTCCTATTCAAACACAAGTAATTCATAGAAGTTGTTTGTTGTTTGATAGATGGAATGATGCTAGAGTTCAAAATAATTATTGGATAACTCCCTATAGGGTCTATAACTATTGAAATAATATGTCAAGACCCAAAGGATCAAAAGATAAAACTAAAAGAAAAACCAAAAAAATATTGGGGGGAATTGATGAAAGAAATCTTATTAAAGATTATGAATCTGGAATATCTACAAAAATTTTAATAGAAAAATATAATGTTAGTAAAACTTTCATTAGTTCAATGTTCAAGAGAAGAGGATTATGCAGGAGGGTCGATCAATCTGTCATTAATTCGTGGGAATCTATAGATCAAAATATTTTAAATGATTTAGATAAAAATATAAGTGGCGTATATGCTATATATTTTATCAATAAGTATGATAACAACGATATTAAATTATATATTGGCAGTAGTGTTAATATTAAAAATAGATTACGAGATCATTTATATCAATTAAAATGCAATAAACATTACTCTAAAAAATTATTTGAATTATATAATAATCTTAATTATAATTTAAATCTAGCTATAGTGGAACGCTGTTCTGAAGATATTATTTTGCAGAAAGAGCAGCAGTATCAGTCTAAGTGGTCAAAGAGCTGTTTATTAAATATGTGGAATAGTGTTAAAGAAGAAGATTTAAGGCCGTGGCTACAACAAGCTGTTAAAAATGATAGTTATGTTAAAAGATTTGTTATAAATAAACAAACATCATGTAAAGAAAGTTTATTTATTCATAAAAGTGGCTATGCTAGAATGAGTGTAACCATTAATGGTTTTAGTGATGAGCCTGGAGAGACTAAGTATTTATATAAGCACAGGGTGGCTTATTGGGAAAAGTATGGAGAGTATCCTGAGTTGGTTAGGCATTTGTGTAATAATCCTAAGTGTTATAATGCTGATCATCTAGAAAAGGGAAACCACAAAGATAATATGTTGGATAGAAGGGGTGATTTTCCTAATGAATTTGAAGAAAAGTGGTTAGAATTTGGTGGAGATATGGTTTTACTAAGTGAATATTTTAGAGACAAATGGAGTTGTAACCAGGACATAGGCGGGAAAAAAGTATCATATTCGATATACGAATGGGAAAAAAAATTAGATTTAAGAAAAAAGTATCCTGATATTATTAGGAATAATAAGAATCGTAGATACAATCATATGCGTTTAATAGATAGGTTTAGCTGATACATTTATATTTTTAGGCGCTTATTGAATATGGATGTCCGCTGGTTTTTTCGAGAAATCTAGAACATGCCATCTAAAACAGAAAAACCCCCTGCCTCTAAAAGAGTAGATCGATTCGATCAGATAGTTAACGTAACTCGTTATAGGCTATAGAGTTATGGTAAATAAGAGTGGCGATTTTTGACGTAAAGTGTTGTGAGATAATGACTTACGACTAATACGATGATTGATACGATATTGTGTTTTAAAAAATAAAATATTTTTGGCATGATATTTGCTCTAATAAAAATATTTTAAAAAAAACATTTGTACACTATTGACGACTAAAGATTTTCTGGTATAATGTCGATATAAGAGAAAAGGAAAGAGAAATGAGAGTTACTTGCAACGTTCGATCAGCACAGGAAACCAGAAAGATTTCTGGATATATCGTAAGGGAATGCAACAATCGTGGAATCTTTGAAGTAAGGCTAGATCATAGCATATTCTTCAAGGGTGCAATCCTTCCTTTCAATGCTGGGGATATCATCCTGGTAACGGAAAGCGAAATCGAAAAATCATAAGTTTTTCCTATTGACGATTCAAGTTTCTATGATATAATGCCGATATAAGAGAAGAGAAAAGGAAAGAGAGAAAGACATGACTACGATGATTCAAGTTGGTAAGGTGTTCAAAGTTTACGGCTATAAGAATGGCCGAAGAGTTCTTCTCGGTACGTTTAAGACTTCGGATGCCGGTATTCGTTGCATGAACGCATACGCCAGTTGAGGGGTTGACGAGACGAAAAAGTTTTGTTAGAATACCCTCACAAGAAAGAGAGAAAAGAAATGACCAGCCAAATCCAAAACACCCTTCGCCGATTGGTTGCTCGTCATGGATATTCGGCCACGTTCGTTCAGAATATGGGTGAGGGTATCTATCTGTACAGTATCGGCGGAATCATGTATCGCTTGCGTGGCGATGGTACGATTCTCTAAACGTTTGTATAGTAGAGGGAAAATGGACGCTCTAATATTCGTGGTATGCTATATTGGCCTGTTCGTATGTACAGTATATAGAGATTAAACATAAATCCTTTGCCTGTAAGACTTTAGGGCTAAGCGGGGCCGCAGCGTTTGATGTAAACCCTTTCTGCATAAGCACTTACGGCTAGTGTAATGATCGACACGATCTTCTGTTTAACAGATAGCAAACGGTGTGCCAAATGCATAGGAAATCGTGAAAAGTTTTGTCAAAATTTCTTGACACAAAAATCTGTATTTTTTTCTTGCAAACTTAAGATGGCCATGGTATAATGTCGATATAGAAAGAACAGGAGAAAGAAAGACATGCTAACGCTGATTCAAGTAGGAAAGAAGTTCAAAGTATACCTTGGCAATGATGGAGATAGGAAGCCCCGTCTTGTGGGGGTGTTTAACTCTTCACACGATGCGATCATATTTATGAACGCCTATCCCCGATAAGTGGGGATTGACAGGAAAAGAATCCTAGCATATCATCCTAACATAGAAAGCAACCCCAAAGGAAAAGATCATGAGCAACGATTTTGTTTACGATATGTCGGAAATCAACGAAGAGGAAATCGTGAAGGGTTGGGAAGAAATGGTAGCCGAAGATGGTAGCATCTGGGAAACGGGATACGGCGACGAGGACGATTACATTCCGGGCCTTGACGATGGAGAGGGCTACGATCCGATCATGGGTGACGAATATCCCGAAACGGATGACGAATGGCTCGACGATTTCGCAGGCGAGGAAGATTTTGCCTGACCCCCTACTGTGGGGGGGTTGATGCGGCGGGAAAAAGTTTCTACAATCCATCCATCACCAAGAGGAAAAAAGATTATGGCCACCAAGTTTAAGATCATCGAAGACGCCAAGCGACAGGCTCGTATGTGCTTCCTAGGAATCGCGATCCCTCACCAGCCGTCCCTTGCGGATGGAGTGTATGGGCCGATTCGCAGTGAGAAGGTGTTGAAGTTTAATCGCAAGGCACTGCGTCGTGCCGGTAGCGTGAAGGCTGAGAAAGCCGATCCCCGCTATAAGGGGGGTGACGATCTGATGATCGTAAAGGTTGGCAAGCCCGGTTCCGCTGAACGCAAGGCAGCACTGGCCGAACAGTATGCCGCGATTCTGACCTGCGGTGAGGAGATATCCCCCTTCGCAGAGGGGTGACAGATGTACACCCCCCAAAAAGGGGGTAAGCATACGTACAGCAAACGATTCGACCTAAGTGCTTGTGGCACAAGGGTTTACGTCAAAAAATCGCCGGCCGATTTGATGTAACTCCTTGCTGTATAACGATTTAGAGCAAATGGACTCGGTAAATGCTATGCCATTCCTCACAGAGCAAATACTGTGCCAAAGAATAAAATATCTTTTGGCATGATTTTTGCTGTGCTAAACCTTACGATATTGTAAGGAAAGATTTTGCTTGACGATTAAAGTATGGATGGTATAATGTCGATATAAGAGTAAGAGAAAGAAAGAGAGAATGAAAATGGAAAATCTGGTTCTGATCGTCGTAAAGGGTAAGTATAAGGTTTATCGTGAGAGGAAGTATCCCAACGGATATTCCCGTCAACTGCTTGCCACGTTCAAGAGTTCATATGAGGCCGAAAGGTTCATGAACGCATCCTCCCGTTGAGGGGTTGACACGACAGAAAAGTTTCGATATAATACCATCACAAGAAAGAGAGAAAGAAATGAGCAATCCCAAGTCTACTACCATCCGGAAGAACATCGCCAAGTACGCTGCGAAGGTTGGCCTTCGCGTGGATCGCAACTACGATGGAACGTACAATCTGTTCGATACCGTGATCGGGTACAACGTGTTTACCAACGTGGATATGGCATGGGTGGTGCGAACCATCCACGACGCTATCTACATGAAAAACTTCCCCACCTGAAAGGGGGGGTTGATTCGACAGCACGGATTCGATAAGATACCATCACAAGAAAGAGAGAACAGAATGAACCCGAAGAACATCAACGATTCCCGCCCGCTCGTCTGGACCGTTTCGGTCGAAGTGCCGAATACGTACTGCCTCTACATCGACGGCTCGCTCGTCGTGAACAACTGTCCACTGGACGAGTTCTACCCCCTCTATCGTGGGGCTGTGGAAAAGATGGCTGCGATGGATGCTGTGGCCTGACCTAAACCCTTACGGCTAAAGACTTTACGTCAAGCCGGGGCGGCCGGATTTGACGCAAACCATTGTGACTTAAGGACTTACGTCAAGTAAAGATTTGGCATGATATTTGCTGTGCTAAACCTTACGATGTTTTAAGGAAACTTTTTGCTTGACGCTAAAGAAATCAATGCTAGAATGTCGATATAAGAGAAAGAGGAGAACGAAAGATGTTTGAGATTGGTGACAAGGTTGTGGTTGGTGGTGTGGCTGGTGTGATCGTGTGCTGGCACTTTGACGAGGGCAACGTGTGGACCGTTCGTCTGGTTGATGGATCGACGGTCGAAATGGCCGATGATCTCTCTACCGTGGCATCGTGGATGAGCAACTAGGCCACCCCTTTAAGGGGGATTGACAACGACAAAAACAATCGCTATGATAGAATCACACGAAAGAGAGGATACGATGGACAAGAACAAGGTGAATGACGTTCTCAAGGCTATCTGGGGTAGCGAGACGTATCATGTGGTGTTGGTGCATACGCCGGACGGACGGCTGTTCGCGGAGTGTGATCTGACGAATGATCGTCGCAGGCTTACGGAAAACAACTTCGAGGCTGTGCTGAACGATATGTTCTACGATTACTGCGTCGAGAACGCGGCTTGGATGGGGGTTTCATGATCCCCATATAGGGGGATTGACAGGCTGAAAAACTTTCGGTAGAATAGCGACATCACCACTGGAGAAGATGAAAAATGGTTGGAACGAAGCGAAGCATGGTTGAGGGTATCGCGGAGAAGGTTGGCGTGACGGGTGAACAGGCCCGCGAAATCGTGCAGGCTACGCTAGACAGCATGATCGAGACACTCGCCACGACCGGCCGGATTGAACTGAGAAACTTCGGCGTGTTCACCGTGAAGGTGGCCGCTCCTCGAAAGGCTCGTAACCCCCGAACGGGGGAGAGCGTGATGATCGGTGAGCGTAAGGTGGTGCGATTCAAGGCTGGCAAGGGTATGGAAGCCAGACTGCGAAATGATACCTAAACCTTTATGGCTCTTGACTTTACGTCGAGCCGGAGCCGCCGCGTTTGCTGTAAACTCTTATGGCTTAAGGACTTACGAACAGTATCACCTAAACAAATCGGTTAGCAAACCCTGTGCCATAGTGTGTCAGCAGAACCTTACGAAGTTTTAAGAAAAGTTTTTTGTTGACAGTTAAAGTTTGGGTTGGTATAATGTCGATATAAGAAGTAAGAGAGAAAGAGGAGAATGAAAATGTTCGAGATTGGTGATAAGGTTGTGGTTGGTGGTGTTTCTGGCGTGATCGTTGGCTGGTACTTCGACGAAGGTAACGTATGGGAAGTGCGACTTGTCGATGGGTCGATGGTGGAGATGGCTGACGATATGACCACCCGATAGAGGGATTGACGATACAAAAAAGTTTATATAGAATAGAACCACAGAAAGAGAGAAAGAAAATGGAAAAAGCAACTCATATCAACGACTTCATCGGTAGCCTTCCTAAGATCGTACAGAAAAAGGTATGGAAGGTTACAGACGAGAGTGGTAGCGTTGTGCAGCACGTTGCCGCTACGGATAATCGTAAGAGTACCGCCCAAGCGTATATCGACCAGAAGTACCCTGGAAAGACTCTTACTCTTACTTTCTCGCACTTCAATGGTTTGATTACCCTTCGATAGAGGGGATTGACACGGTAAAAAGATTCTGCTATATTTCATTCATCATCACCACAAGGAAAAAGAAAATGTTCGGAACCGCCTACGCTAATCGACAGAACAGACTCAACACTATCTTCGCGTCCATGATCGCTGGCAAGTATACTAGCGTGATCGACCCGAAGGGTAGAGTGTACGCTGGCCTTGTCAATGGTATCATGCGTGAGGATGGTAGTGGAAAGAACTGGATTGTAACCATTACCAATAAGACAGTGAGTGAACGTGTGTTCATTCATGCTGTATAGCGTATCACCCAACCCACAGCCTTAAGAACCCACCCGCAATAGGGGATAGAATGACCGCTCTAGTATTCATGGTATCGTATATTGGGCTGTTCGTATGTACACTATGTAAGGATTGAACGTAAAGCCTTACCACATAAGGACTTAGGGCGAGGCGGCGGGCCGCGTTGGTCGTAAACCCTTGCAAGATAAGGACTTAGGGAGAGTCTTATCCTATGCAAACGAGTAAGCAAATCGCGTACCATTCGCACCGCTGCTTAAAAAATGTCATCCCCCACACAGAGGGTGATGCAAAATGCTACACACACCTAGTTTTAGGCCGAGTTATGCGTAGCAAAATGCTACACCACTGTAGCAAAATG
>JACCDG010952330.1_pt1 | contig 17315 bp, 18 predicted proteins | sample 7442471 | NCBI WGS metagenome assembly JACCDG01 (sample SAMN15323444, study PRJNA562643) | freshwater metagenome | isolation source: river surface water | place: USA:Blue River Watershed | collected 2017-08-17 | reverse complement strand
TGGTTGCAGCTATCGCTATTCTTGCAGGTATTGTTATTGTAGCTATCAACCCAGCTAAGCAGCTAGGAGATACACGTAACGCTTCAAGAAACTCAGCTGTTAACACTATTCTTAATGCGGTGACACAGTACTCAATTGATAACAGTGGAGTATTCCCAGTGGGGATCACTGCAACCGCTACCGAGATTTGTTCTTCTTCTGTAGCAACATCATCATGTGGATCATTTGTTGATCTTTCTATTCTTACAAACAATGGAAAGTACCTTACTGCTGTTCCTGATGAGCCACAGAAGACTAATGCAAATGGAGCAGGGTACATGATTTCTAAGAATAGTTCTGGACGCATTACCGTAACTGCTCAGTATCCTGAAAGTGGTGCGACAATTTCTGTCATGAGATAGTCCTCATATGCTATGATTACTTGGTTTTCTCATAAGAACAAAGAAACAAATACATCTACAAAAAAAAGTGATGACTTTGTCTCACTTGCTTCTCATGAGTTACGTTCCCCTCTCTCTATTATTAAGTGGTATACAGAAATACTCTTAGATGAAGATGCGGGACCGCTTACAGAAGATCAGCGTAAGTATCTTTCTGTTATCGAATCAAGTAATCAGCGAGCAATAGACCTTGTACGGTCATTACTAAACGTATCCAGACTAGATCTGGGTACGTTTCGTATTTTACCCGAGGAAGTTTTATTCAAGAGTATTGTTGATGAGGCTGTAGGACTTCTTGCAAAAGAGAGAGAAGAGAAGCATGTAGAGATTATTCAAGAAATTAAAGATGTACCTAAGATACAAGCAGATAAGCATCTCTTACTTATGGTCATTAAAAATCTTCTTAGTAATGCAATTGCTTTTTCAGATGAATCTGGCAGAGTTACTATAGAAGTTTCTGTTGTGAAACAAGGGGAGATGGTTGGAGTGCATACCGTAGAAGAAGAAAGTATTCTCATTACGATATCTGATCAGGGTATAGGAATTCCTGAAAAAGATGTCGCTTCTATTTTCTCTAAAATGTTTAGAGCAAGTAATGTAGGTGATTCACATGGTGAAGGATCTGGTCTTGGTTTGTACATAACAAAATCTATTCTTGAGCATGTACAGGGGCAGGTATGGTTTACCTCAGAAGTAGGTAAGGGTTCTCAATTCTTTGTAACACTACCTGTACAAGGCATGCAAGCAAAGGAAGGGAGAACAACTCTTGATTAAGGGTAATCTCACAAAACAAAAAGCGAAGCCTACGGCTTCGCTTTTTGTTTTGTATAGATACTTTATTAAACTTACACCCCTTGAAGTACTGTTATTTTTGCACCGATACTATTTAAGCGTTCAGCAATATCCGCATACCCACGTTTTATTGAGTACACATTTCTAAGGACTGATGTTCCAGATGCTGCAAGCATTGCAATTAAAATAATTGCAGTAGGTCGAAGTGCTGGAGGGGAAACAATTTGAGCAGCACGCAGCTTGACTGGACCAGTTACGAGTGCTCGGTGTGGGTCAAGTAGTTTAATATCTGCTCCTAATCTATTTAATTCGGTAAAATAAATAGCACGGTTCTCCCATGTCCAGTCGTGAATAAGTGTTTGACCTTCTGCAATACACGCAATAGGAACAAAGAAAGGGAGGTTGTCATTATTGATTCCAGGGAACGGTTGTGTATGAATCTTATCGTACGGCGCAGTAAGTTTACTTGGGGAAAGTATAATATCAACAAGTTTCGTGCGACCATTGCGTGAGACATATGGCTTTGAAAGAGTGTATTTTTGCCCCATACGTTTTAGTTTTTCAAGTTCAAGTTCAAGAAATTCAATCGGACAGCGTGTGACTGCAAGTTTACTTTTGGTTACGATTGCTGCTGAGATGAAGAACATGCTCTCAATAGGATCTTCACTATTATGATGTTCGATAGGTTCATTAATGTCAGCTTTGCCGTGTACGGTGAGTGTTGTTGTCCCTATCCCATCAATACGCACACCCATTTTTTCTAGCAAGAAACAAACGTCTTGTACTTGATAATTTGGTGGGGCAAATCTGATGGTAGTAGTTCCAGGGATTCTAGCAGCAGCAATAATTGAGGTAATAGCTCCTGTATCTGATGATTCATAGAGAGGAAATGTTGCAGGACGCATTTTTGTATGAGTAATGACGTAGTGGTCACTCTTAGTTACAATATTAATTCCTAAATGAGAGAGTGCATACTTGTGTGCAGCAACAGTTCGTTCACCCATTTTACATCCACCAGAATGAGGGAGTTTAAAGTTTTCTGACCAGTGGATAAATGCGCCAGTAAATGTAAAAGAGCGTATCTTCGCAGCAACATCCTTGTTCATTGTAGAAAAAGAAAGTTTCTTAGGTGGAGTAATTTCAAGAGAATTCTCATGTACCCATCTGATTTTTATACCAAGGCTCTCAAGGAGTTCCTTGTAGCGATATACTTCTTCTATATGAGGAATTCCATGGAGAATCGTTGTGCCTCTATTTACAAGCGCTGCAACCATCATGTTGATTGCCCCGTTTTTTGAAGTATTTGTTTCAATGCTTCCAGAAAGTTTGTGACCTCCTTCAACTTGAAAATCAATCGTATCACGAATACTTACAATGGGTCTACCAAGTGCCACACCTAGTTTCCCTAGTTCATCTAGGGTTACATTTTGACCGCCGTTCTCGATACGTGCAACTGCAGACTGGGATGTTTTTAACTCTTTTGCAAAATCGTCTTGAGTAAGCCCTCTTTCTTCTCGTAGTTTTTTAATAAAAAATCCAATCTTTTCTTGCTCTTTATTTACTGAAGTTTTTTTCTTACTCACTCCTTTGTGTGCTTCTTCCATATGAGACACAGTATATCATATGTGATATATAACAAAATGTGCTATTTAATGAGTGATCGTACAACAAGTGTCATGATGCATGCCACAGAAGATACAAGGAATGTTCCCCATATAATATCAATGACAGTTAAAGAAAATGGGTAGTTTTTGAGTGTAGCAAGATTAGTAAAATCGTAAAATGCGTAGAGCACAAAACCAAAAATTGCACTTGTATACCATACAGTAGCTAATGAACTTGTAGGATTAGTAATTGAAGGTACAAAGAAAAATAGACCAAAAAGTGCAACTATATATACAAACGGTATAGCAGGGAGATATGGAACAAGAGATCCGTTCTCTATAACGGTAATATCTTGTAAGGATGAGAGATATAGTTTTTTTGCAATATGTGCAAGCCAGATATAATCAAGAATTATAAATGAGATAAGGCCAGTAAAAGCAGCAATAAGTTGTAGAATAAGCATAGTATGTAGTAGTACTTTTAGTATATCTTAGTTTTGTTATGATAAAAACATTTGTACAGTAAGCAAAGAGATTGTTGCCATAATAATTGTTGTCATTATAACAAGAATATTACTTATTGTGCCATTAACTTTATCTCCTAGAATTTTCTTATTGTTTGCAACAACAAGAATGATTCCAAGAAGGGGGGCAGCTAGAATTCCATTCACTGCAGCTGCGTAGTACAACATAAGAATTGGATCTATGTGAATGAAATTAAGAAGTACACCAGCAAGAATTGAAACAATGAGTACCCCATAAAATCCAACCGCTTGTTTGAATGTTTTTTCAAGTCCAAGAGGAACGTTACAAGTTTCTGCAACCGCATACGCAACAGCTCCAGCAAGGACAGGAATTGCAAGTAGCCCTGTGCCTAAGATGCCAAATGAAAATAGGTACACTGCAAAGTCTCCAGCAAGAGGGCGCAGTGCTTCTGCCATTTCTGCGGCAGAGCTTATTGTATGATTTCCATTTTCAGCAAGTGTCCCCGATGCTGTGATAATAATAAAAAATGCAACCAAGTTAGAAAGAAACATTCCCGTGACAGTGTCGGTACGCATTTGATGGAGGTCACCCTGTGTTACCTTCGGTATTCCTTTTCCAAAGGCGAGAATTTTTTTCCCTTTAATTTCTTCCTCAACCTCTTCATCTGCTTGCCAGAAGAAAAGGTATGGGGAGATAGTTGTTCCCAAAAAAGCAGTAAGATTAAGGAGAAAATCCTTGTTCCACTCCATATGGGGAGTAAGCGCCGCAAGAGTGATAGCCCTCCAATCTTGGTTTATAAAAAAAGCAACCACAATATACGAAAGTACTGTTGCTGCAAAGTATTTAAGAATTTTTACGTATATATGGTATGGTATAAAAATTATAGAGACAAGTGTAAAAAGAGTAATGATGCTCAAAGCTGCCCAAAAAGAAAATGGGGAAATAAGTGTAATTGCCTGCCCCATTGCTCCTAGATCTGCGCCTATATTAATAATATTTGCTATAGAGAGAAGTGCAACAGCAATAACAAGAAGTGTTCTTGAATAGTGTGATCTGAGTACTCCAGCTATACCTTTACCTGTTGTCATGCCAATACGTGCACACATTTCTTGAACTGCAACCATAAGAGGTAGAGAGTAGACGGTCATCCATAGTTGTGTAAGACCAAAAATTGCTCCTGTTTGGGCATATGTTGCAATCCCTGAAGGGTCGTCATCAGCAACACCAGTAATGACTCCTGGGCCAATTGATTTTGAAAAACGTTTAATGAATGCAGTGACTGACATATGTGGTAAGTATATCAGAGCAATACAGAATATAGATTATAGAATGTAGAATATAGATAGAGATGCTAATTAATCTTTCGTGTATGTTACATGTCTATACCACAGACATTTATTTATTCATTTATTATCTAAAAGCGTAGCGATCAATACTCAATATTCTGTGTATTATAATTTATGTTCTATACTTTATGTATATATGAAATCCACTCCATTTCTTGAATATATTTTGTATGATATTTTTGGAGAGACTGAACCAATTACATCTCGCGCTATGATGGGTGCGAATATTTTGTATTATGAAGGAAAAGCTTTTGCAATTCTTGAAAAGGATGAGCTGTATTTTAAGGGTTCAAAAGAATTAGCAAGCTGGTATCTAGAAAGAGGAAGCAAACAATTTACCTATATCAAAGATGGGAAGGATGCTCACTTATATTATTTCCTCGTACCTTCAGAAATTTATGAGGATAGAAGTAGTAGAGAGGAGTGGTTAGATGTTGCTATGTCGGTTGCAAAACTACCAGCGAAGCAAAAAGCAAATAGAAAATAGCAATAGGGGAACACGGATACAGGGTCGGCGCCGTAGGCGCCGACCCTGTATCCCCAATTTACTAAGTACTGTTTACTGGTGCCTTACATCTGGTGTGCAACAAGATTTTGGTACACTTCATTATTTTGCATCAGCTCATCATGAGTTCCTTCTCCAACAACAGAACCTTTATTCATGACAATAATTTTATCGGCATCACGTACTGTGGAAAGACGATGAGCGATGATGATTGTTGTTTTGCCTTTTGATACATCATTGATAGCTTCCATAACATTTGCTTCATTTGCTGTATCTAGGGATGCAGTTGCTTCATCAAAGATGAGAATATCAGGATCTTTAATAATAGCGCGTGCTATTCCAATTCGTTGACGTTCTCCACCGGACAATTTCACACCACGTTCACCAATATGAGTATCAAATTTAGCTTCACCAAGACGGTGATAGAATTCAGTGATACGAGCTTGTTTTGCAACCTCTTCGAGTCTTGATTCTGCGTTAGCGCGGTCTCTATCTTGTACACCAACTAAGATATTTTCTTTAATAGTTTCATCAAAGAGATCAACATGCTGCTCTACGTAACCAATACGTTCTCGGAGGTACATACCTTCTATATCTTTAAGTTCTGTGCCGCCAAGCGTGATAGAACCTTGTTCATATGTATAGATACGAAGAAGAAGTTTTACAATTGTTGACTTCCCTGACCCAGAAGATCCCACGAAGGCAACTTTTTTACCATGAGGAATTGTAAGTGAGAGATTGCTAAAAAGTTCAATGTTTCCATGAGGGTATTTAAAATTTATGTTACGCAAGATGATGTCGCCGGTAAGGGAAGAGCGCTTACCTTCTTCATTAAAAAGTGATTCTTTATCAACAATATCAAGATATTTTTCTAGCTCGCTAAAACGAAGAGGCATTTGGCGTAGTGCTTGAATGATAGTAAATATTTGGCTATTTGCTTCATTAATGTATGACCAGATGGCATATATTGCGCCAACAGTTACAGTGCCTAGTGAAGCAAGATAAATAATAATAACAGAACTAAGTGTTCTTGAAACAATAAAAAATCCAAAACGTTTATGTCCATGACGAGTAGCTTTGTTCCAAACAAATTTTTTATAATCCATAAAGCTTTGTCTGTTAGTGAGATATTTTGTGAGATACAAATTTTCTGCACCAAGCGTACGAATAAGACTTAGATGTTGAAATGATTCTGTGCGAACTTTCTTTTGTTTATCAAGGTTATCAATATCCCGTTTGATAAAAGGTCTATGATATTTTGCAAAGTAATTACTCCAAAGTATTGCAATAACAAGTGTTGCAATCGTCCAAAGTGCTATCCATCGTGAATAAAAGGAGAGAGCTACGATAGAAAAAAGGATCTGAGTAACTGTTGGAAGCAGATTAAGTGCAATTGTCGAAATAATATTTTCAACTGCAGTTTCGCCACGATTAATAACCTGCTCTTTAATTGCCGAGTGATCTTCTGTATATTGAGAAATATTAAGTTTAAAAATTTTTCTAAAAGAGTATTCTTCAAGATGTTGTTGAATTGCGTACCCAATATTATTTTGAGCATGTATTTCAGAGAAGTAGCTAATAACTATTTTTATAAGCATTGCCACAAGATTATACATAATATAGGTAAGTGCAAGATCAAACTGTTGATGAACAATTGCATCAAGTGCTTTTGAAAGAATGTAAATCGTGAATACAACTATACCTTGTTGTATGATAGAAGAAAGTAGTTGTATGTAGAAGTCTTTATGAAATGGTTTAAGAAGTTTCCAGAGACGGAAAATAAGAGAAAAGTATTTTTGCATTGTTTGTAGGGTGGCAGGTTATTATTTTTTATTAGCACGGTAACAGTATCTGGATATGCTTTAAAAAGCAAAGGCGTGAACAAAACTGGGTTTCGTTCACGCTTCAGGAGATCTTTACTGCTAGTGCTTTTCTAGCTGAAAGAAACTGATGATTGCCCCAAGTATGGTTATACAAAGGACGATCCCAATGAGCAGAATCACAAGAGCTGTGTGTCTCCTTGTCATCATTTTTGGGCTGGAGCAATGAACAACAGGCGTGTACATGAAAATGTCTCCTCTGGTTGTATATTCATTTTTATAATAACATGAATATATACTTTTGCAAGTACCTAGTTTCCAGCTTACATACTCTACGCGTGAAGATGAAGATAGATATCTTCAAGTGCTCGTACTGCGTCTCCTGCTGCAATGTTGTTTTGATGGTAGAGCACATCAGTACAGTCACCAGCTGCCCAGATACCCTGTACAGACGTCTCTTGAGTTCTAGGATTGATCACAATATTGTTAGTAGGAGTCATCTCTACAACTCCTGTTGCAAATGATGTTGCTGGAATCTGCCCAATCTCCACAAAGACAGCAGCGACAGGAAGAGTTACCTCTTCTCCATTATTCTCTTTGTAACTAAGTGATTGTACAAATGGAGAGCCTTCTACTTTTGTCGGTACTGCATTTTCGATAAGTTTAAAATGTGAGTTCTTCTTGAGTTTCTCAATTGTGATTGCATCTGCCCGTGGTGCGCTACGAGATAAAAGGGTAACACTTGTACAGTATGCAAGAAGCTGTGCAGCAGATTCAAATCCTGCATTACCACCACCAACCACAACCACGTCCATTCCTCCAAAGAGTGGTCCATCACATGACGCACAGTAAGTGAGTCCTTTGTGCTCAAGCGCATCAGCTCCAGGAATTTCTAGACGACGTCGTGAAGACCCAGACGAGATGAGAATTGTTTTACTTTTTTGCTCACCTTTAGCAGTTGTTACGGTGAAGTCACCATCTGTGCCAGATATTTTGGATACCTCAGTTTCAAGAATTGTAAGAATATCTCCTTTGTATTCCTCAACATGTGCACGGAGTGATTGTGCAAGGTTGGCGCCAGAAATATGTGGAGTACCTATCCAGTTCTGAATATCTTCAGATACAGTAGACTGACCACCCCATTCTTTTACAATGAGAAGTGTTTTAAGTTGTTTACGGGCTGCATATACTGCAGCTGCAGTTCCAGCCGGTCCACCACCGATGATGATTAAATCAAACATAGTAATTCGTTATTGGTTATTCGTACTTAGTAAAGTAAGAAAAGTATACCATGAAAAAAATTGAATACTTTTTAGATATTTGACACATTAATAATATTATTGTATAATACATTTGGCAATGTTGCCGTGTTATATGGAGTATTCCATGTTGATTGTTGCTCAGACACTTGTTAGCAGTTCCCGTAAATGGGCGATGAACCAACTTTCAGTAAAACAAGAACCGCTATGTATTCTTGTCAACGATGGAAGACATGTTTTCATCTCATTTCTAGATAAAGATACAGAAAATGAGCAGCTAAAGTGGACGTGGTTGAAGTATAAAGACTTCAAAACCATGACAAACCTGTTTCCGTTGTGTGCATCTTCTTCAACATTACTCCGTTTTAGGACTTTTGGGCACTCAGGAAGAGTTTGCTCTGTTGTCTTGAAGCAGTCAGTTGACGTGCTTCTGAAAAATCAAGAACCTGTCAGTCGTTTTGATTGGCAAATGAGAATAGTACTTTTCCCGAATAAGCCAATACTTATTCATGCACGTGGAGATAGTATTTTTGCTTCTAGAGTTCTTTCCCAGGGTGTAAGTCTTGACCCTAAATAAAAATTAAAGTACATAAGGATGTAATATCCAATACAGAATCCGTAGAATGTTATTCGTTATATTTCAGAACTTTATCTTCAAGAGGAAGATATACAGAGTTCTAAAATATAATTTTCTTCTTATATAGTAGGAAGATCATAACATGATATGGGTTTTTGTTTTTCCATACAAAAAGCATGTCGCGAGACATGCTTTTGTTGTATTAAAACTAAGAAAATTACTTTAGATACAAGGCAGAAAGAATTTTTATAAGGAGGCGTACAATGAGTACGGTGACGAAATAAAAATTCTTTCTAACGAAGTAGATGAAGTGATTTTATTAGTTTTATTTCTTACGGCGGAGGAATGGTGGCAAAGCTTCCCACTCATCGTCATCTTCTTCTTCATCAAATTTAAAGACAGTTTTTTTAGTTGAAACAGGGGTAGTTTTTTTAGTATCTTCTACAAGCTTTGTTTCTCCTTCTTGAAGTTCGTTATCAATACGATTCTCCGCTCCAGATTCAATGATTGTGTTGCGAACTGATTCTGTTTTTTCTATACGCGGTTCAGGGCGAAGCGCTGCTACAGGTTCTGGATGAACTTGTTCTTCTTTTGCTGTATCTTCATGATGCGTGCTCATGAGTGGTTGGTTGCCTCGACTAGTGAAACCACTAGGAAATCCTGTTGCAATTACCGTCACCTTAATTTCATCTTTTTTAAGCGTAGGGTCTGTCGCAATACCAAAAATAATCTTTGCATCCTTATCAACTGATTCGGTGATAATTTTTGCAGCCTCTTGCACTTCAAGCATTCCAAGATCATCTGCTCCATAAATTGCAAAGAGTACACCCTTTGCTCCATGAATAGATACATCAAGAAGAGGGGAGTTCACTGCAGCTGTAGCTGCTTCGCGGGCACGATTCTCTCCCATGCCGCGTCCTACACCCATAAGCGCAGTTCCTGAATCTTTAAGAATTCTTTTAATATCAGCAAAGTCGAGGTTAATGGTTCCAGCGGTACGAATAATATCTGAGATACCTTCTACTGCTTGTTTAAGAACTTCATCTGCCATTTCAAACGCTTGCTTTACGGTTGTGTTTTTATCAATCACAGAGAGAAGTCTATCGTTAGGAATCACGATAAGCGCGTCCACTTCTTTTTCAAGTTCTTCAAGACCACGCTCTGCAAGCTTCATGCGTGATGCTCCTTCAAAGAAAAATGGTTTTGTAACAACTCCGATAGTAAGTATTCCTTCATTCTTCGCAACACTTGCAACAACTGGAGCCGCTCCTGTTCCTGTACCTCCTCCCATTCCTCCTGCAATAAAAACCATGTCAGCACCCTTGATGACATCCTGAATTTCTTCTCGTGTTTCCTCGGCACTACGCTTTCCTACTTCTGGATCCATTCCTGCACCAAGACCTTTCGTCAAATTTTTCCCAATGTGAATTTTTTTCTCAGCAAGTGAATGATGAAGATCTTGTGTATCTGTATTCATCGCGACGAACTCAACTCCTTGGAGTTTTGAGTTAATCATGTGGTTAAGTGCTCCTTTTCCAGATCCTCCAATACCAATTACTTTGATACGTGCGAAGCTTTCAATTTCAGGGTTTACTTTTGCCATAAGGGTGATGAGGTCAATTAGATTATTATATAGTAACTATACCAACTACGAGGTATTTTTGCAAAGGGGTCTTTTAAGAATAAAAATACTTGAAAACCTTTATTTTTTAAGGTAAAAATTGAGAAAACACTTTTTTGACACGAGTGAAAATTGATGTTAAAAGTTCCTTGAAGACATCATTTTCTGTATCCTGTGGAGCAAGGAATGTAAGACCGTAACTTCTCGCCCATCCACTATCACGAAGTGTGTCTCCTGTGATTTTTACAAGTTCGTTACTTACCACTGTAATAGGGAGACGTAATTCATTTCTAAAAACAAACTCAAGACGAGGAATAAGTGATGTTGATCCACACACAATAATCCCCGCAGGAAGTAATTCTGAGCGTTGTATACGCATGAGTTCTTTTGTAATTTTTACACAAAGATCTTCTAAGCGAGCTTCAATAATTTCTTCTACTTTTCGTTTTGAGTATGCGTATGTCGCTCTACCACACTTGAGCTCTTCTGCTTCTTCGAGTGTTATCTTCATGCCAAGTGCGATGTCTTTTGTGATGTCATCGCCTCCTACGGGAATAGTTGAAACAAGAAGTGGAATATTTTTTTCGTATACGAGGAGTGAGGTCACTGCTTGGCCAATGTTAACAAGAGCGACACCAGCAACTTTTTGTTTTTTTGTAAGGAGCGGGATACTCTCGGCAATTGGTCCAGCGACAATATCAGTAATACGAACATCAACACTCTCAAGTGTTTTCTTGAGCACATTCATACATTGAAGTGGATAGGTGATAAAGAGTGTTTTTGTCTCAAGTTTGTTACCGCGCACGCCAATTACATCTCCTTGGATTTTGTTACCATCTACTTTGTAGTCCATTGGAATTGCATGTACGATTGCTTTGTTACGAATATCAGGAATAGCACGATTGCCGTCCTTGATTGCGTTTTCAATATCAAGATCAGTTACTGAGGCATCTCCACGAGATACTTGAGCATATCCACTTGTATGAGATGAAGAGAGACCGATTGCTCCAAGAGAGATAAGTGTATGGAGTGTTGCGGAACCTGACTGATCTTCGAGAGAAAAAATAGCATCAGCAATAACACGAGCAACTTCTTTTTCATCAACAATGTTTCCTCTGTCCATTCCCTCAATTGATTTCTTGTAGGTTGCAACAACAACAGGATGTCTCGCTCCTTCACGACGAACAGCTCCGACTGCACGGAGATTGCCTGATCCAATATCAATACCCACAATCATGTTTTTTGGATTACTTGCCACGGAAAAATTGTTTATAGTACTTCTGCTCTAACCCCTCCATTGTACTACCATGGTCATGTCCTTTCAAATGAAGCATTCCATGAGCAACAAGGAGATGAAGGAATTCTCTGTAAGACATAGCAAACTTTTTTGCATCACGGCGAACTATAGCAAGGGATATGTATATTTCACCTTCGTGTTCATCAAGAGGAAACGAGAGAATATTTGTTGGATAGTCTTTGTCTCTATAGGTGCGATTACGTTCTTGGGACTCTTTTGGAGAACAAAAAATAACAGTAAGTAGGTACTTTTTACCAAGGATTGTTTCCTTCATTTCTACATACGGAACTTCGGGGATAGATCCACCTTTTCGAATCACAGTTATATTTTTTGCTTCAAAGAATGCCATGGTGTTTTTGTGATGGAGCAAGGAGCGCCTTGCGGCGCTCCTTATGCTTATATATTATCTTCGTCCTTTCTTTCGTTCAACAACTTTCCCCATTCTCTTGTCTTCTTCGTACTTTGCAAGGTTTGCTAGTTTCTTAAGTTTAGCTCGCTTTGTTTTGAGTACTGAAAGAGGACGGTCGTTATAACGAATTCCTCGAACACGAGGTAGAACACCAGATTCCTGAACACGCTTCTGGAAGCGGCGAACAAGAGAAAGTGCGTTCTCGTTTGAGTTCTTTTTTACTTCTACGTTTACGTTTGACATATGTAGGTGCAATTTTACTACAAAAAGGAAGAAGAAGCAAGTGCTTGTATAGATCCAATTCATTAGAACTTTTTTCTTTTAGATATAAATAAGGAAGAGGGATCAAGTACAAGAGTTTGACATAGTGAAAAATATAAGGTAGTTTTTAGATGGCTAGTTACTTTTTACCCCCCAGTCAAGGAGACTGCCATGAACACTGTTACTGATACTGCTGTAGATACTGATGCTACACCTCGTGTACCTAGGGCACCGGTTATGGCGCAAGGCCATGGTAATGGTCAGAGTGGACGAGTGCTTACGGGCACCGCTCCTCGTGGAGCTTCCACAAGAGCTTCTTCAAGCAGTGAAGCAGGGACTACTCAATCTCTTCCGTCCGAGGTGTCTGCCATGACGGAACTTCGTATGGCGATGCGCGTGGCTACCAATTTCGGTCTTGAAGCTGTCGAGGATCAGGTTGGACAGAAGATCATCCAAGTTCCAAAACTTCTTCTTGCTGCAGGTATGCTTTTTGCTGATAGGCTTGGCCAGGCAGCAGGTATTCGTTCACAGATGATTGATGTCATCTTGGAAGTTGGTTCAGGTAAATACCCTGGTCTTGGTCTTGCGCTTGCACATGCCTGCCAAGGGGTGCCTGATTTACAGATTAGTGAGTCTCTTCGAGTAATTTGTCAGAGATGGGATGACACTGAAGTCTCTCAAGTTTTCCATGATGCACGTGTACTGAAGATCGTCATTGTGTCAGCCGCAAGGACACCCGACATTTCTGCAAAAATTGAAGCACTCATTAAGCTTGTCAAAAGAGGAATGAGTACTGATGTAGATGTTGTGCTCAAAGTTTGTTCACTTGTTTGCATGAATCAGAATCCGGATGAAAAACATGTCGATGGAATTCTTCTCATCGAACGTTAAAACAAGAAATGCAAAAGCCGCGGAACTTTCCGCGGCTTTTTTCATACATACTTATTTGAGATGCTTAATGTAATCAGAAAGTGCATCGATCTTCACAGTGTCTTGTGAGCGTGTAGCCATGTGACGAACAATCACCGTGTTGTCCATTGCTTCTTTTTGCCCAAAAATAATACAATACGGCACTTCCATTTTTTCTGCTTGAGCAAGTTGTGTTCCAAGTGAATCTTTTGAAATTGATTGATATACAGGGATACGATTCTTGCGAAGTGTTTCCATGATACAGAGACTCTTAAGCTTCGCTTCAAATCCAAGCTGAATAAAGTACACCTTTGGCGTCTTCATGATACGAGGCATGAGCATCTTACACTCAGGGAACATCATGATACGTTCAATACCAAGACCGGTCCCAACCGCAGGAATGTCTTTTTTACTTCCCATCATCTTCGCGAGTCCATCATAACGACCTCCACCAGTAATAGTGATTTCACGTTCTTTGCCATTTTCATCAACATCAACTTTGATAACTTCAAAAACTGTTCGTGTGTAGTAATCAAGACCACGAACAAGACTATTGTTCACGCGATAGGCGATACCCATCTCCTCGAGGTACTGAAGTACTTCTTTGAAGTGACTACGAGCATCATTAGAAAGGTATGAGAGTGAAGAAGGGGCATTATCTTTGAACGGCTGGCACTGCTCTTGCTTACAATCAAGAAGGCGAAGTGGGTTAGTCTTGATACGTTCATGACAATCCTTACAAAGAGATTCAAGGTGCTTCTTGTAGTAGTTGGTGAGTTCCTTGATGAATGTTGGACGAGTCTCCTTGTCTCCCATTGAGTTAATATCTACAACAAGATCCTTGAAACCATACTCTTCAAGAATTGTTGTCAGTGTACGAATGATAAGTGCATCGGCAATTGATTTTGGCGTGCCAAGAATCTCTAAGTTGAACTGTCTAAATTGACGTAAGCGTCCCTTTTGTGGATTCTCATGACGGAATACTGGTCCATATGAATAGAGCATCACAGGCTGAGGAAGTGTCTGCATACCATGTTCAAGATATGCTCGCATGATGCCTGCAGTATATTCAGGACGCATAGCAAGACGTTCTCCTCCTTTTGATCGAAATGCATAAATCTCTTTATCAACAACATCTGTTCCTTCACCGATTGCAGAAACGAATACTTCTTCTTTTTCAAGAACAGGAGTTTCTATTGGTTTGAAACCGTAGTACACCGCAACCTCCTGAGCTTTTTCAAAGAGTCCTTGATATGCGTAGTATGTCTCATCGATGACATCTGACATTCCTTTTAAGGATGTTGGCGCTTCTTTCTTTGATTGTTTTTCATTTTCATTCATACGGTTGGTTGTGGTGGTATTGTTTTTATAAAAAGCTATTTACTAAAATAATATTTTCCTGGCTCATAGCCTGCTTTCTTAAAAGGGTACACACGAAGCAGAACCTGACCTTTAATATTTTTTCCATCAAGTGGTCCCCAATCACGACTATCATAACTTTGTGCACGGTTATCTCCCATTACAAAATAATGGTTCTCATCGAGAGTGAACTCGATATCTTTTTGGAGGTCTTTGTACTCTACATATGGTTCATTGAGAGTGAATCCATTAGGATTTTCTTGGTTATAAATAATAGTCACCCCGCCACGAATAAGAACTCGTTCACCAGGAAGACCAATAAGGCGTTTAATAAGATGCTTACCTTCGTATGGGTTATTTGCATCTTCGTATAGTTTAAAAATCATAATATCTCCACGCTCTGGCTTCTTGAGTTGATAGGTAAGCTTATCAACCATGAGAAATTCTGCATTATGATATGTAGGAAGCATTGATGCGCCATCTACAACGAATGGCTGTATCAAGTATGCTTGTACAAGTTTTACAATAAAAATAATTCCAATGATCCAAATGAGGAGTGAAGATGGCTTCTCATCTTCTTCAAGAAGTTTTATACGAACAAGCGTGTCACGTGTCTTAGGAGAGAAGATCGCAATTGCAAGCGCGATGATGATGAGTCCGAGAATTGTAAAGATAGTGAGCGAAACCGGATTCTGGGTCATGTCAGAAACAAAACTTAAAACGACGGTTGAAATAGAAGAAAACATTGTGACTCTCAGTATATAGATTTGTTTTGAGACATGCAACATCACAAGCTTGCAGCAAGTAGTTTGTAGCTTGAAGTAAATACAAATTGTATAAGATGATGTAATACAATAAAATATATACAATTTTATACATTCTATTTTGATTGTATTTGTGTGAGCTAAAAGCTACAAGCTAATAGCTAAGAGCTGATATACTAGATGCATGATGTACACACTTATTCCACTTGGTAATCCGGGGAGTACATATGCAAATACTCGTCACAATGTTGCGCGAGTGCTACTCTCTATGATCAAAGATGATGTCATGAAGCTTGATGCGTGCGAGATTATGGTGCCAAGCACATTTATGAATGAAAGTGGTATTGCTGTACGAGATTATTTACGCTATCACGAAGGGCGAGAGATTGTTGTTATGTATGACGATAAGGATTTGCCATACGGAGCATTTCGTATTTCTTTTGATAGAGGGGACGGGGGACATAATGGCTTAAAAAGTATTATTGATACACTTCAGAAAAAAGATTTCATTCGTATCCGTATCGGTATTGCTCCACCGAACGTTGACGGTAAAGAAGTAAAAGCACCTCATGGCGAAATGGTGCAAGGGTATGTGCTTGGTGCTATTAAAGAAGAAGAGGAAGAAATAATACGTTCCATCGCTTCCCGTGTACTTGGTGCTATCCAAACAATTACAAAGGATGGGTATATCAAAGCAATGGAGGTGTATAATGGGATGTAAAATACAATATGATTACTCTTGAACAGCAATCAAATAATCTTGGAAAAGAAGATAACTTAACACATCTCCTTGCTCAATTACCAGAAGAGCTTCGTATAACTTGGAGAAGAAAAACAGATGAGCTTGATATTGATGAAGCTATTATTGCGGTGAGAGAGATGTTAGATAGAAGAAAAGAAGCAAAAGAAAAAATTTTCACTACTATTAATGAAATTGAAAGTCCTGTTCTCCAAGAGGAGGTAAGGAGAGCAGTTCACACAATTGAACATGCTTTTGGTAATGCTGAACTTTTTGTTGGTAATGGCTCTGTAGCAGAGGTGTACTATATTCCCGAAGCTCCACATGTTTGTGTTAAATATCTTAAAAATCCGGCCATGGCAAGAGAACATGGAAATAATTTTAGAGAAGAGTCACAATATTTAAATGATATGAAAGGATTTGTTATTGATGGTATCAGAGTTCCTCATCTTCTTTTTTACCACATGTCTGATTTCGGTACTTGTTTTGGAATGGAGAGAATAGACGGTAAGTCAATTAATCTTATTACAGAAAATCCGGAAATAATTGATTACCTTGATGTAATCAAAAATCAGGATATGAATGATGTTTTAAGACGTATGAGAAATTTTATCACCACAATGCATAAAGAGAAACGATTGGTACATCGTGATCTTACCGCTAGAAATATTATGGTTGATAGAGAGGGTAATTGGTATGTTATTGATTTTGGAAGGGCAAGACCTATAGAAATAGGTGATGATTCTACAGATCTCTCGGAAGCCTCAGATGTTCCAACTGCAGAAGGGGCAATTAGAGCATTGTTTGCAAAAATAAATTGACAATATTAATAAAATAATGTATTATTAAAATAAGTTCCAGATACGGAGAAAATTATATGGAAATTGCACAATATCTACAAGACGCAGCAAGGAGTATCCTTCGGTACGAAGTTGACCTTTCTTTGCCGTGCAAGCTCGCAGATACCGAGTTTTATCTGGCGAAAGCCGATGATGACTCTATCTTTTCCTTTGGTGTTATCGCCTATGAGGGTGTTGAATACAAAATCGGCACCAAGAAGGTGTAAATCAAAAACGACAGCAAAAGCCTCGCAGGAATGCGAGGCTTTTTAATTGTTAAACGAAAGC
>JACCDG010726954.1_pt1 | contig 17317 bp, 33 predicted proteins | sample 7442471 | NCBI WGS metagenome assembly JACCDG01 (sample SAMN15323444, study PRJNA562643) | freshwater metagenome | isolation source: river surface water | place: USA:Blue River Watershed | collected 2017-08-17 | reverse complement strand
TGGTTCGGTAGCTCAGTTGGATAGAGCAACAGCCTTCTAAGCTGTGGGTCAAAGGTTCGAATCCTTTCCGAATCACTAACTATAAAAACAATATTATGAAAAGAAATTGGATTTTTATAGCTGTATTATGTTTAGTTCCACATAACCTTATCACATCCGCTTCGGATATGAAAGATGAGATAATGGAAGTGGAAAAAGAAGTGGAAGAGAAAGTTGCTGATGAGTTTAGGAAAATAGTTACCTTAACAACTTATTCAACAACAGAAGGGGAAACGGATGATTCACCAAACATTACCGCTAGCGGTTTTGAAATTGATGAAGATAATCCGAAAAAACATAGAATTATAGCTGTTAGTAGAGATTTGAAACGAAAGCTTAGATTTGGTGAGAAAGTGATTTTGAGCAATGCCGGTAGATTCAATGGTGTGTGGTATGTAAGGGATTTAATGAATAGTCGATTCAGAAATAAAATCGATGTATTGATTAACGAAGATGATAAACAAACAAAAATGTTTGGAGTAGTTTTAAAAAAGCTTGACTAATTCAAAAAGTTTTTGTATATTTGAAAAAGTTATTTGAAAGAGATACCTCGATGATGGAATAGGTAGACATGACAGACTTAAAATCTGTTGGCCAGTAAACGGCCGTGCCGGTTCGACTCCGGCTCGAGGTACGATGTAATGATTCGGAAACGAATGACGGAACAGACGCTATGTATGAAATGGAAACGTTTGAAGCTCGTATAAAGGAGTGAATTCGATACAAACCGTACAGCCATTACATTAATTGGGGATGTAGCTCAGTTGGCTAGAGCATTAGATTTGCATTCTAAGGGTCGTGGGTTCGACTCCCTCCATCTCCACACACGCCGGTGTGGCGGAATAAACAATGGATACTGACGAGTAACATTGAGACGTACCTGATTCGAAGTGGTGGTGTGACCGAAAAGGACACCGTGAAGTTAACCAATACTTCCACCGGCACCTTATTTATCGTTGATATAAGTGATAAAACTAACTATCATTTATTTCAACGATTTGGACTTGTAGCTCAGTTGGTTAGAGCGCCTGACTCATAATCAGTAGGTCCCTGGTTCGAGCCCAGGCTGGTCCACATAAGCGGAAGTAGCTCATTCGGTAGAGCACAACCTTGCCAAGGTTGGGGTGGCCAGTTCGAGCCTGGTCTTCCGCTCCATTGCGGATATCGTATAATGGTTATTACTCCTTCCTTCCAAGTAGGAGATGTCGGTTCGATTCCGGCTATCCGCTCAAATTGCCCTTTTGTGTAACGGTAGCACAAATGATTTTGGTTCATTTAGTTTAGGTTCGAATCCTAGAGGGGCATCATAGAAAAAAAGTTATGAGAAAGAAAATCATATTCATAGATGTAGACGGGCCTTTAGCGTGGGGAACGTGGGGTGATGGTAGGGTTACTTTAGATGATAGTAGTAAAACCTTTACCATACCATACCCATGGGTGCAAGAAGATTGCCAAGCCTTAGAAAATATTTGTAGAGAATCAAATGCTAGTTTGGTAGTTAGTTCAGATTGGAAAATACACTTTTCTTTTCTTCAACTAAAACGTATATTTCGTTACTATGGAATTACTGCTCCTATTTTAGATATAACCACACATCAAAACCTATGGAATAAAATGAGTAGAACATCAATAGAGCATGAGAGAGCATTACAAATTGCTAAGTGGGCTAAGGATAATAAAATCAGTAATTGGATTTCAATTGATGATATGAGATTAGACCAACAATACAAATGGTTGAAACCACGTATTCCAATGTGGAGGCATGTACAGGTGGATGGTGATTGGGGTGTTGGTGGCCGATTAAGAGATAAGATAGATGAATGTGTTTCTAAGTTAGAAAGATAAATTTGGAAAATTAAAATTATTGTAGTATATTTGTAAAAATAAAATTATGAAACATTTTTTAACAGTCCTTTTTGTTGTAGTTCTTTCCGCAACTACAAAGGCTCAAATGATTTCGGTTACGGGAGGTAATCTTAATCTACATGGAAAGAACAAAGGGTATATTGAAGTTGAAGCAATGCAACACATAACAAAGAATGTAGCAGCTCATATTTCATATACCAAAACTATTGGTGGTTATGACATCGCAATGGTTGGTGGTAGATATGGTTTCAATAAAAATAGAGCAGGTATTATGTTATCAGCGTGTTATATGCAGAATCACCCAACTATGGCAATGTGGGGAGTTGATGTAAGACCATTTAAGAAAAATCCAATCAGTATTGTTTATTCTCAATCAACCGATAATGAACTAAAAACATTTGGATTGAAGTTTCCATTAATTGATAACCACAAAAAACATCATTAATTATGGGATTTTTTTTAACTTATTATCTGATTACGCTGACATATTGTGTTATTATGTCAGCACGTAAATGGAATAGAGATGTTCGTGCCGGTGGATTAGGTATTACACCTGGCTTAGATACAATGGCTCTTTTATTAATGTGTTGGGCTTTAGCACCCGTAGATATATTTTTGACTTGGGTCAGAGTATATAAAGAAGCTGAAGAAGCAAGACGTAGAGCCAATAAAGATGAAAATATATTTTAGTATATACATATAGTTGTATATAAAGGAGAAATGGCAGAGTGGTTGAATGCACCGGTCTTGAAAACCGGCATACTGAAAGGTATCTGGGGTTCGAATCCCTGTTTCTCCGCATATTGTAGTGTGATGAAATTGGCAGACATACCCTCCTGTCTCGGGGGTGGGGAACATCTGATAAACGTAGAATAATGGGTTGACCACAAAGCCGGCGCTGTTCTATGGCTAAAGACCCTTTGGATGGTTCGAATCCTCCCGCTACAGCCAAACTTAAATAAATAACCAAATATGGAATACCTACCAGTTTTCGGACTAATGTTTATCATTGTTGCATTTATCTCTTGGAGATGGGTAAAGGCAATTGATTACATGCACAAACATCACCCAGATTACAAAGGTGAAGAATTTTTAAATTGGGATAGAAAAAATGATGAGTGGGATAAGACACCAACTCATTCTGGCAGAGATGCGTGGGATGATGAAAAGGTGCATACTGAAGGGGATTTTTAAATTAGTCATATGAGTAATGAACAATTTGAACAAATAATACAACTTCTTAAAGAAATAAAGGAGTTATTGAAAGAGCAATCTCAACCACAAACAAAGATTACGGTAGTTGGTAATAAACCACAAAGTAATTCAGTTCCAAAAGCAAAAGGATTCAATCCAAATGATGATTTTAATCTTTAATCTAATATTTATACAAAAGATTATAGTAAGATGATAAAAGCAGGTAGATACGATTTGAATGAAGCATCATTAGGTAGAATCTACCAACACGTTGTTTCAAACCCAAAAATGAAGAATTGGGGAGTTGTAACAGCAAGTAGAGGTGAACTTACTCCAGCTGAAAACAAAAAGAGAAACAAAGAGTTGGAAGATGATTTGCGTAAAATGGGATACGGATTCGTTCACGTAGATGGTATGTGGCAGGAATGTAGAAAGCCAGATACGGAATACAAAGATTGCCCCGATGATATGAAAGTTCCTACGCAGGAGAAATCATTATTCATACCAAATATATCACAAGAGCATATTCAATCATTAGGTAAGAAGTATCAGCAAGATAGTGTACTATTCGCTGATGAGGAAACTAAAGCAAAAGGTGAAGCAACATTCATTGATTCAAAATCAGGAGAATCATTTAACATTGGAAAATTCTCACCTGGCAAAATAGCACAAGGATATAGTAAATTAAAAGGTGGACAGGTATTTACATTTGAACCAAAAGATGAACCACAAAAAAAGGATGAACCGAAAATTCAAACAAAGGCTGAGCCAGGTTCTGAAAAAATGGTTTCCAATCCAACACAATTAAAATCACTTTTACCAAAAGGAATAGCTGATAAAAAAATTAAAAACCCTGAAACGGGCAAAATGATTAAAGTAAAATCAGCTTTGAAATATGATAAGAATTCGCCCGTTTATAAAGCAACTGTGGCTATGGTAAAGAAAGCTAAAAAGTAGTATTTCATAACTAATTGATAATCAAAGACTTACATATGTAGGTCTTTTTTTATGCGTAACTTATTGATAATCAATGAGTTAGAAAATAATTGAAAAAACATTTTGCAATATCAGATATTTTTCGTATATTGTAGAACAATTGAGAGTTAAACTATAAAATTGAGTATATATGAGTTACCTATCTAAATGGAGTTCAAAATTGGATAAAAAACAAAAATCCAAAGTTAGTTACGCTTCATCCTTTTGGGCCGATGAGTGGAGCAATTACGATGATGATGTATTCGCTGAATCTTATTACGATGATGAGAAGGGAGTTTGGACTACTAAAAAGTTATCCACTTCTGAATCTTCTACCGTTGAAATGTTACGTTTATCCGCTCACCGAAGAGCGATTGCTAACTTCGTAAACATTCTTACCAACAAAAATATTCCTGTTAAGTTCTACAAAAAAGGTGAATCTTATACGGATGGTAAAAACGTTGTTCTTTCCGCTGAAGTTAAGCCGGAAAAATTTGACGTAGCAGTTGGTTTAGCATTGCACGAAGCATCCCACATTAATCTAACAAACTTTGATACTTTCAGAGCATATCAGGTTCCACAATCATTGATTGATTTGTTTCAATCTAAAAACGTTATATGTTATACTCAACATGGTTTGGTTTGGGATTTAGTTAAGAATCTTACCAATTGGATTGAAGATAGACGTATTGACCAATTCATCTTCGATACCTGTCCAGGTTATAGAGATTACTATCGTGCTTTATACGATGAATACTTCAATGATAAAGTAATTGATAAGGGTATTATTTCAGATGAATATACCGATGAAACAATCGATTCTTATATGTTTCGTATTATCAATATTACTAACCCTAATACTGATTTGAGAAAGTTGAAAGGTTTGGCTAAGATTTATTCTTTGGTTGACCTTAAAAACATCAAACGATTAAAATCTACATTTGATAGTTTATACATAGCTCAACAAATCGCTGAGATTATCGCCAAAGCAATCGACCCACTTCCACAAGCTAAACCATCCGCTGGACAAGGTGGTGGTGAAGAAAAAGATGGTGAACCACAACAACAAAATGGTGGTGGTGATTCAGATGTTAATGAGGATATTGATAACGATGCTTCGAATGATGAACAATCGCCTTCAATGGGTGGTGGTTCAATACAGAATCAACCTAATATGAATGGTACTGAATCCGATGATGATAATGGTACGGCTGAAGGTGGTAAAGATGATGCCAATGGTAAATCTAAAAGTACTTTGGCTGATAACGTTAAGAAACAACTTCAGAAAAAAATTCAGAATCAAAAAGATTTTGTTAACAACAATATTAGAAAGAAAGCTATCACTAAGAAAGATGAGCAAATGCTTGATTCGGTAGAAAAGAGTGGTACTGAATTGGTAAGTGTTGGTGGTGAGCAAGTTGGTGGTGCCGGTTTCTTACGTGGTACACAATGTATTGTTTCTAAGAAAATGACTGAAGAGCTGATGAAGGATTACAACTTCCCATTCGCTGATTGGTGGAAAGGTTGGGGTGATGAGCCAGCTCGATTCTCTGGCTACAACGAAGCAGCTTTGAGAAAGGGTATTCAATTGGGTACTTTGTTAGGTAAACGATTGGCTGTTCGTAGTGAGGAACGTGTTACCGATAACCCTCGCCAAAAGAGTGGTAAGATTGACCGTAGATTGATTGCCGGACTTGGTTATGATTATGTAAACGTATTCAGCACCAAAGATGTAGATAAGTTTAAGAAAGCTAACTTACACATCAGTTTGGATGGTAGTGGTTCAATGAGTGGTTCTGCTTGGAATAAAGCACTTACAACTACAATCGCTATTTGTAAAGCAGCTTCGATGGTTTCTAACTTAGAAGTTCAGGTTACAATCAGAGGTATTTGGGGTAGAAAACCTTACATCTGCCAGGCATACGATAGTAGAGTAGATAAATTCGATAAAGTAAAACGTTTGTTCCCAGCGCTTCACGCTAATGGTACAACACCTGAAGGTTTGTGTTACGAAGCAATTATGAAATACTTCGTTCCAACTACAAAAGATATCGATTCTTACTTCTTAAACATATGTGATGGTGAACCAAACTTTAGTGAAGATGGTACTAACTACCACGGAGAAATCGCTGTTGAACATACTCGCAGAATGGTTAAGAAAATGAAAGAGCAAGGTATCAACATTATGGCTTACTTCGTAAGTGACTATGGTGTAAATGGTAATTCACAAAATAGATTCAAACGTATGTATGGTGAGGATAGCCGATTCATTGATATCGAAAATATCGTTCCAATTACAAAAACGCTGAACGAATTATTCCTTCAAAAATAAACGATATAACTGGTTGGTTATCAACCAGTTATATTTTATTGATTATCAATCATTTATGAATATAAATTATAGTAATATGATGGGTGGGATATTGACCTTATTAGGTAATTATAATCGATTCCTGCCGGGTTTCTGTGAGTATATGGCTATTATTTTATGGTATATTTACGAAAGATTTTAAAAAATATTTACAAAAATATTTGGCCATATCGGGAATTTTTCGTATATTGTGGAACAATTGAGAGTTAAACATTAATCTTTAAAAATACAGTTATGAGTAAGACTAAAAAAGAAGTGTTAGTAGGTTACACTAATGAAATCTACAAAGTTGAGAAAGTTGGAAGCCGTTTCAATCTGATTAATACGGCAGGTGATGTAGAAGCCGATTCTACAATTGTTACATCCTTTCTTCGTAAGAAAGCTCACAAATCTAATTCAGCAATTCGTGGGCATATCAACAAAGCCGGTAAGAAATCTTTCCGTATGGTTGATATGAATGAGTATTCAGATATGTTGGTTAAACCAATCAATACTGAATTGGCTGAAACTGTTGTAGAAAATCCAACCGAACACAAAGAGGTTATTGATTTTGTACACAAAGAGGGTATCAAACTAAAGCCCGCCAATCTTATTATGACTGAATTGAAGTGGAAATACTTACTTCGTTCAGCAGTTAGAGCTAAAAACATTATGATGACCGGACCTGCCGGTAGTGGTAAAACTATGGCGGCTAAAGCATTGGTTGAAGCTCTTAACCGACCTTTCTATTACTTCAACTTAGGAGCAACGCAGGACCCGAGAGCATCGCTTATCGGTAATACTCACTTCAACAAAGCTGAAGGTACTTACTTCAACGAATCAGCATTCGTTAAAGCTATTAAGACTCCTTATTCAGTTATCCTATTGGATGAGTTGTCCCGTTCACACCCTGAAGCTTGGAACATCCTTATGACTGTGTTAGACCAGGGCCAACGTTACTTACGTTTGGATGAGGCTGTTGATTCACCAATCGTTAAAGTAGCTGAAGGTGTTACCTTTATCGCTACCGCTAACATCGGTAACGAATTTACATCGACACGTGTTCTTGACCGTGCGTTGGTTGACCGTTTCGTTACTATTGAGGTGGATGTGTTGAACGCTGAGCAGGAATTCGAATTACTTACAATGTTATATCCCGAAGCTAACGCTGAGGACTTAAGAGCAATCGCTGAAATCGCCGCTCACACTCGTGACCAAATCAAATCTGATGTTGGTAAAATTACTACCGCAGTTTCAACCCGTATTTCGGTTGAGATGGCTGGGTTGATTTATGATGGTTTCAATATCATCGAAGCAGCTGAAGTTGCTATCTTCCCTCTATACTCACAAGATGGTGGTATGGATTCAGAACGAACTTACGTTAAGCAGTTGGTTCAAAAGTATATGAGAAGTGAGAACGACTCTACCCTATATGAGAATGTGGTAGAAGAAGTTAAGGATGAGATTCAATGGTAAAATACTACGGGGTGGTTACTCATAACTCATACTCATAACTCTCCCATCCCGTATAACATAGACCCCACTTTTAGTGGGGTTCTATGTTTTTTTTTTGAGTATGATAAATTAATTATATGATAAACATAAACTACAAAATAGAGCAGGTTAAACCTAAGATATACGCTGTTGTTATTGAAGATAGATACGATAGAGCAATGACATTCCTTAGAGTTCAGGAGTTCTATGAATCACCTAATCCGGCATTTAGAGGTAATAGTGATTTCTCTTTTACCGAATATATGAAATGGTATAGTAAAGAATATGGTAGGGGATTTACTTATGGTATGGATTGGAGTGGGTTCAATGTACCTTTAGAAGTTGCTTACAATTGCTACGATACATTGACTGATAGATATACCGATTACGATGATGTGATGGAATCTATTGTTCACCAATTGTATGAATTGAATGGTGATGATTGTGATGGCTATATGATTGGAGCAGGTAGTACCGATGGTGATACGTTTCAACACGAAGTTTGCCACGGGTTATACGCCACCAATAAGGAATATAAAGAGTTGGTAAGTGAAATAACATTGACCATACCAACGAAGGATTATCTTACATTCAGAAACAACCTAATCGAAATGGGTTATACTGATAAAGTAATTGATGATGAAATTCAGGCTTATCTGGCATTCGGACACGATTACAAACCTTTCACAAAAGGTGTAAGTAAAAAAGTATGTAACGAATTGCATACACAATATATTAACGTATTTAAAAACTTTTAAAATTATGATACAACCAAAAGAAAGTAATTCAAAAACGCATTTTTGGATAAGTTTATTCAAAAGTGGAGCAAGAATAGCAGCATGTTATTTCTTATTTTATCAACAATTCGGTATTACCGCTGTACTATTAGCTTGGGCTGAAGTATTGGGAATCGCTGAAGAGATTTTTTAATTTGGAAATTTAAAATAAAATTTGTATATTAAAGTTATGAAAACATTTAAAGATTTAGAATTTAATCCACATCCAAATCATATGGGTGGAGTTCAAGCTATCGCTAAATTCGATAATGGATATGGTGCTAGTGTTGTATGTACTCCTTACACTTATGGTGGTAAAGAGGGATTGTATGAATTGGCTGTATTAGACAACGCTGGACATTTAACATATGAAAGTCCAATTACAAATGATGTACTCGGATATTTATCAAAAGAAGATGTAACCGAAATATTAATTAAAATACAACAACTATGAAAGAATTTATAGCAAAGTATCAGAAAGCAATTGTTGGAGTAGGCGCTGTAGCCGTATTACTAATTTGTTATTTCCAACAAAAGGAATTAGCAAAATTGCGTAGTGAACAAAAGATTGAAGTATTGGGTGGTGGTGATATTGCTAAAGCTCAAACAATTGATTCTCTACAAAAAGTAGCCGATTCATTACACGCCGAAATCTTCCCCTGCCAGGTAGAGTTGGGTAGATATCAAGTTGCTTACCAAATCTTTATGGAGCGAAATCCAAAAGCAGCTAAACAATATGGTGATATAATTTCTGAAGAAACAGAATAATATGAAAAATAAACCTTACGATAAGTTAATACTATTTTTACTTTATTTGGGATTATTATTTGTTTTAGTATTCTTTTCATCTTGCAGCAAGGATGATTTGTTTCCAAATAAGAATATTGAAATGAATATTGATACCCGTTTACCAAAAGATGTGAATGGGTATTCTCATTTTAAATTATATTCATCTACAACTCAAAATATTCATACGATATCAGGTACAATAACTAATAATGGTAGAGTGCCAGATAATCCAAGAGAGAAGGTGGAATGGGAAAGCTCTCACTATTGGACACTGAAGCAGGGTGATACGATTGGTACAATATATCGTAGGACGTGGCGAGGTTTGGGATGGCAAATTGTGGATAGTATTAAAGTTGTAAATCTTAAAACATCGCAAGTACCAACAATTAATCCCGTTTGCTATAATTCAGCAGATGGTAGTATTAATACAGTGATAGCACCTATGTGGAGTATGAAAGGTGATACCTTAACAATTGTAGCTAAATCGAATGGTATTATAAAAATCGCTAAGATAGTTCTTGATTAATTCAAAAACTTTTTGTATATTTGAGAAGTAAAACAAATTATTAACCCTTAAAAATATGATAAACTGGTTAAAAGACAAAATTATTCCGAAGTACAAACCAAACGAGAAAGAGCAACTCATTTTGGATATTGTAAAGAATCTATGTGAGGCATCCGATACGGACATATTGATGGCTCCAATTAGTGGTAGATATTATTTAGTAAACAAACGATTGGAATATTGGATACGCCTTTATGATAATGGTATTACAATTACCAATCATAAATTTACATTCAGTAATACATCGCCTCAAATGTATCAGGATATGCTAATCGGTATAGTAGAAACTGCTATTGAAAAAAGTAGAGATGAATTTGAAGCAGCCGTATTTCAGAACGAAGTTGAATTGTTAGAAAACATTATTATCAACATTAAAAATAAATAAACTATGGGAAAGATGAAAGAACTATTTATGCAGTACCAAGAGCAATTCAAAGATAATGATGATTTCATTGATGATGAATATGCTTTCCAACAATGGTGTGAAGCTAGAGAAAAAGAGGAAAAAGAATATTGGGAACAATATGGAAGTGGCTCTATATTTCCCGATGATATGTTTTACGATGATGAATATTACAAATCAACTTACTATCCTACAAAGGAAGAGGAAGAAGAAGCATTTAAACTTTTTAACAAACAAAAATAATCCGTATGGATATCCTACACGAAATCATAGAAACGGCTGATAATATAATGAATGAATTAGAAGAAACTGATTTTTATGAGCAATATATTTTTTGTGACCCATTCAAACTTCGTAGAGAATTAGAAATCCAAATGCAACGTAATTGGGAGCAGTTAGATGATATTCATTTATCTGATTCACAATTTTTAGAAGTGGTAGAGCGAGTTACAACCGAAGGTATAAACAAAACCTTTGCGGATATGGTAATGGATGGGACTCTTATTATGGATGCGGTAGATTCTAATGGTGAAATAGTTTATAAATTAAACCCTCAAATTGATATAGATGATTTACAATCCGAATAACGAATTGACTGATGAGCAGATGAAAGGATTAAGTGAGGCTGATTTCTTTGAGTATTTGGATACCAAAGCAGCTTACTTAAAACAATTCACTGTACCCATCGGTCAGTATCATGCAAAACAATTCGCATCCTTAACAAAAGGAGCCGAATTAACAACGGAGGAGTTAAAAAAAGCTAAAGAGTTGGGAAAGATTGGTGATGATGAAAGAGCTAGAAAGATAGCTGAAGCAGCATCTAAATTAGGAGATGACCCGAAATTAAGAGATAAAGGAATTAAAAATATAAAAACGAATCGTAGACAATGGTTCGATTAAAACAAAAAATATATGGACTACACTAATTTTAAAACTGGCTTTAATAAACCAACAACGTTTACCGTAAAGCATTACGATAAAACTATTACAATAGAAATCGACCATAGTGATATCGATTTGAATGAGGTAATGGAAACATTTGAATCACTTACAATCGCTATGGGATTTAGTAAGGAAGGATTCAGAGATTGGGTAAAGGAGATGGGTGATGTATATTCGGAAGAAGATGAAGAAGAATTATACAAACCTAATCAGGCTTTAAGAGAAGCAGCTGAACACTATAAAGCTAATTTACCTAAAGATTATGTTAATCTAAGACATAACACAGACAATTTTGAAGATTACCAAAACAAAAACGATTAATGGGATTCAACAATTGCTATCTGCCAGATATTGATAAACTGAAAGAATATTTTGATTCAGTTGATTTAGAAACTTTTGTTAATAGATTTAGAAAGTATGATGCTTGGACAGGTAGTACTGAATCCTTTGATTTCTTAGAACAAAAAATAAAAGAGTATGAGTTACAACAAATTCAGATGGTGGACAAAGGGGAGACCTAATAAACCACTAAAAGCAGATGCTCCGCTCCTATTGAAAATACGAAATGGTGACTTTGACTATTCTTATATGTTTAGTGAGGCTAAGATTGTTAAAGAGGCTGCCCAAAAAGCTAGTGAGGATGCTTATAAGAATTATGGGGGTACGGATGAGCAAAATCGTATTCAGGCTTCTTTGGAAGCTGGAAGGATGAAACGAATCAAATCTATTAAGTTAGAGTTGGAAGCGATGGAGGATGAGAACCGAATCCTTTGGAAACTTCGTAAGGAATTGGAGAAAGAATTCGAAAAAGATTTGTGGGATAAAGCAATGGAGAGACAAAGAGGTAACGGAACTTTGGAAGATTTATATATATGGTATAAGAAGCAATGTAAGCAAGGAACTACTAATTCGGAATTTGATATAAAATATGAAAGACCGAATACAAAAGGACTAGAACATTTGTTTTAAATCGGTTATGTATTGTTTAATTAAAATTACTAAAATGGACGACGGTGATAGTAAAAACAATCAACAAGCTGAAAAGCAAAGAAAACAGATTAATGTTGTACAAAGATATGGCATTAATGCTGGCACTATTCTTCAATCCCTTTGGGTTCGATGCCGTACAATATTCCCTAATGCTACTGACAGGAAGTTTATGGAAAGCGAACTTCGTTTTGTATTGTATAGCGGGACTATTCTTTGGGCTTTATATTTGGTTTACCAAACGATTAAGTAAAAATTAAATTAATAATATGAGAAGTTACATAGAAACGGCTGAATTGTTTTTTGAATCAATAAAGCATAAGAATATGCCAAACATAGGGGAGTGTTTAGATGAGCACGTTTTTATGACTGATTTTAATGGAACTTGGCCAGGTAAAAAATGGGTGTGTGAAACTATACATGCGTTTTTTCAAAACCCATATGAGATGGTTATATTTGAATATCACGAATGTGAAAATACTGTTTTTGTAAAATATGCTTTAAAATATAGTAACGCAACAACTGTTAATTACATTGATGAATTAATATTTACCGATGAATCCAGAATCTACAAAATCACAAAATACAAAAGATAATTTGAAGCCAATGATATTACATATTGATATTGGTAATCAATCTTTGGTAAAGTGGACTAACAATAACAAATACATAATTCATTCAGAATTAGTTAGGTATTGTGAGAAGCTAATAGTTGGTGAATTTGATGTTGTAGAAGCTATAATGATATCAAATCTAGCAGATAATGTAGTGTTTATGGTTAGTGATAAAAATGTATTGGATACTTTAAATAAAGCAATGGAATACTTCTTAGAAATAGAAGAATACGAACAATGTGCCAAAATACGTGATTTACATATACTTATTTCCAAAAGAAACAAAGTATAATAAATTATGGAAGAAAAATTAAAAAAAGTAATCTACAAAATTAAGGATGCATTGAAGCAAATAGATGATGATGGTATTTATCATCCATTGTTAGATGATATCTATGATTATTGTGAAGAGCTAGATGATATAATTTATTCCGATGATGAAGATGGAATAGATATATCAGATTACATTGACTAAATAAAAATAAATGAATAAGTTACTTCTAGGGTTTTTATACGGGTTCTTTGCCCAAGTAATTACCTTTTTACAATTGCAAGGAGGCATAAAATTTAATTGGTTTCAAAAATATCCAATTATTACTTTAATGGCTTCCATACCAATCAGCTGGCTTTATTTAAAGTCTGTAGGATATTTCGTAGAAAGTTTTAGTGGAGAAATTTGGCCATCTCGTCTAATCGGATTTGGGATTGGTATAATTGTATTTGCTTTAATGAGTTATTACTTATTCAATGAAGCCATTAGTTTAAAAACATTCGTATGTTTATTATTAGCTTGTGGTATATTAGGAATACAAATATTTTGGAAATGAGAAAATTGGATTTGGTAAAAGTTGGTGATGAACTTTATGAAGTAATTCGTAGATATCCAATGAGCAGATTCAGAGTATCAATCGATGGCGAAGTGGCTTCGGATTTAAAAAAATGGGTTGGGTGCGAAAAGATATTGAAAAGTAATCAAACAAACGAATATTTATTTGTAAACTTAATAGAAGAAGCTAAAATAAATGACTAAAAAGCAACAATTCATCTCCGATTTACATTTTCCATCCTGGCTATTGAAAGATTTTTTTTGGATGGCTGATATGCCAGTAATTAGTTTGATATTAGCAATACCGGCCATTTTGATTTCATTGTGGATGTGTATGATGACGGCTGGAAAAAATTTAAGTGAAAATAAAATGGTATTATTTTGGCTGTTAGCTAATACGAGTTGGATGATATCAGAAAAATTTCATTTTAATATTATGTGGATATCCTATATTTTTTTTGGTATTGGTATCATTGAAGTGATAATTTATATGAAACGTTATTTAAATCCATCCAATGGAGCATATTAATATAAAATTACCAAATTTTGAGCAATTAAAAAAGGAAATTATTTTCAATTGGCATACGCTAGAAGATGTGGCTTATAGTAAGCCTGATAATCCATATTGGATAAAAATATATGACTTATTGGATATTAAAACTAATTTAGTTGAATTAGAAATAGCTAAACAATATTTAAAACAATTCAATTTAAATACATTTCAATTAGTAGTATATTTACCATATGCTCGGACAGGATTTCACAGAGATGGGCATGTTCATAGATATCTAATACCAATCGTTTCATCGAAAAACGCTTTTAATTTTGAATTAGATGAAATCTTTTTGAATAGTAACTACAAAACTAAAATAGAAACTTATAACGAATATATTGGTTATAATTCAGAACCATCTTTTTATGGTAAAAATTTTGATTGGTTAGATGTAAACAAATATGATAATAAGATGTTTACAATAAAGGAAAATGAATGTATTAAAATAGGTGATAATTGGCATGCTCATATGAACAATCATTATCAACATAGAATTATAATAGTATTTGATGCAAAAGAAAATATAGTAATCAAAAGTTTAATATGATTGATAAAAAGTTTTTACCCGTTTGGGATATTGTACCAGGAGATAATGAATTAAATTTATTATCTAATAGTAATTTGATTCGTGCTATTGATAATCGTGTCGATATTGAACCAATTTTTTTATGGTTGGAAACCGATAAATATAAAATATATTATTGCAAACTTAACGATAACGAAGTACCTACTGATAAAATTAAAAAGTATTTTGATGCCATCGAATCCAAAAATATTAGTAACAAAGAATTGATATTCATCAACCCTACTGAAACAGTATCCGTTGATACAAATGATTTCTATAAAGAAACCAATAGTCCAATTTTCGTAAGGCCAGATAGATGGCAAGGAGTTGGTACATTCTTATATGCAAAATCAATGTTTGATGGAGTTCATACAGCATATTCCGGTATGAAATATCAAACAATATTGGAACAAAATTATAAACCATTTGAATTAGTTTATTTGGTACGAAGAGGGCACGATAGACGTTATGAATTTTTTAAATACTTAGAATCAAAGAAAAATAAAAATGTTTATTTAACTTATAAAAATGCAGATTTAAGTGCTAAAGGATTTAATAATGAAAATGAACATCTCAATTTTTTTGAAAAGGATAACATAAAATTTCCATATCAATCTCACGCAGTAATCCAACCAATAGATTTTCACGCAGCATTTGAAGGAAATGAATTTATGTTTCAAAATGTATGTTTATTAACTATGGGTAAATTTAATTTGGTTGTTGAATCAAATCACTACGATGGGGCTCTAACTGAAAAAAGTTTATTTCCTTTTTTAGCAAAAACAATTCCTATTTTAACAAATGGAAAAACTCATATTCAAATGCTTGAAAATATGGGATATTACACCTTTGTTGATGAATTGGGTATACGTGATATTTTAAAAAGTAATATTGAGTATATAAAAAATGGTGATAATACAGAATATTTTAATAGGTATTTTGCAATATTAGATAAATTAATAAATGGTGATTTTGATTATATTTATGAATCAATGTCTGATAAAATTGAGCATAATTATAACTTATCATTGAATATACAACGTGGAAGTTTTATAAATTAATCGATTATGATTTACGTTAACAACTACAGCCATTTTGAGCAAATTATAAATGAAAAAAAATTAAAAAATAAAAAAGTTTTATTTACATTTGGCGATAGTTGGACTAATAATACTTACTTACAAAACTTTGATTTATATCCAAAAAAGACATGGTCCTATCAATTAGCTGAAAAATTAAGTTATGATGCTGTTGTTAATATATCTTGGCAAGGTGGTTCGAATACGGAAATATTTGAAAGTTGTTTACATACAATGTGTTTGAATGAGGATTACGAATTCAATAAATGTAAAATAAAAGAATTAGGATGTAGTGAAATGAAATGTATAATTGGATGGTCATCACAAATCAGAGATTTTAGTCCAATGCACAAAATATTCAGACCTTTTAATGTAGCTAATATTCCATATGTAAGTTTTAGTGATGATAGCCCACAATCAAATTCATATTTTAAATTTTTAGATAAAATTATGAAAAAAGAGTACTATCAATATATTACTCAAACTCAAACTATTTTATTACAAGATTATTTTAATTATCATAAAATAGAATTCTATACTTTTATGGCGTTTACACCTTTAGTAGAAAACGAATTTAAAAATACTGATTGGGATTTCAGAGAATATATTAATACTAAAACTTTTTATGGATTATATTCCAAAATTGATAGTATGGCTCAAAAGCTAAATGATTTAAATAAATTGGGTATTAAAAATGAGTTTATAATCGACCAACCATATTACAATAATGATAATTTTATAAACATATTTTCAAAATTTTTTAATAAGAAAAAAGAATATAAAGAGCTATTACAATTACAAAATAAAAACACATCAAATAATAAATATTGTTATGAAGATGGACATCCAAATGATTTAGGATTGGAAATAATAGCAGATGAATTGTATAAAATGATTACAAATGCACAAATAAACTAAAACTATGACAAACAAAGAAAGAAAAGCCAAAAATAGAGAAAGGATGGCTAAAAAAACCCGAAAAATGAATCAAAAAAAGGGATTACACCGTAAAAAAACATAAAGCCCACAATAAGTGGGTTTTTTATTTGGAAAAGTGAAATATTTTATTTATATTTGTAACTAATAAACAAATTATATAAACTAAATTAAGTTATGGCAAAACAATTGTTATTTGAAAACGATGCTAGAGTAAAGTTAAAAACGGGCGTAGATTCATTAGCTAACGCAGTGAAGGTTACATTAGGTCCTAAAGGTAGAAACGTAATCATTGGTAAATCATTTGGTTCACCACACATTACAAAAGATGGTGTATCAGTTGCCAAAGAAATCGAATTGGAAG
>JACCDG011316926.1_pt1 | contig 17318 bp, 17 predicted proteins | sample 7442471 | NCBI WGS metagenome assembly JACCDG01 (sample SAMN15323444, study PRJNA562643) | freshwater metagenome | isolation source: river surface water | place: USA:Blue River Watershed | collected 2017-08-17 | reverse complement strand
TTCCAGCACGATGCCGTTCGGGATGGCCACACACTTGTCTGCCGGAAAGCCCAGCCCGATCAGGTGCTGGCGCACGCCCTCGGACACGCCCACGATGGCGTCGGTGCGCTGCGCCAGCCAGCGCGACAGGCGCAGGCGCAGCCAGGTGTAGCGTTCGCGGGCGTTGTGTTCGACGTGGACCATGTGCGGCACGCCCGCCCACAGGCCGGCCAGCCGACCCCAGATGTGTTCGCTGAAACCGTGGGCCAGCAGCAGCTCGGGTTGCCATTGCAGGCAGATGCGCCGCAGCGCCCAGATCGTGGCCGCGTGTGACCAGCCCGGCACCACCCGCACCTCGATGCCCTGCTCGCACAGGCGTGCCAATCGCTCCGGGGTGGTGTTGGCTTTTTTGCGCAAGACCAGCAAGACCTGCTGGTCGCCCCGTGCCTGCGCGCTCAGGCACAGGTCGATGGCGACCTGGGTGGCGCCCGAGAAGCCGCCGGTGACGAAATGCAGCACCCGTGGCGGCTGCCTGTCTGCCGGCGCGTGGTGCGTGTGCATGTCAGGCGGGGATGTCGTCATCGGCTGCCGGGCGCTCCAGCACCCAGTCGCTCAGTTTGCCACCCACAAAGGTGCAAACCACACGCGATTGGCTGTTGTCGGTCCACTCGAAAATTTCCGGTTGCGCATCCTTGGGTGACTTCAGGTTGCCCAGTGAGCGGGTCATCGCGATCACGTGCATCAGGGTCATGCCCTTTTTGAGCTTGGCATGGAGCATGACCGCGCTGGCGACATGCCCGATAGGGCGGTTGGCGGCTTTTTTGAGGATGTGCATCAGGCGGGTGAAGTGCAGCAGTGTCCACATCACCACGCCACCCGCCGCCAGCGCGATGCCGGCCCAGCCAAACTGGCGCCAGGCGCCCACCGTCAGGACGATGATGGCCACGGGAACAAGGATTTTGTTGAAGTTCATGAAGCGCCTGGTGGCGAGGGGAAAGCCTTGATAATACTGAAGCGCGCCAGCCCTGCAGGGGCTGCGCCTCCTCTGCGCATTCTCATCGCCCACCCTCCTGAACGCATGCCCTTTCGTCTGACCGCTCACCATCTGGCTGCCATGGCGCGTGCCGGCGTGGTGGTGGTCTCGCCGCACTTTGACGATGCATGTTTTTCAATAGGGGGCCTGCTGCATGCGGTGGGCTCGGGCGAGTTGATCAATGTCTTCAACCGCTCCACCTACCTGGCTCGCCCACCTGCAGGCACCCACGGGCCCTGGACAGAGGAAGCCGTGGCCGGGCTGCGCAACGCCGAGGACCAGGCGTTTGCCCAACGTTGTGGCCTGCGCCGAACGGCGCTCGGCGGTGCCGAGCCCGGCTTTCATGGCCGCAGGCCGAACGCCATCGAACACGTCGAGCAGGACATCGCGGCCATGCAGACCCCGCTGCTGCAGGCCCTGCGATCGCACAGGCGCCCAGGCCAGCCGCGCCAGTTCCTGCTGGCGCCCCTGGCCGTGGGCCGGCATGTCAACCACCATGCGGTGCACGCCATGATGGCCCATTGCCGCGAAGAACTCGCCGAGCATTTCCACCTGTGCTTTTACGAGGATCTGCCCTATGCCAACGATCCGCTGCAGCGATCGCCCCGTGTGCGCGCTTTTGCGCATCAAACGCCGGGCTTGGGTTGGCGGCGCGGCGTCTACAGCCCCGGCTGGTCTTTGAAACGCGAACTGGTGGCCCTGTACGCCACGCAGCTCAAGCGCGAGCCTGCCCGCTGGAAGTTCCGGCCTGCCAGCCTCTGGCCCTGGGGGGTGCACGAGGCCTTGTGGATGGATGCAGATGCGCAGTCTGCACTGAATTGAATGAGCCAGAACAATCCCCAGAATTTCCTTTGCCTGGTCATCAACCTGGACCGCAGCCCGCACCGGCTGGCCAGCATCCGCGAGGAGCTGGCGGCCGACGGCATCGCATTCGAGCGTTTGCCGGCACTGGAGGGGCGTCTGCTGTCTTGCGAAGCGCTGGCGCAGGTGGATGTGCCCACCTACCGTCACCGCCACGGCAAGGAGCCCACCGCGGGCGAGATGGGCTGCTACATGAGCCACATCGCGGCCATGCGCACCTTCCTGGCCAGCGGCCAGGCCCACTGCCTGGTGCTGGAAGACGACGCCCAGGTGCCGCCAGGCACCCGGGCGGTGGTCGAGTCCGTGATCGCCTCGGCAGCCCCCTGGGACATGACCATGCTGTACGGCAACCATGCAGCGCAGCCGGTCGCGACCGCCGAGTTGGTGCGTGGTCACCAGCTGGTGGGTTATTTCGGCAAGCAGACCGGCGCGGTGGCTTACCTGCTCAACCGCCGTGCGGCGCAGGCCTATCTTGACCATTTGATTCCGATGCGCCTGCCGATCGACCATGCCTTTGGCGAGGCCTGGCACGGGGGGCTGCGCATCCGGGGGGTGAGTCCCTTGCCTGTGGGCTGTCACCACGAACTGGGCTCCGACATCGGCAAGACCGGTCGCAAGTTCAAGTGGTACCGTCGCCTGAGTGCCTACCGCCTGCGCCTGGCCACCGATCTGCGCCGACTCGCCTACCACCTGCTGCAAGACCCGATCTGGCTCGAAGCCCTGCTGCGCCGCTCGCGCGGCCGCTGATCACTCCAGACCGCGCACCACCTGCATCGCCTCTTCGATGCGCTCGACGCCGTGGATGGTCAGGCCGGCGTAGGCCTTGTCGCCTTTTTTGGGCAGGTTGGCTTTGGGCACCACCGCCACGGTAAAGCCCAGCTTGGCGGCTTCCTTCAGGCGCTCCTGACCGCGCGGTGCGGGGCGCACTTCGCCCGCCAGACCCACCTCGCCGAAAGCGATGAAGCCCTTGGGCAGCGGCTTGCCGCGCAGGCTGCTGGTGATGGCCAGCATCACCGCCAGATCGGCGGCGGGTTCGCGGATGTGCACGCCGCCCACCGCATTCACAAACACGTCCTGATCCATGCAGGCCACGCCCGCGTGGCGGTGCAGCACCGCCAGCAGCATGGCCAGGCGGTCGCGCTCCAGACCCACAGACAGGCGCCTCGGGCTGGGGCCGCCTGAGTCCACCAGCGCCTGGATTTCCACCAGCATCGGCCGTGTGCCTTCGAGCGTGACCATCACGCAGCTGCCGGGCACCGGCTCGCTGTGCTGGCTCAGGAAGATGGCGCTCGGGTTGGTCACGCCTTTGAGCCCTTTTTCAGTCATGGCGAAGACGCCGATTTCGTTGACGGCGCCAAAGCGGTTCTTGATGGCGCGGATCAGGCGAAAGCTCGAATGGGTGTCGCCTTCAAAGTACAGCACCGTGTCCACCATGTGTTCGAGCACGCGCGGGCCGGCGAGAGCCCCTTCCTTGGTCACGTGGCCGACCAGCACGATGGCGGTGCCGCTGGCCTTGGCCGCACGCGTGAGGTGCGCCGCGCATTCGCGCACCTGGGCCACCGAGCCGGGCGCGCTGGTGAGCTGGTCCGAATAGACCGTCTGGATCGAGTCGATGATGGCCACCTTGGGCGAGCGCGCCTGCAGCGTGGCCAGGATTTTTTCGAGCTGGATTTCGGCCAGCACCGGCACCTGCGAACCCGCCAGACCCAGCCGGCGCGAGCGCAGCGCCACCTGCGCGCCGCTTTCTTCGCCCGTCACGTAGAGCGTGTCCAGGCCCGAGCGCTGCAGGGCGTCCACGGCCTGCAACAGCAGGGTCGATTTGCCGATGCCCGGGTCGCCACCGATCAGCACCACGCCGCCTTCGACGATGCCGCCGCCCAGTACACGGTCGAGTTCTTCCTGCCCGGTGTGGTGGCGGTCCACATCGGTGGCTTCGATCTGCGACAGCGGCATCACTTCGGACGCCGGCGCCAGGCCCTGCGCCAGCGCACTGCCAAAACGGTTCTTGCCGCCCGCCGGTTCGGCCACACTCTCCACCAGGCTGTTCCAGGCGCCGCAGCTCGGGCATTTGCCCAGCCAGCGCGGTGTGGTGCCGCCGCATTCGTTGCAGGTGTAGAGGGTTTTTTCCTTGGCCATGGGCAGATTGTGCCGCTGGATCGGGCGGCTTGATCGGGCCGGTCCGGCCCGCGGGGCTGTGGCGCCCTATAGTCAGTGCTTTGCTTCGGATACCCCTGTGCCAGAGTCCCGTTCTCCAGTCGATCCTGCTCCGTGTGCGGCCACGGCGCTGCGCGTGCAGCCACCCGGGGCTGCGCCCCTGTCCAAGGCCGCGCAGGCCTATAACCTGCAGCTGCGCCGGGTGGACACGCTGCGCGCCCAGCTCGCCGAGCTCGATGCCCTGGACCAGCGCCAGCGCATCGAGCGGCACCGCCTCCTGACCCCCTTGCAGCAGCGCCTGAATGCGACGCGCCGGGCCTGGGTACTGCGGCTCGACGGCTGTTTGGCCGGTGACGAACTCGGTCCCCGCCACCGCAGCGCGGCGGTGCGCAGCCTGTGCGAACACGCCCGTGCCCTGGCCGAGGCGGGGGAAGCCGACATGCTGGCGCTGCACGACCGCCACAGCCGCGAAACGCTGGCGCAGCAGCGCCGGGCGGCGGCGCAGGCACTGCGCCAGCAGCTCGAAGAGGCCCTGGGCGCACCGCTGCAGGGGGTGGCCGACGACGCCGACCCCCAGACCCTCTGGCAGGCCGCTGCGCAGCAATGGCAGGATGAACGCGAGGCTGTCCGCGAGAAAAAGCAGGCCCGTGCCGACGCCCGCCAAGCCCGTCGCCCCGCTGCGGCGGCCCAGCAGCTGGCCGAGCTGCATGTGGATGCCGACACCCGGCTGCGCCGCCTGTTTCGCCAACTGGCCAGCGCCCTGCACCCTGACCGCGAGACCGACGAGGCGGCGCGCCTGCACAAGACCGCGCTCATGAGCGAAGCCAACGCCGCCTACGAGCGCAAGGACCTGGTGACGCTGATGCAGATCCAGCAACGCGCGGCCCTGGCGCCGACCGAAGCGGTGTCAGGCACCTCGGACGAAGCCCTGGCGGCCCTGACGGTGCTGCTCAAGCAGCAGGTGGCCGCGCTGGAGCGCGAACGCGCGGCCAGGCAACGCGATCTGGCCCTGGCGCACCAACTGCCCGAAGGGGTGAGCGCCAATGCCGACAGCCTGCAGGCCTACTTGCACACTCAGGTGCAGTCGCTGCAGGCGCGGGTGGCGGACATGGAAGCCGCGCTCGCGCAGGCGGCCGACGTGGCCGGACTCAGGCGCTGGCTGAACCGGCAGATGGACTGAGTGCGTCCCCGTCCAGGCCGCTGGCCAGTCCGGACAGGACTTCGGCGGCGGGCACGGGCCGGCAGCCGCTGGTGTTCTGGCCCGACCACAGCGGGGTGCAGTCGGTACGGCCCAGCGATTCAAAGTGTGCACGCAGTGGCGCCACGGCGGCCGTCGCCAGCGGAAAGGCCGGGGCTGCCGGGTTCAGCGGCCCCAATTCGCGCATCAGGCGGTTCACGATGCCGCGAGCCGGTCGGCCGCTGAACAGGGTGGTCAGCTCGGTGTGGCGAGCGGCTTCGCTCATCAGGGCGCCGCGGTGCAGCGCGCTGGTGCTGGCTTCGGGGCAGCACAAAAAGGCGGTGCCCACCTGCACGCCCGAAGCCCCCAGCGCCATGGCGGCGCGCACGCCGGCCGCATCGGCGATGCCGCCGGCGGCGATCACCGGCACCTGCACGGCCGCCACCACCTGCGGCAGCAACGCGAACGTCCCCAGCTGGGTCCCCAGCTCGGTCGTGAGGAACATGCCCCGGTGCCCACCGGCTTCCAGCCCCTGGGCGATCACGGCGTCTGCGCCATGGGCTTGCAGCCAGCGCGCTTCGTCGACCGTGGTGGCCGAGGACAGCACCACGCTGCCCCAGCGTTTGACGCGCGCCAGCAGCTCGGGCGCCGGCAGGCCGAAATGGAAGCTGACCACCGGCGGGGCGAAGGGCTCCACCAGATCAGCCACCGCGTGCGAAAAGGGCACCCGCCCGGCGCCCGCCGGGACCTGAGCCGGGTCAATGCCAGCTTCGTCGTAAAACGGACGCAGGGCTTCGCGCCAGCGCGCTTCGGCGGCGCTGTCCGGTGTGGGTGCCGGGTGACAGAAGAAGTTAACGTTCCAGGGGCCTTGGGCCTGCTGACGAAGCACCTGCAGCTCGGCCTGCAAGGCCTCTGGCGAGAGCATGGCCGCAGGCAGGCTGCCCACGCCGCCGGCGGCGCAGACGGCCAGCGCCAGGGCCGAGCCCTGGGCACCGGCCATGGGGGCCTGGATCAGCGGCAGGCGGGAAGGGATGAGGTCGGTGAGGCTGAGGCGGGTCATGGGCGGAGCTTAAGGCAACAGGAGATCGCTGCGTGTCGCAGCTCCCACAAAGTCCCGCTTGCCCGCCCCGAGCGGCAGGCATCAGCCGGCCAGGGCCTCAAAAGGCAGGCTCTGCTTGACCAGGATGACGGTGCAGGGCGCCGCCATGGCCACCTTGATGGGCACTGTGGCCACAAAGCGCTGCAGCTGCAGGCCGTGGGTGGCGGCACCCATGATGATCATGTTGACGTGGTTGGTCTCGGCGTATTTCAGCAGGGCTTCGGCCACATCGCCCGATTCGAGCACATGGAACGAAGCCTGGTGGTTGCTCAGGTCCAGCGCCTGCGCCCATTGCTGCATGCGTGTGATGTGCTGGCGGCGCAGGGCGGTTTCGCTGCGCTCGTTGTCGGTGCTGCTCGCCTCGCCGGACGAGATCACGGTCACGCAGGCCAGCCGGGCGCCCGGGCGCAGACCCAGCGAGCGGGCCACCGCCTCACGCAGCGAATACAGCGTGGCGTCGCTCACATCCTGGTGCGGTATGGCGACCATCACGATGGGCACTTCTTCGATCCGGCGCGAGGGCAGCGGCGAGGGCTGGTAATGCTTGCCCGCGGCGCGCAGCCAGCGCTTGAAGTGGGTCCAGAAGCCGGTGCCTTCGGTTCGCTTGCCGCGCGCAGTGATGCCGATCTGCTCCGGGTTGCTCAGGTCAAACGCCAGCAGCGAGGCCGAGGCGTAGCGCTGGTCGGCCTCGGGTTCGAGGCAGCGCAGGATGACCTCCTGCAGCCATTCGGGCAGGTCGGGCCGGCGCTTGCGCGGGGGCACCGGGTCCATCCACAGGCGCTGACGCATGCCCGACGCGGTGGCCGGCTCTCCGAACGGGGTTTCGCCGGTGGCCAGCTGGTAGAGCATGACGCCGATGGCGAACACATCGCTGCGCGGGTCGCCCCGCATGCCCACCACCTGCTCGGGCGCGATCCAGATGGGCGAGCCCACCGCCTTGCGGAACTCTTCGGCCAGCAGGTCGGGGTAATGCGCGTGGCACGAGAGGCCGAAGTCCAGGAACACGGCCGAGCCGTCGGGCCGGATCAGCACGTTGGCGGGCTTGATGTCGAGGTGGCAGACGTTCTGCTTGTGCAGGCTGTGCGCGGCCTTGGCCACGGCAGCACCCAGACGGGCGATCTCCAGCGGCGCCAGTGGTCCCTTGTCTTCGAGCCAATGCGCCAGGGTGTGGCCTTCGATGTACTCCATCACCAGGTACGGCAGGCGGCTGAGGTCACCGGCGGCCACAAAGCGCGGCACATGCGGGCCCGTCAGCGAGGGCAGGATCATCAGCTCCACCTCGAAGCTGAGGATGGTCTCCGCCCCGTCGCCCGCGGTCATGCGCGGGATCTTCATGGCCATCGGGAACTCGGCCTCGCGCCTTGTGCCATCCGGCCCGGGAGCGTGCTGCACCTCGTAGATGTGGGCCATGCCTCCGGCGTGGATGCAGCGGCCGACCTCGAAGCCGTCGATCAGCGTGCCGGGCTCGAGCAGCTTCACCGCCCTTCCTCCAGCCGCGTGGCAAAAAATTCGGGCAAGCCCGCCCGCCGCACGGCCGCTGCCGCCGCTGCATGGTCGTAGGCCACGCGGTGGAACGTGAGCCGGCCCGCCACATCGTCGTAGATGGCGTACATGGCGCGCGGGTCGCCATCGCGCGGCTGACCCACCGAACCCACGGTGGCCACCCACGAGCGGTGCTTGGGCAGGGGCACAGGCACCCCGGCGGTGGGTGTGAAGGGCATCAGGCTTTGCCCGCTGCCCTGGTAGTAGAGCGTTTGCTCGTGCACATGGCCCACGAACACATGGGTGCTCTGTTCATCGCGCATGGCCGCGTCCAGGCACTGGCGTGCAGCGCGTTCGTTGTCCACGTAGCGCCATTCTTTCGGCTGGTGGGCGCTCGCGTGCACCAGCAGCATGTGTTCAAAGCGCTGCGACAGGGGCAGCTGGGCCAGAAAGCGGCGGCAGTGGGGCGGCAGTTGCTGGTAGGTCCAGGCGGCCGTCATGGCGCCCAGGCTGCCTTCGACCTGCGGGGGGGTGATCGCCATGGCGTCGTGGTTGCCCTGCAGCACGCAGGCGCCGTCGGCGTGCCAGCGCATGATCTGCTCGACCACCGGCAGCGGGTCCCCGCCGTAACCCACCAAGTCGCCCAGCACAGCCCAGCGCTCCACCCCCTGGCGTCGGGCGTGGTCTTCGCAGGCCAGCAGGGCCTGGATGTTGGCGTGGATGTCAGAAAGCAGGGCCCATTTCATGGCAATCTCCTCAAGGGCTGCATCTTCGCGCAGGTGCCTGATGGCAAGCTTGCAGCTTGGGCGCGCAAGGGCTCTTGACCCCTGTCAATTTTCAGGCTGTGACAGCAGCGAGAATAGAAACATGAATCTGCGAAAAAAACGTGTCCAGTTGCTGATCCGCCAGGGGCTGGTGTACTCGCTGCTGCTGGCGCTGGGCATTCTGGGGCTGGGCGGACTGGGCTTTTTGCTGATTGATCCGCGCATCCACAGTTTCGGAGACGGCTTGTGGCTGGCATTCACCACTGCAGCGACCGTGGGTTACGGCGATGTGATCCCGAGCACCACAGCTTCGCGGCTGTTTTCGGTCGTGGTGGTTCTGCTGGGGCTGGCCGTGCTGTCCCTGGTCACGGCGTCCCTTTCGGCCATCTTTGTGGAAAAGGAAGTCCAGGCCGAAGACCGCCAGATCGAGCAAGACCTGCTGCGCGAATTGCGGGTGCTGCGCGAAGAGCTGCACAGCCTGCGCGAGGAAGTGCAGGAGCTGCGCAAGCCGCGTTGAGGCTCAGCGGCCGCTGAACCGGGCAGCGCGCTTTTCCACGAACGAGAGTACGCCTTCGGCGGCGTCCTCGCTGCGCGAGAGCCGCTGCTGCACCGACAGGAAGTCGTGCATGGCCACCAGCGGCCCGTGCTCCACGCCCTTGAGCACGTTTTGCCGGGTGGCCACCACCGCCAGCGGTGCCTGCGCCGCGATCTGCTGCGCGATGCGAAGCGCTTCGGCACGCTCTTGCCCGGCGGGCACCACCTTCTGAACAAAATTCAGGCGAAGTGCCTCGGCGCTGTCGAACACGTCGCCGGTGAGCAGGTGCAGCAAGGCATTGCCCATGCCTGCACGCTCGGCCATGCGCAGCGTGGCGCCACCCGTGGCCATGATGCCGCGTGCCACTTCCAGCTGCGAAAAACGGCAGTCATCGGCCGCGATCACGATGTCGGCCGCCAGCATGAGCTCGATGCCCAGGGTGTAGGTGATGCCCTGCACCGCCACCACCATCGGCTTGGTGCGTCGCCGGTAGCCATCCATACCCAGGTTGAGTGGGTCGACCAATCCGAGGGGCACGGCCTTTTCGCCGCGCTGCATCAACGGGGCGATGGTGGGCAGGTCCAGCCCGGCAGTGAAGTGCGCGCCCTCGGCACACAGCAGGCCCACCCGCAATGCGGGGTCGTCGTCCAGGCGGGTGTAGGCCTCGCCCAGTTCCCGGAACATCTTGGGTGTGAAGCCGTTGCGCTTGGTCGGACGGTTGATGGCGATCTGCAGCACTTCACCGACCACGGTGGTGTCGATGCTGCCTTCGGGATGGGGTGTGGGGGTGGTCATGGCTGTTCATTGCGGCGACCCGCCGCGATCATTCGGCTTCAGTACTTGTACACGCCTTGCCCAGTCTTACGACCCAGTCGGCCGGCCGCGACCATCTCCTTGAGCAGGGGGCTGGGGCGGTACTTGCTGTCGCCGAACTCCTTGAGGTAGACCTCCATCACCGCCAGGCACACGTCCAGGCCGATCATGTCGGCCAGGGCCAGCGGGCCAATCGGCTGGTTGCAGCCCAGCTTCATGCCGGCGTCGATCGCTTCGGCTTCGGCCAGGCCTTCGCCCAGCACGAAGAAGGCCTCGTTGATCATCGGCACCAGGATGCGGTTGACCACAAAGCCAGGGGCGTTCTTGACGGTGATGGGCGTCTTGCCCAGCGCCAGCGCCAGCTCGTGCACTGCGTCGTGCGTGGCGTCGCTGGTCTGCAGGCCGCGGATGATCTCCACCAGCGCCATCATCGGCACCGGGTTGAAGAAGTGCATGCCGATGAAGCGGTCGGCGCGCTGCGTGGCGGCGGCCAGCTGGGTGATCGAGATCGACGAGGTGTTGGACGCGATGATCACATTGGGCGCCAGCAGGTCGTCGAGCTGCTGGAGGATCTTGACCTTGAGCTCGTGGTTTTCGGTGGCGGCCTCGATGACCAGCTGCGCACCCTTGAGGTCGTCGTAACGGGTAGAGCCCTGGATGCGGCCCAGCGCGGCGGCCTTGTCGGCTTCTGAAATCTTTTCCTTCTTGACCAGGCGGTCCAGGCTGCCCGACACGGTGGAAATGCCCTTGGCCACAGCGGCCTCGGAAATGTCGACCATGACGACGTTCACGCCCGACACGGCGCAAGCCTGCGCAATGCCGTTGCCCATGGTGCCGGCGCCGATGATGCCTACGGTTTGGATGCTCATTTGGGTGCTTTCCTTCTATCAGCCTGAGTCAATGGAACAAGCCATCTTAGCGGCTCAGGCTGGAGCGTCCCTGACGCGCTCGTTGGCTGTGCGTCTTTGAATTGGTGTGTTGATTAACAAATTATGTGATATCGAATTACATACAAAGTCAGTCACAGGCGTAACTTCGGGCCATGGCCCACGTTCCCGAATCCCAGGCTTTCTCCGAGCGCCTTCGCAAGGCGCTGGAGGCCGTGGGCGTGCGGCCATCGCCTACTGTGGTGGCCAACGAATTCAATCTGCGCTACTGGGGCCGCAGCATCACGCCTCACACTGCCCGCAACTGGTTGTTGGGCCAGGCCCTGCCCACACAGGACAAACTCGTGGTGCTGGCCGAATGGCTGCAGGTCAGTCCTGACGAGTTGCGTTTCGGCAAGACCTCGTCTGCCCTGCGCCTGGCCGACGCCGACCCCGAGTTCAAGCAACTGGACATGGCCGACCGGGAAATGCTCAAGCGCTACCTGAGCCTGCCCAAGGCCGAGCGCAAGACGGTGCGCGAGGTGGTGACGGCCATGGCGGTGGCAGCGGGCCAAAAGCAAAAGCGCGAATGACCGATGGGCGCTTTGATCCTGGCATCGACCCGGCTTGACTCTGTTCAGTCGGTGTCGCTCTGAGACGCTTCCCGATCGTGGCAACAGCCAGTTTTAACGCGTCGGGTCTTTACATCGCTGCGCTCGTGGGGTACGGGTGTGTGAGGCTGTGAGTCAACCAAGTCCAGCCGGGCCGACCTTTGTGACTCAGTGCATGTCACCGAATCTGATGCAAGGACTGCTTCCTCAAATAAGCCGAGCAATTCATCTGTCACATCTTGCCCCAGTTCGGTGAACAGCCGACCGTTGTGAAGATGCAGGAATGACAATTCGCCGAGTCGATCCAAGTTCATGGGTTCCCCTTGCGAAGAAAAGATCGTGAATTTAAATCATTAATAACGATAAATGTAATTTATTTTCACATCAATATCCTGTTCCTCTAATCTCCCCCCGTCCTGTCTTGGGCGCAAAGGCACAATCAATCCATGCCCACCGCCGGATCGTCCGCTACCCTGTCCGCCCCCCAGAAAGCCCTGCGCAAGCTCGGCCTGGTGCGCGACATCGATCTGGCCCTGCACCTGCCGCTGCGCTACGAGGACGAGACCCGGATCGTGCGGCTGTGCGATGCGCACGATGGCGACACGGTGCAGATCGAGGCCACGGTCACGGCCTGCGAGGTCACGTTCAGGCCCCGTCGCCAGCTGCTGGTGACGGTGGATGACGGCAGCGACACCTGCACGCTGCGCTTTTTCACCTTTTACCCCTCTCACCAGAAAGCGCTCGCCGTGGGCAACCGGCTGCGCATCCGGGGCGAGGTGCGCGGTGGTTTCATGGGGCTGGCGATGATGCACCCCAGCTTCAAGGCGGCGGGGGGGGAGCTGGCGCAGGCGCTGACGCCCGTCTACCCGACCACCGCCGGCCTGCCCCAGGCCTATTTGCGCCGGGCGGTCGTCAACGGCCTGGCCCATGCCGACCTGAGCGAGACCTTGCCGCCGGGCGTCACCTGGCCGGACCGGCGCGCGGCCATGACGCTGCGCGAGGCGCTGCAGTTCTTGCACCACCCCACGCCCGATGTGGCCCTGGCCACGCTCGAGGACAAGACGCATCCTGCGTGGATACGCCTCAAGTGCGAAGAACTGCTGGCGCAGCAGCTGTCGCAGCTGACGGCCAAGCGCGAGCGGGATTTGCTGCGTGCGCCCCTGCTCCAGATGCGCCCCGGGGGGCTGCATGCCCGCTTGCTGGCAGCTTTGCCTTTTGCCCTGACGGCTGCGCAGCAGCGCGTGGGCCACGAGATCGCCGCCGACCTGGCCCGGGCGGTGCCGATGCACCGTCTGCTTCAGGGCGATGTGGGTGCGGGCAAAACGGTGGTGGCTGCGCTGGCTGCGACGGTGGCGATCGACGCCGGCTGGCAATGCGCCCTGATGGCGCCCACCGAGATCCTGGCGGGCCAGCACTTCGGCAAATTGGTGGGTTGGCTCGAGCCCTTGGGCGTCAAGGTGGCCTGGCTGACCGGCAGCCAGAAAAAGAAGGAACGCGCCGAGATGCTGGCGCTGATCGAGTCCGGCGAGGCGGCGCTGGTGGTGGGCACGCACGCAGTCATTCAGGAGCAGGTGAAGTTCAAGAACCTCGCGCTGGCCGTGATCGACGAGCAGCACCGCTTTGGCGTGGCCCAGCGCCTGGCCCTGCGCAGCAAGATGCAGGAGGACGGCATGGAGCCGCACCTGCTGATGATGAGCGCCACACCCATCCCGCGCACCTTGGCCATGAGCTACTACGCCGACCTGGACGTGTCGGTGATCGACGAGCTGCCGCCCGGGCGCACGCCCATCGTCACCCGTGTGATCTCGGACAGCCGCAAGGGCGAAATCATCGAGCGCATCGGGGCGCAGCTGCAGCAGGGCCGGCAGGTGTACTGGGTGTGCCCGCTCATCGAGGAAAGCGAAGCGCTGGACCTGACCAACGCGACCCAGACCCATGCCGATCTGAGCGAGGCACTGCCGGGCGTCATGGTCGGACTGCTGCATTCGCGCATGCCGGTGGCCGAGAAAAAGGCGGTGATGGACCTCTTCACCAGCGGCCAGATGGGCGTGCTGGTCAGCACCACGGTGATCGAGGTCGGGGTGGACGTGCCCAACGCTTCGCTGATGGTGATCGAGCATGCCGAGCGCTTTGGTCTGAGCCAGCTGCACCAGCTGCGCGGGCGCGTGGGGCGTGGGGCCGCAGCTTCGGCCTGTGTGCTGCTGTACGGCACGGGGGAAAGTGGCCGCCTGGGCGAGACGGCGCGCGAGCGGCTGCGCGCCATGGTCGAGACCAACGACGGTTTCGAGATCGCCCGCCGCGACCTGGAAATCCGCGGCCCCGGCGAATTTCTGGGCGCCCGCCAGTCCGGTGCCCCGCTGCTGCGCTTTGCCGACTTGACCATCGATGCGCCGCTGCTGCAGTGGGCGCGCGAGCTGGCGCCGCAGATGCTCGACCGCCACCCCGTGCTGGCCGAGCGCCATGTGGGGCGCTGGCTGGGCGGCAAGGCCGAGTACCTCAAGGCCTGACCGACTTTTGTCATCTTCGGGCTTGACCCGAAGATCCACTGATTCCGCGGTCGAGCCGGGGAACGACAAAACTACAATGAACAAACCATGACGCTCACCGAACTCAAGTACATCGTTGCCGTTGCCCGCGAGAAGCATTTCGGCCGCGCAGCCGAGGCCTGTCATGTGTCGCAACCCACCTTGTCGCTGGCGATCAAGAAGCTGGAGGAGGAGCTGGACGTCAAGTTGTTCGAGCGCAGCGCTTCCGAAGTGGCGGTGACCCCGCTGGGTCAGGAGATCGTGCGTCAGGCCCAGAGCGTGCTGGAGCAGGCGGCCGAGATCAAGGAAATCGCCAAGCGTGGCAAGGACCCGCTGGCCGGTCCTATCCGCTTGGGCGTGATCTACACGATCGGACCGTACCTGCTGCCCGATCTGGTGCGCGAGGTCATCCGCTCGGTGCCGCAAATGCCGCTGATGCTGCACGAGAACCTCACCGTCAAGCTGCTCGAGATGCTGCGCACCGGCGAGATCGACTGTGCCATCCTGGCCGAGCCCTTTCCCGACGCCGGGCTGGCGATCGCGCCGCTGTACGACGAGCCTTTCATGGCCGCCGTCCCGGCCAAACACCCGCTGGCCAGTCAGGCCTCCGTCACGGCCGAGCAGCTCAAGAACGAAACCATGCTGCTGCTGGGTGCAGGCCACTGCTTCCGCGACCATGTGCTGGAGGTCTGCCCCGAGTTCGCCCGTTTTGCCAACCACACCGACGGCATCCGCAAGACTTTTGAAGGCTCGTCGCTGGAAACCATCAAGCACATGGTGGCGGCCGGCATGGGCATGACCCTGGTGCCTCGCCTGTCCGTGCCCGACTTCAAGCCATCCACCCGCCGATCGGCCGCCCGCACGGACGATCCGGTGCGCTATCTGCCAGTGCTCGATGTCCATGGAGGCCCCCCCCCCACGCGCCGGGTGGTGCTGGCCTGGCGGCGCAGCTTCACGCGCTACGAAGCCATTGCCACCCTGCGCAACGCCATCTATGCCTGCGCGCTGCCTGGGGTGACGCGTCTGTCCTGACATGATCGACAAGCTCAAGCTGTACCTCGACCTGATCCGCTGGGACCGGCCCGCCGGCTGGCTGCTGCTGCTCTGGCCCTCGCTGGCTGCGCTCTGGATTGCGCAAGGGGGTTTCCCGGGGTGGCACCTGATCGCGGTGTTCACGCTGGGCACCATCCTGATGCGCAGCGCGGGCTGCTGCATCAATGATGTGGCCGACCGCGACTTCGACCGTCATGTCAAGCGCACGGCCCAGCGACCGGTGACCAGCGGACGCATCGGCACCCGCGAGGCCCTGGCGGTGGGTGCGGTGCTGGCGCTGTGCGCCTTTGCGCTGGTGCTGACCACCAACGCGGTCACCATCGCCTGGTCGTTTGCCGCGCTGGCCGTGACTTTGGTTTACCCCTATGCCAAGCGCCATGTCTCCATGCCACAGGCGGTGCTGGGGGTGGCTTTCAGCTTTGGTATTCCGATGGCATTTGCTGCGGTGCAGGGCAAAGTGCCCGCGCTGGCCTGGCTGCTGCTGCTGGGCAACCTGTTCTGGGTGCTGGCCTACGACACCGAATACGCCATGGTCGACCGCGACGACGACCTCAGGATCGGCATGAAGACCTCGGCCATCACGCTGGGCGACAAGGATGTGCCGGCCATCATGGGCTTTTATGCGGTCTATCTGGTCAGCTGGGCCGCCCTGCTGCCTGTGCCGCGCCAAAGCCCGCTGTTTGCGCTGGCCTGGGCCGTGGCTGCAGCGCAGGTGGTCTGGCATTTCTGGCTGATCCGCGAGCGCAGCCGCGAAGGCTGCTTCAAGGCTTTTCGGCTGAACCACTGGCTGGGGTTCAGCGTGTTCGCCGGGGTGGTGCTGGGCTACGGTTTCTGATCAGGCCTTGCCAAACTCATCGCCCAGCTCGCGGGCGCGCTGCTCGGCGGCCTGCATGGCGCGCACAAAAGCCGGCTTGATCCCGGCGCCTTCCATCGAAGTGATGGCCGCGTAAGTGGTGCCACCCTTGGAGGTGACGCGCTGGCGCAGCACCTCGGGCGCTTCGTCCGAGGCGGCGGCCAGTGACGATGCCCCCTGGAAGGTGGCCACCGCCAGCCGGTAAGCCTGCGCCTGGCTCAGGCCCATGCCCATGCCCGCTTCGGTCATGGCCTCGAGGAAGAAGAACACATAGGCCGGCCCTGAGCCCGAGAGGGCTGTTACGGCGTCCAGTTGGCTTTCCTGATCCACCCACAGGAACTGGCCGGTGGTGGCGATGACCTGCTCGATGCCGGCCTTGTCGTGTGCGGACACACCCGGGCAGGCGAACAGGGCGGTCATGCCCTGGCCCACCAGGGCAGGGGTGTTGGGCATGCTGCGCACCATGCGGTCGGTGCCCAGCCAGTTGCAGATGCTGTCGGTGCGGATCCCGGCGGCCACCGACAGGTGCAGGGCCTGGCGGGTATGGGCGGCCACCGGGGCGGCGGCTTCCTTGAAGACCTGGGGCTTGACGGCCCAGACCACCAGCTGGGCGGCCGACAGGGCAGGGCCGGCTTCGGGCAGCACCTTCAGGCCAAACTGCGCCTGCAGCCGCGCGGCGGTCTCGGCAAAGGGCTCAACCACGGTGATCTGCTCGGGTTTCATGCCCTGGCGGATCAGGCCGCCGATGATGGCGCTGGCCATGTTGCCGCCGCCAATGAACGCGATGTGTTGCAGTGCAGGAGTCATGACTTCAGGGGGAGATGTATCGAAGATGGCCGATTGTCGCTGGTGGGCGGTGCGTGCCAGCGGCAGCTTATGAATACATTGGCGCTCTTTTGGGCGAAGCGAGGGGTTCTGGCAGCGCCATTTCAGAAAACAGTTGACCCGGCCGGTGGTTTTTGTGATAATAGAGGGCTTCGCCTTGCGCATCCTTGTGTAAAGGCGTGGTTATCTGCCCAATCTGAAGCGCAGCGAGTGGTTCGCAGCGGGGATGACGGGTCCAAGACTGATTCCTGGCCGGCCTTCGGGTCACTCAGGAATACAAGTTGGGAATATTGAAATGATCCAGACAGAATCTCGGTTGGAGGTTGCCGACAACACCGGCGCCAAGTCCGTGCTGTGCATCAAGGTGCTCGGCGGGTCCAAGCGTCGTTACGCCAGTGTTGGCGACATCATCAAGGTGAGCATCAAGGAAGCTGCTCCGCGTGGCCGCGTCAAAAAAGGCGAGGTTTACAGCGCAGTGGTGGTCCGTACCGCCAAGGGTATCCGCCGTGGCGATGGCTCCCTCGTCAAATTCGATGGCAACGCAGCCGTGTTGCTGAACAGCAAACTTGAGCCCATCGGCACCCGCATCTTCGGCCCGGTCACGCGTGAACTGCGTACCGAGAAGTTCATGAAGATCGTGTCCCTGGCTCCCGAAGTGCTCTAAAGAGGACGCGCCATGAACAAGATT
>JACCDG010483678.1_pt1 | contig 17318 bp, 16 predicted proteins | sample 7442471 | NCBI WGS metagenome assembly JACCDG01 (sample SAMN15323444, study PRJNA562643) | freshwater metagenome | isolation source: river surface water | place: USA:Blue River Watershed | collected 2017-08-17 | reverse complement strand
GGCTATCGCGTGCAGCACAACACCAGCCGTGGCCCCGGCAAAGGGGGTGTGCGCTTTCACCAAGATGTGACGCTGTCCGAGGTGATGGCCTTGTCGGCCTGGATGTCGGTCAAAAATGCGGCGGTCAGCTTGCCTTTTGGCGGTGCCAAAGGCGGTATTCGGGTCGACCCCAAAACCCTCTCGCGCGGCGAGTTGGAGCGTTTGACACGGCGCTACACCAGCGAGATCGGCATCATCATCGGCCCGACCAAAGACATTCCCGCGCCCGATGTGAACACCAATGAACAAATCATGGCGTGGATGATGGACACCTATTCCATGAACGAAGGGGCCACTGCGTCAGGCGTGGTCACGGGCAAACCCATTGCCTTGGGGGGCTCTTTGGGCCGGCGCGAAGCCACTGGGCGCGGCGTGTTCACCGTCGGGCAAGAAGCCGCACAACACATTGGGCTGGACATCGGTCAAGCCAAAATCGCGGTGCAAGGGTTTGGCAACGTGGGCGGCATTGCGGCCAAGTTGTTTGCCCAAGCCGGCGCCACGCTGGTCGCCGTGCAAGACCATGGCGGCACCGTTTACCAAGCCGCCGGACTCGATGTGCCGGCCCTGCTGCGCCATGTGGAGGCCCACGGCAGTGTGAAAGGCTTTGAGGGCGCCGAAACACTGGCCGATGAACAGTTTTGGGGTGTGACTTGCGACATCATGATCCCCGCGGCCCTAGAGCAACAAATCACGGCGGCCAACGCCCACCACATTCAAGCGCGCATGGTGATTGAAGGTGCCAACGGCCCCACCACGCCGGAGGCCGATGACATCTTGCATGAACGTGGCATTTTGGTCGTGCCCGATGTGATCGCCAATGCCGGCGGCGTGACCGTCAGTTACTTTGAATGGGTGCAAGACTTCTCCAGCTTTTTCTGGAGCGAAGACGACATCAACCAACGTTTGGTGCGCATCATGCGCGAGGCTTTTGCGGCCATTTGGCAAGTGGCCGACGAGCACCGCGTCAGCTTGCGCACCGCCACCTTCATCGTGGCTTGCTCACGCATCTTGCACGCCCGTGAGTTGCGCGGTTTGTACCCTTAAGGCCGCTGGCCACAAGGCTCAAGGCTGCAATGGCAAGGCCCCTGCGGCCTTGACCTCGCCCAAAGAAAAGCTGGTGTGCAGGTCTTTCACATTGGGCAGGTTGAGCAACACGTCGCGCGCAAACTGGCTGAAACTGTTGAGGTCTTTGCTGACCACCTGAAGCTCAAACGTGCCCGTGCCACTGATGTAGTGGCACGAGATGACTTCGGGGATTTTCAGAATCGCTTCTTCCAGTTGACGCGTCACATCGCCCCGGTTGCGCTCGGCGTCCAAGCGCACAAACGCGAACACATCCAGCCCCACTTTGGCCCGGTTGATCTCAGCGCGATAACCCGTGATCACGCCGGCCTCCTCTAACGCCCGCACCCGCCGCCAACAAGGCGCCGCAGACAAGCCCACCCGTTGTGCCAACTCGGCGTTGGTCAATCGGCCGTCATTTTGCAATTCATTCAAAATGGCCCAGTCAAATTTATCAAGCGTTTCCATATCGGGGTCTTTAGAGCAAGATTCTTTCAAATCATAGGGCAAATCCTGTCACATAAAGCAAGCACTTGTCTGCAGGTCCGTCCTACACTGTGCGTTCAATTTCCGCAGCAGGACCGCCCATGAACGCCCCTTTGCCAGAATCGATTCGCCAAGCTTTAGCCACGGTGACGCTGGACGACAAATACCGTCTCGATGTGGGGCGCGCCTTCATGAGCGGCGTGCAGGCCTTGGTCAAACTGCCCATGCTGCAGCGACAACGCGATGCACTGCAAGGCAAAAATACCGCCGGCTTTATCAGCGGCTACCGCGGCTCACCGTTGGGCAGCTACGACCAGTCTTTGTGGAAAGCCAAAGACCACCTGAAAGCACAAAACATCGTCTTCCAACCCGGGGTCAACGAAGAGTTGGCCGCCACCGCGTTGTGGGGAACGCAACAGTTGGGTTTTGCGCCGCAGGGCAGCAACAAGTTCGATGGCGTGTTTGGCATTTGGTATGGCAAAGGCCCCGGCGTTGACCGCTGCTCAGATGTGTTCAAACACGCCAACATGGCGGGCACCACCCCTTGGGGCGGCATATTGGCGGTGGCCGGTGATGACCACGTGGCGAAAAGCTCGACGGCAGCACACCAGAGCGACCACATCTTCAAGGCCTGTGGCCTGCCTGTGTTTTTCCCGTCTAACGTGCAAGACATTTTGGACCAAGGCTTGCACGCCATTGCCATGAGCCGGTTTGCGGGCATTTGGTCGGGCATGAAGACCATTCAAGAGATCGTCGAGTCCAGTGCCACCGCGCACATCGACCCTGAACGTGTGCGCATCGTGTTGCCCGAGTTTGTGATGCCGCCTGGCGGCGTGCACATCCGCTGGCCCGACACCGCGCTCGAGCAAGAAGCGCGTTTGTTCGATTACAAATGGTATGCGGCGTTGGCCTACATCCGCGCCAACAAACTCAACCACAATGTGATCGAAGGCCCAAACGACCGCTTTGGTTTGATCGCCAGCGGCAAGGCCTACAACGACACCCGCCAAGCGCTGCTGGACTTGGGGCTGGACGATAACCGTTGTCGCCAATTGGGCATCCGCTTGCACAAAGTAGCGGTGGTGTGGCCGCTCGAAGCGCAGTCCACACGCGAGTTCGCCACGGGTTTGCGTGAGATTTTGGTGGTCGAAGAAAAACGCCAAATCATCGAATACCAACTCAAAGAAGAGCTGTACAACTGGCGCAACGATGTGCGCCCCAACATCTTGGGCAAATTCGACGAGGCCGATGGTGACGTGTCGGGTGGCGAGTGGTCGGTGCCCAACCCGACCGAGCGCACATTGCTGAGGGCCAACGCCGATTTAACGCCCACCATCATTGCGCGCGCCATTGCCAAACGTCTGAAAAAAATAGGCATCGATGCCGACACCACCGCGCAAATGGATGCGCATTTGTCGATGCTCGAGGCCAAAGAACAAGCCATGCAAACGCTCACGCTGGGAGCCTCCAGCGACCGGCAGCCGTGGTTCTGTTCGGGCTGTCCGCACAACACCTCGACCAAGGTGCCCGAAGGCTCGCGTGCGATGGCCGGCATTGGTTGCCATTTCATGAGTGTGTGGATGGACCGCAGCACCATCGGCTTCACGCAAATGGGCGGTGAAGGCGTGCCATGGACAGGCCAGCAACCGTTCAGCAACGAAAACCATGTTTTTGCCAACTTGGGCGATGGCACTTATTTTCACAGCGGCATTTTGGCCATTCGCCAAAGCATTGCCGCTGGCGTGAACATCACCTACAAAGTTTTGTACAACGACGCGGTAGCCATGACCGGCGGCCAACAAGTGGGCGAGCGGCCCGAGGGTCACAGCGTGCTGCAAATCGCCATGAGCATGCGGGCCGAAGGCGCGCAGCGCATTGTGGTGGTGACCGACGAACCCGAAAAATACCAAGGCGTGGCCTTGCCCGACGGCGTGCGTGTTTTCCACCGCGATGTGTTGGATCAGATTCAACGCGAGATGCGAGAGATCAAGGGCACCACGGTCATCATTTATGACCAAACCTGTGCAACCGAAAAACGCCGTCGCCGCAAACGCGGCACGATGGTGGACCCCGCCGTGCGCGTGATGATCAACGAAGAGGTGTGCGAGGGCTGTGGCGACTGTGGCGTGCAATCGAACTGCTTGTCGGTGGAGCCCCTGGAAACACCGTTGGGCCGCAAGCGCACCATCAACCAAAGCACCTGCAACAAAGACACCAGCTGCTTGAAAGGCTTTTGCCCCAGCTTTGTCACCATTGAGGGCGGCACCTTCAAGAAAAAAAACAACGCCTCTAGCGCTGGCAAAGCCACACTGAACCTGGCCGACTTGGGCTTGTTGCCCGAACCCGAGTTGCCGACGCTGCAACAACCTTGGGGCATGGTGGTGGCAGGTGTGGGCGGCACCGGTGTCATCACCATCGGCCAACTGCTGGGCATGGCCGCGCACATGGAAGGCAAAGGCATCGTCACCCAAGACTCTGCGGGTTTGGCGCAAAAGGGCGGCGCCACGTGGAGCCATGTGTTGGTGGCCAATCGGCAAGATGAGATTCGCACCACCCGCGTGAGCATGGCCTCTGCAGACCTGATCATCGGCTGCGACCCGATCGTGAGTGCCTCCAAAGAAACCACCCTGCGCATGCGCCAAGGCCGCACCCATGTGGCCCTCAACAGCAACAGCACGCCCACCGCTGCCTTTGTGAAAAACGGCAACTGGCAAAACCCCGCCGAAGCCTGTGTGGCCGCCATCACAGAACAAGTGGGGATGCAAGGCGTCAGCAGTTTTGATGCAGACACCTTGGCCAAACAACTCATGGGCGACACGATTTATGTGAACCCCATGATCTTGGGCTTTGCTTGGCAAAAAGGCTGGGTGCCGCTGCGCCGCGAATCGTTGGTTCGGGCCATTGAACTCAACGATGTGCAGGTGAGCAACAACTTGGCGGCTTTTGAGTGGGGCCGCCATGCGGCCCATCAGCTGAGCGTGTTGATGCAACGCTTGCAACCGGCGCAGGTGATCCAGTTCAAAAAGCGCGACACGCTGGAGGACCTCATCAACGACCGTGTTCGCCGCCTCACCGACTACCAAAATGCGGCCTATGCCGCACGCTATCAGGCCTTTGTGCAGCGTGTTCAGCAAGCCGAAGCCCCATTGGGCAAGACCGTGCTCAGCGAAACCGTGGCACGCCAGTTGTACAAGTTGATGGCCTACAAAGACGAGTACGAAGTGGCGCGGTTGCACACGCAAACAGATTTTTTATCGCGCATCCAAACCAGCTTTGAAGGCGACTTCAAGGTGCACTACCACTTGGCCCCGCCGCTGCTGGCCAAGCGCAACGCCAAAGGCGAAGGCATCAAACAAAAGTTTGGGCCTTCCATGCTGCTGGCCTTCAAACTGTTGGCACGCATGAAAGGTCTGCGTGGCACGGCCTTGGATTTATTGGGCCGAACCGAAGAGCGCCGCACCGAGCGGGCACTGATCGGTGAATACATGCAACACATCGAAGATGGCATCGACAACTTGAACAACGACACCCACGCCCATGCTTTGCGTGTGGCCCAAGTGCCTGAAAATATCAAAGGTTTTGGCCACGTCAAAGAACGCAATATTCAAGCCGCGCGTGCGCTTTGGAAAAGCTTGCAAAGCGGGTGATGGAGGACTGACATGACCCTGCCCATGCGGTTCATGCCGGTAATGCGGGTCATGCTGGCCATACTGGTATTCTGACCATGCAGGCCAATGGGTCATGGCCGTGTGCACAGGTGGGTGCAAGCACCCACCCCTTTTATCGTGCGTCGGGCAACTCGATCTTCACTTCCAACACTTCAAGGTTGTCCTGGCGCTCCAAGTTGACCTTGATGTCTTCGGGATTGATCTTGATGTATTTGCTGATGACAGCAACCAACTCGCGTTGCAAATCGGGCAGGTAATCAGGCTCAGCCGCGTTGCGACCACTGCGTTCGTGCGCCAAAATAATTTGCAGGCGTTCTTTGGCAACGCTCGCAGTTTTCTTCTTTTCGCCCAAGAGGAAAGACAGAAACGACATGGTTCACTTGCCTCCGAAGATGCGTTTGAAGAAACCCGGTTTCACGGCTTCAGTAAAGCGCATGGGTTTGTCTTCTCCCAAGAAGCGGTCAATCACATCTTTGTAGGCCTCAGACACATCGCTTTCTGCCATGTGAATCGCGGGCGTACCTTGGTTGGATGCTTGCAATACGTTGTCGCTTTCAGGAATCACGCCCAACAATTTGATGCGCAAGATGTCTTGAATGTTTTGCAGCGACAACATTTGTCCGTCTTCCACCCGGTTGGGGTTGTAGCGGGTGATCAAGAGGTGTTCTTTGATGGGCTCGAGTCCTTCAATGGCCCGTTTGGTCTTGCTGCCCAGCATGCCCAAAATGCGGTCCGAGTCACGCACAGATGACACTTCGGGGTTGGTCACGACCAAGGCTTCATCGGCAAAGTGCATCGCCATCAATGCACCCGTTTCAATACCGGCGGGTGAGTCACAAACAATGTAATCAAAGCCCATGTCATTCAGGTCGTTCAAGACCTTTTCAACACCGTCTTGGGTCAAAGCATCTTTGTCGCGGGTTTGGGATGCTGCCAGCACAAACAAATTGGCGCACTGTTTGTCTTTGATCAGTGCTTGGTGCAAATTGGCTTCACCCTGAATCACGTTGATCAGGTCGTACACCACACGGCGCTCGCAACCCATGATCAAGTCGAGGTTTCGCAAGCCAACATCAAAGTCAATGACGGCTGTCTTGAAGCCCTTGAGAGCCAAACCAGTAGCGAAACTGGCACTGGTGGTGGTTTTACCCACGCCACCTTTACCGGAAGTCACGACGACAATTTTTGCCATGAGATTTTCTTTCTTAGACAGGAGATCAATACAAATTCAATGTTTCAGGACTTCAGAGGCAAGACCAACAATTTGTCGCCTTCAGGGCCAGATTGCAAACAGACTTGAGCCGCTTGCCCCAAGACCTCTTTGGGCAAAGCATTTTCGCTGGTTCGGTAGATGCCAGCGATAGAAATCAATTCAGGCTCCATCACCTGCGCAAAAATGCGCGCCTGCATATTGCCACGCGCACCCGCAATGGCTTTGCCCCGAAGACTGGCATAAATATGAATGTTGCCATCGGCAATGACTTCAGCCCCGGCATTCACCATGGCCAGCACAATCAGGTCGCGGCCTTTGGCATACACCTGCTGGCCTGAACGCAAGGGTTTGTCCACCACCATCGGGCCTTGTGGCGCGAGCACGGGGGGTGTCATGGGTGCTGGTTCGGGTGCTGGTTTGGGTAATGGTTCGGCTAATGGTTCAGAAGCTGCGGGTCTTGCTTGTGCTTGAACAGGTTGAGCCAAGGGCACAGAACGCCGAATACGGGCATCACTGGCATCCACCAAGCCCAACCCCTTGGCATGGTTCAGCAAAGCGCTTTGAGCACCTTTGATGGCCAAAGGCAATAAACCATGTTGGCGCAATAAGGGCAACAACGATTCAAGGTTCAGTGTGACGGCATCGCTGTCAGAAGCGATCAAGCTCACATCAATGATGACGGGATCTTGCTCAAAAAAACCAGGGCTCTCGGCCAGTTGCTGCTCCAAGGCCTGAGAAATGGCCTGAATATCCGTCGTTTTGAGCACCAAGGCCAGCAGTGACAAATCTGCGCTTTTGATGTCATAACAGTGGGATTGAGGAGATTCTGAGACGATCGCCATGGTGCCATCAGGGGGAAGAAAGAGCCAAATCTTAACAGTGGCGTTGTTCTTTGATCTTTCTCTATAGATTTATATCTTTAAATAGGATTAGTAGATAAGCAACGCTCGAATGTGTGGACAAGCATGATTTATTGAATGGTGACAACAACTTGAGCTACGGGTGATCGTGTGTGTGGTGGTGCTTTTTGGGTGTCGCGCCAAAATGAACAACTTTGCTGGTCGAGACCAAGCTGTGGATAACCAGGGTCTTGTTCGATTTTTATCCACAGACTTATACAAACAGGAGCGTCAACGGTCGATGAGCCATTGGATGATGCCTTTGGCCACAAAACCCAACATGCCAAACGCCAAGCCCAAAAAAATAACAAAGGTGCCAAATTTTCCAGCTTTGGATTCCCATGCCAATTGGCCAATGATGAACAGCATGTAGAGCATGAAAGCGCCCACACCGATTGTCAAACCAAACCAAGCGAATTGTTCTTCAGTAAAAGCCCACATCACGCCTCACCTTGCGCTGTGATGCGTTCTTCTAAATGTGAAACATCCACCAGATCGCGGTAGGCATGCCAACTGCCATGACCCAGCATTGGAATGATCAGAATCAAGCCCAGTAAAAGCGAAAAAATACCCAACAAGCTGAAACCGATGATCAAAAAAGCCCAAAACGTCATCTGAAATGGGTGGGTCATGACGCTTTTCCAACTCGTCAAAACCGCTTGCAGCACCGTCACACGGCGATCGAGTAGCATAGGCATCGACACCACAGTGGAAGCAAACACAGGCACAGCCAACATCCCGCCAAGGCCCACCCACAGCTCAAACAAGTGGCTGTCTTTGGCCAACACGACATGCTTGATGAAATCCACAGGGGTGTGAATGGGGACAGGGGCCAACAAGGTGATGAGCGCCGAGGAGGTGAGCACCCAACCGAGTGCAGCCAAGCCTAACAACAAGCCAAATCGAATCAAACACCAATAACTGTCGGGCTGGTGGCGCAAGCGCAATTGCCAATGCGTCCATGTTTGGACCAGCAACTCAAAATTGACCACTTCACCCCGTTCTATGGCGCGGCTCATGGCGTACAAACTGGTGGCCAAAACAGGTGCCACCACCATAAATGCCGACAAATAGCCCACCAACAACCAAAACTGGTCGTGCGCCAACAGCGCCATCAATCCACCGATGACAGTCAACACCACGCCATGCAGAAGGCTTAGCAAAGGAGCGCGTGCCATGTCTTTGAAACCCAAGACCAACCAGTGCATGGGTTGGTCCAACAAGATGGGCCGAATGGGCGGCAAATAAACACCAGCACGTGATTGGCTGGCCTTGGCAGGAGGCGTTTGTGGCATGAACAAAGCTTAACCAACAGCCCTAACCGAAGCCTTGATGTGCATCAATTTTTTGGTGCACAAAAAAAAGGCCGCAATGTTGCGGCCCAGAACCTTAAAAGAGGCGATCAAGTGAACGACATCAGTGGTGACCGTGTTGGTTGTGACCCTCATGCCTTCCGTGGCCATTGCCTCTCATCATGCTGCGGCCCATCATGCTGGACATGGCGCGTGCGGTTTCGGTATCAAAAACCTTCTTTTGGGTGCTGTTCAGGGCAGCGTAAAAAGTTTTGGTCGCGTCGGCGTGTTTTTTCATCTGCGCATCGCGCTGGGCTTTGTGAGCTTCCATCTGGTCCAGCCGCTCAGGCGTGGTCATCTTTTCCAAAGTGGCTCGATCAGGGTGTGTCACCGGTGGAGAAGCCATTTGCATGCTTTGCTCAAACGCGGTCCAGGCGGCATCTTGCGAGGCCTCGAGTTTGAGTTTGCCTTTCAACTCGGCCAGATGCTTGGCGTGACGCTCGCCCATTTTGGCGTGCACTTTTTCGATGCGGTCCGTGCGAGGCGCGTGGCCTTTGTTTTCGGGTGCCGTTTGAGCCAAGCAGAGGCCAGACAAGCTGAGCAATAAGCTGGCAGCCATCAAGGAACGGGACATCGGTTTCATAAAGTTCATCCTTTCAGTGTTGGGATGAAGACAGTGTCTGCTCAGCATGTATCGGTTGTGTGCCGCGTGTGCAGTGTTTTGTAAAGTTGCATGAACGAAACACCAAAAATTGGCGAGAGTAAAGCAGTGCCCTGATCGACTTAAGGCCAGAAAAAATCAGCGGCTCACGCGATAACCTTCATCTGCAATGGCTTTCGCCAAAGCATCGCGCGGCTGCGTCGAATCGACTTGAACCTGGTTGTGGGCGCGATCGATCAGCACCGTGGCTTGCGCGTCCAATTTCTTCAACGCTTGAGTCACTGCTTTTTCACAATGGCCGCAGGTCATGCCTTCAACGGTGAAAATTTGGTTCATGATGGACTTTTTGATCAGTTTCTGAATAAGCTGATCGAAGCATAGTTGAAATCACTCGCCACGCCATGACACAGATCAAGAACCAAGCGCACATCTTCGACATCGGCGTCGGCGGCATGACCTGCGCCTCGTGTGTCGCACGCGTTGAAAAAGCCTTGCTCAAAGTGCCAGGTGTTCGGTTGGCCACCGTCAATTTGGCGACCGAGTCGGCTCGCATTGAAGTTGACGCGCAAGACGCTACAGTCACTTCCACCATCGCCTCGATAGAGGCCCCAACAGAAGCCCGTCTTCGTCGGGCAATCCGCGATGCGGGTTACGAACCGCGCGTCCCGCAAGCCGCCGATGACGAGGCGAATACAGGCGCTGCTTGGACGGGTTTTGCCCCGGTGGCGTGGGGCTTGGCGTTATCAACACCCTTGGTTTTGCCCATGTTGGGAAGCCTGTGGGGCCAGCATTGGATGCTGCCTTCATGGGCGCAATTTGCTTTGGCCACGCCGGTGCAATTCATTTTGGGCGCGCGTTTTTACAAGGCCGGTTGGCATGCGCTCAAGGCATTCACCGGCAACATGGATTTGTTGGTCTCGCTGGGCACAACCGCCGGATGGTTGTTGTCGGTTTGGCTGTGGTGGTCTGCGCCTGACGGGGCCATGCCGCATTTGTACTTTGAAGGCTCGGCCGTGGTCATCACGTTGGTGTTGCTGGGCAAATGGCTAGAAAGCAGGGCCAAGCGCCAAACCACCGAAGCGATTCGTGCATTGCACGCCATGCGCCCCGACAAAGCCCATTGGCTGGGTGATGATGGCGAAATGGATGTGCCAGTGGACGAGATACGGGCGGGCGATTTGATCGTGGTGCGCCCAGGTGAGCGCTTGCCGTTGGACGGAAAACTAGAAGAAGGGGTCACGCAAGTGGACGAGTCGATGTTGACCGGAGAACCCTTGCCCGTGAACAAAAGCACAGGCGCGCAACTCACCGGCGGCTCGATCAATGGCGACGGCCGCATCGTCATGCGGGTGACGGCGGTGGGCCACGAAACAGTGCTCTCACACATCATTCGTTTGGTTGAAGATGCACAGGCGGCCAAAGCGCCCATTCAGCGCTTGGTGGACAAGGTGGCCGAAGTGTTTGTGCCCGTTGTGCTGCTGCTGGCGTTGCTGACGTTGCTGGGGTGGCTTTGGGCTGGCGCACATTTTGAGACTGCGTTGATCCACGCAGTCGCCGTGTTGGTGATTGCCTGTCCTTGTGCGCTGGGTTTGGCCACCCCCGTGGCCATCATGGCGGGCACTGGCGTGGCGGCCAAACACGGCATCTTGATCAAAGACGCACAAGCGCTGGAGATGGCGCACCGAGTGCAAACCGTGGCCTTTGACAAAACAGGCACCCTCACCGTGGGGCAACCGCGAGTTACGGCGCAATTGCCTGCACCGGGCCAAAACGACAAGCAAACGCTGGCTTTGGCGGCCAGTGTGCAAAGCGGCAGCGAACACCCGTTGGCGTTGGCGGTTACGGCCGCGGCCAAAGCCCAAGGCTTGGGCCTTGAAGCGGTGCTGAACATGAGCGCCGTGCCGGGCAAAGGTGTGCAAGCCAATGTCGGCGGGCGGCAGTTGTTGCTGGGCAGTTTGCCGTGGTTGCAACAAGAGGGCATGGACACGCAATTGTGGGCTGCAGATTTACCGGCACTGCAAGCACAAGGGGCCAGTTTGTCGGCTTTGGCCGAGCGCACGCCGCAAGGCGTGCAAGGCTTGCTGTTGATGGCATTTGGTGACGAGCCCAAACCCGGTGCGGCACAAGCCTTGGCCGATTTGCGCGCACGTGGCCTGAAGTTGGTGATGATCTCGGGCGACAACCGATCTGCCGCAGAGGCCATGGCGCGGCGCTTGGGTTTGCGAGCCGAAGATGGCGAAGTGTTGGCAGAGGTGTTGCCCGGCGACAAGGCCGCCGCCGTGCAGCAATTGCGCGCCGAAGGTCGGGTTGTGGCCATGGTTGGCGATGGCGTGAACGATGCCCCCGCGTTGGCGGCGGCGGATGTGGGCATGGCCATGGGCAATGGCACCGATGTGGCTATGCATGCCGCAGGCGTCACCCTCATGCGCGGCGAAGTGGCCTTGGTCGCGGCGGCGCTCGACATCTCGGCGCGCAGCGTGGCCAAAATTCGACAAAACCTGTTTTGGGCTTTTGCCTACAACGTGGCGGGCATTCCTTTAGCGGCGTTGGGCTACTTGAACCCCATGGTGGCCGGCGCGGCCATGGCCCTCAGCTCGGTCAGCGTGATGGCCAACGCCTTGCTGCTCAAGCGCTGGAAGCCCTGAACGGGGCTTGTCCCTTGCGCCGCAGCATGGCGGGTTACAGCGCGTAATCGGGGCTTTCTCTTTGCAACTTGCGCAGCAGTGAAGGCCACACAAAAGCCCCGCCCAAGCCGCCAGTTTGCACCCGCGAAGCATGTGCAACGCCGTCCAAAATAGCGGGGTTGACCGCCGTGAGCGCCGCCGCGCCAGACTGACCGGCCAATGCGTCCACTTGTATGCGACAGGTGTTTTCAAAGGTGTACATCGCCAAAAAAGCATCGGCAATGGTTTTGCCCACGGTCAGCAGACCATGGTTGCGCAACATCAAAAAATTCGCATCGCCCAAATCCACTTGCAGTCGTGCTTTTTCATCATCACGAATCGCCACCCCTTCGTAGCCGTGGTACGCCAACGAGGCCAAGACAAAGGTGCTTTGTTGGCTGATGGGCAGCACGCCGTGGGCTTGTGCGCTCACGGCGACGCCCGCGCGGGTGTGGGTGTGCAGCACGCAACCGGCGTCGGGCCGCGCCTCGTGTACCGCACTGTGAATAACGAATCCAGCAGGGTTCACTGGGAACGGGCTGTCCAGCAGCTTGTTGCACTGCATGTCTACTTTGACCAAGCTGGAAGCCGTGATCTCATCGAACATCAAGCCATAAGGGTTGATCAAAAAATGGTGTGCGTCACCGGCCACCGTGGCGGGCAGCTTGGCGCTGATGTGGGTGAACACCAAGTCGCTCCAGCCATACAAGGCCACCAAGCGGTAGCAGGCGGCCAAGTCCAAACGCAGCTGCCATTCGTCAGGATGAACGTGGTCTTTCAGGGAGGGGTTTTCAAACGCCATGGCAGATCTCCGGGACACTTAAAAAATGCCAGCATAGCGACAGGCAACGCCCGCCCATGACCTGTTCGCGACTTCAGTTGTTTGGCTGTGTTGTCACTTCGAGGTGCATCAAATACCTGCGCGCAAACACCCCCCCATCGTCGGTGGCTCCGCACATCTCGACGGAGGCTTGCAATTGCCGGCACACCGTTGGCCGTTCGGGTTGGCCAAAAATTTTGCAGCCCCGTTGTTCGTCGAGTTGGATGCAGGGCACGCCTGCAGGTTTGCCATGCGGCATGCCCGGAATGGCCGATGAAATGGACGGCGCGGTGCAACACGCAGCGCAACCGGGCCGACACGCCAAGGCGGGTAACGGGTTCATCGAGGCCAAAGCGCCCAAAGCTGCAACCCTTGCTTCATGCGGCCGGCCAACTCGCCCGCCGCAAAGCCCGAGCCGGCGTAGTAATCGGCGCGCACCGCCCCAACGATGGCGCTGCCCGTGTCTTGCGCCAGCACCAAGCGGTCGAGCGAGGTTTGCGGCCCAGTCGATTTCAACCAGACCGGTGTGCCATAGGGAATGCTGTCGCGGTCCACGGCAATCGAGCGCTCGGCCGTCAGCGGCACCCCTTGCGCGCCCTTGGGGCCGGGGGGCACTTCGCCCGCGGGCAGCGCTTCCTCTTTGAAAAACACCACACGCGGGTTTTGCCACAACAACTCGTTCACACGCGAGGGGTTGCGCTCAATCCAATTTTTGATGCCCGGCCAAGACGCGTCGCGCACTGCTTTTTGGTCCAGCAACCAGCGCCCAATGCTTTTGTAGGGTTGTTCGTTGGTGCCCGCAAAGGCCAGGCGCACCAGGCGCTGTCGGCCATCGGGCTCGGTCACATTCATCAAACCCGAGCCTTGAATGTGCAGCACCATCGCATCCACCGGGTCGGCCAAATACACCAGCTCTTTGCCTCGCAATGCGGCACGTGCGGCGGGCACGGTCTCCATCTCTTGTCGTGTGAACCAAGGCTTGCGTTGGTTCAGGCCAGCGGGTGGCGCGTACAAGGGCACCTGAAAGCCGGGGCGGGCTTGTCGCGTGGCGTTCAACACCGGTTCGTAATACGCCGTCAAAAGCCCCTCGGCCTGCTGCTCGTGCGACTCGACCCGGTAGGCCTGCAATTTCTCGCGAACCCATTGCCTTTGCATGGCCACAGGGGCTTGGGCCAGTTGTCGGATTTCGGGACACAGACGACGCCATGGTGGGCTGGGCCGGGTGCAACTTTGCAGCCAAGCCGGCCAAGCTTCGTTCAGGGCGTCGGTTTCAAGCCCGGGCAGATCTGACCAAGGCACGGGCACCCAGCGGCTTTTGGCCTGCATGATCACAGGAGGCAAGGCTTGTGGCGCGGCGGCGAGTGCGGGTGTGGCTGCTGCTTGTGGTGCAGAAGGGCTGACTTCGGCAGGTTCTTCCACGATGGGGGCAACCGAACAACCGACCAAGCTGCCTACAATCGCGGCCAATGCCCAGCACAAACGCAAGCGGCTGATTAAAAGAAACGGAACGTGGCTCATGGTTCTTATTTTGCTGGAAGCTTTGTTGGCGCTGCTGCTGTTTGTGGTGATTGTGTGGTGGACCATGTTTTCGGGTCGGAAAAAAGGCGAATTGCCCCCAGTGGATGCCAGCGATTCCGACGACAAAAAACCGTGATCGGGCTTGTGTCGCTTCAGTCTAAAAGCGTGCCGGCACCTTCAAAGCGTTGCGCGTAGTAGCGGTTGCTCAACAAGTCCATGCGCACCCCTGTTCGAGGGTTGCTGGCATGCACAAATCGCCCGCCTCCGACATAAATACCCACATGCGAATGGCGTGGGCCCAAGGTGTTGAAAAACACCAGGTCGCCGGGTTGGAGCTGTGTCCGGTCAATCGGTTTGGCGTTTTGGCCCAAATCAGCGGCACTGCCTTTGATCGGCAAATTCGCGGCCTGTTGGTAAACATGGGACACCAGCCCGGAGCAGTCAAACCCGGTCGCAGGGCCACGGCCGCCCTTGGCGTAGGGCGTGTCCAACAAAGACATGGCAAACAAGGCCAAGTCGTTGCGTTTGGGGTGGTAGGAGCCGCTCTCAGGCGGCGCTGAAGCTGAGGTGGAGGATGGCGCGGTCGCTCCAGGGCCTGACGAGGCATTGGTTGTGGCACTTTTTTTGGGAGACACCGTGCAGCCCGCAAAGACGGCGCACAACCCCACAACCAACACGCGCTTGGCCCAAGTCGAGTGCCACCAAGTCGAGTGCCATGTCGGCGATTGTTTGCTGCGGCTCATGTGAGGTTTCGCACCAAGTTGGCCAACTCCACCGCCGACTTCACTTCCATTTTGTCGAACACTCTGGCGCGGTGCACTTCGACCGTGCGAACGCTGATCTCGAGTTGGTCTGCAATCAGTTTGTTGGGCAGCCCTTCCAGCACGAGTCGCATCACATCGCGTTCGCGCTCAGTCAATTCGCCCAGGCGTGACTGCAAAAAGTCTTGTTGCGTGCGCGCCTTCAAACGCTCGTGTGACAACAGCAGTGCTTGCTCGACCCGATCGACCAGTGCATTGTCTGAAAAAGGCTTTTCACAAAAATCAAAAGCCCCCCGTTTGACGCTGTCGACTGCCGTCGGGACATCGGCATGGCCGGTCAAGAAAATCACGGGCCAAGCTTGTGCAATGCCATTGGCAAGCAGTTGCTCGAAGAGGGCCAAGCCGCTCATGCCCGGCATGCGCACGTCCAACAAAATGCAGCCGGCTTGCTGCGGCAGCGCCGCGGCATGGGGCACTTTGGCAGCGTCTTGCAACATGCTCAAAAAGGCTTCGGCGCTGTCGAATGACTCGCTCAGCAAGCGCCGCGTGCGCAACAACCAAGCCATGCCTTCACGCACAACAATGTCGTCGTCAACGATGTAGACCGTGCTGTCAAAGGAAGTTTGCATCGTTTAATTTTAGGTGGAGGCTACGGCATGTGCAGCAGACACGGCGGGCAAGGTGAAGCGGAACACCGTGCCTTTGGGCGCATGCGGCTCAAACGTCAGATGGCCGCCATGCTGCTCCACCACCGTCCGGCACAGGCTCAAGCCCAAGCCCATGCCTTCGGCCTTGGTGGTGAAAAATAGGTTGAACAGTTGTGCCTCAACATCGGCCCCAATGCCTGCGCCTATATCGGTCAACGCAAACTCAACCCAAGCATTGCCCGGTTGTGAGGGCGCGTTTTTGACCTGCAACACCAGCACCCGGTCACGGCATTCAGGCCAGTCCATCGCTTGCATGCCATTGCGCGCCAAGTTCAACAAAACCTGCTCGACCATGGTGCGATCACACCAAACTTGGGGCAAGCGAGGCTCGATGCGGGTGTGCACACGCACGTTCAATTTGCGCGCTTGCAAGCTCACCAAGGGGGAGATGGCGTCGAGCAAGGAGTGCGGGGCCACCGCTTCGCGCGCCTGTTCGCGCCGTCGCACAAAATCGTGCACGCTGTTGATGACCCGCCCGGCCCGCTCGGCTTGCTCGGCAATGCGGCGCAGCGCCATGTGCACATCGTCTACGCTTTGCGCCATGGTGTGCGGGTCTTTCAGCAAATTCAGAGAGCCATTGGCATAGCTCGAAATGGCGGCCAAGGGTTGGTTCAACTCGTGGCTGAGCAAAGACGCCATTTCGCCCACCGTGGCCAAACGCGCAGTGGCCTGCAGCCGCTCTTGGCTGGCACGCGACAATTCTTCGATGCGGCGTTGTTCGCTGATGTCAATCACCGCCCCCATCCAACCCGTTTGCTCGCCGCGCACACTGATCAAGGGCGCCTCAATGATCAGCACCGGAAAGCGTGTGCCATCTTTCCGCATGAAGACCGACTCAAAGCCCTCACGTGGCGGCGCATTGCCGGCCAGTCGAATGGCTTGGCGTTGCTGATATTCGTCCACCATTTCGGGCGGCCAGTAAGGCATGGAGGTGTTTTGGCCGATCAGCACTTCGGCCTCCCAGCCCACCATCTGACAAAACGCCGGGTTGACGTAGGTGATGTTGCCCTTGAGGTCGCGTGCCCGCAAGCCGGTCACCAGCGAGTCCTCCATCGCTTTGCGAAAGGCCAGCGCGTCGGCCAGATCGCGCTCGGCTTTTTGCCGTCGCCGTGCGTCTTTGGTCAGCAACACCATCACCGTGATCAATGCAATCGACATGCCGGTGACCAGCGCCGTCAAGACATTGGGAAAAAGATCTGGTTCACCCCGCCGGCCGTCCATGCGCAGCAGCAAAGTATTGCCCGGCAAGTCCACCAGTTGTTGTGACGTGAACAAGCGCCGCTCACGGCGTTGTGTGCCGGCAATGGCGAGCCGAGTGCCGTCCGGCTCAATAAAGGACAGCTCGTTGCGCCGCCCAAAAGTGTTACCCAAACGCTCGGTCAACAACTCTTGCAGGCTGTAGGTGACCACAGTGAATCCCATCAGCACACCGGCTTGCGTGAAAGGCAAGCACAGCTCCATCACCTCCATGCCCAGGCCATCGGCTTGGGGCAAAAAATAGCTGCTTGAATACGCCGGGCCATTCAAGC
>JACCDG011533215.1_pt1 | contig 17334 bp, 18 predicted proteins | sample 7442471 | NCBI WGS metagenome assembly JACCDG01 (sample SAMN15323444, study PRJNA562643) | freshwater metagenome | isolation source: river surface water | place: USA:Blue River Watershed | collected 2017-08-17 | reverse complement strand
CATTATCAGGCATTAACGCTATTATTGGTACTAAGCGTGGATTCAGAACACAGACAGCAAAACAAAGCTTTGGATAATATTACAATATACCCCTTTAAATTTAAATACTTAAAGGATCTACTGGATATGCACGAGTCGCATAAATATGCGCATATGTCTAGTATCCAAATGAAAACCTTACCTAAAATAGGGTTTATAGCCTACCTTAATGATACAACACCTATTGCAGCAGGCTTTTTACGTCGATTAGAGCCTTGTTACGGTCAAATAGATACTTTAGTCACTAATAACTATATGGGCAGCATTATACGCCATAAAGGCCTAGAAATCGTTATAAAAGCTTTAATGGATGAGGCGGCAGTCCTTAAACTTGATGGCTTAATATGCCATACAAGTAGCGAAGATGTCATTAAACGCTCAGAAATCCATGGCTTTACCTTGGTGAATCAAAAAATAATAGCTAAAAGACTTAAATAACCGACACTAGGTAGCTTATAGGAGCTTTACACGCTTCTATTTTCCCTTTATAGGAGTATCATGTCTAGCGTTTCTCAAATATTAAACCCAGTAGGCTCATTAATTGAAAATGCAATTGGCGGTGACATAGGTAAAGCAGCTGGCATTATGTTTAACCCAGTAATGGGAAGTATAGGCGCAGTAGGCGATATGGCTCAGAACGCTTTATCTGGGGATCAAGGCCATGGTACAGGTTTAAATGACCGTCCAGTTATCAATCCTATCACTCAAGCTCAAATAGACGAACAGCGTCAAAACGTAACTCAAGGTCAGATGAATCAAGCTGACTTCTTGAGAGCAGTTCAAGCTCAAAATGGTTTAGGCAATCAAACAAACGTGTTTAATCAATTACAAGGTGTCGCTAGCGGCACAGGTCCTAATCCTGCTCAAGCTATGCTAGCTAACAGCACTGGTCAAAACGTAGCTAATCAAACAGCTATGATGGCTGGGCAACGTGGGGCGTCTGCTAACCCTGCTTTAATTGCCAGACAAGCTGCTCAACAAGGCGCCAATACTCAGCAACAAGCTGCAGGACAAGCAGCTGCCTTACAAGCTCAACAACAATTGGGTGCTTTAAATCAAATGGGCGGCTTAGCTAATCAACAAGCTAATCAATTAGCTGCAGCAAATCAAGCTTATACTAATGCCGCTTTACAAGGGCAGCAGAACGTCAACCAAGGAGCTGGCATCTATAATAACGCAGCCGTTGGTATGCAATCTAATTTGAATAATAATAACGCGGAGTTAACTAAACAAAATAATGGTATGATGGCTGACTTAGTAAAAAACATCACAGGGGGCGTAGGCTCAGTTTTAGGGTTAGCTGAAGGCGGTATTATTAAATCAGGACCTCAGTCTAGCTACGGTAAAATGATGATGGCTGCTGGAGGTAAAGTACCAGCGCTTGTCTCACCTGGTGAAAAATACTTAGACCCTAAAGACGTAGCTAAAGTAGCTAAAGGTGCTAACCCTATGATAGTAGGCGAAGAAATCCCAGGTAAAGCTAAAGTTGGTGGAGCTAAAAACTCATACGCTAATGATACAGTACCTAAAACTCTAGATGAGGGCGGTATCGTCATTCCAAGATCAATCACACAAGGTAAAGATGCTAGTAAAAAAGCAGCTGCCTTTGTAGATGCTATTCTTAAAAAGCAATCTCTTAAAAAAGGGTAACTAATGAGCATAAAGCTTGACTTAAGTAAATTTAAACATATTTCATCTGATGATAAGTCAACCACTTTAGAACACAAAGACGGACACCGCCTATGTTTGGCACATGGTGGTCTATCTAAAGACAATAAAAAGCAATTAGAAGCTTTAGCTAAAGCAGCTAAAAGCGAAGAACCTGTTAAGATGGCCGAAGGCGGTAAGCCTGAAAAAGGTTTATTGGAGAGGGCAGGCGAGGCTTTAGACAGTATAGCGGATAAGTCACCTTTAAATCTTAACAAAACATTAGAACCGAGTAAACGAAGTCCAGCTAGTGAAAAGAAAGTCCCCTACAACCCAGCTCGCAATGTACCTAAATATGGTTTCGATAAGTACGCCGAAGGCGGCGAAGTAGAGGATGATAACTATATACCGTCTGAAGATCCTCAAATTGAAGAAAAAATGCGTATAGAAAACGCTTTAGAGTTTGACCCTTATAAAGAAACTCGTGCTCCTAAAGCTGAAGACCGATTAGAAGCTTTAATGCAAGATCCTGAGCTAGATCGTATAGCTACCGCTGGCCAGATGTTTGACATGGGTACCAGCATTCCGCCTGAAGAAAAAGAACGTATGGCTATCGACGAGATGGTCAAAGAGAAGCAAGATGTTGCAGCTGACGCTGCATGGCGTAATGTTGATAAGACAACAGAAGCTTATAAGCAAGCTGAAGAAAACAAACGTCGTGAAGCTGCAGGACTTGCTCCAATAGCTATTGCTGCTGAGCCTCAAGGCGCTCCTACATATTTACGTGACGCTGAAGGTAACCCAATTGATACTCCAGCACAATCAGCTGCAGGACAAGCAGTACAAGGATTACAGCCGTCTCAAGTACCTGCACAACAACCTCAAGCAATGGCAATGCCTCAAGGTGGTATTGATCAGCAATTGCGAGGTATTGACGCTGAAGCAGCTGCTAAAGGTGCATTAGGTAATGAACAGGCACGAATACTACAAGCTCAACAAGCCGCTCAGCAAGAAGCTATGGGCGAGTACAAATCTAAACTTGATATTTTAGAAAAAGAACGCCAGTTACTACAGCAAGACATTAAAGACGGTCATGTTGATCCAGAGAAATTCTGGACAGGTGATAAAGATGGTAATGGTGGTCATTCAAAGCTTATGGCTGGTATTGGTATGATTATTGCCGGTTTTAACCCTACCAGTAATCCTAATATGGCTATTGAATTTTTAAATAAACAAATGGATGCTAACCTTAAGGCACAACAGGCTAATCTTAATAGTAAGGAAAGCTTATTAAAAGCTAACCTACAACAATTTGGTAACTTAAAAGATGCTCAAGAGATGACTAGAATTCAAATGAAAGATATGTTAGCTAACCAATTAGATATTGCTGCTGCTAAAGCTGCTAGCCCAATGGCTAAAGCTGCTGCTATGCAAGCTAAAGGTAAGATATTAGCTGCTAATCAAGCTAGTTTACAAAAGTTAGGTGTTTCAGTAGCTACTAATAGCTTACAACAAGCAGCTAGACAAGACCCTACCAAAATACCTGCATATTTAGCAGCGTTGGACGCAACTGATCCTAAAGCAGCTGCTGCAGTTCGTGAACGAGTAATCCCCGGCATTGGTTTAGCTAATACAACTGAAGGCGCCAAAGGTATTCGTGAGATGGGCACTACAGTTGACACTGTTAAGCAATCAATTCAAAGACTTAAAGATATTGCCAGTAAGACTGGTAAGTCATTATCACCTAGCGCTATTGCAGAAGCGGACACTATTAGATCTATGCTAATAGGGCAATTACGGGTACCAATTACCGGCCCTGGTGCTATGTCTGAAGGCGAAAGAATGCTATTGGAAAAAGCAATTCCTGACGTTACAAGTATCTTTTCATTAGACTCTAGCAATATGAAGCGTTTGGATACTATTGCTGATAAAGTTAATAACAATTATAAGAATATGCTTAAGATTAACGGACTGGATCCTTCAAGAGTTCCAGGGTTACCACAAGACGCCGCTCAACCTGTTAAAGGTAAAGACGGTAAAATGTACATTAAACAGGGCAAATATTACGTCCCGGTGAAATAATGGATGAAAATCAAATACCTGAAGGCGCTATACCTGCAGATCAATTTGAAATGGCCGATATGCCACTTTCAATTACTCCGCAATCAGTAGCTCCAACTACGACAGCTCAAGACTCTCAAATACCTGAAGGTGCGATCCCGGAGGATCAATTTGAATCGGTTGATGATAAATATGGTACTTTAGGTCAACAAGCTACTACATTAGCTGAAGGTGCCGCTGAAGGCGCTTTAGGACCAGTGTTCGCATTAGCTCAAAGAGCTGCCAATGTTAATCCAGAAGATATTAAAGGTCGTCAAGAAGCCAATCCTATTACATACGGTACAGGACAAGTATTAGGACTTGGAGCTTCATTGTTTACTGGTATGGGCGAAGGTGCTATTGCAGCTAAAGCGGGTAATGTAGCTAAAGAAGTTGCTGGATTGACTAAAGCTGAAGGCGTACTCGCTAAAATGGGCGCTGAAGCTATTGATCAAGCTACTCAAATGGCTATCATTCAAGGTAGTGACGAAGTATCTAAAATGATTTTAAATGATCCAGACGCTAGTGCTGAGAACGCTATAGCTAACGTTGGTTTAGCTGCAGGTCTTGGCGGCACTATTGGAGCTGGAATTGGTGCTATTAGCCCATTGTGGAAAGCCACAGGTATTAGTTCTAAAGCAGGACAATTTATAGAAGACGCTAAAGAGCGTTTTAAATTCAGACAAGCGACACCTGACATAGCTGAAGCTGCTACTAAAGAGTTAAGCGGATTACGTCAAAACGTAACTGAAGCTATGGAAAAACTGTACTCAGGCGAAGGTGGAGGATTGAAGTCTGAAATGATTTCAGCGTCATTACCGGAAGTGAGTGAAAAAAGCTCTAAAGCTATTCAAACTCAATTACAAGATGTAAGTGACCGTATCTCTAATAGAATTACTAAAATGAATAGTGATGAATTGTTAGCTGGGCACAGTAAGAAGCTCGAGCGTGAATTACGTATGTTTCAAGAAGCTGTCACTAATCCTGAAGCTACTTATGCGTCTCAATTTGATGCAGTTAATAATTTAAAACAAAATTTACAAGGTTATGGTAAATATAAGCTAGCAGCAGATGAGTCTTTATTTGGTAAAGAAGCTGTTAGTTTAGCTGCTGAAATTAAACCTATGCTTGAGGATATGAAAGTATGGGGCGATGCCGCTAAAGTTCAAAAAGAAATTAATGAGCTGGTGAAGCCTTACCTTGACTCTACTAAAGATATTAGGTCTAAGTTTTTAACTAAATTGGATAATGCCTTTGTCGAAGACCCTACTAAAATAGCTAGTTATGTCAATAACATAGGCAAGCCTAATGCTGAAATTAAGCAAGAGGTCATGAAAAACTACCTAGATCGTACAGAAGCTTTAATAGAGAAAGTAAATAAATCGTTTACATCTCGTGGGTTGGAAGCACCACTGCAGCCATCAAGTGTTAACGTATTACGTGAGACATTAGGCGAAAAAACAGCTGGCGCTAAGTTCATGGATAAGATTATTGATAAAGAAATGGATAAATTAGCTGGCAGAACAGCTGCTGCTGGTATAGGTACAAGCGTTGGCGGTATGTTTGGACATCCTATTATAGGCGCTTTAGCTGGTGAGCACGCATTGTCGCCTATGTTAACTTCTGCGTTTAGCGGTTTAACTAAAGCTATGACTGAAAAAATAGCTAACGGTACGGCTATGAAGTCAGCTTTAGACTTTAGTATGGCAGCGGCTAAGGCAGCTGATGTAATGAATAAGGCGGCGGCTAACGTATTTAAACCAACGGCTCAAGTATTAGCTACTAAGTATATACCTAGTGATAAAGATCGTCAAAAGCTAGATAAGCTAGTAACTGAAATGGCTGAAAACCCTGAAAAAGTAACTAAGATTGATAATGGTAAGCTTGGGCACTATTTAGATCAGCATCAAGCATCATTAACTAAAAGTGTTATTAATGCAGGCGCTTACTTAGCTCAAATCAAGCCTAAGCCTTATAGATCAAGTCCTTTAGATAAAGAGATACAACCTACACAAGCTCAAATACAACGGTATAATAGAGCATTAGACATCGCTCAGCAACCAGCTATTATAATGCAACACATTAAAGATGGTACTTTACAGCTATCAGACGTACAGGACTTAAGTCACATGTATCCGTCACTTTATAAACAGATGTCTACTCAATTAACAAGCCAAATGGCAGGTAAAATGGCTAAAGACGAGCCTATGCCTTATAAAACTAAAATGAGTTTAAGCTTATTTTTAGGTCAAGCTATGGATAGCAGTATGCTACCGTCGTCTATTCAAGCCGCTCAAGTAGGATCTAAGTCAATCCAGCAGGGTATGAATGGTCAACCATCGCAACAAGCACCTGCTACCAATAAAAAAGGTACTAGCAATTTAGGTAAATCTAATAACTCATATATGACTCCTGAGCAGGCAAGAGCAGCGTCTAAGTCTAAAAACGACTAGGGGTAGCTTATAGTAGCTGAATCAACAGCTTAACCTCAAAAGGACGTAATCTATGGCTAGTAGACCTCTAATAGGCCCATTTTCTGTCATCACTGATGGCGATATGAGCGGTGACATAACTTCTAAAGTTACCGTTATTCAAAATACAACCCTAATTTCTTACGAAATCGCTTGGAATGGAACCTCTCCAGTCGGCGTAATTTCAGTAGAAGTGTCTAATGACTACTCTCAGAACCAAGATGGTACTGTTAAAAACGCTGGTAAATGGACAGAATTACCTTTAAGCGTAACACCTACAGTTTCAGGTAATATTGACAATGGTTTTATCGATATCACAGAAATTGCAGCTTATGCAATACGTGTTAAATATACCCGTACTTCTGGTACAGGTTCTTTACAGGCGACATTAGTCGCTAAGGTGGCATAATGGCTGCTTTTTACGCAAAATACCCCACATCTATTAGTTCAAATCCTTCAATCGGTGTTAATGGTGACACAGCTCCTTTATCTTCTACTCAAGTAGGCGGTATAGGTCCAGATGGCGACTTACATCCTATTAGTACCGATAATAGCGGTAATGTTAATGTTAACGTATTAACTGACAGCCCTACGATGGTAGATATTAGAGATATATTAGACGCACGTCTAACTGGATCTTTAGTACCTGCTGCTTATGATGAAATTACTTTAGGCTATACAGGCGATAACGTAACTACTGTTACTTACAAGCTTGCTACAGTTACTGTTAAAACTTTAACTTTGACTTATTCAGGAGCGAACCTTACTAACGTGGTGGCTAGCTAATGGCATTGGTGTTCAACCCGTTTACGGGTAACTTTGATGTTATTGGAGCTGATCAGAAGCTTAGTAATTTACTAGCTCCTACAGCTATTAATCAAAATCTATTACCTGATGGTAATAACAACAGATTTTTAGGAAGTACCACTAATCGATTTGGCGAGTCTTACATATCTGATATGTTCGCTAATATTATTTACGATTTTAGCGGTAACTATTCTGTACTTGTTAACACTAGACAGCTTAGAGCTTCTGATAATTCTATATCAGTAGACTGGGAAGCTAGACAATTAACAGACTCTACTAACGCGGTGATAGCTTCTTGGAGTGCAGCTGGTTTAGATTTAAGTCTTAATTTGATTTCTAACGTATTAGATCCTGTTAGTGCTCAAGATGCAGCTACTAAAAACTACGTAGATACTGAAATTAATGCACTACCTGACCCTATTGTTTATAAAGGTACTTATAATGCCTCTACTAATACTCCAACATTATCTAATACTGATACTGGTGTTACTGGCTTCTTGTATCAAGTAGCAGTAGCTGGTACTCAAAACTTTGGAGCTGGTCCTATTACTTTTGAAGTTGGCGATAAAGTAGTCAATAACGGTTCTATCTGGGAAAAATGGGATATGACTGATGCGGTAACTTCGGTTAACGGTCAGAATGGTGTTGTAGTATTAGATACTGACGATATCAGCGAAGGCGCTATTAACCTATACTTTACGACTACGAGAGCCAGAACAGCTGCAGTGCAAGACTCTATTACTGATGGTATTATTGATATAGCACCTTCACAGAACGCTGTGTTTGACGCTTTAGCTGGAAAACAAGCAACTGGTAATTACATCACAGACCTTACGGGGGATGTAACAGCTGCTGGACCTGGCTCTGTCGCAGCTACTTTAGCTACTGTAAATAGTAACGTTGGGTCCTTTGGATCGGCATCATCCGTTATGACGCAAACAGTTAATGCCAAAGGGTTAACTACTGCTGCGGCTTCTGTAGCGATTCAAATTGCTGAATCGCAAGTAACTAATTTAGTTTCTGATTTAGCCGGTAAACAACCAGTTGGTAATTACATTACGGATTTAACTGGCGATGCAACTGCTACGGGGCCGGGATCTGTCGCTTTAACTTTAGCTACTGTAAATAGTAACGTAGGTAGTTTTGGTACTGCCACGGATGTAGCTACAATAACCGTTAATGCTAAAGGTTTAATTACTGCTGCTTCTAATACAGCTATTCAAATTGCACAATCTCAAGTCAATAGTTTAGTTTCTGATTTAGCTTTAAAAGCTCCATTGGCTTCACCGGCTTTAACTGGTACGCCTACGGCTCCTACAGCTGCGCCGTTAACTAACACTACTCAAATAGCCACTACAGCTTATGTAGAAGCCGCTGTTACTGCCGCATCTGGTGCAAATACAGCTTTATCTAATCTAACTACAACCTCAATTAATCAGAATTTATTACCCAGCGCTGATAATACACGGGTTATTGGTTCTACGTCGTTAACTTGGGCGCGTGGCTATATCAATAAAATAGCTTCATCGTCTGGAGACCAAATCGATATTGTATCTAGAGCGTTGCAGTTCGATGGCACCTCGGTCATGAGTTGGTTTAGTAGCGGTATTCAATTATTATCTGGTAAATTGTTAAGATTCACAGATAGCGGTAGTAATACTGTAGGATTACAAGCTCCTACAACTGCTGCAGCTTCTATTGATTACACATTACCGAGTGCAGCGCCTGCGTCTAATGGCTCTAGTTTAGTATCTACTACTGCTGGTGTTATGTCATGGCAGGCTTATACAGCTCCTACAGTTCAACGTTTTACTTCTGGTTCAGGTACTTACACTACACCTGCTAATGTTAAATATATTGTAGTCCAGATGGTAGGTGGCGGCGGCGGTGGCGGCGGCGGTAACAACGGAACTGCTGGTTCAACTGGAGGCGACACTACTTTTGGGTCATCTCTTTTGACAGCTAGTGGAGGCGTCGGCGGTAGTAACGTCAGTGCTTCAGGAACTGGTGGAGCAGGAGGCGCAGTTACTGTGAACAGTCCTGCAATATCTCAAATAGCTATTCAAGGAGGACGTGGCGACGCTGGAGCTTCTTCTGCTTTTGCTAAATCTGGTATGGGAGCCGGGACTTTCTTAGGACAAGGTGGCGCAGGGTCTACGAATGCAGCAGGAAATGCTGCTATTGCTAACTCTGGAGGAGGCGGCGGAGGCGGTTCTACTAACGGCTCTAGCTCTAACGGTGGTAACGGAGGCGGTAGCGGAGGTCAAATTCAAGCTATTATAACTTCCCCATCTGCTACTTATGCTTATGCTGTAGGAGCCTCTGGGGCAGGCGCGTCAGCTGGTACTAATGGATTTGCAGGCGGCGCGGGTGGGTCTGGCGTCATAATAGTAACAGAATATTATAATTAAAAGGATAAATAAATGAGAGTATATAATCAAAAAATTGCAAACGACGTAGCTTTAAATGCCAACTCTAATGGAGTAGCAGTAGAGCTTAAAAACGTATTTATGTATGCTATTACTGCTACTATTACTGGTACACCTACGGGTACTTTGAAGCTACAAGCTTCTAGCGACCCTTTAACAGACACTACTATCCCTTTGACTAATAGTCAGCCTACTAATTGGGTAGATATCACTGATTCATCTTTTACTGTTACCTCAGCGGGAAATAGTATGTGGAACGTCAGAGATGTTGCTTATAATTGGGTTCGAGTTGTATATACAGATGCTTCAGGTGGGGCTAGTACAGCTACTATGGATATAGTAGTAAATTGTAAGGGGACGTAAATGGCTGATAATTATATAAATCTACCAGTTGAAGGTGGCGGCGGAGGCGGTGGAGCTGTAACTAGCGTCAATGGCGCTACAGGAGCTATTAACATTCTACCTGGTACTGGTATTGATGTCACTACTTTTGGTACTAATATTACTATATCAACGGAAGCTATTACAGGAGCTGCTAACACATTAGCTTTCTTTAATTCATCCAGTGAATTAGATTCATTACCTGGTTTTACTCAAGATTTAATTACTGGCGGCTTATCTGAGTTTTTTGTTAAAGAACCAGATGATGATAATGCTACTTTTAATGTAAATAATTTTCAAATTAATTTTGAGCCTTTACAAGATTCTCCTAACGATAGATATAACCTTCAAAACATTTCTGTAAGAATGGACGATCAAAGTTCAGGCTTTACTCAAGGTACGAATGGCGTAGCTGTTACATTGCAAGGCTTTGATATTACTCATCAAGGTACTGGAGACGTAGGTAATTTACAGATTATTGCTTCTAATTTTAACTTAGGTAATGGTACAGATCCTATTACTATTAATGGGTTAGGGTATATGTTTGGGTTTGGAACTATTAACAGTAACGTAACTCTTACGGGTGGGTTACAAGGTTATGGATTTCAGCCTAGTATTAATGCTTCAGCTACTTTAAATACTTATGTGCAAGGGTTTTATGACAATGCTAATATAAGCACTTCAAGCACGCAAGGGCATACTTCTTTTTCATCTAGCCCTAACTTAGCTTTAATCCCTAATGGAACAGGATACACGGGGTTTCAATCTAGCGCTAATATAACAAGTATGCAAGGTTATGGACAATCAGTTGGTGTGTATCCTACTATTGGTACTGTAGTGGCTAATGCCGGATTTTCTGGAGTAAATGTAAGTCCTACTGTAACAGATAATCGAAGTAATGTTGAGGGTATAAGTGTTAACATGGATAATGTTACCAATTACGCCGGAGTATCTGCATCTTTAGTCGTACAAGACATAACATATACTATTATTAACCCAGGCGCCGATGGCAACAATATTACAGTCGAATATTTAAATACTGTTACTGCTGGGAATGAAGTGGCTACCTTGGTAGGCGGTCAGCATATTCAAGTAACTATTGAAAGCGGCGTATCAACTGCTACTCAAGTCAGAAATGCGTTGTTGGCTAATCCTACATTAGTAGCTAATGCCACATTTCCTATTACAGGTACGGCAAGTAACCCTCAAGTAACTTATGCTGAGACTAATTTAGCAGGTGGTATCAATCCTGGAACTAAAAAAGCAGCTTATTTTAAAGGTGACGTTCAAATTGACGGAGCTTTAAGCTTCACTGGTGGTTTATCTATTGGAGCGTTAAGCTCTTTTGCAAACATTGACATATCTGGGTTCTCAAGCGGCGTTAATTCAATAGACACTTTAATTACGTCTCCTTATACACCTGCTAATACTGTGTTGACTACTGATTTACTAGCTGTTAATACAGCTATGTTATTGACTATAGGCGACAATTCTACTTTAACTTCTTCGTTCTTAGGGTATACAGCGCTAGGATTGCCAGCAGTAGCTAGCTTAGGTATTAATTCTACTGTAGATTTAGTATGTGGAGCGGCTTTTGCTCTTAGTTTAGATGGTGCTGCAGGTGCAGGCTCTACTATTGATCAAGTTGTATTATGCAGAGCTATTGCAATACCTAATGGTATTACAGCAGTCACTCGTTTATCTGGTTTTAAAATGGACTTACCATTTGGTGACCCAGGTACTACGACTTTTGGTGTTAATATTACACCGGCTGTTCATAATTATATGGCAGGGGACCTAGTTGTAGGCGGAACTCCAACAAGCGATGACACTCCGACTAATAGTAGCGTCGCTATTGAGATTAAATCTACGGTTAAGGCTTTCTTACCTTCTCGTATGACAACGGCTGAACGTAATGCTTTAACAGCGGTTAACGGCATGGTATTATATAACACTACAACCGATAAATTACAAGTGTACGCAGCGGGTAGCTGGGTAGATTTACACTAGGGGATAACAGATGACCAAAGAACAGGCAAAAGCTTTATTAGAAAAAGCAAGCAGAGGCGAACCTTTAACTGAACAAGAAAGGGCGCGATTAGCTGCTGCTATTAAAATAGTATCTGCTATACATCCGTTATGAAAGATTTTTTAAAAAATTTAGCCGTAATGGCATTAGCAGTATTCGCGCCTATCCAAGGTACGTTAGTGACAGTTTTTATACTAATCCTAGCGGACCTTATATTTGGTATTTTTGCAGCGCACAAGCGCAAAGAAACTATTACATCAGCCGGTATTAGACGTACTGTAACAAAGCTTTTAGTGTATGAAATCACTATTATGTTATGTTTTTTAACTGAGACTTATTTGATAGATGGTTTGTTACCCATCACTAAGATGGTAGCAGGTGTTGTTGGTATGGTAGAAATTAAATCAATTATTGAGCATGTAAATGAAGTACATGGAAGTAATATATTTAAAGATATTATACTGAAATTAGGATCTACGAACGATCCTAAGGCTGAAAAATCCGATTCCGAGTAGGTCTTGATTGCAGATGACACCATCCTTGGGTTCCTGCCTCCATAAATAGACCGTTAACTACTAATAGGCTATCGTTGCCTTTAGCCTTGTAGTCCTCTTCTAACCACTTGTAAAGGCTACCGTCTTTATCTTGAATATCAACGGCTTTGCCCTCCATGTGCGCAGAGTTAGTTACTTTAGGATTAATGCGTTTTTGATCTTGTAATGAACGAAAACCAGAAGTTACTATCATAGGCTTGCCCCACGCAGCTCTAATTACATTAACTTTAGTTTGAAGCTCTTGCAAGTTTTGCTGCTGCTTAATGGTGAGGTCATTAATTGCATGTCCGTGTAGTAGCTCTTTATAAGAAATCATTATTTAACCTTAAAAAAAGTTTTTCGATATTCATTGTAAGCTTTTGCAGCTTCTGGATTAGTAGGAGCTGCTACAGTACCTGTACGCAATAGCGGACACTTGCTAAATTCAACTTCAATAGTAAAAATCATAATAGTAAAAGATTCTCGAGTTTTACCGGTGATTAATTCCTCTGAACAGGTCACTGAAACTACTGAGTCTGCAGCGCGTTGTGTAATGTTTTCGTAGCCGTAAATCCATAATTCGTCTTTTACTTTACTTTTATAATCTGAAAGAGTCAAACCAAGACGCACTGCATTTTGTACTTCCATACTGCGGACAATTCGTTTATAAAAATCTAGTCTAGATTCAAGTTCTCCGCTTTCAAATTGACCTTGAACGCCTCCGCTTGCTCTATGAAACATAAGAGTTCCATTTTCAATGACGTTGCGTCGCCCTGGCAATGCTTCCACAATGCCTGCGGCCATAGAAGCTGCAAAAATAGTTATAGTTTGTAAGTTAGGTATAGTTTTAGTAAATGTAATAAAATCAAGTCCTGCATCAATAGAACCTCCTGGCGAGTCCAGGACTAGATATAATGGGTAATCTTGAGCTCCTCTAACAGCTACTAAACGAGCTAACTCTAAAGCTACTTTATGCATAGACTCAGGCGTTACTTCATTACGTAATAATACGTGATTCTTTGAAGTTAAATTAATGGTATTGGAAGGTGCCGCAAAGGACGCTAGTCCGATGATTAGAGTTAAAACTATTGCGATTAGCTTCATAGGGTAAGTATCCTTTGTTAACACTATCCTTAATTGAATAGTACATTACTTTAATTAAACAATAAATTATACTAGATGTCAAGCTTCTGCGGTATTATTCCATACTCTTCTTTTAATATTTTACATTGCTCGTTAAAATGCCTTAGGGTAAACTTGTGACTTTTATCTTTAAATATAATAATCTTAGCTGACTCTTTACCTGGGTAAGTTCTTACGGCTCTACCTACCTGCTGCATGAAGGCCGATTTAGCCTTACCGAGTCCAGCAATAATGACATATTCAGTAGGCTTAGTATCGACACCTTCTCCGATAACACCATTGGTACCTACCAAGGCGTAAATACGGCGTTTATTAAAATCATCAATCAAAGGACGGCTATCCTCGTCCTGCCCGTTAACAAAAGGAAACTCTAAAACTTGTCCATGTTTGATTTCTTTAACTAAACACAGGGCAGATATCTTTAAAGAGTCTAATTGGGTCATTAGATCAATAATAATATTATTACGATACTGGTTATTAACCACTAGCTCGGAATAGACCTGAGCCCAGGTGAAAGCGTCAGTTTTTTGCTTAGGTAGCTCTATGTAATAAGCTTCAACAGGGACGATATAACCCTCTTTTATGGCTTCCTTGTACTTTAATTCGTAGATGAGGTCCCCAGAAATGGCCTTAAATAGTATGTTTTCTTCAGTGTTCGATCTAAAGGGCGTAGCCGTGATGCTAAAACGATAGTAGATGCCACCCCAAACGCTCTTATTTAGCTTCTGGTACGTTTTAGAGGCGTCGTGGTGCGCTTCGTCGATTATAATACAATCGTGGTTTCTAGACGATTCTAGAGCGTTTGAGTCAATGTTTTCAATAGTGATATTTTTGAGGCTGCCAAAGCACGTTTTAAAGGTCTCTGACAGCTGTTTCTTGATTTCAAGGTTAGGGACCACCACTAAAGTCTTTACGTTAAGGGATGCGATGATATTAGCGATTACAAGGCTCTTACCGGTTCCTGTTGGCATTGATATAATACCGTGGGCTTGGGTAACTGCGGCTAAAGTCGCGTCTTCCTGCGCTTTATAGAGCTTATGTGCTAGCTTTAACTTAAACATCCCAGGAAGGCCCCTAGGCTTTACTCGTAATTCACTACGTTTATACTTAATAGCTTTCTCAGATAAGAATTTACGTACGTCTGACAGTAAGCCTGTAGGAAAGAAGCCATTCTTGTCGATCAAGTAACGCACAGTGTTAAACTGGTTATTAGAAAAGTAAGCAGCTTGAGAGTCAATGCTATAGGATAGTATTTTCTTAAGAGCGCTAAACTCCTGGGTGTTAAGTCCTATGATTTGGCTATAGCTATTATTTATGATCAGTTGTACCATCTAGAGTAGCGTAAAGGTTATTAGCTAAAGAGTCAAGTATAAGCTTATCTAATACATCATATAAGTAAAATATAGTGGTTATAGCTATTGACTTTTGCTGTATTTTTTCGTAGCCTATCACTAATCCCTTGTGCGTAAGAGCGTTTGATATAAATACTTTTTTTTTCGGTTTTTTGGAAAAAAGCAATCTACGTACCAACTTTAAAGGAGCCACGATGCAGCTGAGGTATATCCACTCCGCAGAGAGAGCTGCTACACATGCAGAGTCTAAGAAAGTAGCTATGTTGGCTAAGAAATACATGAAATATAATCCTTATCTATGGGGTATTGCACGTCAATGGGCTAAGAAATGCCAGGTATTGGGAACTTTAGCTTTTTTTTCTACGGAGCAAGTCAGTACAGTATATAGTATAGTAGAGAACATTAAAAAAGCAACTAATGTTTGACTTTTAGGTGTTTATGTGATATTTTAATTAAAGCAATGTACGGCATCTTAGTCACACCACCTTTCTCGAAACGCTATCTGCTGGATATCCCCTCCACCCTGAAGTAGATAGCGTTTCATCTTTTTATATGGGAGAGTTATAAGTATGAAAAAGAAGTATAAAGTTAAGAAAGATATGATTGTTTTTTATATTACATCTTTAGATGAGATTTTTGTGTGGCAGAAGTGCGAGTTTAAAGATGATAAGCTTTTGATACATACCTTAGGGAATAGGACTGAGCAGATAGAGGTTGATTTAAGAGATTTTGTTTTTATTGGGTTTACTTAATGGATTTTATTAAATATCATTTTAATGAAGATGAGTGGAATATTTATCTTATTGAAGACGATGATCACGATTTGACTAACGGTCAAGCAGAAGTGTTTTTTGATAAAAAAGAAATTTATATTAAAAAAGGTAGTTTAAATCTGTCAGTTATTAAGCATGAATTATGGCATGTATATTTTAAATATTGCTATTTAGATGACGCTTCTATGGAACAGCACCAAATGGAAGAGGTGTCTGCGTCTTTGTTTGAGGATAAAGCGGAGAAAATGTTAGAGCGAGCAAAAGACATCTATAAGAAGCTTAGAGTGTTGAAAGATACAGTTAAGGGGAAAGACGAATGATAAGTCTTTTTATAGCTGTATCAATATTATACGCTTTAATATGTTTACCATTCTTGATGGCGTTCAAACACGCAAGTGTCGCCATTTATTTTATACCTGTTATATGGATGTTTATAACGTATCTAATCGTTACAATGTAGACAATTTACTATACACCTGTATGTAGTTTATACACAGGTGAGTGCTCATAACGAGCGTAGTACGTTAAAAGCTGGCACGTCGAATGCAATTACAACTTGTAACGAGGTGAAAGATGACGACTAAAATTTTAATCTTATGTATGAACCTATTTGCTTTACTATGCCTGCCTTTAGGCGTTTGGAGTATCCTGAATGTGTTAGCTATTGTAGTGGCAGTAGCTGCTATCTACCATCATGATGAAATGACGGGAGGCTAATATGATTAGCACTAAAATGAAACTTAAATTATTGTTTTTAGTGGTATTAGTAGCTGTTAGTGTTTATACGCATGAGGCTTTATCTAGTGAGAAATCCAGCAATAGCAAGGAAGCTATTGCCTCTCTTATCACTAAGTACGCGACTAAGTATGACTTAGATAGAACACAATTGAGCTGTTTGTTTAAAATTGAGAGTTCTTACCGTTTAAATGTAATTTCTAAGACACGGGATCACGGTATCGGTCAAATTAACGAGCGTACGGCTACTAATCTTAAAATGAATGTAAAAAAATTAACAAATAATTTAGAATATAGTATCGAAAGAAGCGCACATATGTTAGCATACTATAAGTGGTTAAAACAGGACGAAGAGCCTCGACAATGGCCATGCAGGTATAACGTAGGTCCTGGTCCATTAACTAAACGTGGACGCGGCGCCGCTTGTGAGAATTATTTAGAGCGTTTTTATGGGTGTACAACCGGAACATTGGTAGGAGTTTTATAATGATTATCAATTATGCATATTTATCAAGTTTAAATCCTTGCAGCAATCGGTTAGAGCACTACAAAGGTGTAAATGGAACTAAAGACTTTACAGTAGACGAATTTTTAGATTTAGACAATATTACTTATTCAGATAAAATATGGGTAGCTAGACGATTAATGAATAAAAATCAAGCAGTGTTATTTTCAATTTTATGTGCTGAGAGCGTACTATCTATTTATGAAGATAGAAATCCAGGAGAAACAGCGCCAAGAGATTGTTTAGAGTATTTAAAGACTATCAAAGATTTTACAAATTTAACTGAAATAGAGAAAGAGACTATGCTAACGCATAGACGTGCCGCCTATGCCTCCTATGCCTATGCCTCCGCCTCCGCCGCCTATGCCGCCTATGCCTCCTATGCCTATG
>JACCDG010817486.1_pt1 | contig 17337 bp, 32 predicted proteins | sample 7442471 | NCBI WGS metagenome assembly JACCDG01 (sample SAMN15323444, study PRJNA562643) | freshwater metagenome | isolation source: river surface water | place: USA:Blue River Watershed | collected 2017-08-17 | reverse complement strand
GACTCAACAAAGAGACGCTTTGATTATGTTCCTAGAATGCGAAATGAACTGGATGTTCTTTCGGGCAGAGTATCAATTAGGTGAGAATCCTACACAACACGAACTCAATGGCAACAAAGTGCGTGAATACTTACAAGCGAAAGGATGGGAGGCAAAATGAAAAAAGAAATTTGTTTTGATCTACAAGATGGTAAATACACTGTCTGCGTTGACGATTACGGATGCGTCTCCGCATTGCGATATAAAGAACCTTGGCGCGACTGTGTAGGCGACAATCTAATTCGAGCATTAGCAGAGCGCGTTATTGAACTTCAACAATGGAAAGACGATGCCATGAAAGTCCAATCATCATGGGACGCTCAGGAAGTTGGCACACTGCTCAACATGCAACTTGGCTCTTCAATTCTCCCACAAATTGAGCCAGCGATTCGCAAGCTCATTAAACAACGTGACGAACTGCTTCAAGCTATAGAAGGATATGATACAACAGCAGTAAACGATCCTAAATGGCAACATAGAGTAAATGATGCTGTGGATAATTGCATAAAGGCGTAAATGACGATTATTTTCGGGGCAAGTAGTAATTTCAAATAATTTTACAACGAAACGCTTTAAAACAAATGCTTTGCTAATTATGAATAAGCGTTTGAACAGTATGTTTTTATTGTTTATGGGACATTTTGACGCAGTGGTTTGAACAAGTGCGACATTTTGTCACAGCATATTCTGAGCATACTTTTCTATGGTAAAAACGTAGGAGAAAGAGAAGCCAAATTACGAACGATGCTCGCTTAAATAAGGAGGCTGCAATACGCACCTCGAAAACGCTGAAACCATTGAGTATCAATGGCTTTTCGACTTTTCCTACCACTCTCCCTATACCAATTACATAGGGTATAACATATAGGAATATATAAGGATAAACATAGGGAAAGAAACAAAAGAAACAGCGTATAGGAACAATATGAGGAAAGAGGGGAGGGTGGGGATGGATTCTCCTATTTAAAACTCTTTTTTATTCAATTTTCCTTGATTTATCAACGTTTTTCCACAATATATTGATTTTTCTCTTGACACTCTACTATATATGGTATATATTTTCCCCCTATGAAGAAAACGCTTATGTTTTTGTTGGTGGCGCTCCCGCTGGGAGCAGTATTGAGTATCGTTCTAGCTATTATTCTAGCAGGTGTGACATTTTGTCGCAGTTTCGCTGACTACTGGGCATACATTATTGTGCAGTTCTTTCCCCTATACGGAGAAAAAGAACCAGAACAGCAAGTAGAACAAACTAAAACAAACGTTTGGGATCGACACATCGCTCGTATGGAAGCACTGCAACAAGAAGAAGAAAACAAAAAAAACTAAACTATATGAACATAAATGAAATAGCAGCCGCTGCGGTAGATAGAATAGAACCATCTCTCAAGAAAACAATCGACGAACAAGCTCTCGCCGAACATCCAGAAATCGTCAACGGTAGAAAAGTCATGATTGAAAAACGGGATCGCATGATTAAAATTGTATCTATGGCAATCTCAGATGCGATTGTAGCAGCAGAAATGATTAAAGAAAAATCTCTTGAAAACCATTTAGCCGAAAAATAACTAAATTACGAACGAAAATGAGCCAAATAAACGAGGAGAAGATAGAACAAACAAAAAAATTCATTCGGAGCCTCTCTGAACTACAAGACGAACTATACACGAACTTGTTAGAGGAGATTGATATAGATCCAGACGTAGAAGACTTTTTGTTTGATTACGTATTCAATAGCGACAATACGACTTTCGCGGCATACCTTGAAGGGTATAGTTTCGATGGTCCGATTTATGAATCACAAGAAGGCAAATAAACTGCCCCAAATTACGAACGACTTACCCCGAAATAATATATGAAAGAAACAGCACCAGCAAATAGTGAAATTACGAATGATATTCTCGTAAATAATGATGGAGACAAACTGAGCCAAGAAGACATCATGTGGGAAGCTCGCCGCCAAAAGAATAGAAAACTTTATACGATTATGCGGCATCAGCTTGGACTTGGTAAACATTGGCTCCAAAAGAAGCGACTACCCAAGTCGCGGCAGTGGGGCGGCGGCATTAAGTAGTATTTAAAATTACGAACGATATTGCCCGAAATAAACGGGGGTGTGGCATTTTGTCGCACCTCCAATTACGAACGATTTTTCCCTAAATAAACATGAGTGATAATATACATCGAGGCAGCGACTTTAATGAATTTTTAAACGATGAAATTACGAAAGAGTCAGCGCCAAATAAAGATAGAAACAAACAAAAATGGTTGACTGATAAGCTTCGCGGCAAATGGCTGGATAAGGATGCTATCATCGAGATTACCCTGATCGAATGTCTGCGGCACTACGTAGAAGAAGAAAAAGGATTAGAGCATCGCAAATACCTTGCAGAGCAAGCCGCATTAACGAAAAAAATGACTAATGAAGGTATCGCTCGGCTCCAGGGTGTGTATGATGATCTTTCTTCTGCTTACGAATACATCATCGCCAAATATGATAAACAGGATGAAGAGATGGCGGATCTTACTGTAGGACAAATATTCGCAGCCTCAGATAGACAACAACAAGAAACAGATGATGCGGTTGCTAAGATCTTGAAGCATTACCGCGAAATGTGGACTTAAAACGATTTTTAAATAGCTTTCGGGGGCAATGTCTTTTTTATTGATTAAAAATTAAAAAAAATACTTGACACATCGGTAGTTGGCATGGTAATTTCGCGGCGACATGAACTCAGACAATACAAAACGTGGTAAGGGCAGACCTGCTGGGAGCAATAGCTTCGTAAGAGTGCGCCTATGTGATCTAGTAAATTTGATTGGAGCAAACGCTACTGTTCCTGTATCTAAGGTGTGGCTTCGCGAGAATGGATTTGAGGAAGCGGTAAATGCTCCGCTACCAACGATTTCTTTTCGCGCTGTTGAACCAGAAGCGGAACCAGAAGAAAAAATCGAATTCTCTATCACTACATTTGAAGACTAATATGAAAGCACAATCAGCATACTTCTCACTACCTAATGACACTGGCTACGATGCCTTGGAAGTGCATACCGTTGAAATCTTTTTAGACGATTATGCAGATCAGCTATCCGCAGGAGAAGAGATTTCGGAAGGCGCATCAATAATCTGGAGCCTATACGGTCACACTCCAAACGAAGGATTAGAATGCATCGGTGATTTTAATTCTTTTGAAGCAGCATGTGAGGTTGCCGAGAAGTTGGGCGGAAAATTATTTCCAAAAACATCTTGACATCACCCCAAAAATAAACCATACTCCTCCCCCCCACTAACAATTAAAACTTTCCACTTTTACTCATATTATCTTTAGCCCATAATGGTTGTAGATTAGTATAATGAAAACAAGTTTTTACTTCTTCGGGATTTGTCAAGTCAAATGAACAACACGGTTTAATATGGTCAACATGCCAACAATCAGAATGATCGCCATTGGGATTGCCATAATTTTCCCAAGTCATTCCCTCCCAAAACAAAGATTCTAAATAAAGTTTTAGCTCTGGCATGGAGCATCCTATTAACTCCATAGTTCGTTGAGATTTCGCCCCCAATAGAAATCCATAGACTCTCTGCCGCAAGGCTTTTCGAAGACGAACTTGGGGATTTGATTTATTTTTTTTGTGATTTTCCGCTAATCTCAACTTAACCGATTCTTTATTATTTTCATACCACTTTTTGTTTTGGGCGTTTTTCTTTTCTTTATTACGTTCGAACCAAGAACGATGCGCTAACTTTTGCCTGTCTTTGTTTGTGTCTCGGTATGATTGAAAGTAATTCGGGTTGTTTTTCATCCACTGTTTCTTTTTCGATTGCGAACATTCTTTGCAGCTATATTGGGTTTTATAGAATTCACTAATCTCTTTTGCTTTTTTACAACCAGCGCACCATTGACAATTATTTTTCATCAAAAATTCCTTCTCTTTTTTGTTGACAATCTGCCCCGATATTGTAAATCTTTCCCTGTCGAAGTTATCCATACTTCTTATTACACTTAAAACACTACAACTACTAACTATTCGATGAAAATGTTTGAAAATATGATTGGTCAACCGCAAATCAAATCCACCCTACAATTTTATGTTGAGGCTGCGCAAAATGGCGGTATCATTCCTCCCGTGCTTTTTACTGGGGCGCGTGGACTTGGCAAAACAGAATTTGCCAGAGAGTTCAGCAAGAATCTGAAAAAACCTATTTTGGAAATCAACTGCTCAACTATTAAAAATAATCGTCAATTCTTTGAACAGATTTTTGTTCCGATTGTCATGAATAACGACGTTGTTTTAATTTTTGACGAATGCCATGCGCTACCGAAGGATTTGCAAAATGCTTTCCTGACTGTGTTCAACGTGGAGAAAGGTTTCCGCAAGAACTTCGAGTGGGACGGCAGTTCGATGGAGTTCGACTTCTCCCGCCAAACTTATCTGTTCGCTACAACCGAACCAGACAAAATCTTCGCTCCTCTTAAAGATCGCTTCGAAGAGATTGACTTTCGCCCCTACTCTGATGATGAGATGGCAAAGATTCTCCAGGGTCGTGCTGATTGGGTAGAGTTTCAAGATGACGTTATGAATGAGATCGTTCCAACACTTCGCGGTAATGCTCGATCCGCAGTTAAACGCGCAAAACAAATCTGTCTCTACTGCGAGGGCAAAAACAATTATCAGTTCGGCGACAGTCAATGGAAAGATATGTGCGACAAGCTTGGTATCACTGCTGATGGTTTGTCAAACTCAGAGATTCAAATTCTTTCTGTGCTTAAACAGCGTGGTCCATGCACTCTGGCTATGCTGTCAGCTGCCACTGGATTCTCTCGCACCGCATTGCAACGCGACATTGAGATGCACCTTCTCCGCAAAAACCTCATGCGCATCGAAGGCAAACGCGAAATCACTGGTGCTGGTGTCAAAGCGTTAGAAAAACTTTCTGTGTAGTTGGTTGAAAAACGAGGGGGCGGGGTGGTATCCGCTCCCTCAAACACACAATTCTTTTTAGACAAATAAACAATATGAATGAAATTCACATCCCCGATCACGTTCTCAAGGAACTGCATCAAAGTCCGAACGCTAGTGCGTCAAATACAATCATCGTTAGCCAAATAAACGAAAAGCTTTTTTCGGCTCGATGGAATCTGCAATCGCACAAGATGGAACTCGATCAGATGTGGGAAGTCAATTGCGAAACACAACTCGCGAAATAACAAATAAAGCGCCTGTAGCTCAGAGGTTTTAGAGCGAGCCTCTCATAAAGGCTGGGTCACTGGTTCGAATCCAGTCGGGCGCACCAAATCAACAAAAACAAAAGCTTCTGTAACTCAAAAGGACAGAGTACCGATCTTCTAAATCGGGTGTTACAGGTTCAAGTCCTGTCAGAAGCGCCATTTTTTAATCAAAAAAATATTGACAAGTTGCCGCAATTTGCTACATTTCTCTCGCACCCAATACTATTATGACTACAGAAACCACACAACAAATCAGCGGCTACGAAAGCTCACTCGACACCATCGCCTGTGAACTCCTCCAATACGTCACACCTGAGACGAAAGAACTTTATTATGCTTTTAGCAAAGCATTGCAGTCTGACCTCAGAGCAAAATTCGGAGACGTATTTGAAAACTTCCTTAACAACTAATACTATGCAAAAAACAAAAAAAGAAATCATTCTTGAAATCGCCGCATTCTATGGTGAAGATCCATCGCGCCGAGCAGTTATCAAGCAAGACGGTCGCGCCAAATGCCGATACCTCACAGAAGATGGTCGCAAGTGCGCAGTAGGCAAATGCTTAATCGAAGGAGAGAAAATACTTTCTGTCGTTATCGTTGGCGCAATATCAGCAGAGTTGGGAGATATAGCAGTGAGTGAGATTGAGAATCTCGAAGATGTATTGATGCCTGAGTATCGTGGGCATGATATTTGCTTTTGGGAAAGATTGCAAGAATTTCATGATTGTGATGTCCACTTTACAGATACAGGTCTATCAGAACTTGGAGAACGCAAACTTGAATTTCTTTTGGAGCAATACGCCGACAATTAACTTGACACGACCCCCCAAATAAACAACAATCCCTTCTCACCTTATGATTACATCAGAACAACTACTAGAAAATCGCAGCATCACAGAACCCACAATCGCAACCCTCATCTTGGAAGTGCCGTGGAATGAAACATCGTTTGGAAACATTCAGCGTATTCTTGCTGATACGGTAGAGAATGAAGTGTTCGATAACGTGGACATTCTCGACTATGAGCCAATCTCATACGATAACGAAAACCAAACCTTTCAAATCAAATACACTCTTGGGGTCGTTGACCTACTGGAAACCATCGGAGCATAATTCTAACACAAAAACAAAATGAAACAAATAAAACAATTCTTTTGCCGCCTATTCAATCGCCGCCAGCCTACCTACGGCGCACAGATTTTTCAACAGCGCAGTTGGCTCACCAAGCAGGTCGATGATGCACTCTGGAAAAAATACCAAGGATTAAATTAAGAAGGTTTATTGCCTTTTTTAAGGTTGTCTCTCGCCCAAAGCGGTTGCAGATTAGTATAGTGAAAAGCTTTTGCTTGCTCTTCTGCAATCGTTAAGTCAAAAGACGACACGGGGATAATATGGTCAATATGCCAGCCATGTAAACCATAATTATCCCAAGACATTCCTTCTTGCCATTTAGATTCTAAATATTTGCGGGCCTCTTCGAAAGAGGTGCCGAGCAGTTTTTGAGTAGTGGCAGATTTGTACGCTCCTTTTAGTGCGTTACAACAACGAGAACGAAGACTTCTTTCTGTCTTTTTATGAGGAAGCTTCTCGTACATTTTCTTCTTTGATTCTTTAATCTGAAGAAGCTTCTTTTCTTTATTGTTTTTATAATGCTTGCGAGCAGATTCGCGATAAGATTCTCTTGCTTCTGATTTACTATCGCGCCACTTCATAACGGCTTTAGATTCACATTCCCTACATTGATTGTAAAAAAGATGAAGATTTTTCTTGCCACGACGACGAAAAAAGTCTAAATTCTTCTCGCAGCGACACACAGTGCATTGTTTAGTTTCCATAAACATATTTACACTGTATCTGCCAAACTAGAAAAAATAAATTAAACTATTACTACTATGCCTAATTGGACTCAGAACAAACTAACCATAACAAACTCCACTCCAAAGCTCGAAGAGTTCCTCAAAGAACACGGCTTGTCTTTTGAGGCTATCGTAAAACCTGAGCCTATAGAGAATGATAAAGATGGCTCTGGAACTATCTTCGCACAAGCTGCTGCTTGGGGAACTAAGTGGGACTTGAGCGAAACCGAAGCGAAAGAAACCGCCGCTTCTCTTTTGGGAAATGGTGAATGTGTGTTCGATACTGCATGGTCGCCGCCTTCCGAAGCTATTCGCGCATTGAGCGAGTTGACTGGTGCGTCTTTTCTTCTCGCTCACTATGAGCTGGGAATGTGGTTCTGGGGAGCAGAAGACATCTCCGAAGGTTTCATCTACCCCGAGTTCGATAGCAATGAAACACAAGAGCAGCTCAAAGATTTCCTTATGGAATACTTCGACTACGACGAGGACGATGCCAACGAAGCAGTCGGCTGGGACGAAGAGGGCGAAGTTACCGAAGAGTAAATACCAAACGCCAAATAAGCAAATAACAAATAAGCGCACTGGGAAACTGGTGCGTTTTTTTGTGTCGTTAGGGAGTGGAAATTTACGCAGATTTTGGCCCGAAAATGCGTAAAAAAAATAACCCCCGCTATGCGGGGGGAGTATAGGTAATGCCACAATCTAAAAGGATTTGTTCGACTTCGCACTTGGCGTGTTCCAATTCCTCTAAAGAGTAATCGAGTTTTGCGCCGATGCAATCTTCATCATGCATAGAGTGCCAATGCATTTTATAAACCTTGAGATTTTCATCAAACCATGCCACGGCAAACACGAAGCCAAACATGGTGGAAAATTTTAAGTGTATTATATTCATTTTTTATTGGCGATGATAGCTAGCAAGATAACCCACATGAGAATTTCCAATAAACTCATGCAGGTTCGACAACAAAGCCCGAAGAATCTTTTTTCGCTTTTCCTTTTTCGACAAGCCCAACGACGACATTTTGAGGGTCAAGAAAGCGCAAATCGCTTTCGTCACCGCTGATGACACGCCGCCCCTTGTATGTCTCAGGGAGGGAGCCACGGAACACGACAGCGACATTTCCACCGCTAGCAAGCATAGCGTCAACAAGAGTCTCATTCGATTCAGAACGGGAGAAGGTCAACTGATAGTTCGAGGGAAATTCACCAGTCAAGAAAGCGGTCATGCGTTGCGCTGACTTTGTATAGTCATAGAAGGTCACTTGAGGAAACAAATCAAAAACAGTTTTGCCGTTTAGTGTGATTTTTTCCCAAGGAAGATCGCTTGTAAGGTTCAAGCGGAAACAAGGAATAAGATTTTTCTTTTGCGCCGATTTGATTGCGGCGGCTATCTCTTTCACAAGTTGAGCCATAAACAAAGCCTTGTCTTGAAAGAAGAATTTTGTTTTAGCGATTCGCGCAGCTTGAACAGTGACGAAAATGCCATGTCCAGCAGTATCTAAACAAGCAGCAGCACAACCAATGCTTGAGTGCTGGCAAGTGTTATATCCTGATTTTGTGCTAGGCGCGAGGTGAATGCCAAATGTTAGAAAGCCAAGAGCTTCGCCTTTTTTGATTTTGGAGTTTGCAGTAGTTAGTAATTTCATGCGGGGGAAAAGTAGCTCGGCAGCTCACACTTGTCAATAAAAAATACAAATAAATAAACCACAAATAAATCACACACAAATAAGCGACAAATAAATAAGCGTTCGTTTGAACAGGGTATGTCATCGAGCGGAATTTTTTACGCGATTTTGGGGCGTTTTTTGCGTAAAAATTTAGCCCCACCCCGTTAAGGGTGAGGCTTGCCATTAGTTACCAATTATTTACCACCAAGAATCATAAAAAACTTTCTTGCCATCGTTGATAGCTTGGCGAGCAGTGACAATGAAGGCGAGGGTTTTTTCCTTGTAGTAGTCATCATCGCGAGAATCAGCACCAAAAAAGAAACCTTGTGTTTCGGGCAAACTGCTGCCAAGAATGTCTTGCTCCAGCTTGTCAAGATTTTCCATGTTGAGTTCCAGCGGAATGCAGTTGAAGGAGCCATCTTCATCATGCTTCTTGGGGCAACCCTGTTCTTGCCATAAGTTTTCCATCCAGCCATGCAGCGCGTTATGCTTGCGCCAGTAGGCGATTTCTTCTTTGTCTTTTCCTTTTGTAGTGTATGCGAATTGATCGAGTCCCATAGTATTGATTAGTTAGTTGTTAGTGATTTCGTGACGGGCAAAGAATATCATTTTGCGGCAGAGTGTCAACATTTATTTGATTAAAAATTTACGCATTTGACGGGCGAAATTTGCGTAAAAAAAACCGCCCCGCTTTCGCGGGACGGCTGGGAAGTCGCGGGGTTAGTCGCGCAAATCTGTTCCGTCGAGTTCGGGCGCGTCCTCGCATCCCTTGGTGACAATCTCTTGCACCTCGATGACAGGGGCGTGACTTGCCACACGGTCAAAGATGCTTTGAGTGGTCATCGTGCGGAAAGGTAGCTTGCTCAAGTCTCCACCTTTGAGGTTCTCCGTGATGGAATTGTAAAGACTCCAGAGAGTGCGCCCCTTGAACTCTTCATGGCGAGGGTTGCGGAACTCTTCAATCGCGGCGTAAATGTCGCGAGCGGGAAACGCTTTGCTATCAACTAGCGTCACCATCAGATCAGCCGCTTGCGCGTCACTGATTTCCGTGGTTTTATAGCGATCAATGCGCAAGCCCATGTCGTTCCAGTGAGAAACAACGCGCCCCACAGCGTCACCAAGCACACGGGGCAAATCGGTGAGAATGTTCAGGGTATGGCGGCGAGCAAGTTTGACATCCGAAGCGAAGCAAAGATTCTCGCAAACCATCATGCGATTGCCGATGCAAACAGCAGCAGCAAATGCCTTGTCGTGAGAGTTGCGCAAGCCAAGCACCACTTGGCGATCATCGCCAGAAATGCCCTTACCAGTGAGAGCGAAGCCGCCGAAGTAGCGCAAGCCGCCACGGTGCAAAGCGTGTTCCTCCTCCAATACGGTCAGACCAGCGTTCTCAATAGCCTTGCGGGTGAGAGTCACCAGAAGGTCGTGAGGAATCGGGGTATGAGATTCGGTAGCAGGTGGGGTTTCCACGCCGATGAGTTGCTCGAAGTTTACTTTGTTTTTTGCGATGATGAGTGCCATAATGGTAGCAGTTGGTAGTTGGTAGTTGTTGAATGCGCCAGTCATTGGCGGCGGGGAGATAATGACATTTTGGCGGAGATTGTCAACATCTTTTTTTTGTTTTTTTCAGATTTATTTTTACGCGATTCAGGGGCATTTTTTGCGTAAAATTTAAGGGGCGACTTTCGCCGCCCCTTTTCGTTAGTTTGTTAATAAGCGCGAGCTACGGCGTAAAACTTGCCATCAGGATTTTTCTCGAAGTCCCAACATACGCGACGATTGCCGCAATCGCATCGGCGGGATGTTCCATCCCATCCATCACATTCGATCTCATCGTCTTCTTTATAGTCATTGCAGTTCATGCCATCGAAAGGAATCAAGCCATTCTTTTCAGCGTATGCGATTGCAGCGGCTTCGGCTTCTTCGGTGGTGTTATAAGTGGTGTATAAGCTCATGTTGTAATTGTGTTAGGCGTGGAAAGTGTATAGTTTTCGGGGGGGGAGTTGTCAATCATTTTCTTTGATTATTTTTTACGCATTTGACGGGCGCTTTTTGCGTAAAAATCCCCCACTAGAAGTAAGCTGTTTCCAGTCGGGGCATGAAGCCCCTTGTCCTTCTAGCGAGAGAAAACTATTTCTTTTGTTCTTCTATCTGCTTCTTGCCATCGCGTCTAACAAGTTTGTTTTGTGCGCGTTTTCTGTCGCGTAGGTGTTTCCACCATTCGACAGTTCTAACAGAACCTTTTGATTTACTTGAGGAAGCCACGACATTCTTTTTTGTTAGATTCTTTTTTGCGATCCTTGAGGGCAAAGCAAGGGGGAGGCATAGGATGACGAGCGAGGTTGCGCATGTCAAGAGAATTTTGCGCGAGTTGTTTTTTGTGACGTTTCATGCGGTGGCTTGGTGGATTGGAATGCGAGTGCGAGCGGGGATTCCCATTTCTTTACACACGGCGGCAAAGTCTTTACCGTGTAAAATGCGGCGACCGTTTTTTGTTAGAAAGCGATTGCCGTTACGCTTCCACTGGATGTGGTGAGCAATCTCATGCTTTAACACTTCGTCGAAAATCTTAAAAGAGCAGAGAATGCGTTTGTCTAATTTGATCTTGCCTTCTGCAACGTAAGCAAGACCCAGATAGCGTCCTGAGTTCATCCATTGAATTTTGAGGTGACTCATGCTCCATTGTTTTAGAGTCATGCGGATGTATTGTTCGATTTCGGAAGTGGTGGCAAACATGGCGGCGAAATGTTGGGGTTTTTCGGGGGGAGTGTCAAGAATTTTTAATCATTTATTTTTACGCGATTTGCGCCCATTTTTTGCGTAAAGCAAAAGGGGGCGACTTGCGCCCCATGAATTTTAATCAACGAGCAGCAAAAACTTGTCTGCCATGCAAGAGAACCTCTTCTGCGCGAAAGATGTTAGCACCTTGACATTGGAACTGATCCATCTCATAAGGATTGTATCTAACAGAAAGAAAATACTTGTTAGACTGAATGCCAGAAACTAACGTGCCGATGATGAATGCGTGAACATTCTTCTTTTTCTGATTAAGAACACGCTGACGACCAGATTCTGATACTTTGAACTGCGCATTTCTAACATAAGCGGTATGGCAATGAGACGTTACCTTCCATTTGCCATCAACTTTTGTTTGCACGGAAAGCATTTTTTTATTCAAATTAAAATATATTCTTGCGATCATTTGGTGTAAATTATTTATATGAAAACCTGCATAAACTGTCAAGAGAAAAAAACATTAAAAGAATTTTCACAAGTAGCCCCGAAATCAAGTCCAAGCTTTAGAAGAAATACTTGCAAGAGTTGTATACATAATGCGCAACGGCGAGCGGGAATAGAAAGATTTGGAGGGGAAGAGGAATTTAAAGATTATCGACATAGAATAAGCCTAAAGTGCAGGATGAAAAAGCTATATGGACTAGAGTTAGAATATGCAGAAAATCTACTATTATCTCAAAATAGTGAGTGTAAAATTTGTAAAACAAAAATAAGTTTTGAAAGAGGCGTTCATCGAAATTCAGTAGCTTGTATTGATCATTGTCATAATTCTAACAAAGTGAGAGGAGTTTTATGTCACAAGTGCAATGCTGCATTGGGATTGTTTCGGGAATCTCCTGAAATTGTTCAAAATGCATATAACTATTTATTCTAACGATTTTATTGAGTGGTAACATGGCAAGAGAAAAATACACTTTGTGCGATTACTTGTCAACAACTTTTTGCAAATAAGCCACAAATAAATAAGTTATAAATAAGCCCCCAACAAATAAGCATTTCTGTTAGGTGGTAGCTGATGAAAAAATTTACGCAATTTTGGGGCGCTTTTTGCGTAAAATTTGAGGGGACGGCTTTCGCCGCCCCCTCTGCCATGCATCAATCCACCACGATTGAAAATTCTTTGTCGATCTTACCGCATTTCAGGGCAAGAACTTTTTCGGGTTTGAAGCAGAAGTAAGAATTTTTATTTCTGTCAACTGCGAACATATAACCGCCCTGACGAAGCGCGTCAGTAGCAGGTGAACCAGTCCCTTTGATTAGACCAGTGAAACGATCTTTTGCGTTAATGGTGCGGATTGTGCCATCTTTCTTGACGAAAGTGAGGGAAAAGAATTTTCCTTTTGTTGCGTCAATGAGGGCGGTGATTTCTTCTTTGGTAGGTGCTTTTTGCATGATGTTTGTTTGGTTATTAGTAGGCGGGGAAAGTTTAAGGGTTTTTTGAGGGTTTGTCAACTTATTTTTTGCTGTTTTTAGCAGAAGTTTGCAAATGTGCAAGAGCATAGCAAGTTGCGCCGAAAACAAGGAAGCAAGCACAATCAAACAATTCGTTTTTTCCGCCATAGATGGCGAAAGCGCAAAGGCTGAAAGTAGGCGATAAGGTGATAATAGCTGAGGCGATGATGGTGAGCGCATGTTTCATTTTTTTATGGTGTTATTAGTAGGCGGGGAAAGAATAGTTTATTTTTGTGATATTGTCAAGAAGAAATTCGTGTCCGATTGAGGATTTTCACCCCGTCTAACAATGCCCCATATCGAAAACAACTGGGGAGACACTTTCTGCGAAGCGGTCCATTCTTCGCACGGGGAAAGAATAGTCTTTTTTGCGCGAATAGTCAACATTTTTTTTGTTTTATTTTTACGCGATTTGGGGGCGCTTTTTGCGTAAAATTTTGGGGAGCGGCTAAACCATAAACCGCTCCCCGTTTTGCCAATGCCACCAGAAAATTGTTAGACTTCGAAGCCTTCTTCTTCTAACAGTTCCACAACTGCATCTTGCGCGATGTTTTGCAATTCGGAAAGGTGTAAGCCGTCCCCCCATCGCTCGATGAGTTCTTCCATTTCATCGAGAGCGTTCATCACGCAGGGCAAGTCGGGCAAGTCAGCGAGAGACAAGCCGCCCGACATTCTGAGGCAGATGTTATTCATTATCGTTATGCAGCGTTTGCGATTGTTTTTCATGGCAGGAAATTTAAGGAGTGATTTCGACAGCGTGGGGGATTTTTTCAAGAGTGGTATCATGAGGCCAATTTGCATAAGCAAAAAACGCTTTGACGTTCTCAACAGTTTCGAAGCCATCTCCATCGTAAGATGAAACAGGAATCAAACATTCTAAATCGCCGTATTGATTTTGTAGTTTTTGTAGTTCTCTAATTACATCTGAAATTTTCATGGCAAAAGAAAGTTAGTTGTTTTCGGGCAAGTTGTCAAGAGAATTCCACTCAACATCCACAATTTCCAAGTTCGAGCCATACATCGCAGCGTGTTCGATTTCATACGGAAAGAATCTGTCCCATCGGTAAAATGCATTCTCACCATATGCTTCATCGAATTCTACTTTTGAAATGATTTGTTTCGTTCCGTTAGCCAAAGTTACCTCGCAACCCACTTCGAGAACTGCTGTATTTTGTCTGGTTTCTTCAAGCTTTTTAATTGTTTCGCGATAAGATTGAATTTCGTTTTTCATGGCAAGAAAAAGTTAGCTGTTTTGGGGGGATTGTCAAGATTTATTTTCTGTTTTTAAGTATTTCTTCCAATTTGTTTTTATCGTAAAAGAAACTATCTTCATTCAATTTACCGAAGAAAAAAGATTTTGGCTCATCAGCGTCACTGATCTCATAGTCAAGAGAAGACAAGGTTTCATAAATGCTTGTGAGTAGGTGAACGGGAACTTCAATAGTTTGATTTGACATGGCGGGGAAAGAGTAGCAGAAAAAACCAATCAGCGCAAGTATTTTTTTTGATTATTTTTACGCAAAAAGCGCCCCGAAAATGCGTAAAATTTAAGGGGAGACTTTCGCCCCCCTTTGAATCACAGGAACTCAAGAGTGCCTAACGGAACTTGATCCTCTCGACCATCCTCAAAACGAATGAGGGCGCGATTTCCTTGTATGGTGTAAACGACTTCGAGGAGTTCAACCTCAAAGCCACAGTAGTTGCAGATTTCGATTTCTTCGATCATGGCGGGGAAAGAATAGCATGAGCTTATGAGATGCACAAGATTTTTTTTCTATTTTTTTCATTTATTTTTACGCGATTTGCGCCCCGAAAATGCGTAAAATGAAAAAGGGGACTTTCGTCCCCCTGAAATGATCGTTTTATTTTTTATCTGCTACAATGAAAAGCAGTATTGCCAACAGTAAAAGGAAAATCATAATGTGATAACAAAACCGCTTTCGTCTTTTTTCGCCTTGCCTTTCTCGACAAGCCCGACAATTTTTCCCGCGCCATCAAGAAAGCGTAAATCCGTTTCATCGCCATTTACTACTTTCGCGCCCAAGTATTGAGAGGGAAGCGACTTGCGAAAAACCATTGCAACATTCCCGCCCGATTTAAGAATTGATTCGGCGATTGCGCCGTTAGTCTCCGAACGTGAGAAAGTCAGATGATAATTTTTCGGCATTTCACCAGCAAGAAAAGCGGTCATGCGTTCGGGGGATTTGGTGTAATCATAGAATTGCACGCTAGGGAACAACTCAAAAACACTTTGCCCGTTGAGTTTGATTTTCTCCCAAGGTAAATCGCTGGTAAGATTGAGGCGAAAAGCGGCAATAAGATTTTGCTTTTTGGCAGATTTAACGGCAGCAGTAATTTCTCTGATTAACCGAGACAAGAAAATAGGCTTTTCTTGAAAAAAGAATTTTGTTTTGGCGATTCTAGCGGCTTGGACAGTGGAGTAAACACCCATGCCAGCGGTATTTAAGCAAGATGCGGCACAGCCAGCAGAAGCATCTTTGCAGACGTTAAAGCCAGAGAGTGAAGCGGGGGCAAGGTGAATGCCAAAAGTTTTGTAGCCGATTTTTTCACCTTTGCGGATTTTTGCGTTTGCGGTAGTAAGTAATTTCATGACGGGGAAAGCGTAGCATTTTCGGCGATATTGTCAACATTTTTTTGCATTTTTAAATCAGAAAAAAGAATGCGCATTTTTTGCTTTTTGATTGACTAGTTACAATTGCCAGATTGTCAAATATTGCGTGAAATAGAACGTCAAATATCGTTAGAGTCGGGGCGTAAATCGTTAGAAAATTTTTACGCATTTTTCGGGCGCTTTTTGCGTAAAATTTAAGGGGCGACTTTCGCCGTCCCTGAGTCTTTTGATTATCTCATATTTTGCACGGTATGAGAAATGCGGATGAACCAAGCGACAGAAGCTAAAAAGCCAATGATGGCAACTGCGTGTTCTTCCGTTGTGACGGATTGCGCACCCCAAGCGATAAAGAAAACACAGGAAGCGAGGGAAGCGATTGAGAGACTAAGGATAAAGATAAATGATTTCATGACGGGGAAAAAGTAGCATTTTATCAGCTAATGCACAAGGTTTTTTTCTTTTTTTTTGATTTATTTTTACGCTAAAAAGGGGCGCTTTTTGCGTAATTTTTGAGGGGACGACTTTCGCCGCCCCCTCTCCTAACCTAACCTAGAAAAATTTTATCGCAGTTGGATGAAGTGCAATGACTCATACCCTACCCAACCCTTCTCGAAGATGGCGAAGTTTTTTTCGTCCCAATGGCTAAAGATTCCGTAGTTGGTTTTTGTTCCTTTTTCGAGGATCATAGCGAGCTTGGCTTGAATTGCTGCGAAGTATTGTGGGCTTTTCATGACGGCGAAAGTGTAACGGTTTTTTGCGATGTAGTCAACAAATTTCTTTGATTATTTTCTAACAATTTTCACCGTGCCATTGTGTTTCGCGGCGATTTCATACGCTAGCTTTTCCAATTCTGCCGCTGTGCGACCGATGAAGTTTTCAGCGAGCATGTCAATCAATTTGTTTTCTGCGTTGTAGATGTAAAAGAAGCTTTTCATGGCGGGGAAAGAGTAATGAATTTTTGCGATGTAGTCAATAGTTTTTTTTCTTTTTTTTACGCATTTTGGGGGCGCTTTTTGCGTAAATTTCGGGGCGACTTTCGCCGCCCCTTATTCTTGTGATTATTATGCGATACGGTTTTGACTTTTGAGTAAGATGAAGCCGCTTGCGATACAACCCGCCATATACGCAGAGTATTGCGCTAAGCTTTCCGTATCTGTGGCTTTCAATGCAAGAGCGAAAGGAAGAATGAAAACAATGAATGCGATTATCTTTTTGAAGTGTTTCATGGCGAGGAAAGTATAGAGTTTTTGGGGCAATGTGTCAATAATTTTTATTGATTATTTTTACGCTATTTGGGGCCGCTTTTTGCGTAAAATTTTTTCCAGTTACAAAAGCGTTAGTTACAAATAAGCGCGAGGCAAATAGTTACAAAAGACAAAGTTACAAATAACAAAGTTACAAATAAGCGCCCGACAAATAAACGTGCGCGTGTGCGCGTGCGTGCGCGTGTGCGCGTGCGTGCGCGTGTGCGCGGAGCGTCTGAGTAGTGTTCGTGCGAACAGTGTTTTAAGCAATCGTTGGTTTTGGTGTTCATGTGAATAGCTTTTACCTGGTGGGCGCAGGATCGGGGCGCAGGGGCGCAGGACGTGGCGCAGGGGCGCAGGACGTGGCGCAGGGGCGCAGGACGTGGCGCAGGGGCGCAGGACGTGGCGCAGGG
>JACCDG011351372.1_pt1 | contig 17338 bp, 16 predicted proteins | sample 7442471 | NCBI WGS metagenome assembly JACCDG01 (sample SAMN15323444, study PRJNA562643) | freshwater metagenome | isolation source: river surface water | place: USA:Blue River Watershed | collected 2017-08-17 | reverse complement strand
GCTACACACTCAGAGTAAGGGCATTTTGTTGGGAAAACACCGGATATTCTCGTCTTCATGGGCTGGGTACTACGCAAACCCAGCGCCAACGTTCAGCAATTGCCCTTTTCCCTCAATCCTAGCAACACGCTAGGGTGGCAGTTTCTGGCCAGTCACCGACTGACCCTCCAATAGCTGAGCAAGTTTTTCGTTTGATACGAGTCCACGTTCGCGCACGAGTTCGACGACCGAGACACCTCGGGCGAGAGATTCTTGCACGATCCTCGCTGTCGCCTCGTATCCGAGAGTAGGGCTTAGGGCTGTCGCGACTTGCGGAGTGCTCTCGAAGTAGGATCGCAGTTTAGGTTCGTTGGGCTGGATTCCATCGATGCACCTTTCGCGCAAGGTGCGTACCGTATTTGTGGCGACCATCGTAGCATCCAGTAAAGCATGTGCCATGATGGGCATCATCACGTTGAGCTCGAGCTGGCCGGCTTGAGATGCGTAAGCCGCAGTTTGGTCAAATCCCAAGATGCTGTAAAAAGCCTGGTTGGCCATTTCTAAGATCGAAGGATTGACTTTGCCAGGCATGATGCTGCTTCCCGGCTGTACTGCGGGCAATATTAGCTCAGCAAATCCCGTCATGGGGCCTGAAGCCATGAGTCGCAGGTCGTTGCAGATGCGAGTGAGCTCAAGCGCAGTGATCCTAAGCATGGATGAATAGTAGAGTACCGGTGCTTGAGACTGCATCGCTTCGCAAAGAGAAGGTGCGTTGCGTAACTTTTCGCCGGTCGATTCGGACAAGAGGTCAATCACCCGTTCCTTGAAGCCAGGAGGAACAGTAAGCCCTGTTCCTGCTGCGCTGCCCCCTATTCCGAGCTCAGAAAGTTCTACTCGTGCCTGTTCGATCCATCGTGCGCTGCGTATTGCAGTGACGGAGTATGCCAAGAATTCCTGGCCCAAACTAATAGGAACTGCATCTTGAAGATGAGTGCGTCCAGACTTTAGAATGTGGCACCACGCGCTGCCATGACGTTGTAGTGATTCTCCAAGTAGAACCAACTGATTATAAAGCTCTTGAGATGTTTCAAGAAGAGCTAGGCGCATCGCGGTAGGGAACGTGTCATTCGTCGATTGAGAACGATTGACGTGATCGTTTGGATGAATGGGGGAGTAGCTTCCCAAGGGTTTTTGGATGCTGCGGTTTGCAATATTAGCGATCACTTCGTTGATGTTCATGTGAAGCGAGGTTCCCGCTCCAGCTTGATAAGGATCTAACGGAAAAATTTCTGGCCATTTGTCAGCTGAAAGTCTAAAAATTTCTTCAGTAGCGCAAACAATAAGTTTTGTGTGGTCAGATTGTAGAGTTTGGCAAGATTCATTAGCGATGGCAGCCGCCGCTTTGATCCGAAGGTAAGCTCGGATGAGAGCGGTGTGGGGGGTTCTTCCGGAAATTTTAAAATTTTGAAGCGCTCGAGCGGTCTGTGCGCCGTAGAGAGCGTTCTGCGGAACTTCAATGTTGCCGAGGGAATCTTGTTCTTGTCGAGTATTTCGCATGTGGCTGTCCTCCGGTGTGCAGGTGGATCGAGTATGCGTAGAATGGCTTTGTACCCTGGCTTTAAAGATGCAAGATTTCCGCTTCAGTAGAAAGGGCCTAGGATCACACTATGAGAGTTTTGGTCATCGAAGATGATCTTTCGGTCAGGGAGACGCTTGGAATGGTGCTAGAAGCCTACCAGCATAAACCTGAGCTAGTCGAGAGCGGCGAGCAGGCGGTGGGGCATCTCAAATCCTCTTGGCCTGATGTGATGCTGTTGGATCTTACCCTTCAAGGAACGACCGGCGAGGAAGTCTACGAAAAGATCCGCAATGAATTTGGTCGCGTGCCCCCTACGGTCGTGCTTTCTGCCGCACAACAGGGTGAGTCTCGGGCCCGTCATTTGCCGGGCACCTATTTTTTGGCCAAGCCTTATACGATCGAACAGCTCGAGGACATTCTCTGTGAAGCCGTTGCTTCTCGAGGGGCCGCTTAAGTTAGCGCGCTTGCTCAGGCGCCCAGCTCGGCAACAAGAGCGAGATGATCGGATAACCCGCTCCACGGACGGCCTGGCATCGTGCGAGCTGACCGGATTTGTAAACCACGAACATAGATTCGATCGAGACGCAGCGCGGGCATCCAGCTTGGAAACGTTTTTGCGTAGCTGCCGTGAATGGTTAGAAACGCTTCGCGGACCTCGAGAGTTTTTTGAAGCCTGGGCGAGGCCTTGAGCAGCCAGTCATTAAAATCTCCTCCGATCACGAGGGGGTCATCGTGCGGGACGTGCGATTCGATCCGTTGACAAAGACTTTTGATCTGTGACTGGCGCTCTGCTTCAAAAAGTCCAAGGTGAACGCAGAGGGCGTGAAGGGGACGGGATTTGCCAGGAATTTTGACAATTGCGTGAAGCAGTCCCCGCTTCTCCAGACGATTGGTAGAGACATCGATGTTCTCGACGAACTCAAAGGGATACTTGCTTAGGATCGCATTGCCATGATGTCCGGCGCCGTAAATCGCGTTTTTGCCATACGCTACGTGGGGCCAGATTTTATGAGCAAGGTAGTCGAACTGGGGCTCTTTGGGCCAATATTTGACTCGTGCTCGATGGCCCTCGTGCTCGCCTAGGACTTCTTGTAGGAAAACGAGCTCAGCGTGCACGTCGCGGATCGCCTCTCGGATCTTGGCCAGCACGAAGCGACGGTTCGCAGTGCTGAACCCTTTGTGGATATTATAGGAGAGTACGGTCAAGCCGCGGTGAGGCTGAACGATATGAAGGTGTTTACGCTGCGACTTTTTCTGAGGATTCATGGAGATCAGGGGTCCTTTCTTGAGAGCGATGACGCAAAAGGCGCCAACTAGCGCGTGTCCACCCAGCAGTGAGTACGATGAGCAGTGAGGTTCTGGGGTAACTTTGGATTAGGGCTACGAGTGGGCTGATCTCGAGGATCAATCGACACAGAACGTAGAGAGCAGAAGGAAAGATGACCCAGGTTCCTAAAGCGAACCAAGGAAAGGGAATGCAGCAGAGGCCTTGATACGCGACTTTGGATCTGAGCTCGAGGCGTGGGTCTGCGAGTACCCACAGAGAGTTGGCAAAGTTTCGCTTTCCGAGCCGTTCAGGAAGCCATGCTGGGCCGATCCGAGCAAAATAGCGGCTTGTGGTGAGTGGAAATAGCCGGGCCACGGAGTAGCCCAAGAGCGACATGATCCAGATTGCCGGAAGGATCAAACGGATGCCTGGGACAAAACCCAAATGCATTGCCGCTAGAAGGGCTGTCGCAACAAACGGAACAGGTGCAAACCAAGCAGAGGCGAGCAGTAGGGCATAGGTCAGATTCCAGCCCGACACAGGAGCTCTTGCTGCCCACAGGACGAGCAACACGCTTGCAATCCAAATGTGGGCACCTACAACCCAGGTGATTCGTTTGCGATGTCGAAATCGAGAACTCCAGGGCAAAACAGGATCAAAATAGCGTTGAAACCGAATGGATGTGCGCCAAGGCCGCTCGAGCCACGCATCTGCCCGGCTCAACATGAGAGCGGGGCGAATCGCACGGAGTTTTCTGTTTGAACTGGGCTCGTCGATGCCCCAGTGGGCGAGGACATGTCGGCTCACGTTGTTGATGTGCTCGCGCTCATCGGGGGTTCTTGCCTCAAAAGTGAGGCAAACTTCGGTATCGATGCGCAACGCGCGTGCAGCGAAGTTCGCGCTTCCGATGCATAGGTAGCGATCGTCGACGACGATGAGTTTGGAGTGAATGTAGATCGGCTTGGGTGGCAGGCCAGGCTGAGGACTGAATACATAGGGAGCGCCCAGAACGAGGCGGATGCCCGAGCTCGAGGCTGCATGCTGAAGTTGATCAAGCAGGGAGGTTTCGTAGGGCGCCATAAGGCGAGTCAGGGAGTTCGTTCGCGAAAGCTCGGCAAGGACGATGACAATCTCAAAATCGCGGCCGCGCATCGAGTGGACCTTGGCAATGAGCAGGTCGTTGATCTTTCGCGACCAAAAATATTGCCCTTCCAGCATGATGCGATGTTGGGCTGAAGCGATCAGTTCTTGAAACAAGATCTCGATCTCCCGCACGACCGGAGCTAGATTCTTGCACCGTTCAATATTGGATTGAGTTCGGCTAAAATAAACTCGATGCGCAGACTCTCGGGTTTCGTGGAGAGGAGGGGCTGGAAACGGTATGCTAGAGATCGCTCTCCAGCGTTCAGCCACATGATGCTGGATCCGCGCGCAGACCAGGCCTCTCACCTGTACGGCCAGATCGTGGTAGGGGCCGTGCTTTTCTTTGCGCCGGCTGAGGGATCTTCTGGGATCAGCGTAAAGGTGCGAAGGGGTATCCCATCGGTCGCCACAGAGATCGACGCCTCCGCTGAGGGCTGTGAGGCCGTCAACAATGCATATTTTTTCGTGGTGGGATGCGCCAGGAGGATGGCGGTTATCAAATACGAAATGGACTCGAGGGTGGAGGTTCTCCCAGATTCTGCTTTGCCAGGGTTCGCGCTCCGGAACGAAGAAATAGGCGTGATCCCACATCAAGAAATAGAAATGAAATCCCGGCCTGTTCTCGCAGATCCGAATGACTTTTTCTTTGAGTGTTTCCTTTAGGGGCCGTTCAAATGGAAGGCGCGAGTCGATTTGCCACCCCACCAGGACCGCATAGTGCTGGGCGCCTTCGAGCAAGTCGGAGATGCGATCATAGTAGGGGCCGGCTTCCCAGATTTCCTCCCAATCATAGGCTTCAGAACAGGTTTGATAGGCGCGGGGGCTCAGCATAGTGATGATTTAGAGCAAGGACTCGGCCAAAAAAGCCCGGAATGTTCCTGGAAGAGTCCTCCTAAAACAGATATGATGACACGCAACTCATGACTGATTCAAAATCCCCAGCACCCAGACCCGTTCGTTCGCATACTTGTGGCGAGCTCAAAGCTTCCCATCTTGGCCAAGAGGTGACTCTCTGTGGTTGGATCGCGAAACGCCGTGACCACGGAGGTCTGGTATTCGCTGACTTGAGAGATCGTTACGGAATGACGCAGGTGGTATTTGACCCCGCTCTGACAGGGGGGGCGCAAGCTCATCAGCTGGCAGGTTCGTTGCGCTCAGAATATGTGATTTGGTGTAAGGGCAGGGTGCGTCATCGCCCTGAGGGCATGACTAACACCAAGATGCTCACGGGCGAGATCGAAGTCGCTTGTACGGAGCTTCACATCCTTTCTGAGGCGGAGACGCCTCCGTTCTCGCTTTCGGATGATGCAGAGGTGGCTGAGACGATTCGGCTTAAGTACCGTTACCTCGATTTGCGCAGGCCTGCTTTGCAGCGCAATCTTCTGATTCGTCATCGCATGCTCTCGATCGTTCGCAATCACCTGGATGCGCATCAGTTCGTTGAAGTCGAAACGCCGATCCTTTACAAGTCGACGCCGGAGGGCGCGCGCGACTTCGTGGTTCCGAGTCGTCTCAATCCTGGGACCTTCTACGCGCTTCCGCAGAGTCCGCAGATGCTCAAGCAGCTTCTCATGATCAGCGGAATGGACCGCTATTATCAAATCGCGCGCTGTTTCCGCGACGAGGACTTGCGCGCCGACCGTCAGCCTGAGTTTTCTCAGATCGATATCGAGACTTCTTTCTTGGATGAGGACGCGCTCTTCCCGATCTTTGAAGAGCTGATGGCCAAGCTTTGGAAGGAAGTTTTGGGTCAAGACGTACAGAGGCCTTTCCCTCGCATGCCTTACAAAGAAGCCATGTCTCGTTTTGGAAGCGATAAGCCCGACGTGCGTTTCGGACTCGAGCTCCAGGATCTCTCCAATGTTTTTGAGAAGTCCACGTTTCAGGTTTTTCAGAACGCGCTGGTCGCCGGTCCTCGCGGACGTCGTGGTTCTGTGCGGGCCATCCATGTCCCAGGCCAGGCCGAGAAGTTCTCGCGCAAGGATCTCGACGATTTGGTGGCTCTCACCGCAACCCACGGCGCCAAAGGATTGCTGTGGATCAAGGTGCAAGCGGGAGGGGAGCTTCAATCTCCTGCAGCCAAGTTTTTTTCGGACGAGGAGAAGGCGGCTCTCAAGGCTGCGCTCAAGCTCGATGCGGGTAGCCTCGTCCTCATCGTCGCCGATACCAAAGATAAAGTCGTCTTCGATGCTTTGGGTGCGGTGAGACTCAATCTGGGAGCGCGTTTGGGGCTGATGCCCAAGCTGGGTGAAGGCAAACCGGCCTTTTTGTGGGTCGTGAATTTTCCGCTCCTCGAGTACGACGACAAAGAGAACCGCTACTTCGCGTGCCATCATCCGTTCACGGCGCCGCGACCGCAGTACTTTGATGATTTCGTGAGCGGTCGCAATCTTGATCAGATCGAAGCTTCGGCCTACGACATGGTACTCAATGGCGTTGAAGTGGGAGGCGGCAGTCTGCGCATCTATCGCCCTGAGGTTCAAGCCGCTATGTTTAAAATGCTCGGTTTGGGGCCAGAAGAAGCTAAAGAAAAGTTTGGATTCTTCATCGAGGCGCTTCAGTACGGCACTCCTCCGCATGGGGGGATGGCCTTTGGCGTGGATCGCTTGGCTGCGCTTCTCTGCGGTGTAGGACCTATCCGGGATGTGATGGCGTTTCCGAAAACGCAAAAGGGAAGCTGCTTGATGTCGGATTGCCCGTCTCAGATCATGCCCGAGCAACTGGCCGAAGTCGGGATCAGCGTGACTCGCAAGGCACCTTCGGCCCCGAAGAACGATGGCTGAGCAAGAGCTTTCTCCTCAGTTTTCTTTTCGAAGTCGCGCAGAGTCGCTGGGGCGTTTTAAGAAAGAGGTCTTTGATCTGCTCGTCATTGGCGGGGGGATCACCGGCGCTGCGGTCGCGCGCGATGCCGCGACTCGCGGGCTGAAAGTCGCGCTGGTTGAGCGCAAAGACTTTGCTTACGGTACCTCTTCCCGTAGCTCGAAGTTGATTCATGGGGGTCTTAGGTATCTTGAGAATCTCGAGTTCGGCCTTGTTTTCGAGGCCCTGGCCGAGCGAGCGCTCTTGCTCAAGACCGTGCCTCACATGGTTCGGCCGCTCCCGTTTTACCTGCCCGTGTATGAGGGCGATTCGAATGGTAAGGCGATTTTGAGCATGGGGCTCTGGCTCTACGATCTGCTCGCGCTTTTTCGCACGCCTGGCTCTCATAAGATGCTTTCGGCAAAAGAGTTCACCCAGCTAGTGCCTTTTGTCCGGCAGTCCGGTCTAAAGGGTGGTTTTAGCTACTACGACGCGTCGATGTGGGATGACGTGTTGGCGGTGGAGACCTTGCGCTCGGCTCATACCGCCGGCGCTGCGATCGCCAATTATTGCGAGGCGGTTTCTCCGATTTGGAATGAGCAGAAGGACGCGGATGCCCGCATCATCGGATTCAGGGTCAAGGACCTGGAGTCTGATTCGGAGCTCATTGATCTCAAGGCTCATCGGGTGGTGGTCTGCGCGGGGCCTTGGACCGATCAAGTCGGTGGGCGCCTCTCTCCTCAGTGGCGCCATTGGCTGAATCCCAGCAAAGGCGTGCATCTGATATTTGATCTTAAGAGAATCCCGCTTCCGGGCGCCGTCGTGATGGTCCGACCTGAAGATGGACGAGTCTCTTTTGTTATCCCCCGTCCCGATTTAGGTACTGGTGTCGTGATCGTCGGGACGACCGATGGCCCGACTCCAAAAGAGCCTGACGAGGCGGCCGTGGATCCAGAGGACGTGGAGTACATCATGTCCCTTTTGAATCGATATTTTCCTGATCTAGCTCTCAAACATTCGGATATCCTAAGCGCCTATGTGGGTGTGCGCCCGCTCATGGGATCAGTCGTTCCGACAGTGAGCGAGGGCAAAGAGGCTCAAGGCTCTCAGCCTAGCGCGAGTGCCTCGCTTCAGAAAGTAAGCCGCGAGCATCATATTGGAATGGGGCCCGGTGGATCGGTTGTCGTTGCGGGTGGCAAGTACACCACTCATCGCAAGATGGCCGAAGAGATTGTTGATTACACTCTCAAGGCTTGGAAAAAAGATGCGCGCTCCGGAAAGAGTCCTGGATTGCCTCCAATTGGCCGTTCGGGCACTAAGGCGGCAGTGAATCCGCGGGCTACAGCCCGGGCAATCGAGTTTTGCCGCCAAGAAGCGGCAAGCAAGGGAGTGCCGATTCCTGAAGAGTTGCTTTCACGTTACGGCGCCGAAGCGCTGTCAGTTTTAAGTGCTGCTAAAGTTACCCAGTCCTCGGGCGATCCTGCGGGGTTTCCTCAACTCGTCGCTCAGCTTCGTCACTCCATTCGCTCCGAGATGGTGATGCATCTTGAGGACTTTTATCTCCGACGCATACCGCTCTATGCTTCGCGCGCCGACCATGGGCTTCCCTGGGCCGAAGCGCTGGCTCAAGCTTGGGCAGAGGAGCGCGGCATGAATGAGTCAGAGGCAAAGGCTGAGCTCGCGCGTTTGCAGGCTGAGCTGGATCGCAGATCCGCTTGGAAGAAGCGGGGCTAGTTCCGTCCGTTTGGAAACAGCTCGTCTGCATCGACGTTGACGAAGTTGCCGGCTGCGCAATTGTCGTGCAGAGCGGTAACGACTTTTACCGTGTATCTGCCTGAGTCCGGCACGCTTTGAGCGAGATGAACGAGGTCCCCTGACGAGAGGACGCAGTCGTAGCCTTCGTTGCCGTACTCGTCGACGTAGAATCCAGAAATGAGTTCAGAAACGACGACCAGGTCTCGCCAAGCAGGATGGTTGGACACGGGTCCGGGTGTAGCCGGGACCTGTGGCGCCGGAGTCGGTGTGCCAGGAGTCACCGGAGCTCCCTGCGTGGGAAGCGGGATTTGACCGGGAGGCGGAGGAGCGGGGACCGGGGGCTTTTTCGCGCAACCCGTGATGACAAAGCTTGAAAGAGCGACAAGCATGATTGCGATGCCAAAAGAGATTTTAGTTTTCATTGGAACCTCTGTGCTCCTGGAGCCGATTGAAGTTTAGTGGCAGCTTCTTCGGTGCGACCTTGAGCGTAGTCTTCCATTGCCTGAAGCTGCGGAATCGATACGAGAACCAATTGGCCTCGTGAGCAGTCGCCGCGCATGCTGGCTAGGACGCGCATGACTGCAAAGGGTTGTCCCTCAACGATCGGGTGATTTGCGTCTCGTTCGATCATATCGGTCTCAGTCAATGCGCAAACGCCTTGGTCATTGCCTTGCTCGTCGACAGATGTCGCGTCGAGCGCTTCGTTGACGACAAAGCGATGCCTTGCGCGCGACAGAGCTTCGTTAGCCAGAATGGGTTTTTCTTTTTGAAGATCCAAGAGCGCTTGCTCGCGTTGGAGACGGTACTCTTCTTTATAATTTGCGAACTCTTGCTGGAGTCGCGCGAGTTCGGCGGCAGGGGCGTTGTAGGACCACACTTGGTCCAGCGCATTGGCGTATTGCAAGCGACGATAGCGCGCTTCCATCAGCTCGGAGAAAAGAAAGTCGACCGAAAGGTAGGAGAACGAAGGGTAGGTCGTGTACCAGTTCCAATAGAAGCCGTAGTTCACGCGGTTTTCCCACCAGAGAGTCCGCCACTGATAGCCTCCCCACCATGTGTTGTGATGGATGATGGGTGCCCGATACCCAGACGCGGCCCAAGGATTGTAGAGGTAGCTGTAGTAAGGGGTTGGAAAGTAGCGAGTGGGGTAATAAGCCCAAAACCCCAGCGTACCCCAGGACTGAAATCTAAAGTTGCGCTCGTAACGATAGCCATCGAAGTCACAGGAGCGTCTTGAAACGTAGTAGTTTCTGCTTCCTGAGCGATGAACGGAGCGGCGTTCTGTGTACTGAGTGCGATTGTAGCGAGTGTATCTCGAAGTTCCGTCGTCGCTGGAGGTGAACGTCACTCCGATGCGTCCGGCTGCGCGCGTGTGGCGTGGACCGACGGGGGTGAGCGTCGCCTTTACCGTGCTCGGAAGATAAGGCGGAGCGATTCGAGGAGTCGCATCACTTTGAGTTTCTGACTGAGCAGGTGAGGAGTGAGGATAGGTTCTTGGACTCACGGGGCTGAGCGTCGTCTTCACCGTGCTCGGAAGAAAAGGCGGAGCGATTCGAGGAGTCGCATCACTTTGAGTTTCTGACTGAGCAGGTGAGGAGTGAGGATAGGTTCTTGGACTCACAGGGGTGAGTGTCGTCTTCACCGTGCTCGGAAGATAAGGCGGAGCGATTCGAGACTTGAGGTGCGGGTTGGCAGATCTTCGTGAGTCGATCGGTCGCGAGGATTCCACCTGACGTGGATCCTTGGGGATCGGGGGCGTCTCATCGGGCGAAAAAGAGGCTGCCATCGCCACTGTGGACGACAGTCCTGCGATGAGAACCGCAAGTCGAAAACCTAATTGTACTCTTCCCAGAACTAACATTGGCTGCCTCCAGCCAAACCCGCCGAGGCAGTTTATATCACATAATGTTGACTAATTTAATCAAATTATTTGAATCATTCGGGCCCTTTAAATATCCAATGAATTTAAAGGGATACGGCTCAGTGAAAGGAGGGAACAGCGGGAGCTTCAGGCATCTTGGGTGCTGGAGGGATTGCGGGAGCGGTCGGAGAAACTGATTGCGCACCGCTCGTCGCCGAAGCCTTGAGCTTTGCTTCAGCCTGACGTGCGGCATCTTGTCCGGCGTCTGCGTGGGCTTGGGCTTTTTTCTTCCCTTCAAGGGCCTTCTGCCGAACTGCTTTGCCTTTCTTGGCGGTAGCGCGGGCCTCGGACTGAACCTTATCGAGCGTCGGATGACTAGTAGATGGTGTCGCATCATTGGCGAGAACGGCAAGAGCGCCTAGCGAACTAATCATGGCAAACAGGGCGAGGGAGGCGAGAAATGGACGAATCATATTTTGAGGCTCCTTAGAAAATTTGAACTTTGACGCCTTCTTTTTGCAAGAACGTGCGGATCGCTTTCGCATCCAAAGGCTCAAGTCTCATCAGTAGTTCGTGCAAGAGCTTAAGGGTTTTTTCGCCTTCTGGCGAGTGGGTCTTATCCGTAATAATGCGGATGTCGGTCGTGATCTGGATCAGGTTTTCGATGAGCTTCGAGAGATCAGTTTTGAAAACCTTGCTCTTATCCACCCATTCGAGCGTCTTATTGAGATTGCCACTGAGCTTATAGAGCAGGTCGATCGAGCGGGTGATGTCGCCCTTGTTCTCGTCGATGATCTCTTTGATTTTTCCGGCTAGATCGAAGCTTTGTGAGATCAGCTGGTCGATGCGGGGAGGATCCACGCCGGCAACGGTTTGACCCGCCTTGAGTGCGGGGGACTTGAGGCGTCCTGGGGTCACTTCGATGTAACGTTCGCCGATGATGCCTGCGAGGTTGATATAAAAACGACTGTCCTCGCGCACGCCCAGAGCGGCGTCTTTGCGAACCGAGATCTTCAGGCGAAGCGGCGCGATGGCTTTGCCGTTTTCGTCGTCGGAGCCGGGCTCTTTGAGAGCCACGGTCGAGGGATCCTGAGGCACGAAGAAGTCGATGCGCTCGACCTTGCCCACTTTGATGCCCGATACCCGCACCGGAGATCCGACTTCGATGCCGCCAGCGAAGTTGTAAGTCACGTAGTACGAGACTGACTGATTAAACGGATTTTGGATACCAATGACCCAGGCAAAGGCGACCGCGACGACGGCCGTTGCGAGGATCAGTCCGCCGACTTTGGCTTCGTTGGATAGCTTAAAAGGCATGATAGTTTTTTCTTATGTCATAAGACGCAAAGCGTCAAATAAGTTGATGGGTTAGCTGCGTTTTGTGATGAAATATCATTCTATTCAACCGTACCCGGAGTTGAGAGAATCAGGCTAGGACATAGATCGAATGAGGCAAATTAGAAATGGCCTCTCTGAAACTGCCTCCCTGAAACTGCCTCCCTAGCCTGTTGCTAGTGACGAAGGCGTAGGTCAATTCCTGAGCGTTAGCGCTGATTTAGCGCAGTAACCTGTCTATGAGGTTAAAAATTTTAGGATTCTTCCCAACAAAGGTCCCTCCTCTGAATGGGGAGCCGTCGATATTGGATGTTATTAAAGGAGCTTTTCGCAGATTTTGTTCCACTCTTTGGATCAACTTCAACAGGGAGGGAGGCCAGTTTAAGGTAATTTAACCCGATGAAATAGAAGCCCTATTCAGGCCTTTCAGGAGTGAACTTTTGATATTGCTTCGTGACGCACTGCGCTGTAAATACTCGGCCGCTTCCACATTCCCCCCGGAAAGTGAAAGACATTCCCCGGGCCCTCCTGTTCCCCCGAGCGGGGGGGCCCATAGCGCGCGTATTGCTAGAGAACCATCGTAAAAAAATAAGTCAGCACGAAGTCCAGCGAGATCACCGCGATCGTCGAAGTCACCACGGAGTTGGTGGTTGCTGTGCCCACTCCCTCAGCGCCGCCTTTGCAGCGAAAGCCATAAACGCAGGAGATGATCGGGATAACGGCTCCGTATACGCAGCCTTTGACTATCGCGCAGAGGAAGTCTTTAAATCCCACAAAGTGCCTCAGCGCATTGAGGTACTCATCCACCCCAAATCCATAGTGGGTGGTGGCAATCAATAGCGCGCATCCCAACGTGATTGCGCTCGCGATCAGCACGAGACACATCGTCGACAGGATCGAGGCGATGAAGCGAGGCAGAACGAGGTAGTTGATCGTATCGATGCCCAGAAGCTTCAGGGCGTCCAGCTGTTCAGTCACCTTCATTGAGCCGACTTCGGCGGTGATCGAGGCGCCTACCTTTGCGACGAGCAGGAGAGCGGGGATTGCGATGCCGAGCTCCCGGAGGATGAACTGTCCGGTAAATCCTGGGATCATGCTCACGGTATGGAGCGCGTGATCCATGTGCCAGGCGATCTCGTTGGTGACGACGAGTCCTGCAAAACCCGTTGCAACCGTGATGATCGGCAGGCTGCCAATGCCGACTTTGACGATGCTCTCGATGATCTCGTGCGCACGCCATTGTGATGGGTTGAGAGCGCGGGCCGAGACCTTCAAGAAAAGCTCGGCGATTTCTTGAAAGGTGTGAAGCTGCTCAGTGATGATCGCCGTCATGCTCTGTGTTTTCATCTTTAGCCCCCCAGCCATGCGCGCCCAAATTCGGTGACGCGGTCCATGATCTGGCTCGTGATGAAGTTGGCAATGACGATGTAGAAGTTGGTGTAAACAGCTGCCAACGTCACCGCTTTGCCCACGCCTCGCGCGCCTCCGGAGGCTGTGAAGCCGCGGTGGCAGGCGACGCCTGCAACGATGTGGCCGTAGACCAGGGACTTGAACATCCCGCCGGCGATTGTCCAACCATCGGTAAAACGCGGGATGCTCACCGCATATTGAAGTGGGTTGATACCGCAAAGAACAGTGGCGACCAACATAGAGCCGGCCACAGAGATGAGCAGGCCGATGACGAGCAAGATGAGGCTCGAGATCACGATGCCTACGAAGCGGGGGACGATGAGGTATTGAATTGGATTGGTGCCCAAGCACTCGATGGCGTCGATTTGCTCGGTGACTCGCATCGTGCCGAGCTCAGCGGCAGTGTAGGCGCCGATCTTGCCGGCCAACAAAAAAGAGATGATCAGAGGCCCGACTTCGCGCACGACGCTTGAGGTGTTGAGGCCGCCCAAGAAGCTTTGAGCATCGTATTGAGCCAGGATCTGATTGAACTGAAGCACGAGAATCGCCCCGACGAAGACTCCGGCAAACGCAACAGTCGGCAGCGATCGGTAGCAGACGTAGGCGATCTGCTCCATGATGGGCTTGAAGTTGCCTCGGGTGCGCCAAAATGTGCCCCAGATCTTATTGTAGAAGATCGCGATGCCGCCGAGTTCATGCAGTAGGTTGATCGCAAAGCTCATGGGGCGTCCAATCCTCTTTCTTCGGGGGGCAAGAGCGCGAGGGTTTCAGACAAGAAGTCTCGGATGAGAGGCTCTCTCGAGCGCTTGATCTCGGGTACGGTTTGGAGGGCCAAAATTCCACCTTGATCCAGAACCAGGATGCGATCTGCGATCTTAAGGGCACATGCCATATCGTGCGAAACGACAACGCTTGTCACCTTAAGCCTGCGCGAGAGCTCAAAGATCAAGTCATTGACCGCGTTGGTGGTAATTGGGTCGAGGCCTGTCGTGGGCTCGTCAAAAAGCAAATAAGTCGGGGCGGGCGCTAAAGTGCGAGCCAGCGATACGCGTTTTTGCATCCCGTAGGAGATCTCGGTCGGCATCCGCTCGAGGAGGTCAGGGCCGAGGTTGACGAGCGCCAGCTTCTCGATCACGCGCGCGCGAATTTCGTCCTCCGTTAGAGGTCTTGGCAGCGAACGGGTGTACTGAGGCGTGCGCAAGCCAAACGATACGTTCTGATAGATCGTGAGCGAGTCGAGCAGGGCAGGATGCTGAAAAACCATCCCGCAAGTGCGTCTCACATCAGCGAGCTGGGTGTCGTTCATCACTGTCACGTCTTTGTTGTCAACGTAGACGCGGCCCGAGTCAGGTTTTAAAACCCCCACGATATGCTTGAGCGTGACGGACTTGCCCATGCCGCTTTTGCCCAGGATGAAGAGAATCTCTCCAGTGGCGACTTCAAAAGTTAGGTTGCGGAGTATGTGCTTGGGCCCGAAAGACTTGCTGACTCCTTCGAATCTGATCATGCGAGGCCCGAAGTGAGAGGCCCTTGCTTGAGACCGTAGATGAATTGCCTTATCGCTGGATCCTGCGTGTTTTGCACCTGCTCGGGCGTGCCGCCTTCGATGAGTTTGCCTTGAGCAAGCAGGCAGACGCGGTCGCCGATCTGATAGGCTCGCTGCATGTCGTTGGTCACGGTAAGGAGCGTGGTGCCCGACTGGGCTCGCAGCTCGCGGATCAGGTCCGCGATCGTGCGTGAAGTGATAGGGTCGAGCCCGGCCGTTGGCTCGTCGTAGAGCAAAATCTCGGGCTCGACGATCAGGGCGCGCGCGATGCCTAAGCGCTTTTGCATACCGCCCGAGATCTCGTCAGGAAAGAGGTTCTCGTTGCCCTTGAGCCCGACGGCTTTTAAGAACTGGGCAGCGCGGTCCTTGGCAGGCGCTCCAGTCAGGCCCTTTCTCTCTCGCAAAGGAAAAAGCAGGTTTTCTTCGCAAGTGAAAGAGTCAAAGAGGGCATTTTTTTGGAAGAGCATGCCGACGTTCTTGGAGTTTAGGACGACTTTTCCCTCGTCGGCCACGAGAAGGCCCGCGACGGTTTTGAGAAGGACGCTCTTACCGCCACCCGATGGCCCGACCAGCGCCACTGACTCTTTGGGAGCTATTTGGAGATTCACTCCCCGAAACACCCATTGGCCCGCGAACTGCTTGCCCAGGCTTTGGATGGAGATCACGGCTCAGGCCCTCAGCCAGGGGATCAAGAGATCCTGAACCAGGATTTTTCGGTTCAAAGGAGCAAGTGCCTCGCGTCGTGCACGAGCCAAGCGTTCGGCGCGCTCGGTCCAGAAGTGCCGCGCTGATTCGATACCTCCTGGCTTGCGAGTCATGGCTTGTGCGTGTGCGGACAATGCTCCTGCGCCGTCACTGTTGATCCATGCGTAACAAGAAGGGTCCTCGGCGATACTGAAGCGAATCAACTCGCCAGCGACTTGCTCGAGCTGATCGATGAGCAGATCGAAGTTGGCGGGTGCGAGGGCCGCCCAATCCACTAGGGCATTGAGTTGAGACCCCGGATCCTGAACAAAGCCAAAAATCGTCTGCCTTTGGTCCCATGCCTCGTCACGAGCGAGACTTAGGGCGCGGCTCCAGCTGCCTTGTGCCAGGCGAGCGCAGACTTGGCGGCGCTTGGGATCTTTGGCGAGCGCAAGGTCGGCCTCGAGCAACTGCTCGATTGTCTCAGTCGAGAGAGGTTTGAGCCTGAGTTGCTGGCATCGCGAAAGAATCGTCGGAAGCACCAGCGTCGGATCGCTTGCCGTTAGAAAAAAGATCCATCCACGGGGCGGCTCTTCGAGGAGCTTCAGCATGGAGTTGGCGGCCTGAACCGTCATTCGGTCAGCGTTGGGGATCAAAATAATGCGATAGGCGCCCTGGTGAGCCCCAAATCCGAGCTTGGACTTGAGCTCGCGAAACTGATCGACTTTAAGAGTGCCGCCGCTTGTGGTGGCTTCACCATCGGAGTTCTCCGCAAGCACTTCGCTGAAGTCTACCCAAGTGCTGTGGGTAGCTCGCAGGCAGCTAGGGCATTCTCCGCAGGGAGTGAGTCGTTTCTCCGTGGGTGCGGGTTCGGAAGCGGTAGGCTCGATGCCTAAGCTTCCACCAAACATATCCATCTCAGAATGATCGGGTTCAGAATGATCGAGTGCAGGAGCGGTGGCGAAGGGCCCTCTTTCACATAAAATCCATTGTGCCAGCCAATAGCCCACGTTTCGCTTGCCGCAACCGGAGGTGCCGGTGAGCAAGAGCACGGGGGGGATCCGATTCTGCTTGGCCCACTCGCTGATCGGTCCGCTCAAAGTCGTTTTGTGATGCTCGAGCAATGCATCTGGAAGGGGCAAGATGCCCGGAGTCTCTAAGGCAGGAGCAGGAGACTTGCGGCTAGCCACGGGAGCGCCCTTTCTTTCTTTTTTCGATTTCTGCGATCACGTAATTGGCCAACTCTTCTGGCGTCCCAGACGAGGCTTGGAGGGTTACCCATCGCTTGGGCGATAGTCTTCGCGCCTTGATAAATCCTTGCCGCACCTTCTTCTGGAAGGCGACGCCTTCTTCTTCAAATCGGTTGCGGTCGCGAGCGCGCTTTAAGCCCTCAGCGGGATCGATATCGAGAAGAATGGTGAGGTCGGGCTCGATTCCCTGAGTGGCGATCTGGTTGAGGGACTCGACTTTTTTCCAAGGAAGTCCTCGCGCAAAGGACTGGTAAGCGAGCGTTGAATCCGTAAATCGATCGCAAAGGACGATTTTGCCCTGTTGCAAGGCAGGTCTCACGGTCTTGGCTAAGTGTTCAGCGCGCGCCGCTTCGTAAAGGAAGAGCTCGGTCCAGGGGTCCATGGCCTCTTCCAGAATAACGAGTCGGATGCGCTCAGCGACTTCCGTCCCGCCCGGTTCGCGAGTTACCACTGTCTTAGTTCGAGGAAGCTGGTCGGCCACGGCTCGGATGAGGGTGGATTTTCCGGCGCCCTCGGTTCCTTCAAAAGTCACAAAAAGGCCAGGCATCTCAAACTGATGCCACTCGATGCGGCTTGGCGTCAAGTCCGGTCGTCAGGATTTGCTTGGCCGGGAGTCTGATTTGAAGAGTCGTTTGGCGGAAGTTCCGGATTCAGAGGGGAAACTTCTGGATTTGGAGGGGGGATCAAGTTGGGATCGACGTCCGGTGTCGGGTCATTGGTAGGTTCGGGG
>JACCDG010713907.1_pt1 | contig 17343 bp, 46 predicted proteins | sample 7442471 | NCBI WGS metagenome assembly JACCDG01 (sample SAMN15323444, study PRJNA562643) | freshwater metagenome | isolation source: river surface water | place: USA:Blue River Watershed | collected 2017-08-17 | reverse complement strand
GCCCATCCTCATTTGTCCCTCTTCGACGAGCAGTGGTGGCAATATGCCCGTGTCACTGATTGCCCATCCCAGGAGCCCTCGAAATGAAGTATTGGTCTTTTAACGGGGCGGATAAGCATATCGAGCCACTTATCGCTCATTACCTGGAGGACCTAAGTCGGGTCTGGACAGCCCCACCCACCAGATTATGCCAGTTGATGACAGACTGTGGCAGCAATAAGGCGGATCGGGTCTACCATCCTTATAGCGTGTTTTACGATGCACTGCTCGCCGGGATCGACGCCAGATTCGTATTCGAAATTGGCATAGGTTCTCAAGATCCTTCGATGGCGTATTCCATGGAGTCGAGATTCGTTCCTGGTGGATCGCTACGAGCGTGGAGAGACTATTTCTCGGGGGCCTTAGTGTTCGGAGCGGACTACGATTCCAACGTGTTGTTTAGCGAAAATCGTATTGAGACGTTCTACGCTAACCAGCGTGACCCTGAATCGATCCGCGAGATGTGGAAATCCATCAGGCAGAAGACCGGCTACATCGATTTTGACCTAATCGTTGATGATGCGGTCCATGAGCCCTACGCCAACGAATTGCTGTTCAATGAATCGATCGAGTATCTGAGATTTGGTGGATGGTATTTCATCGAAGACCATCTCAGGGATAGCGCCACCCTAAGTCTCCATTTGGATTTTGCCAAGGCGCAGTCTTATCCGGCCCTGGTGATAGATTTCACCCAGGACCCCAACAGCAGGGTGAACGCGTGTTTCACGGTGATCAATAAGCGATGACCTTCAGTCTCTCAATCCCCGCCTCGATACTCACTTCCCAGGCGGCGGTGCCTCTTCCGGATATCTGGGGGAGCGAAACGGTGGTCGCGTGGTTATCGGCACGCGCTGCCGGTGATTATGACAAATGCTTCAAGATGCTGGAAGACGCAGGTTGGAGAATCACAGGAAAGTAGGCGGAGGAAGTTAGGACTGCGCAGAGGCGCATGACTCTGATATACTCAGGCCGCTTAATTAACCGGGGGATTTATTAATGAAAGTATTTATTACCGGGATTGCCGGATTTCTCGGCAGTCATTTAGCGGACTGGTTCATCGAACGCGGGCACTACGTCACTGGCTGCGACAGTTTATTTGGCGGTGAGTTGTCTAACGTCCCACGGCTAGCCAAGTTCCACCGTCACGATATCACTAATCTTGATGGCTACGCGAAGCTAATGGAAGGCTGCGACGTCGTTTATCACTGTGCGGCGGTTGCTTATGAAGGGGTGAGCGTCTATGCTCCCGCCTTCGTGTCACATAACATTTATACCGGGTCCGCTGTCACCTTCTCAGCAGCGATTCAGGCGGGTGCTAAGCGCATCATCAATTGCTCGTCGATGGCGCGCTACGGAAAAGGCATCTCGCCCTTCGTAGAAGGTGACGCTGCCGTACCCGTTGATCCCTATGGAATCGCCAAGTTGTCGGCGGAACGTCTGCTGCATAATCTGGCCACTACTCATGGTTTCGAGTACGTAATAGCGGTACCACACAATATATACGGACCCCGCCAAAAGTACGACGATCCTTATCGGAATGTCGCATCAATTATGGCGAATTTGATGCTGCAGGGTCGCGCGCCCATCATCTATGGCGACGGTAAGCAGCGGCGGTGCTTCTCATACATTAGTGACGTCACCGATCCCCTCGGAATGATGGCGACGTCCAAAAAGGCGGTCGGTAAGGTGATTAATGTTGGGCCAGATGATGAGCCCGTTACAATCAACGATTTAGCGGAGCGTCTCGCTAACATCACTGGTTGTAATCTGCCGCCGATTTACATGCCCGGTCGGCCCCAGGAAGTCAAGCATGCCACCTGTTCTGCGATGAAGGCACGCAAGTTGCTCAATTACAAATCGCAGGTCCCCCTTGATGAGGGTCTACGACATTTGGTCGATTGGATCAAGCAGAACGGTCCTAAGCCGTTCAATTATCATTTTGGTCTAGAGTTTACTGACAGTCGGACTCCCAAAACCTGGACGGATAGGATGTTCTAATGCCTAAGATGACCAATGAGCAGTACTGGAACTCTCGTAAGCAGCGCTACCCGTTCTACGTGACCATGCTTCCCGAATCTGCCCCGGCCCCGGAGAAGATCGCCAGGGCGCTCGGTGAGTTCATTCGGATCCCCATGAATGACGAGGGTAGGAAGGTGGTTAACTGGGGATTTGTCAGTGAACAGGACGCGGCACTCTTCGTGAGTAAATTCGCAAAGACAGGAGTGGTAAGGAAGCATCCATGAAGACCACCATCGTCATGTTCATCTGGGTTGGATCGAAAAGAGGTAACCGTGTCACTCGTCCTTGACCCCGACACCAGACTTAAGTTCCTAACTCCCCAGGAAGCTGCAGTCGGGCCGAAGTCGGGATTCTGTCTGGTACTCCGGGACAAGTGGTGGATAACCTGTCCAGAGCGTGGACTAGCGTTCTACAAGACGGCGCGAGATAAGGGACTAGGTTCACCGCAATATCATGCCAATCGCCAGATCGCTGAAAAGCTGATGAACGACCTGTGGCCCGGTCGAGGCTTCCAAGTCACCTTCGTACCCGTGGCGTTTGTCCCGGTAAACTTGCGCGATTACTACTAATCCGCAGTGGTAGCGACGTAGCGGGTGTGATAGGATGACGGCGATCTTTGGCAAGAGAGGCCGACAATGACCGTTGACGAACAATTGCACGCGATCTTACTTGAAATGGCGAGCGTGGGGTCGCAAGGAGCCGCCTACGATAAGTGGTCGCCCGACTTCGTAAAGAAGGAAGTACGGGAGGTTTGGACCAACGCCAACGCCCCGTTGCGCAAAGCGCACGATTGGGAATTCACTATCGAGGATTTCAACAGCCTGACCACCAAAGAACTGAAGTGGCTTGGGTTCTGTAGGTGGGACAGCAAACACTGGCTGATCCCGCTGGTCTACTTCAATTATATCAAGGATGGTGAAACCCTGGTGTCGATCAGCGGCATAGAAGCAATCAAAGGTAAGGACTACATCGACCTCGATGTTCGTGGCGGCGTCCTGGCCTATGGTTGGATGCGTGAAAGTGACTTCGACTGATGAGCAATCGACCCTGGTATTCTCCTTTCTCGGTACGTGAGAAGTTGCCTTGGTTCGTGGTGACGTTCACGTTGTTTCTTATCTTCCTTCATTGGATCGAACCGTGAGTGACGATCAAGAAATCACGCTAATTCCCGGTACCGTGGCGTGGGAAGGGCGACGGGCGGAGCGTGCCGAAGCCGAACGTGATACCGCCGTCAGACAACTGGCGAACGCTGATGCCGAATGCAATCGGTGGATGGAGAAGTGCGAGGAGTTCAAGGCAGAGCGCGATGCCGCCCTCGCTAAGGTCGCCAACTTGCAGGATAGTATTACGAAGGTGCTGGCTGAGATCGAAGACGCCGGGCCGAAGGCGCTCAAATACGCCGAGCAGGAATTACGGAAAGGGCTTTGCCAGTGACCGGTGATGAGATTGAAACCACTCAACTGGCCGATGTTAAAGTGGGAGACACCCTGCGGTGTAACCACGGATTAGAAAACGACGAAGAGTTATGTTTAGTTCATGGCGCTAGGCACGTCGTGAAGCAGGACTCCACTGGCGAGCTTTACGTCGATTGCTCTCAAGGTTCCCACTATCTAATAGCGGACGATGATGGAGTGCTCTACGATTTTGTAGCGGACGAGCCTGCCAATGACAAGTGACGCCCCGGAAAGGTTGACGATTGAGGAGATCGTAGATCTGGCTAGGCTGCTGTCTAAGGGCATTCCCACTCTGCTTCCAGCGATGTCCGTCATCGAAACGGCTGCGTTGGTGGGCGCGTTGAAAGCTATTTGGATGGAAGAGGTACCTAAATAATGGCGTTTAAATTATCCAAATCCGAAGCCGCCGAGCGAGCCCTCTTGGTGGATCAATTGACTGAAGCCAAGACTGAGATGACCGAAGCCATTGAGGCGTTCAACGCCAAGATGGAACAAGAATGGCAGGAGGTCCGTGAAAAGATAGACGAATACAACGAGAAGCTGTCAGAGGCTGCCGAGTTTCGGGATAATATCGTCCAAGCGAAACAAGACGAGTGGGATGGGCGATCCGAAAAGTGGCAGGACGGCGAACGAGGTAGTGCTGCCGGTGACTGGATTCGGGAGTGGGAGACTGCTAATTTTGACGAGCTTGACATTGCGAATCCCGAGCCCATTGACGTCCCAGATACCGATGCCGATGAAGATCTCGGAAGTTTACCCGATGCGATGGAAGATCCAGGATAATTAACGAGCGGGAGCGACGCTTATGGTAAACGCCGACATGTGCGAACACGGCTGGCCCGGTTCCGGTTGCAAAGAATGCAAGATAGAGCAGGTAACTCGCGGCACCGTATGGATTTACAAGGACGTCAAATACATCGTGGGAGACGTTCTGGATCATTTACATACTCAAGACCCCGTGACGGGTAAGTGGGGACCAACGGTGATCTATCGCTCCGAGAAGAGCAAGGATCGAGTGTTCGGAAGAACAATCACTGAATTCGTTCGCAAATTCGGGAGGGTCTGGTGATAACTGACTGGCAACTCTTACCTGAATCCCCGACTGACGCAAATAAGGCTCACGCGCCGTTTGACGGTAAGCCCGTGCTGGTCTGGACCGAAGGCATGGACCAACCGATAGTAGCCTATTGGGGCGATCGTTCGGCATATGACGGCGAGGGAGCCGAGGGCTGGTTGCCGACCTGGGCGGAGGGTGACTACACCCACTGGGCGACATGCCCTGTCCTGCCCCGCGACGGGGCCACGGATGAGCCAGACGCGCCCACCGGGCCTATACCCCGTGCCACGCTAGACGCGGCCCACCGACGCCTCACGCGGCGCATCGCCGCTATGCTTATCCAGGCCATGGCAGAGCGCGACATGGGCTATGACGAACTAGCTGAAGCACTGGGGGTCAAGTCTATTATAGTTCGTAACTACATCAATGGCCTGATCACTGGCAAGACCAAGGCACTCCGTGACATGTCGGACATTGCCTGTGCCCTCAATTGCGAGCTTCATTTTGCTGTCCGTCCGATGGAGGACTAGCATGGAAGAGACAGAGGATAAGTTAATTGAGGCGACGCCCGAACGCATTAAGGAAATCCGTGACTTAACCGGATGCGGCGTCTGGACTGCCCGCAAGGTGGCCACCAAGGAAGCATTGCTGGACGCCATCGATAAGGCAGAGACGGTTGATGATCTCAAGCCGATCCTTCGGACCCTCGCTTGGCAATGGGGCAAATAATGACCGAGCTTAAAGCTGGTGATATCGTAATCACTCCGACCGGTATATTCGCGATGCTGGTAAGGATCAACAGCAATGGTTTGGCAGCTATTCGAATGGTGCAGAACGGCCCGCTCCAGTATAGGGAGCCGCACAAGCTGCGCCGTGCTACCCTTGACCAGATCGCCAACAGCCTTCTATCCGGAGTCGGTTGTAATCAAGCTATGGAGGGTGTAAATGGCTAAAGTGTCCGATTTCGTATTTTATCAAAACGTGCGTCGGGTGCCGCGCACCTATGAGGAGCGTAGACAAGGCGTATCCGAATGGGAGCCGGTTTTGCCGGAAGGCTACCGGATGGACCATCGTGGCACGATTTGGGGGCCGGATGGTAACATCAAACGGGCCGTTCAGGCCCCCGCTCCTGGCGTTGATCCTGTTCACCACCTCCGGGTCAATGGCTACGACGTCGAGGGATAGCTACCTATGTACTTCAGCGATAGGCCATGCTATGATACCCGGTGGTTGGGGGAAACAGCATGGTCAATTCGTTCAAATGCCGCTGGTGCGATTTCACAGTAACCAAGTCCAGGATCAATGCAGCCGGAAGGACGGTGAGCGGCTGGTCTAGGCTCAAGTCGCACTTAGAAGATCAGCATTTTGAACGCTTTGAAGAGTTGGAGGCAGCGCTAGGCCCGCCTATCGATTGCCCGTTTGATGAGGAAGATGATGGCTGACACTGTTCATATTACTGTTATGGTACTGATCCCATTTTTCGTGCTGTGCATGTCGATTATCCAGTCTGTTGATCTGATTCGCCAAGGCAGATTTGTGGTGGGACTGGGTGGACTGGTAATAGCCGGTGGGGCCTTAATGTTCGCATCATACGTGATCAACTTATTTCCGGAAGTCGCACGTGGCCAAGATATCTATTCCTAACTACGAAGAAGTAGAGATAGACCAATCTCAATTTTCCTTTATATTATCAATCGCCAAAGAACTGCGGACGCTTTATGTGGTCCGCGACGGCTACAAGTATCAAGATGAGCGACCGGGTGCCACCGAGAACATCACCCACAAGGACGTTCACTACAAGATCCCCTATTCGGTATTGCTTCCCCAGATTCAAGAACAAATTGACCATTACGAAAGAGTGCTGATCAAAGCAGCTAAGATAAGAATTAAGGGAGGACCGAGTGATTAGAAGAGAGAGTCGATTTTGCTACATTTGTAAATCATTCCACCCGTCCCCGCTCAGTTGCGAGTCGGCTGAGTGGAACCAGGATCAGACTGGTGGCAAGCCAACCGAAGTCATCCTAGGTCACGGCATGATTGATCTGGGACCCATCACTTATAACGGACGGACCGGGTTGTTGCTGCGTAAGCGCGACCATCACATTCCAGTAGGTCAGCCCGGTGAAGTCCAAGGGGAGTATTGGCCGAGGTCCGGTGACGTCGTGATCTGGTTCGACAACGGCGACCGAGGCGACACGCTCCTTGAGGCCATTATGGAAGTCAGGCAAACCATGATGGGCGCTCAAACCAATGAAGTATGATGATTTAATGCGGCGTATTGAGATCTGCGGCAAGCCCAATCGGGAACTTGACGCCGAGATTGCCAACGCTCTGCAACTATTTCACTATCGCTATAGTGAGCGGCACGAAAAAGAATATACTTATTCTACCAGATACAATCAGCACGCAGATAACGCGGAAACTCGTATAGTGAATCCGAAGGGGGGTGGACTATTATATAGTGATCCTCTGCCCAGATTTACTGGATCTATTGATGACGCCATCAGGATTTATCCATCGCTACCACGCAGAATCATGCCTGATCCAATTTGGGTCTGCATTGATGCCATGGCGATGCGTACCGTTCTTAATCAGTGGCCAGAATAGAGGACGACATGACCAATTGGAACGGACTGCCGCCCGATCCGAAAGTATGCGGTTGGCATTGGCTCGATTATCTGGGGAGTCCGCTGGTCGCGTTCTGGTGGCCGGGCGATCAGACCTGGGAACTGCAGATGGGCGACAAGTTAACGTCCGAGCAGATAGTCAAAGAGCATAAATACACGATCGCCTGTCCGTGGCCGAATGAATTAGTAAAGTATCAGACGGCGATGCAGGAAGCGTCGGAGGCCATCGCTCAATTGACGATCGATTATACGGCTTCGATGGTCAATCACACGATGACCGAACGGAAGCTTGAAGCGTGGCGAGGTCTGCCAATCCAGCTTCTCGACAGCCTCAAAGTCCTAAACTCGGATCTGACTAGTGCCATGAAGTCCAGAACCTGGGACGCTGAATCTAAGGCGAGGTTCGAAGGCGGGTTGCTGATACTCGATGAACTTGATAAGACCCTCAGGGATATAGTAGAAACGGTGGGGACTTTTCTAGATAAGGTGGGAAAGTGACATGTTCACGATTGAGGGTGATCCCGGAGTCCATCGCGCCATAGCTAAGGCGGTGAAGTCTGCTAACAAGACTCAGACTCGCCTTAGTGCTACTCTCGACGATATTGTCATCGCTGGAATCGAAAGGTTCTTAGCTGAGCTACCCGACGAAGTGATGGGGCCTAATGGACCCATCGATACCAAGGGCGCTAAACAGATTGGCGCTCTCATGGAGAAAATGAGAAAATAGCGCGTTGGCTAGGATAATGGTTATCTTAGCTGGATTCATATCATGGACGGTGTTGATAGGCATGTTCTGGTAAATCTCACGGAGGGTAAGATGGCAGATCAGATTCCGGTTTATGACCCACTGCTGCATTACCCACCAGAAGGTACCAAGAACAGTTGCCTGATCTTGGCGCTCGATGCCACCACTTTCCGTGTCATTGGCCACACCGGTCGTTACCTATATCACCGTGTCGTGATTCTTGGGTCACGTAACGAGGACATAGGGCTGTGTGACGTACCGTCCGAGCCCGGTTTCTGGATAATGGATGAAGGCGCGGTATGTAGCACCGATGAATTGGCGGGGAACTGGCGACCGGCTATCCCTGCCGATTTTAAAAGATACGAAGCGGCGGTCCCCGAATGCTTCGCGGTCGCCCTTGAACAACTCGCGGCGCAAGTCGAGTCGTTTGTAGTCGATTGGGACCCGAGTTATTTAGACTCCGATGAACTGGCTGAGGAATGTGGCCAGCTGATTCGCGGGCACGCCGTCTAACGCCCCCTGTCTTAAGACACACAGATGTGATAGGATACCCCTGCTGGACCAGGGGGAGTCAATGCTTACTGATATTACGCTGTTTAACCGGCCCGATCCGGTTTCTCAGGTATTACGCATGATCAACGGTGGAGTGCGTACCAAGCGGCTGCAGCGTGGGGTTTACCAGTGCGGCCATTGGAATTTCGAAAGAGAGGTCGCGGAACCGCTGGTCGAATTCTGGAAGCACGACGAGCCCCCGTTCTATCTAGATCTACCTCAACAATTCCACAAGAAGTGGCCGGTGCGCCCCAATGAGAATTCCTGGGAGCAAGTAGACGGCATTTCCGAATGCGGAGTATGTGACTCCCCAGACCAGCTTCTCAGCCTCTACGACTTCGATGCTGATCCCCGCAATCTGGTGATTTCGATGGTCGAAGTTCGACGCGAAAATCAGCCGTCCGAGGGTGGATGGCGATATCACAAATGGGGCAGCTACGTGGGCGACCAAGACCCCAGGCATGAGTACTTGTTCTACGATAAGCACATCGAGCGGGTCTTCACCTTTCATATCTACCAGATCGGAGCGGGCAACCGTTGATGTTGGATGAGTCCTGGCTCGAATTAGATATAGAGTCAGCACGCAAGCGCTATGAGAGTCTCAACACTATACCCAAGCGCAAGAATCCCTGCCCCGCCTGTTCGCATGAGGCGCGGGGCTTGGCGACTGTTTGCTACGTCTTCCTTGAGCGGACCGTCCGGAGAGACGGCGGTGACACCCGCTATTCATCGAGTAAATTAGTGAAGATGATGGTGGAAGTAGAGGTGTTGCGCGGTCACGTTTTTGAGCACCCAGCTTTCACGAGATTGTGGGAAGCGGCGGATGCCATTGTCCAGTCGGTCAAGCGAGGCTCCACACCCACGGATACTCGACTATTGATTGATCAGTTATCTACAGCCGATTGCGAGGCCCAAGCGCTCATCCACCATCACTTCTTCGACATAGAACATAAATACGGCGAATAAAAATGACCAAGCGGAAGCTAGAACCGAAGACCAATCCTCAAAACATGCCCATCGATCCTAAGGCTATGGTGGAGCTAGGAAGGGCACAGGCGTGGGCCGACGTTCACATCGGCGTCAAATTGTTTGTCGATAAGTACGTAAGTCCCAGCAAGACTTACTCAGGCGTTCACGTGTATCAGATGTTCGAATTACTGGTGGACAAGATCAAAAACAGGAGGTTCTGATGAAGACCAGAGATTTATGGGCGATGTTCTTCCTGGGTGGTTGCTGTGCATCCTTCTCCCTAATCTTTCTGCAACTCGTATCGGTTCTGATGCCGGTGCTCTTCATGTTTGCGTGTGGAGTCATCGCCGCTATCATCACGGTCGAACGAGATCCTATCGGGCGGAGTCGCCACGATGAGCGTTAAAGTGGTCAATAAGATTCTGCTGCAGAGGGTTGTCTTCCAGCTTAGTAAGGCGACTCCAGACAATCAGGCAGAGATGATTCAGGCGGCTGCCACTCAACTGGGATTGTGCGGCTATATATCTGCCGAGGATGCCGCCCTTTCCATCATGATGACATTGGCAGGAGCTTATGAGAGCGCCGCCAGGGTCCTCGTACCCACCGATCCTGTTCCAGGCTACCGTCTCGGTCAATGGTGGTGGCGCATTGAATCGTGGCCCCACGAGCATTCGGCACATGTGGCCTACGAGAACGGCGATAGCGGCATCTTCGAAGCCGGGGCAAAGGCCGCGACACCCGGTCTGGCCCTAGCCATTGCCGCAGTCAACATATGGTTAGAGATTATGCATGGCGTGTAATATTTGGACCCATATCGCTGCCCTTCATCTCGGCATCGATCCCGAGGACGTTACTGAGGACCAGCGCCAGGACGTCAAACGGCAAGCTTATGCGGAGATGTATAGTGGCACGCCTACCGGGCGAGTCCCGAGCCCTGGGCCGAACATCCAGAACATCCCCGGTACACTTGCCGGTAAACTAGAAATGCTCTTTGAGCGTTATCCACCGAAGGGGCGGGCATGAATAATCCAAAAGTCTTCGTGCTTAAACATTCATACTCGGATGGCAGTGGTCATTCATTGATGCGTGCCTATCTCGACCAGGATCGCGCCAACGCCGATTGGAAGCTCCTCAAGGATCTTCCATCGTTGTCCAGCGATGTTGATCTGGTCGCCGTCGAGCTTTATGGCGTAATTGAACAGCCCAAGGTCAATACTTCTGCTCTGAAGTTAATCGATACCGCGCCGCGTGACGGCAGGTTCATATTGCTGGCCGGTCCGTCTGGTTATACAGGAACGCCGCTCAGGTATGAAGCCGGTCGATGGAGTACCGATTACAGAGCCTGGGTGAATCATTCGAACGACCGGTTCACTGACGGCGGAGCAGACGCCACCTATTGGATGCCACTTCCGGAGGTTTGATATGGCAAGAAGATCTCCTCAGGCCATAACTTACGGCCTCCGCTTCGGTGAATTTCCGTATCTTGAGTGCAGCAGTCGGGGTGATCGTCGCTTCTCGGCCTTTTTCGCTGTCGTTCGCGGGCGCGGCGGTCGGTCCATCGAGGAAATTTATCAAGCGGCCAAGGTTTTTACAGATGGGTCAACCGGACTCGGTTGGCGCGAGGCCAAAGGCAGGACTCCGGTGAACGACGCCGAAGTCCGTGTCCTCTATTCCCAGCTGTGGCGCGAATACCTAAGTGAGAACAGGTATTTGTACAAGATCCTGATAGAAGCGGTCGGGCTGTCCGATGTATTCGGCAAGCCGGGTCACGTATGTCAGGCCGAAGAACTCTGGAAGCTTCGCAACGAGTACCTAGCCAACAGGAAAGACAAATGATTATCGAGTGGAGAGTTGTACGGGCTCCCTGGTATAAGAGGCTGTTGAGTGGCAAGTCGTGGTTGATCCAGAGAAGAACTGCCATCGATCCTTGGATCACCGTTGACCGTCATCATACCAAAGAAGCTGCAGAACTCGCAATGTTCGTCACATGGAGGGTCAGATGAAGCTCGTCATCAGCGTGATTTGGGACATGAATGATCCGGAAGCCGCTTCCGAATATGTGATCGATAACTACATTCCGACGCATTCGGAAAGTGTGTATCCTGACATGGTAATTCTCCCAGACGGTAGAACTGTGTATCGAGTCACTCGGACGATTCATTCGAATCCCAGCGGTGACGGGGTTGTAGTCTACTACAAGCCCGCTTTTGTGGTGAGGCTGATGGATAATGGCGACCGTACCGCCGAAGCTTTCGAAGTTGATATGCCGACCCTGGTGAACCGCAATGCGTAGAAGACACGATATCATCTGGATGCTGATGATGGCTCTGGTGATCCTATTGCCGTCCATTGGCCTCGCCATCACCGTGTCATTTTTCATCGACTGCGGTAGGTTCGCCCATGGCCAGGGTGAAGTACTAAACTGGCTGTTTGGCTTGGGCAATGGGTGCTAATGTGTCGGACTCCCGAACCATCGAGCAACGACTAGCGGATATCGAGCAGCGACTCGCCATCATCGAGCGTAGGTTAGGACCGTCCTCGATAGTCGCCGCCCCGGCGCGCGATCCCCTCTGGGTGCGCGATTGCGCCTGTCCAGCCAATTCGGTCTGCAGCAACGTCGCCTGTCCGCGTCGTGTGGCCCCCCATTCAATCATCAGCAATCAGGGTCCGGGATGAAAGGAATCCCGTGTCAATTTGTTCATGTCGTATTCGGCGGGTCAGCTGACCAATGGTGGTTGCGCCCGCTTAAGCGTGGATTCCGACATTGCTTCCCCGTGCTGTTTGACGGCGAGAACTGGATAGTGGCTGAGCCACTCTGTGGCCGATTAATGGTGGCCAAGCTACCGGTGCCGCAAGGATTCGATCTGCCAGGATTCTATACTAGAGCCGGGCTACGTGTCCTTGGACCCTTCGCTGCGTCGTCTCCTGTTCCCCGTTTCTTCCCGTGGTTCTGGCCATCCACCTGCGTTGAGATTACTAGACAAATATTAGGGGGTGACGCCCCGTTCGCCATCACTCCCTATGGTTTGTTTAAGGCACTCGGAGGCAAGCTGTGACCGAAATCGAGATCGCGGAAGATCCTGACGAATCACGAGAATGGGACCCACCTTCGTACAAAACTCCTGGCCGAATTCTGGTTAGATCTCATGGTCCAGCCGAGCCGTATGAAGATGGTCGGCCAAGCGTTTATCGATTTTCAACAGAGGTCCTGGATCACGACAGCAACAGTTCCGTATTCTGGATCAATGAAGGAGTCGGGTTCGACTTTTGGCTTGATAGTGTTGATGAATTAGAGAAACCGGGCGTTTATGTCATCGAAGGTATCACGGGCGATTATATTCGTGGCGATGGCTGGACGTTCGACGACGATGAAGAATGGGATTGGCAGTCGGTAAGACCGGCTACTCAGACCGAAATCGATGGCGAAGCTCTAGACGATATAGGAGACTGATATTGGGTACCAATTATTATCTTAAAGAAAATCCTAAGCCTCCGTGCAAGTGCTGTAAGCGCCCGTTTGAACGGGCCACTCGCCATATCGGCAAATCGTCGATGGGTTGGTGCTTCGCTCTACACGTTTACCCGGAGGAAGGCATTCGATATCTTCAAGACTGGATTCCCTTGTTCAGTCAACCGGGCTACGTTATAGAGGACGAGTATGGTAAGGCGGTCGAGCCCGACGAGATGTTAGCTTGTATCGAAAGGCGCGGGCAATACCGCCCTGATCGCAGCGTTGTGCCGCACGGTTACCATTCTATGCAACACTTTTATGACATGAATCATGCAATGCCGGGTCCACAGGGTTTCCTGAGAGCCAAGATAATGGACGGCCATTGTATCGGTCATGGCCATGGTCCCTGGGATTTCATAGTGGGAGAGTTTTCGTAATGTTCGGAGGGAACGCTACCGTTCTGGTGGTGGGCGATGTGATCCTTGACCGCTATATGGTAGGCACAGCGAACAGGGTGTCCCCTGAGGCCCCCGTTCCAGTCATTGATTTGACCAGTGAGTTTAGCACCCTGGGCGGTGCCGGTAATACCGCCGCCAATATTAGAGCGCTCGGTGGCAAATGTATCATGGTGTCTGTGGCGGGTGACGATCCCGCTTCGTATGAGTTAATCAGATTATGTGCCCCCGGCGATCATGTAATTACCGTGGACGGCAGAGCTACTACCGTGAAGACCCGAGTTATGTCTTCCAATTATCAGATCACACGTGTAGATCGCGAAGATCGGTCCGAAATAACCGAAAAGTACCAAGATCAGCTAACTAGTCTTGTCCATAACCTAATCAGTCAAGTCGATGTGATCGTGATTTCTGACTATAACAAAGGGGTAGTTACCGAGAGGGTAGGTCAGTGTATTATACGAAATGCTCGCTTAGTCGGTAAGCCAGTAATAGCTGATCCCAAAGGCTCAAACTATCTGAAGTACGCTCAAGCTGACTACGTGACCCCCAATCTGTCTGAGCTTAATCAGGCGATTCCTCTCCGAAGCGATTCTGATAACGATATTCGTAATTCCGCCATCCGTCTAATGCAAGCGGTGGGCATCAAGAATATTCTTGTGACTATGAGCGAACGCGGAATGATGCTCGTCCCAAGATACGGAGAGTCATTTCGATTGCCATCTGCTGCTAAGGAGGTCTATGACGTGACCGGCGCGGGCGATACAGTAGTCGCCGCGCTAGCCCTATCGCTGGCTTCGAAGTTTGATGTTAAGGACGCCGTGAGAATCGCTAACGCTGCTGCTGGAGTTGTGGTGGGTAAGGTCGGAACCTCTGTCTGTAGTATTTCCGAATTACAGTCGGCGCTCACCGATGCCGTTGATTCGTTCGACATAGATCGACAAGTATCTGCCTGGAAAAATAGCGGTCTAAAGATCGGTTTTGCCAATGGATGCTTTGATGTCTTACACGCTGGTCATGTCCATCTGCTTAGTGAAGCCAAAAAGTGTTGTGATCGGCTGGTGGTAGCCATCAATAGCGATCAATCCGTGTCACTTCTCAAGGGTAACGGTCGCCCTATCAACAGGCAGGAGCAGCGGGAGGCGGTGCTGCGCGCCTTATCAGCAGTAGATGCCGTGATCGTTTTTGACGAGCCGACCCCTTTTAATCTCATTCATAGGCTGCGCCCTGACGTCCTAATAAAGGGCTCCGATCATACCCTAGAATCTATAGTAGGGGCCGATGATGTCGTCAAATGGGGAGGGAGCATCAACATAGTAGATCGTTTGGAAGGGTTATCTTCCACTTCCATAATTAGCCGAACTCAAGGTAACAACGATGATTCCTCTAAGAATTAAAGACGCCACTCATGTCTTCAAGGCACCACCCGGTCAGGAAGGCGAGGTGCGTGATCTTCACGTTAAAGTGGTTGATGGCTGTTGCGTCTCTCGGTGGGAACCCACTCCGCGAGAGTTAGAAATTCTTAACAATGGGGGTAGCGTAGAATTGTGGGTTATCGGAGGTCAGCCTCCGGTATTTCTACAGGCAGTCGATAGCGAGGTACAGGAAGGTGAGCAATGAGGTACATTCTAGGATGGATGCTGGTCGTAGGCGTCGCATTTATCTTGCTAAAGGCAAGCGGTCTGGGTTTCTGGATGCTAGCCTTGTTAATTTTCCTTCTAGCGTTCGCGGCACTACTGTTGCTACCCCGCCCGAACCCGTACAAGCGAAAGAAGCACCGACCCTTCTAGCGTTCTCGCTCAATCGGGTAGAGCAACGAGCCTACGATCATTTTGCTAAGCATCGTTGCAATGACCCCAAGGGGCCACTGGTGTCCATTCGATTCACCCCTGTCGGTGCGAGAACTTCAATTCAGGTCGAATGTTTATGTGGTAGGCTGAAAGACATATCCGATGTCCATTCCTGGTGACTAAGTAACCACTGGTGGCGTGGTCCCCATAGCCGTGGTATGGTGATGCCGATGCAGCTTGGGAGATCAAAATGAGTGAGCCTAGCCCATCCGAACGTCTGGCGGTGTCGGTCCATACTTATGACGATGCGTACACCATGACGTTCCGAGGACCTGACGGAAGTATTCTGTCCACTGTTGGCAGTGCGGAAGGACCATCGGGTTCCGATATTTTCTGTGTCTGGGAAGGAGATTGCTTGGACACCGATGATGAAGAAAAGGAGCCGGACTACACCTTCGACCAGTACCCAACAGCGGTCGCCAAGGGCTACGAAATCTCCATACGTAAGCTTCTGGCGGAGTTTGGCAATGTACGCGGTTGAGTACAACAACCGACATTATTTATCTCCCGACCTCATTTCTGCTCTGGCAATGACTCGCAAGCTACCAGAAAACGCTTGGGAGATCATAGCTACGCCGCGCGATGGCAAATCCATGACCTTCGTCATGGCAAGCGACAGCGGCGATGCGGCCAGCGAATTCATCAAGCGTAAGATGACCGAATATGGTCGCCCACCCGTGGTAATCAGCTTCGTAAATATCGGAAGATCGCCCACATGGAATTAGATAAGCTGGGCCGTATCTGTGAAGAAGGTGTTGATCTTCGAAGGTCTGCCTTCACCCGCAATAGGAACCATATCGTTCAAGCATCAGAATTGATCGATAGGGCTCTATCCCTGGGCAACAAGCTGATGTTCTGTGGCAATGGTGGCTCGGCTGCTGATTCGATGCACCTTGCTGCTGAGTTCGTCGGTAGGTTGCGTAGTCACGTGAATCGTGAGGCTCTTCCGGCCATCTCTCTCACCCTCGATCCCGTGTCAATGAGCGCTATTGCCAATGACTATGGATTCGAAGAAGTGTATGCCCGAGCCGTCGAAGCTCTGGGACGACCTGGGGACGTTCTGGTAGCCCTAAGCACATCCGGAACATCCCGCAACGTTATCAGCGCGCTAAGGGTGGCTCAATCCAAAGGCATCACTACGATCGGACTACTCGGAGGTGCGGGCGGCGAAGCCATGCCGCTCTGCACTCTGCCTATCGTGGTCAACTCCTATGAGACGGCCAGAGTGCAAGAGGTGCACATATCCATTGGACACGCTATTGCCGAATTGGTAGAAGACCGACTGATAGTCAAAACTCTCAGGAAACAGGGGATCGGGTTATGAACAATAGGTTGTGGAACTACAAGGCTACTATTGCACGATGGATCGATGGTGATACTGTCGAAGTTACCATTGATCTCGGATTTTACACCTACAGGAAAGAGCGCCTAAGGTTAGTTGGCAGCATCCTGGGGGTCGATACTCCCGAACTGTCATCGAAATACCCGGCTGTAGTCGAAAGGGCCAAGCTGGCCCACAAGTACGCCATCACGCTGGCACCGCCCGGTAGCGAAGTTATCGTCATCACTTCCAGGCCGGTTGCGGGCGATACAAAAGATGGCTTCGGCAGGTTCTTGGCCCAAGTTATCGTCAGCAACGGAGTTAACGTGGGAGATGCGCTGCTCTCCGAAGGTCTGGCGGAACCGTACGCACGATGAGTATTTACGAAGAACTGCTGGCGGCGGGATTGGAATTAGATCATCGTTACAGTGATCTCTACGTGAAGGACACTCCGGAAGCTCGTCAGATCATTGCTTCTTCTAAGACCCACGTTAAGTACAGCCGATTTCTGTGCGAGCGTGACCATCAATTTTGGCTGGAGCTTCCGTTTCAGTATGACCCGTTCTGGCAAACGAATTCCAACAAGCCGATGGCGAGTGACGATCACGTACAGGTCCGAGAACGGGCCGATTGACGTCGATCACTACATCGAGGAATTAGACGAGATTCATGATCTCGTTGAGAGAGGCCCCAATTGGGACACCATCTCCGAAATCCGCATCGTTAAGGCGGAACATGCCTATAATCCCATAACTCTAGAGCAAGCGAGGGATCTGTGAACGAGAAGATCATCGGGGCGGCTGT
>JACCDG010064718.1_pt1 | contig 17345 bp, 11 predicted proteins | sample 7442471 | NCBI WGS metagenome assembly JACCDG01 (sample SAMN15323444, study PRJNA562643) | freshwater metagenome | isolation source: river surface water | place: USA:Blue River Watershed | collected 2017-08-17 | reverse complement strand
TGAACTCATAAAAGAGCTGATCTTGGTTCGCCGTTTGACCCATCATGACTTGCACCTCCGTCTACGCAGAAGCATACGCAAGCCACAGGTCAATTTCTAAAAAATCGGGAGTTTTTCAACAGAATTGGCCATAAGCAGTCTTTCACGAGTTTTCCTAGGACCGGACATCCGGCCCTCGTTTCTGGAGAAGTCGCACTTTGCGCCTATGGGTAGACTTCTGGATCGCTGAGATGTAGCGGGACCACAGGGGCTCTTGATGCATGGACAACTGACAAAACTCGAGGTTGCACGGCGGCAGTTGGCTACAGCTATCGACCTGTTCTTCGCTGACAGAGACAGCGTCTCTGTCTATTCTCTTGCCACCAACTCCTGGGAGGTTATTGACGCTCTATGCAGAAAAGCGGGGATTGGAAGCTTCTCTATCCAGACCAGGGAGAACGTCCCGTCAGGGAAAGATCTCATGGTCAACTATGTCAACTCTCCATACCGTAATTTTTTCAAACACGCGGATACCGATAGCGAGAAGACTTGGCCTCCGTTGCCAGACTCGCAGGTCGAGGGAGTGTTGTTTCTTGCGGTCGAGGATTACATTCGGTTGAATGGCCGATCGCCCTTGCAATTTCAAGTCTTTCAACTTTGGTACTTGGCCAAATACTCAGAAAAACTGGCCCCTGGCGTCGCAAATGAATTGATGGAAGGAATTGCGGCTACTTTTCCGGGGCTTGCCTCTCTTCCTCGTAGCGTACAGCTTGCACGAGGCGCCCAAATGCTCGCAGATGCTGCTAGAAATCAGGAGCTGGCTGGCGATCCAAAGACGGAGCCGGCTTTCCCGTAACACGCCTACGGTTGGGTAGCCAGTCAAGTCAGTTTAGAAGTGACTGCGTTCAAATCTAACGATTGTCCGCCACGGGTCGAGATCTGTTGGTCGAGACACTACACCGATCATTCAGCAGGGGGTTCACTACCCGATCAAACATGCTCTTAAAAAATATTCTTGATTTCGAATACCAAGAAACTCATGGCTTTCTTCGTGAGTCAGCACTTGAATGAGACTCAAAATTTGCTGTATTTACTAAAATTGATGTGCTACAGTAGCCATGCGACAGCGCTATTGCTGAGGTTTGGGCGGTGATTCGCCGCCATTGATGCTTTATAAGCAATTTCGATCTAACAACAACAAGAGTTGTTATTAAAGTCCATAGCGCTGTCGCACCTTATGTCCAAAGGCTTTGTAACCGCAGCTTTGAATCAACTAGGTCAACTACCTGTGCAAGGTAGTGCGTTTGATCAGACTTTGGCACGAACTATTTGCGATTTGGGTGCAACCAAATATCCCAGGAGTCCCTTGGTTCGGCTCATGTACGATTTGAGAGCGCTCGGACTTCCAAGCGAACTCACAAACTACTCTCATCGTCTAATTAAGCTGATGCTGTTTCGTAGAGGAACTGCCACAGGGCAGTTGCCGTTTCAACACCTCTACAAAAAATTTGAAATTCCAAAGAAAAACGGGGAATCGCGCAAAATTTCAGCCCCTTTGGGCAATCTAAGGGTAATTCAGAAAATTTTAAAAACCCCTCTTGAGATGGGTCTAGAGAGCCTTTACGAAATGTGGGGGCTGAACTGCGTGCATGGTTTCAGGCCGAAACACTCCAACGTGACCGCCGCACTTCCGCATTCAAACCGAAAGTTAGTTCTTAGACTAGATATTTCTAACTTCTTTGACTCGACCAAAGTAGGAACTGTCAAACGAGTACTGAATATTCTGCTTGATCGGGTCGGACTCGCAAATCGCGGGCCACTTACGAGCACTTTTTTAGCCTACTTGCTCACGTGTGATGCTCGCCTTCCCACGGGCTCCCCAACTAGCCCAATTCTCTCAAACGCCGCATTGCTTCACTTCGACGTAAAAATAGCGTTTTACGCAAGTCAGTGGGGGGTTATCTACACACGTTACGCTGATGACCTTACCTTTTCAGGCGCATCCAATGTTCAACGAATGGCTGGGCTAGCAATTGCTGAATTGAAAAAGATCGGCTATGAAGTGAACCAGAAAAAAACAAATGTGATGCGTCGCGGCCGCGCACAGATAGTTTTTGGGCTTGTAGTCAATGAAGGTATATCAGTAGGACGAAGGTATCGTCGAAAATTAAGAGCTGCTAGGCATTACCTCGAGACGGATCGGCAACCTCACTTCAATGGCAAAGAAATAACCACCAAGAGCCTTCAAGGTCATATCGGGTATTTGAAATACGTGCAATCTTTTGCGCCAAAGACTGAAACGCCCAAATCTTAATAGACGGCAGGTAGTTGCAATTCTGCCGCTCGGAATTTGATTGCGAAAGACGGAAATGGGCCGGGAATGTCCGTCGGTCACATGCGGTCTTTCAGTGAGTTCAACCGATTGACAGCTTTGGGTCGGCAGCACCCCTTCGCACCTGTACAAAGCGGACCATCATCTTCTTGCTGCAAACCGGACGTTGGTCTGAATTTCCTCAGAGACCGCAACGGGTCCTCACAAGCTCTCGCCACCCAGCACCTTCCCCGGATTGAGGATGCCGCGCGGGTCCATCGCCGCCTTGAGTGTGCGCATCAGCGCGAGCTCTTCGGGCGAGCGCGAGCAGTGCAGGTGGGCGCGCTTGAGCGTGCCGATGCCATGCTCGGCCGAAATCGAGCCGCGCCAGTCGCGCACCGCACCGTAGACCAGGTCTTCGACCTCGGCCTCGGGCTGCTCGCCCTCGCACACCTTGACGCCGATGTGCACATTGGCGTCGCCCACATGGCCGAAGAACACCGTGTCCGCCTCCTGCCAGCGCGCGCGCAGGCGGGCCTTGAGGTCTTCGACAAAGCGGCCGAGCTCGCCGGTGGGCACGCTCACGTCAAAGCCCACATGCGGCCAGAACACCGCGCGGAATTCGCCCGAGGCATCGCGCACGGCCCACAGCCTGGCCGTGTCGCTCTCGGACTGCGCCACCACCACGTCCTGCACCGTACCGGCTTCGAGTGCGTCGGCCAGCACCTGTTCGAAATGCGCCTGATCCTGCTCGGGCTGGGTGCCCTGGGCCTCGATCAGCACATAGGCGCCATGCCCCGGGGGCAGCGGCTGCGTGAGGTGGGGCAGGCCGGCGGTCATGCGCTCGTAGAAGTCGGGCCACATCATCTCGAAGGCCGAGAGCTGCGCGCCCAGGTGCTCGCGCGCGTGCGCGAGCAGGCGCAGCACCGCCTCGTAGTTGTCCAGCGCGCACAGCGCGGTGCAGCTGCTGCGTGGCTGCGGGTGCAGGCGCAGCACGGCGCGCGTGATCACGCCCAGCGTGCCCTCGCTGCCCACAAAGAGCTGCTTGAGGTCGTAGCCGGTGTTGTTCTTGAGCATCTTGTTGAGCTGCGTGAGCACCGTGCCATCGGCCAGCACGACTTCCAGGCCCAGCAGCAGCTCGCGCGCCATGCCGTAGCGCAGCACGCGGTTGCCGCCCGCATTGGTCGAGAGGTTGCCGCCGATGGTGCAGGAGCCGCGTCCGCCCAGGTCCAGCGCGAAAAACAGGCCCTGCTCGCGCGCCGCCTCCTGCACTTGCTGCATGGTCGCACCCGCTTGCACGGTGATGCTGGCGGCGGCCGGGTCCAGGTCTTCGATGGCCTTCATGCGCTCGAGCGAGAGCAGCACGCAGCCCGGCAGCGGCTGCGCGCCCCCTGCCAGACCCGTGAGGCCGCCCTGCGGCACCACCGGTACACGGTGTGCATGGCACAGGCGCAACAGAGCACTGACCTCGGCGGTCGATTGCGGGCGCACCCAGGCCAGCACGTGTTCGCGCGGCGCGCTGCTCATCCAGTCGTGCAGGCAGCGCTCGGGAATGTCCTCGCCCACCTTCACCTGGCCCACGCCAGGGTCGGCCAACAACAATTGCAAAAACAGGGTCTGGTCGGGGCTGTGCATGGCGCTGTCAGCTCACCATATTGGGCAGCCACAGCACCAGGCCGGGGAAGGCGCACAGGATCAGCAGGCGCAGCAGGTCGACCGCGATGAAGGGCAGGGTGCCGCGGTAGATCTGGCCCAGCGGCAGGTCGCGCGCGATCGAGCTGATGACGAACACGTTCATGCCGACGGGCGGGCAGATCATGCCGAAGGTCACCGCCATCACGATGATCACGCCGAACCACACCGGGTCGAAGCCCAGCTGGGTCATGACCGGGAACACGATGGGCACGGTGAGCAGGATCATGGCCAGCTCGTCCATCACCGCGCCCAGGATGAAGTAGCCCGCCAGCACCAGGGCCAGCACGCCATAGGGCCCGATCGGCAGGTGCACCAGCAGGTCCACCGATTTCTGCGTGAACTGGGTGATGGTCAGGAAGTAGCCGAACAGGAAGGCGCCGACCACGATCATCATGATGGCCGAGGAGATGCGCAGCGCGTCGATAAGCGCATGCCGGATCTGGGGCCAGCGCAGGTGGCCGCGCGCCATGCCCAGCAGCAAGGTGCCGATGGCGCCCACGCCGGCGGCTTCTTCGACCGTGAACAGGCCGCCGTAGATGCCGCCCAGCACGAAGGCGAACAGCAGCAGCACCGCCCACAGCTCGCGCAGCGAGTGGAAACGCGCGCCCCAGCTGTGGCGCTCGCCCTGCGGCAGGCTGTGCGGCGACAGGCGCGCCTTGACCGCGACCACCACCGCGTACAGCGCGATGGCCAGCAGGCCCGGCACGATGCCGGCGGCAAACAGTTTGGAGATGTCGGTCTCGGTCATGATGCCGTAGAGCACAAAGATCACCGAGGGCGGGATCATGATGCCCAGCGTGCCGCCGGCAGCGATCAGGCCGGCCGAAAAGCCTTGCGCGTAGCCGGCGCGGCGCATCTCGGGCAGCGCCACCTGCGTCATGGTGGCCGCCGTGGCGACCGAGGAGCCGTTGATCGCGGCAAAGCCCGCGCAGGCCGCCACCGTGGCCAGTGCCAGCCCGCCGCGGCGGTGGCCGAGCCAGGCGCGGCCGGCCGCGAACAGCTCGCCGCTCATGCCCGCGTGCGAGGCAAAGGCGCCCATCAGCACGAACATGGGGATCACGCTCAGGTTGTAGTCGGTCACCACCGACAGCGGCACATTGGCCAGCAGGTTGAGCGCGGGCTTGAGGCCGGTGAGCAGCGCAAAGCCGCCCACCCCCGCGATGCCCATGGCCACGCCGATCGGCACGCGCAGCGCCATCAGCGCAAACATGCCGAGAAAGCCCAGCAGGGCCACCAGATCACGATCCATGTCCCACCTCTTGCTCCGGCGCCTCGATCGGCGTGCCGCGCAGCAGCCGCGCCAGGCGCAGCAGCCCGAGCACGGCGGCGGCCACCACGCCGCAGGCGGCCAGCGCGTAGAAATAAGCGATCGGCAACTGCAGATCGCTGGTGGTCTGGCGTCCGGTGCTCAGCACCTTGGTCCAGACCATCCAGGCGGTCACGGCCAGAAAGGCCAGGGTGACCGTGGTGCTCAGCACATCGAGCACGCGCCGCCCGCCCGCGCCCAGGTGTTCCCAGACGATGTCCACGCAGATGTGGCTGCCGTAATAGGTGGCCAGGGCAAAACCCCACATCAGCGCAATGCCCTGCAGGAGCTTGGAGCCGTCAAACCAGTCGGGGATCTGGACGCTCAGCACATCGCGCAGGAAGACATTGGCCGCGATCAGCAAGGCGATCGCGAGCAGGAACAGCGCGGCCAATGTCTCGGTCCAGCTCAGCAGGCGCTTCATCACTGGCCCGCGTTACGCGCCTTGAGTTCCTGGCGCAGCGCGCCCAGCACCTGCGGGCCGTTGACGCCGCTCTTGCCCACGTTTTCCTGCCATTGGCCGGTGACGGGCTCGACCGCCTTCTTCCAGGCCTCGAGCTGCTGCGGCGTGAGCTTGACGATGTTGTGGCCAGCCTTCTCCAGCTTGCCCTGGCCCGAGTCTTCGTCGTCGCCCCAGGCCGCGCCCACCTTGCCGGCCCAGTCGTTGTTGCAGTGGTCGTCCATCACTTTCTTCTGCGCGGCGCTGAGCTTGCCGTACCAGCCGGGGTTCATGACCCAGGTGAAGGCCGCGGCGTACAGGCGCATGTCGGTGTGGTTTTTCACCGCCTTGTCGATGTTGAAGGAGAGCAGCGAGTTCCAGGGGAAGGTGATGGCGTCGGCCACGCCCTTTTCCAGCGCGTCGCGCGACTCGGGCGCCGAGACCTGCACATTGGTCGCGCCCAGCAGCGTCATGGTTTGCGCCACCGTGCCGTTGGCCGGGCGGATCTTCATGCCCTTGATCTGGCCGGGCTCGGAAATCGGCTTCTTGCTGTGCAGCGTGCCGATGTGCACGTGGGCGAAGCACAGGCGCACGTCCTTCATTTCGGCGGCCGCGTGGCTGCGGTACCACTTGTCGACCGCGGCCGAGCCGGGGCCGGGCTTGCTGATCTGGAAGGGCAGCTCGGCGGCGGCGAACACCGGGAAGCGGCCGGCCTGGTAACCGGGGCTGACCCAGGCCATGTCGGCGATGCCGTCGCGCGTCATGTCGTAGTGGTCGGCCGCCTTGCCGAGTTGCTGCGCGGGAAACAGCGCGACCTTGATCGAACCGTTCGAGGCCGCCTCGACCGACTTGGCCCAGGGCTCGAAGCCGAGGCGGGCCAGCGGGTGCGTGCCGGGCAGCCAGTGCGCGAACTTGAGCTCCACCGGCTTGTCCTGGGCTTGTGCGCCCAGGGTCAGGCCGGCCAGGGCGCAGGCCAGGGCGGTGCGTGCGAGGGTGGTTTTGCGGGTCATGCTTGTCTCCTTGTGGGTGGGGGTTTCAGGCGGGAATTTTTTTGAACCATTGGATGCGCTGCTCGCGTGGCGCCGCGTTGAGCTGGCCCTCGGGGTCGGCCAGCGCGCGCGCGATGGCCTCGCCAAAAGCCGCGGCGGCGGCCTCGGCCTCGCGCTGGCCATCGAGCACCGGCTGCACATGCGCCTGCCAGAGCCGATCGTAACTTTCACGGCCGCGCCTTTGCGTGTCGCCATAGCCCTTGAGCACCTGCGGCAGGCCGGCCAGGGCCAGCGCGAAGGCGCTCGAGCGCGGCGCCAGCGCCTGCAGGGCGGCCCACCAGGCTTGGCGCGCCGGCGTTTCCTGCGCAAAACGCAGGCTGCGGCGGCGCCAGGGGCGCAGGCGCGCGAGCGCGCGCAGCATCAGGTAGCCGCCCAGGCGCGTCGAGCGGATGTGCAGGCCCTTGTGCCAATGTGTCTTGCCGCTGCGCTCGGCCCAGGCCAGCAGCGCGCGGCCCCATGGCGCGGGCAGGATGGACGCGATCTCGTCGACGCCGGGCTTGAAGTGCTCGGTCACATCCACCAGCTCCCCGTCTTGGGCCTGGGCTTCGGCGCGGATGCGCGCGAAGCGCTCGGGCCGGGTCTTGAGGTCGGCCACGCGGACCACGTCCTCGTAGCACATCCACAGCGCCAGGTGGCGCGCCGCCTCGGTCCAGGCGCTGCGCAGCGCGGGTTGCTGCTGCACATGGGCGAGCAGCGGCTCGACCTGCGCGCGGTAGTCTTCGGCGTAGGCGCGGTCCTGGAAGTCTTCGCAGCGCGCCATGCCCAGGCGCAGGATGTCCTGCAGTTCGGCGTCGGGCGTGTCGGGCATGGCCGCCTTGGTCGCGGGCTCGCCCGCCGCGATCGCGCGCGCCGCATGAAAACCCGCCAGGCTGGCGGCCACGCCCTTGCCCGAGGCCCGGATCACGGCTTCGCAGACCTCGACCGACCAGGGCAGCACGCCGGCGCCGGCGAGCGCGCCGAACATCACCGCCGACACCACCGTCTGGTGCTGCAGCGTGACGGCCTCCATGTCGAACAGGATGGCGCGCCGGGCCAGGGTCTTGGCCAGGGTCTCGATGCGCGCGCTGTCGAAGCGGCCGTCTGCCATGTGCATCTTCTCGAGCGTGGTGTAGACGCGGCTGGTCGAGGCGATCAGGCAGGTGCGCTCGGGCGTGACGAAGCCGCGCTCCATCATGCGCGCGGCTTCCAGCGCCTCGCTGGCGATCACCACGTCCACGCGCGCCGGCATGGGCGAGAGCGCCAGCACCGGCGCGGCCGCGCCCGCGGCCAGGGGCACGCGCTGCCATTCGAGGTAGTAACTGGTGGCGCCGGTGCGCTGCGCCACGCCGGGCACCGAGGTGGCCTGCACCACCAGGCCCGCCTGGCGCGCGCAGTGCACCAGCCAGTCGGCCAGCACGCCACCGCCTTCGCCGCCGAGCGCGGCGATCAGCACCGATTGAATTTTGGATTCAGCCATCAGGCACCTTGCAATGTGCGAATCGCCCAGGCGTGCAAGCGGGCGGAAAGACGCTCCCACCAGCCGGCGTGGGTCACGATCTCGATCTTGTGGAAGGAGGGGCAGAGCACCGCGGCATCGGCCACCTCGCCGGACAGGCCGCAGCCCACGCAGCCGTTGGTCACATGGGCCACGGGCGCGGTCTTGAGCGGGTCTTTGGCATCGCGCACGGTCAGCGTCGGGCAGCCCGAGAGGCGGATGCACGAGTGGTCGCCGGTGCAGGTGTCTTCGTCGACGCCGTAGCGCGTGCGCACGCTGCGCAGGCCCTGCTTGAGGCGCTGCGCGCGCAAGGGCCGCAGGCGGCGCTGGCGTTCTAGCTGGCATTCGCCTTCGGCCACCACCACCTTGAGGCCCTTGTAGGGCGAGGTCATGGCCTCCTTGAGCGTGTCGCGCACGGTGGCCACATGGTAGTTGTGCACGGTCTTGAGCCACTGCACGCCCATGCCCTGCAGCGTGCGCTCGATGGTGAGTTCGGTGCCGGTGGCGCTGCGGCCCTCGGCCACGCGCTTGCTCTCCGAGCCCGGCGTCGACACCGTTTCCTGCGTGCCGGTGGCCGAGGTGTAGCCGTTCTTCATGATCACCAGCACGCCATCGCCCTGGTTGAGCAGGGCCGAGGACACGCCCGAGAGCAGGCCGTTGTGCCAGAAGCCGCCGTCGCCCATGATGGCCACGGGCCGGCGCACCGAGAAGTTCTTCACGCCCGCGCTCGACGCCAGGCTCATGCCGTAGCCGAGGATGGAGTGGCCAAACGAGAAGGGTTCGAAGGTGGCGAACGAGTGGCAGCCGATGTCGGCCGAGATGTGAAAGCGCCCGATCTCGCGCTCGACCAGCTTGAGCGCGGCGAACACCGGGCGCTCGGGGCAGCCGGTGCAAAAGTTGGGCGGGCGCGCCGGCACCGGCTGCGCCAGCACGGTCTGCGCCTGCGCGCGCGCATCGGCCAGGGGCTGCAGATACGCCTCGGCCTGCGGCGCCACACGGCCCGCGTCGTGGCGCTCGACGAACTGGCGCAGGCCGCGCAGCAGCACCTCGGCGTTGTATTCGCCGCCCATGGGCAGGCAGTCCTTGCCGTGCAGCGCGAGCTGCAGGCCGCGGCGTTGCAAGGTGGTCGCGATTTCCTGCTCGATGAATTCGGGTTGGCCTTCCTCGAGCACCAGCACGGCCTGCTTGCCCGCGCAAAAGCCTTCGATCTGCTCGGGCACCAGCGGGTAGACCACGTTGAGCACCAGGAGCGGGATGCGCGACAGGCCTTGTGCGTCGACCAGGCCCAGCTCGCCGAGCGCGCGCAGCAGCGTGTTGTAGAGGCCGCCCTGCACCACCAGACCGAGGTGGCCGAGTTCGCCGTCCCACTGCTCGTTGAGCCCGGCGTCGACGATGAAGCGGCGCGCGGCCGGCAGGCGCGCTTCGTATTTGAGCTTCTCGTGCTGGAAGGTCGAGGGCGGATGCGCCAGGCGCGCGTAGCTGAAGGCCGGCGGCTCCTGCTGCGGGTGCACGCTGGAGATCGCGGGCGCGATGTTGTCCTTGGCCACGAAGCTGCCCTTGACATGGCAGGTGCGGATGCGCAGCTCCATCATCACCGGCGTGTTGGACGCCTCCGAGAGTTCGAAGGCTTTCTCGACCAGGTGCACGATGCTCGGCAGGTTGGGCCGCGGGTCCATCAGCCACAGCGCCGACTTGAGCGCAAAGGCGTGGGTGCGCTCCTGGATCACGCTCGCGCCTTCGCCGTAGTCCTCGCCGACCACGATGAGGGCGCCGCCCATGACGCCGGGCGAGGCGAGGTTGGAGAGCGCGTCCGAGGCGACGTTGGTGCCGACCACCGATTTCCAGGTGACGGCGCCGCGCACCGGGTACATGATGGACGCGGCCAGCATGGCCGCGGCCGAGGATTCGTTGGTGCAGGCCTCCACATGCACACCCAACGTGTCCAGGTAGGGCCGGGCCTGCACCATGACATCGAGCAGGTGCGAGATCGGCGAGCCCTGGTAGCCGCCCACATAGCTCACGCCCGACTGCAAGAGGCCCTTCGTCACGGCCAGGATGCCCTCGCCGTGGAAGACCTCGCCCTGCCCCAGTTTCAGGCTCTCGATTTCATGGTGGAAAGAAACTTCCAAGTGCGCTCCGCTGTCGTGTTGCCGCATGGGCCATGGGGCGCAATGTAGGAGGCGTGGTGGGGGGCTGGCAAATGATCTTTTAGAATTTTCAGTATTCGTTTCGCGAATATCAAGGGTAAACCCGCATCGATGAATCCCATGAAATTCAAGTACCTGGACCTCAACCTGCTGCGCGTGCTGGTGGCCCTGCACCGCAGCGGCTCCGTGACCGGCGCGGGCGAGCTGCTGGCCTTGTCGCAGCCCGCCACCAGCCACCTGCTGGCCAAGCTGCGCGAGCACTTTGGCGATGCGCTGTTCATCCGCAGCCCCAAGGGCCTGCGGCCCACACCCCTGTGCGAGCGCATCGCGCCGGCGGTGCAGGCGCAGCTGGCGCAGCTCGAGGCCACGTTGACCGAAGACCAGGCCTTCGCGCCGGCCCAGGCCGCGGTGCATTGGCGCGTCTCGCTGTCCGATCTGGGCGAGATGATGTTCCTGCCGGGCCTGGCCGCGGCCCTGCGCCAGCAGGCGCCGCTGGCCACCATCGCCAACATCTCGGTGTCGGCGCAGCAGGTGCCGGCCGCGCTCGATGCGCGCGAGATCGACGTCGCCATCGGCATCCTGCACAGCGCGCACCCGCGCGTGCGCCAGGAGATGCTGTTCGAGGAGCGCTACGTCGCGGTCTCGGCGCAAGACTGGGCGCCCGCCGGCGCCAGCGCGCGTGCGGGCACGCGCCTGAGCCTGGCGCAGCTGCGCCAGGCGCGCTTCGTGATCGCCTCGCCCACCGCGACCTTCCAGGGCGGGGTCGAGAAAAGCCTTTACGAGCACCGGCTGGCCGATCAGATCGTGCTGCGCGCGCGGCATTTCGGCGCCATCCCCGAGCTCACGCTGCGCACCGACCTGCTGGCCATCGTGCCCATGATGTACGCGCAAAGCCTGGCGGCCCACTTCGGCTTTCGCATCTGGGGCCTGCCGATCAGCACGCTGCGCTACACGGTCAACCTGCTGTGGCACAGCAGCACCGAGCACGACGGCGCGCACCGCTGGCTGCGCGCGCAAATCCGCAGCCTGTTCGCGCAGCCCGCGCGCGGCGCGCAGCGCCTTCAGGCCGGCGCGTCCAGCACCGAGAAATAGCGCGCCACCTCGGGCCGCGGGCGCGCCGCGCGTGCCGGACCCGCGTGGCCGATGTTGACGAAGCAGATCGCCTGCTCCTCATCGCCCAGGCGCAGCAGCTGGCGCAAGGGGACCGAGTCCATGGCCTTGCCGCTGGTCAGGCTCGAGGCCAGGCCCAGCGCGTTGCACATCAGCAGCATGTTTTGCACCGCCGCGCCGGCCGACAGCAGGCGCTCGCTGGCCGGGATGTCGGTGGGCCCGCCTCCGGTGCGCACCACCAGCACCAGCAGCCAGGGTGAGCGCTGCGCCTTCTCGCGCGCCTGCGCCTGCTGCTCGGCCGAGGCGCTCGGGTCGCGCATGCGCAGCGCCTGTGCAAAGGCCTCGCCCAGCGGCGCGCGCGCCGCCTCGGGCAGCTCGATCAAGCGCCAGGGCAGCAGCTGCTCGTGGTCGGGTGCGGCGCTGGCCGCGTGCAGGATCAGCTGGCGCTGCGCCGCGTCGGGCCCCGGCCCCACAAGGCGCTTGGGCAGCGTGGTGCGGCGGCTGTGGATCAGGGTGTGGGCCCGCAAAACGGGGTCGGTGGCGCAAGCGGTCATGGCGCCATGATCCTACGCGAGCGCGCCGAGCCGCGCAGCGTGCGGCTGCCGCTTGAGCGCCGGCGACACGAGCCCACCGTCGGTCGCGCGGCCGAGGCCTGACACGGGGGCCTCGGGCCGATGCCGCCGCCGAAGCTCCTGGCCTGAACCTGAAAACAAAAATGGGCGACCTGGTCGCCCATGAACCGCTTTGGCGGTGGTCTCACTGGATCGAGCGGATCTTCTGGCTGATGCGTTCGAAGGTGGCGGTCACAAGCTTGAAGGGCACCCCAAGTGCTTCTTCGATGTCCTGATCATGTCAGCGAATGCGCCGGACCCCGCATAGGGTTTTGCGCCTGGATGGCGGGCCATGTTTTGCTCGTAAGCCGAAAAGCTTTGATCGTAATGGGCGCAGGACCGCGAGGTATGTCCAAGCTGAGAGGCGGTCCATGCCATGTTGAAGTAAAGATTGGTCAAATCGTCCCACTGCTCGGAGGAGCGCACCTTCTTTTCCGCCTCCGTGTAGTAGGCCAGTGCTTTTTCGTAGTACTCAGTGGACTTTTCGAATCGGTTTTCATAGTTCACGGAGCGGTCCAGGAATCCGTGATCTTGATAATGCTTCTGCCATTTTCCAACCACCGCCGTTGAGCGCAGCAGGTCCGCATACTCCCTGTTGGCATTGCCTAAACCACGCGCATTGCCCTGCAATCGGTAGATTTCCATGGCTTCCAGGATGAGCTGTTCGGCGGCAAGTGGCCGATCCTGCCTGCGAAAGAGCTCTTCCGCTTCGTTGAGTTTCACCATCGGATCAGAACTGGCAACGATTCCAACACCAGAGCAAGCGCCAAGCAAGGCCGTGGCAAGTACAAGCATGGCGCAGCGCAGGCTTGTGCCGGAATGATCAAAGTGCTTCATGTATGTCCAAGCTTTGAGGGGGTGATGCAAGGGGCAATTAGGCCATTGAACGTCCTGCCCACGGGCTGACGGCTCATGTGGCCGGCGTTCACCTGCATGCCTTGCGCCGCGCAGATGCACATGAGGCGAAACATCCAAGTCGAAGCCCTTTGCTGCGCGGCGCCAGATCGCTATGCTGGCTGTCCGATGCCACCTTTTGACGGGACGCAAACCCGATGCCGCCGGCCCTGCTCAGGCTGGACGCATTTGGGCGAGCACCGCCCGCTTTGATGCGCGTCACCCCGCGCACCCTGGACACACAGCCATGAACAGCCCCCTCGATCACAACCTGCTGGCCGATGCCGCCCTGCAGCTGCCCCCCCAAGCCATCAGCACCGATGTGCTGCGCGAGAAATACCTCAAGGACGACGAGGCCAGCATCGAACAGCTCTACGACCGTGTGGCGCGCGCCCTGGCCAGCGTCGAGCGGCCCGAGCTGCGCGCCGAGTACGAGCAGAAATTCCGACGCAACCTCGACGCTGGCGCCATCGGCGCCGGCCGCATCATGAGCGCGGCGGGCACCGAGATCCAGGCCACGCTGATCAACTGCTTCGTGCAGCCCGTGGGCGACTGCATTCAGGGCACGGACGACGCCGGCTACCCCGGCATCTACGAGGCGCTGCGCGAAGCAGCCGAAACCATGCGCCGCGGCGGCGGCGTGGGCTATGACTTCTCGCGCATCCGGCCCAAGGGTGCGCGCGTCAAAGGCACGGCCTCGACCGCTTCGGGGCCTTGCAGCTACATCAATGTGTTCGACCAATCGTGCGCCACGGTCGAGAGCGCGGGCGCGCGCCGTGGCGCGCAGATGGGCGTGCTGCGCATCGACCACCCCGATGTGCTGGAGTTCATCACCGCCAAGCGCACGCCCGGCCGCTGGAACAACTTCAACGTGTCGGTAGGCGTGAGCGACGCCTTCATCGAGGCGGTGCAACAGGATGCCGACTGGGCGCTCGTGCACCGCGCCGAGCCCGGCGCCGAGCAGCTCCAGCAAGGCGCGCAGCAGCGCGCCGACGGCCAGTGGGTCTACCGCACGCTGCCCGCGCGCGCGCTGTGGGACACCATCATGCGCTCGACCTACGACTTCGCCGAGCCTGGCATCCTCTTTCTCGACCGCATGCAGACCGACAACAACCTGCGCGCGCTCGAGGCGATCGAGGCGACCAACCCGTGTGTCACGGCCGACACCTGGGTCATGACCGACGCCGGTGCGCGCCAGGTGCAGGAGCTGATTGGCCAGCCCTTCCAGGCCCTGGTCAACGGCCAGGCCTACCCGGTGCAAAGCCCCGGCTTTTTTGCCACGGGCACCAAAGCGGTGTTCGAGCTGCAGACCCAGCAAGGCCACCGCCTGCGTTTGACGGCCGACCACCGCGTGCGCCGCGTGGCGCAGCAAACCCGCTATACCCAAACCCTGGACTGGGTTGCCGCGGGCGACTTGCAGGCGGGTGATCAGATCGTTTTGAACGACCACCGACCCGCCCTGGGCTGGGAAGGGCCGGGCACCGAGGCCCAGGGCTACCTGATGGGCTTGCTCATTGGCGACGGCACACTCAAGAGCGACAAGGCGGTGATCTCGGTGTGGGCGCCTGTGCTGCGGGCGGTGGGGTCCGATGCCGAGGCGCTGGCGCTCAGCGGCGCCGACGCCGTGATCGAAGCCGCCACGGCGGCCATGGCCGAGCTGCCGCACCGCGCCGACTTCGCGGGCTTTCAAAAGCCGGTGGCCGGGCGCGGTGAGCGCCGCATGGCCAGCGCGGCCTTGCGCGATCTGGCCTTGTCGCTGGGCCTGCGCCCGGGCCACAAAACCCTCACCGAGCAGATTGAGCGTCAGTCTTCGGACTTTTACGCCGGCCTGCTGCGCGGCCTGTTCGATGCCGATGGCAGCGTGCAGGGTCAGCAAGACAAAGGTGTGAGCGTGCGCCTCTCGCAAAGCGACGAGGATGTGTTGTGCGCGGTGCAGCGCATGCTGCTGCGCCTGGGCATCGCCAGCACCCTTTACACCGAGCGACGTGCGGCCGGCTCACGTGCCCTGCCCGACGGCCGTGGTGGCGTGCGCGATTACACGACGCAGGCGCAGCATGAGCTGGTCATCAGCGGCGAAAACCTGCGCAGCTTTGCCGACCGTGTGGGTTTTGCCGACAGCGACAAGGCGGCACGCCTGCAAGCGGCCCTGGCCGGCTACAAGCGAGGCCTCAACCGCGAGCGCTTCACCGCCACCGTGAGCGCCCTGTTGCCTTGCGGCGAGCTGCCGGTGTACGACGTCACCGTGAGCGATGTGCACGCCTTCTGCGCCAACGGCCTGCTGGTGCACAACTGCGGCGAGCAGCCTCTCCCCCCCTACGGCTGCTGCGACCTCGGCCCGGTGATCCTCACGAAATTCGTGCGCCATGCCTTTGGCCACGGCGGGCAAGCCGCGTTTGATTTCGAGGCCTTTGCGGCCAGCGTGGCGCTGCAGGTGCGCGCGCTCGACAACGTGCTCGAACTCACCCACTGGCCGCTGCCGCAGCAGCGGCGCGAGGCCATGGCCAAGCGCCGCATTGGCGTGGGCTTCACGGGTTTGGGCGACACGCTGGTGATGTTGGGCCTGCCCTACAACGCGCCGCAGGGCCGCGCCATGGCGCAGCGCATCGCCGAATGCATGCGCGACGCGGCCTACATCGCCTCGGTCGAGTTGGCGCACGAGAAGGGCGCTTTCCCCTTGTTCGACGCCAAGAGCTACCTGGCCAAGGGCACTTTCGCCAGCCGCCTGCCCGCCGAAATCCGCGCGCAGATTGAGGCGCACGGCATCCGCAACAGCCACCTGCTCTCGATCGCGCCCACCGGCACCGTGAGCCTGGCCTTTGCCGACAACGCCTCCAACGGCATTGAGCCCGCGTTTTCATGGACCTACACGCGCAAAAAGCGCGAGGCCGATGGCACGCGCAGCGAGTACACCGTGGAAGACCACGCCTACCGCCTCTACAAGGCGCTGGGCGGCGACACCGCCAAGTTGCCACCGGCCTTTGTGGGCGCGCTCGAGATGAGCGCGCAAGACCACATCGCCATGATGGAAGCGGTGCAACCTTTCATCGACACCTCGATCTCCAAGACCGTCAACGTCGCGGCCGATTACCCCTACGAAGACTTCAAGAGCCTGTACTTACAGGCTTGGCGCGCGGGCCTCAAGGGCCTGGCCACCTACCGGCCCAACAGCATCCTGGGCGCGGTGCTGGAGGTGCAGGCGCCCCAAGCCGAAGCGGCGCCCGCATCCAGCCTCACGTTGGACCCCATGCGCACCGTGATCGAAAACCGGCCTCTGGGTGGTTTGGACGCCGTGGCCGAGAAAGTCGAGTACTGGACGCACGAGGGCCACAAATCGCTGTACCTCGTCGTTTCTTTCCTGCCGGTGCCGCGCGGCGATGGCAAGGGCACGGTGGACCGCGCGATCGAGTTTTTCATGCCCGTGGGCCAGAGCGGCGAGTCGCAGCAGTGGATCACGGCGAGCATGCGCCTCTTGTCGCTGGCCGCGCGTGGCGGCTTTCTGGAGCGCGCGCTCTCCGACATGCGCAAAGTGGCCTGGGACCGTGGCCCCGTGCGGCATGGCCACAAGGTGCGCGAGGACGGCACCCTGGTGCCGCTGTGGCACGACTCCGAGGTGGCGGCCATCGCCTGGGCGGTGCAAAACATCCTGGCCCGGCGCGCCCAGCGCCAAAGCAGCTCGGACCAGCTGAGCCTGCCGCTGCCCGAGACCGCAGCGCCCGCGCCGCAGGTCAGCGCCAGCACCGTCGGTGCCATGGCCGGCAAGAAATGCCCCGATTGCGGCGCCCACGCCGTCATCAAGAAAGACGGCTGCGAGTACTGCACGCAGTGCGGTTTTGTGGGGGCCTGCGGCTGAGCCCAGGGTGCGGCGGCGGTCGCCTGGGGCCGACCCGGTAAAATACGGGTCTTCCCCAAGGAGCGTTGCAGCCTGCCGCCTTCCGGCGCAGCAGGTCAGGCTTGGGGCTTGCCCTTGTGCCAACGACGCTCACCTGTGCCCCTGAAGGTGAGTCCCGTGTCCGTTCCCGCGCCTGTCCACGCGTCCGTCCCCCCCATGAAACTGTCTGGCCTGGAGCCCGTCTCCATCGGCGCTGGCAGCCTGTTTGTGAACGTCGGCGAGCGCACCAACGTCACCGGCTCCAAGGCCTTCGCGCGCATGATCCTGAACGGCCAGTACGAAGAGGCCCTGGCCGTGGCGCGCCAGCAGGTCGAAAACGGCGCGCAGGTGATCGACATCAACATGGACGAGGCCATGCTCGACAGCCAGGCGGCCATGGTGCGTTGCCTGAGCCTGATCGCGTCGGAGCCCGACATCGCGCGCGTGCCCATCATGGTCGAC
>JACCDG011345773.1_pt1 | contig 17346 bp, 19 predicted proteins | sample 7442471 | NCBI WGS metagenome assembly JACCDG01 (sample SAMN15323444, study PRJNA562643) | freshwater metagenome | isolation source: river surface water | place: USA:Blue River Watershed | collected 2017-08-17 | reverse complement strand
TCAGGTGGTGGAGCGATGTTTATTGATGCAAATGGAGACCCCCACTGGTTTGTGGTTTACAGCGGAAGAGCCCAATTTTGGGATGTGAATTTAAAAACTGGTGCAACGAAATATTTCAATACAGGCAAAAGCGGGCTTGGTAGTTACGCAAAGACACTCTCAGGAAATAAGCTTTTTATATCTGTAGGTGATACATGTTCATTGTGGGAATACGATATATCAGCTGGTACATTTAGAGAATTAAAACAAGCTGGATCTAACAATGGTTGCGGTAATTCTACAGGTGGTCAAAGTTCTTATACTGCACCTGATGGTATGGTATATATTGGGACAGCGCATCGTAGCACTGTGATTGAAATTGATCCCGCAACTGGGAACCTAAGAGACTTTGGTATTATTGATCCGCCAGCTGGAAATCCTACATGTAACGGTTGTCCATCTCGCCAAATCGCGAATATCGTTGCTGATGCAAAATATGTATATGCATTAATGCGTGATACTGGTACAAATTCATACTGGCTTGCTATTGTAAACCGTACCGATGGTAGCCTATCTGCATCTTGTAATAAAGATGACAAAATAAATAGTGGTAAAGTTGCTTCATCGGTTGATGGAACTCAAATATGGTATAACTTATATCGAGTTGATAATACTGGAGGAAAGTGTCCTACAGTTAAAGGTAATCCTCCAAAATTAAAATCATGGTTTTACCCATCGAATGTTTATTCCCCAGGTGGTGATTCTTATGCTCAAGCAGCTTCAGTTTTCGGGGTTGATATCGATGATACAGGTATAGATGTTGACACTAGCACTGGAGGTATAGCCAAATTAAAATACCGTAACCCGGCCAAAACTGGTACTTGGGTAGAAAAGACGCAATCAATACTAATGAAAGACTCCCAAATAAAACGGATAAAGGCAAAGGATAACAATAGTGCATATCTAGTATCAGGTACTTATGGTCCAAATTCATTATTTGACGGCAATTCTAGCACTGTTTTGGGTCGTACGCCACAAAGTACATACGCAATAACTCCATTGGGGCAATATGTTTATCTTTCTGGTTACACTGCTAATACCTATAGATACACGCCAGGATCACCTTGGACAGTCATGAGTCCCTCAACACAAACAATGTGTAATGTTGCATCACCATCAAATCCATGTGTGGCATTCCAGGGGATGGGTAAATACCATTACTATAGTGTTGCCGCATCAAATGGACAACTTTATATTGCATCCACTTATAAACGTGGGAGCAGAGCGGGAGGTGACATTGGATGGATTAATCCAGCAAATGGTAAAACTGGATCTGTAGCTTTATCTTGTGATTCACCAAGTGGATTTACATTATTGTCTGATGGCATAACTCTTGCCTATGCGAGTGAAGCAGAAGGTGGAGCTTTTGGTTGTACAAATACAGTTGGTAAAGTATTTTTATTTGATACAAAAACAAACACAATTACAAAGTCATTTACTCCAATTACTGGTTCTACTGAACAAGGTGCAATCATAGGTACAAACGATGGTGGAATACTCGGTATTGCAAAAGACTTCCCTTCAAATGGCATTTATACTATGTATAAAGTTGATGCAAATGGCACTCATGCCTCTTGGTCACCTGTGACTGTAGCGGGTAATATATTCGGAGGTTCTGGTCAGGCCGACAGGGCTCTGGTGAAAGCTCCAGATGGAATGGTTTATACATGGGACTCTACTGGGATAATAAAAATTAATCCTAATGATGGTAGTCGTAGCACATTGTTTAAATCATCAGCTTATATTACTGCGCTAGAATTTGTGGGAGATGATTTGTATATGGCCGTTGGTTCTAACGCTTCAAATTTAAAAAGAATAAAAGGTGTTGGGGCTATTCCAGCGGCACTTTCTTCTAATCGTGCGATCACATCTTTTGAGTTCAAGGGTATCTCTCCAAATGTTAGTGGTGTTGTGAACACACGAAGTAATACAGTTACAGTTACAGTTCCATTTGGTACGAATGTCACATCGCTTACTCCAAGTATAGGTATAACAGGAGTATCGGTGAGCCCTAATAGTGGGGTAGCGCAGAATTTCACAAATCCAGTGACATACACAGTAACAGCAGCGGATGCTTCCACCCAAACATACACAGTGACTGTGAATGTTTCGCCTAGCCTACCTGTTGTGACTACTGATAAGCCTAAGACCGCAACAGAGACTTCAAAAGTTGTAACGGAAACAGCAAAGACCACCACAACGACAACAACCACTACTACAAAAGTTCCTCCCCCTGTTTTATCTTCCGAACGTTACATAACATCTTTCAGTTTCAACAGTCTTTCTCCAGCAGTTAAAGGAGCGATCGGTGAAGGTAGTACAATTACACTGACCGTTCCATCTGGTACAAACATAACATCTCTTGTTCCAACGATATCTTTTGTTGGATCTTCCATAACACCAAATACAGGTGTAGCGCAGAACTTTACAAATCCAGTTACATACACAGTAACCGCAGCCAATGGTGCAACCAGACAATATGTGGTGACTGTAAAAGTTGCAACTCAAGCAACCACAACTACTACAACAACGACTACTACCACACCTCCACCAGTAACTCCAGTAACTCCAACAACTCAGACTACTGTGGTGGTTCCTCCCCCTGTCTTATCTTCCGAACGTTACATAACATATTTTGGTTTTAATAGTTTTTCTCCAGCAGTCAAAGGAGCGATCGGTGAAGGTAGTACAATTACACTGACCGTTCCATCTGGTACTAATGTGACATCTATCGTCCCTACGATATCATTTAAAGGGGCATCAATTAGTCCTAACACTGGTGTAGCGCAGAACTTTACAAATCCAGTTACATACACAGTAACCGCAGCCAATGGTGCAACCAGACAATATGTGGTGACTGTAACAGTTACGCCTTAGACTACTGATCTATAAGAAATAATGCTACAATAAGATTATTAATATTTAAATTAAAAATATCATATATGGCAAAAAGACATGGCGCTATTGGTAAGCTAAAACATCCAAAAGGTCCACATAAAACAGCAAAAAGATTGGCAGTAAAGAAGGCAATGCTTGCAAAAAAAACTACAAAGAAAAGAATGTAGTTTGGGAAAAACAAAAAAGCACCATACGGTGCTTTTTTGTTATATATCCGATTTAACTGCAGTCACAACAAGTCGTTTGTCGTGTGTATTTATATCTTTTATCCAAGTACCTGAACAGGTGATAAGTTTTAAATACGATTTATCTTTTCCTTCGAATACTTCATTTGCTGGGGCATCGTAATCATAGATGGTTGTTGATGTAACAATAAATCGAGTTTTTACACCTTCTTCTGTTTCTACATATATCGCATCTCCAATTTTTATATTTTTGAGGTTTCCAAATACGGCTTTAAATCCAAATCCATTATCCACATGTCCGGCAATTACAGCACTACCCATCTCTCCGGGAATTGGTCCATATTTATAGAGTCCTACATCAAAGAAGTTGTTCGGAGTAGACATATTGCCTTTTCGTGTGATTCCAACATTTTGTATCTTAGCATCTATATCAAGACTGGGGATAGTAAGTCGCTGATTAAACATTTGTGCCCCTTCTCCTTCTGCAATTTCTCCGTCTAGATTTATTTGTGGATTTGTCCTTGTGGTAAATGTATTTTCAATCGCGATAGGGAGGTCGATCTCGTCTGTTGGGGCATAATATACTTGCCGAGCAATAAAAATTCCGAAGCCTGTTAGAACGAGAACAGCGAATAATATTAATAAAATTTTTTTTGTTTTGTTTTTCATATACAGGAAAGGCGGATACAAATTGCACCCGCCCCCAATTGAAATGCCTATTATGCTAATTTTATTTTTCGAACAGCGTAAACTACACCACTGATGGAAAGTAATCCAAATAGCGATAGAAGAGTCGCACTGATTGGTGTAATACTTGCAACACCTGTTGTTGGTAATCCAGGTGTTACTGTAGTTACTGTAGTAGTGCTATTGTTTGTTACAGTAGCTGATGATGTCGCTGTGTTTGTTCCATTACAAGGACTTGCAGTGATGGTACTGTATCCAAATAAAGATGTACATCCAGAAAGGAAAGAAAGCGCTACAGAATCTCCGCTACATGGAACTCCACTTGTTGTACTGTATCCTATTGGAGTTGAACAACCTACGGCAAGCGATGTTGCGGTGGATGTTCCGTTACAAGGTTCCCCGTCAGTGATACTGTATCCGATAGCAGAAGCACATCCACTAGGGAAGGTTGCTGCTTGAACTTCTTGGGCTGTGAAGCCTGAAATAGTTAACATAAATGCGAACACGAATAAAAAAGAAACGATTTTTTTTATGATCATAAATTAAATAGTAGATTAAAAATGCGTAATAAATTGTAAGAGTTATATTGATCCGAGCAGTACGACTGAGTTGTTTCGAAAATGGGGCTTTGTTAGTAGGATCTACTTATTTAAAATATTGAGTCCTTATAGAAAGCCCATATAGAGTCTTATACCCTAAGTATGTTCTTATCCTACGTATTGTCAATGAAAGTTATCCCCCTTTAGTGATTTTGTTTTTCTGGGAAATTATAGTAGGTAATTACCTCTTGACTTTTTATTAAATTTGTGCTAGTGTAAACAAAACAAACAAATTTAATAAACATACATCATGGTTCCAAGAATTAAGAAACCCTACAAAAAAAAGTCCTTTGATTCGTTAAGCATCACGCTTTTCGTATCTGGAATGTTAATCTTTTTATTTTTAATCTATTTAGGTCATTCCCACGAAGCGTGGATTGAAAAAAAAACGCTTGGGGAGTTAATTTATTACGCCCTATATGGATTACCATGTTCTGCTATTTTCGGTAGTATTTACCGAGGAATAGAAATGGACAAACAAACATCAAAAATCTATGGTTATTTGACTATAGGAAGCTTGCTCTTGTTTGCCAATATTCTATTTCTTGCGTCGATGTTATTTTATGATGCAAATGTGGGTTCCATGTAAACTTAAGTTAAGTAGAAATTAGATGCCTCTCACACATAGCCACGGATTATATTTTATATTCGTGGCTTCTTGTTTTCTCGGAGTATTTTTTGGTATACTTTCAATATGAATAGAAAGAATTTTATTTTAATTGCATCTTTAATTTTTTTAACAATAGGTATCGTGCAAAGCTTCCGAGTATTTTTTGAATGGGAGATCAAAGTGGGTAACTTTATTACACCAATGTGGATGACATATATTGTAGTAGTCTTGGCGTACTATCTTTCTTTTACTGGTTTTAGTCTAGCTAAAAAGATATCAGATTAATATGTATGTCAAAGTAAAAGCTGTGGCCGGGGCTCGGAAAGAAATGGTAAAAGAAGTAGGGGAGAATCGTTATGAAATTCATGTCAAAGAGAAAGCAGAGCGTAATATGGCAAACTCTCGTATAATAGAACTTGTTGCAGGGTTGCATCATGTGGGCATAAAGGCTGTTAAAATTTTTAGTGGCCACCATAGCCCGAGCAAACTATTATCAATTAAAAATGATTAAATATAAAATTATGCGAAAAATCATTCTAGCTTCAAATTCACCACAACGCAAAAAATTCCTAGAAGAGGCAGGATTGGTTTTTGAGGTTGTGCCTAGTAATTATGAAGAAGATATGACACTCCCTATGGTACCAAGCGAGCTTGCAAAATTTTTGTCACTTGGCAAAGCAGAGTCTGTGGCTGTAAATTTTGATGACGCTATTATTATTTCTGCAGATACTTTTATATCAATTGATAATAGGATTATCGGTAAGCCTCATACACCAGATGTTGCATACAAGACTTTGCGTACATTGAGTGGTAAAACTCATACGGTCCTCACAGGCTTTACAATTATTGATACAAAAATAAATAAGAAATTTTCAAAGGCTGTTGAAACAAAAGTTACATTCAAGGAATTATCAGATCAAATGATTAATAATTACATACGAGACTTCAGTCCTTTGAATTATGCTGGCTCATACACGTTAAGACAGGTAGAAAATACTTTTATAGAAAATATCGAAGGAGATCATAATAATATAATAGGGTTGCCAGTTGATGAAGTCATGAAGACTTTAAAAGAATTCGGTATAAAATAAGAATATATATTTAAGTGCTATAATATAAAAATGAAAGAAACAATTGCAATTATTGCTGCGATTATAGCTATTGTCGGTAATGTACCTTATTTACGAGATGTAATCCGTAAAAGAGTGCAACCACATCCTTATACTTGGCTTGTGTGGACGATTGTTTCGGGAGTGACATTTTTTGGAGCATTACAAAAAGGCGCAGGGGTAGGGGCAATACCCACAGGCGCTGCAGAAATTTTTACTGTCATTATTTTCTTTTTCTCGCTTCAATATGGCTTCAAGCAGATAAAAAGGATTGATACTTATTTTTTAATTATTGCATTACTCGGGTTAATCCCATGGGCACTAACAAAAGACCCTACGATCTCTGTGATTATCGTAGTGTCTATTGATTTAGTAGCCTTTATACCTACTTTGCGTAAAACTTGGCAACACCCAAAGAGTGAGACCCCGATGCTTTTTAGTATGAATGTTGTGCGTCATATACTTACATTATTTTCATTGCAAGCATACAACATTGCTACCACACTACACTCGATATCGATGATTATAATAAATTCAATAATGACTAGTATGATTGTGTTTAAAAAAGAGAAATAAATGGTTGATTTAATTTATGCTATAATGGCTTCCTAATATGAAGATTTTTTATCATTATTTAAAGAAGTATTGGAAGCTTTGTCTACTTACTTTAGGCTTGGCGTCTATTAACCAGATTTTTGCATTATTGGACCCATACATTTTCAGATTGATTGTAGATGATTATGCCACCAAGCCGGACTTGTATACAAAAGCCGAATTTTTCCAAGGCGTTGGGTTGTTACTACTCGGAATTGTAGGAGTCGCTTTTGTTTCTCGAATTGCTAAAAATTTCCAAGACTATTACCTGAATGGTATTAGTCAGAGAGTAGGGGCGGATTTGTACCGTGATGGAATTTCGCATTCATTGTCACTTCCATATAGTGTTTTCGAAGATGAGCGAAGTGGCGAGACACTAGGCAAATTGCAAAAGGTCCGCCAAGATACCGAGAAATTGATCGCTGCATCTGTAAATATTTTATTCGTCTCTCTTGTTGGTTTTATTTTCGTAGCAATTTATGCTACGAGTGTTTATTGGGGAGTGGCACTTGCTTTCTTTATTACAATTCCAATTATTGTTGGGATGAGCTTGTTGCTTTCAAAAAAGATTAAAAATATTCAAAAAGTAATTGTGGCCGAGACTACAGCTCTCGCAGGCTCGACAACTGAATCATTGCGCAACATTGAGCTTGTAAAAAGCTTGGGATTGGCAAGTCAGGAAATGGACCGCTTGAATATGACAACTGAGAAAATTCTTAAATTGGAACTAAAGAAGTTGCGATACTTGCGTAGCCTATCTTTCATCCAAGGGACAGTGATCAATTTGGTTCGTACGAGTATTATGCTCTTTATGTTGTATTTGATTTTCCTAAAATATATTACTTTTGGAGAATTTTTCTCACTACTTTTTTATTCTTTCTTTATCTTCAATCCATTACAAGAAATGGGAAATGTAATAAATACATACCGCGAAGCTGAGGCCTCACTTGCCAATTTTGAGAAATTGATGAGTATGCCAAAAGAGCCAACACCAACAAACCCAAAAAGTTTAGGCGAGATCAAAACGCTTGCACTCAAAAATGTTTCTTTTGGTTACGGGGAAAATAATGACAAAGCACTCGAGAATATTACATTCGCGACTGAACGTGGCAAGACAATTGCATTTGTTGGACCATCGGGCTCCGGTAAGACATCACTTGTTAAGTTGCTAGTGGGCCTCTATGTGCCTACTGATGGCAAGATATGCTTCAATGACATACCATTCGAAGATTCCGACAAAGAAGATTTGCGCAAACAAATTGGCTTTGTGACTCAAGACACACAGCTATTCTCGGGAAGTATTCGCGAGAATTTGCTCTTTGTAAAACCGAATGCTACAGACGAGGAGTGCCTCAAAGCCCTCAATAGCGCTCAATGCCAGAATCTGCTCGCTCGTGGTGGTAAGGGCCTCGATACGCTCATTGGGGAGGGTGGGGTCAAAGTCTCTGGGGGAGAGAAACAACGCCTCTCTATTGCTCGTGCACTATTGCGCAAGCCAAATATTCTTATTTTCGACGAGGCTACATCGGCGCTTGATTCGCTAACAGAAGAGGAGATCAGCAAGACTATCAAAGATGTCTCGCTTTCAAGCTCCCATATTACAATCTTAATCGCACACCGATTATCAACTGTGATGCATGCAGATACAATTTATGTTTTGGAAAAGGGCTTGATTACAGAATCAGGATCACACACAGATCTCCTCGATAAAAAAGGTCTATATTCTGCAATGTGGCGACAACAAATAGGTGAGAGAGTTTAATATTAAATTTCACACGTGATGAAAAATGAACCAATAATTTGTTTCGGACAACAACCAAATGGATTTTTCCCCAGAAGGTATTTGTATTCCAAAATTCAAAGTGCCAGAAAATTGCAGAAAGAAATTGGTGGTAAAATTATTTTCTTTTATCACGACTCCGATGCAGATTACAGGGAAACTATTACAATCCTAATTGATCCACAGACAAAAGAAGAAGTGCGCCTCAACTTCACCCAAGGCAACAAAATCCAAAAGAAATATTCACCACTTTATATAAAAGGCATAGATACAAATTGGCAAGATGAAATTGCACGCAAATTACCAAGATTCATGGGCAAAAATTTGATAGATATTTTCGCAAGCGTGAAAGAGCAAACTGTCGCCGACTTTTGCCTATCAATGTATAAAAAATTGGGATTACTTGATGGGATAGAAATTGTCCGCTCAAGTGATAAAACTTTCCGCGAAAATGCAATAGATTTAGAAACATATTTTGCTGATGTAGAATACGAAGGGCAAATTGTACGTGCAGAATTGTACGAAGGCAAATTAAGACTCCACGAAGGCGGAGGCAAATATTTCAATATCCCCAGCCCCAAGAAAATAGAAAAATATCAAAAAAATCCAAACCGGGATAACAGATTCGCCTGGATGCAATCGGTCCTACATTGCACGCATTACATAACAGGCCTCGGCGAAGGAAATTATCTTAAAAAGGAAGATTCTCCTGATGTTGTATTTGTAAATAGGGATATTATAGAAAATTCTGACTACGCACATGTACCAGAAAATTAGTATTGTGTAATATTATTATTTAATGTAAATTTAACAGTATGACTAAAAAGATTTTAGCATTTGGGGCTCATCCGGATGATGTCGAGTTTGGCTGTGGAGGATTACTTATAAAAGAGATACAGAATGGCAATCAGGTTATGATTGTTGTTTGTTCATTGGGTGAGGCTGGGACAAATGGCACACCGGCAAGCCGTAAAAAGGAGGCTGTAAATTCTGCGAAATTGATGGGTGCGGAAATTGAATTTATAAACCTAGGAGGGGATTGCCATATAGAGAAAAATACCAAGAATACTATTAAGCTTGCTGAAGTGATTCGCAAATACAAACCAAACGTAGTACTTGCAACTTCACAAACAGACAATCAACATCCCGATCACAAAAATTTGTCAGATATGGTGCGTGATGCATCGAGATTTGCACGATATGGTGGACTCAAAGAATTGGCTAAACACAAAACTCACAATATAGATGGATTGTACTATTATCAATCAAGTGCTGAAATTTATAACAAGCCTGATATCGTGATAGATGTCACAGATCAATACGAAGCATGGGCGCAATCAATGTCTATGCACAAAAGCCAAATGAAGACGAGGTCGTATATCAATCTTGTTACAAGCAAAGCGAAAGCTATAGGCGCATCGGTAGGTGTAGAATATGCGACAGGTTTGTGGGCTAATGATCCAGTAAGAATCGAAAGCTTCTCAGACTTTAAAAATTCTTCTCGAAATTATTAAAATGGCAAACCAGAAAAAAATAAAAGTGGGAATTGTATGCTATCCGAGTGTGGGCGGTAGCGGAATCGTTGCGACAGGGCTTGGTAGTGAATTGGCACGTTTGGGGCATCAAGTGCATTTTATCAGCTATAATGAGCCATTTACACTTGATACGGACCAAAAGAATATTTATTTCCACAAAGTTGATTTTAATGGATATGAACTTTTTAAATACCCAGATTATACATTACCATTGGCTGTGAAAATTGTAGATATAAATACCAAATACAAATTGGATATTTTGCATGTGCATTATGCAGTGCCACACGCGACAGCTGCATTGTTAGCAAAGAATATTTCCGAGACGCAAAAGATCAAATTCCCAAATGTTATTACAACTTTGCATGGTACAGACATTACATTGCTAGGTAGGGATAAAAGTGTGATGCCGGTGATAAAATATTCTATCGAGAGCTCTTGCGGAGTAACAGCAGTCTCCGAAAGTTTGAAGCAAGATACGTTGAAAGTATTGAAAAGTAAAAAAGACATTACTGTTATTCACAATTTCTACACACCGAAAAAAATTACAAAGAGCCCCGTTTCTATACGCAAGAGTTTTGGTATCAAGCCCGATGATTTCCTCGTGATACACCTCTCTAATATGCGTAAAGTAAAGAGGATTCCAGATTTGTTGGCGATAATGGCGAAAGTAAAAAAGAATAAAAATATTAAATTGTTAATTTTAGCTGGTGGAGATTCCGATCAATACAAGCCATTGATCAAAAAATTAGGTATAGAAAAACAAATAATTATAAAAAAGAATGTTTTAGATATAGAGAATTATATTAATGCATCTGATATTGGTATGTATACATCAGGAGAGGAGAGCTTCGGTATGGGAATACTCGAGACAATGAGCTATGGCAAGCCGGTACTAGCTACAAATGCAGGGGGTATCAAGGAATCTATGCAGAATAATAAAACAGGTTACCTTTTCAAGGTGGGCGATGTAGATAGCTTTGTCGAAAAACTTTTACAATTATCGAATAACAGAGATCAAGTTTTAGAGTTGGGAGCTCAGGCCCAATCACGTGCACGCTTCATGTTTTCCGCAAGTAAAATTGTAGAAGAATATTTGGATTATTATAAAAAAGTAATAAAAGTATGTAAATAAGATTTTATGGTATAATGAACATATTATCAACCTTATTTATATTTTATGAATACTAATATTAAAGCCACAAATATTGAACTTACTAGTGCGATACGTGAATATGTAGAAAGCCGAATTGAGCATCTGTCTAAATTTATAAAATATGAAGATGCAATTGTGTATGTAGAAGTAGGCAAGACCACCAATCATCACAAGCAGGGTATTGTTTTTAAGGCCGAAATTGATATCCGGGCAGGGGGTAAAAAATTCTTCGTAGAAGCATCAGCAGAAGATTTATACGGAGCGATAGATCAAGCAAAAGAGAGTATGGCCCGAGAATTAACTCACACAAAAGATCGTAAACAAACTTTGTTCAAAAGAGGAGCAAGTAGTGTGAAGAAAATGCTAAAAGGTATTAAGAGTTACAAAAGGTAGCATAATCCATTTCTTTTTTACCTTCCGGAATAACTTTCTCTATTACAAATTGCCCATCTGCTAGGTGGGCTTTTGTGATTTTAATTCTTTTCCCATCTTTAAAAAAATAAATTCCTGGCCATCCACTGTATGCGCGGTATTTGTTGTAAATTAACTGTGCATTATCTTTAAGATTGATTTTACCATCTTCTTTTTTGATTTTTCCGCAATGTGTTACGTCATTTTCGTTTTGTGGGATTGGAGTGATAACACCTTCTATGTATTTAGATAGATTATCGATGAAAATCTTTACTCCTTCTACAATAAGTATTTCTTGGAGTTCATCCTTCGACATATTATTTTCGACTACAATTTTACTTTGGGCTACTATGGGGCCAGCATCTAATTTATGAACCATTTTTTGTAGAGTTACCCCTGTAAAGCTGTCATTATTTAGTAGTGTTGCTTGCAAGGGGGAGGCTCCGCGGTATTTGGGTAAAAGTGAATAGTGTATATTGAGGGTACCACTCTTTGGCCAATCGATAATATTTTGCGGAAGGATGTGTCCGTAAGCGACTACTAATGCAACATCTATGTCTTTGTAGTTTTGAGTAAGAAATTGCAAAAATTCATCATCAATTTTATCAGGGGTAAGGACTTTGATATTGTGATTTTTTGCAAGAATTTTTACAGGGCTCTCTGCCATCAGTAATTTTCTCCCCGAAGGGCGGTCGGGGTTAGTTACAACTAGTTCTGGGACAAATCCTGAATGAATCAAATATCCAAGTGTTTTTTCTGCAACATCTGGTGTCCCAAAATATATAAATTTAGGATTTTTGTTTTGCATATTTCTTTTGTTCTTCTTCGGTCACTTCGTGTAGGTCTTCGGCTTTGTCTATAAAAAGTATTCCATCCAAATGATCTATCTCGTGTTGGAAAATATGAGCAAGTAATCCTGAGCCAGAGATAATGAATTTCTGACCGTTTTCATCATAAGCTTCAATTGTTGCACGGGTGGCACGGCGAACTTTCCCATACAAAGGGCGAACAGAGAGGCACCCTTCCGATAAGAGTTTCCTATCTTTTGATTTTTTAAGAAAGATTGGGTTAATACAAACTTTGTCTTCAGGATATTTTTCTATAGTACTTGCACCACTGATAAATTCCTCGTCGAAAGCTTTGCCGGCAATAACAAATATTCTGAGCGGTACGGCGATCTGTGGTGCAGCGATCGCAACTCCATCGTCTTGTTCGTGTAGAGCTTCCTTCATATCCGAAATCACTTTTTGAATTTTTGGAGTTTGTATATCTTTCAATTCAACGGCTTCTGCAATTTGTCGCAAGATCGGATTCCCATTTTGCACAATCCTAGTCTTCATTTTAATTCTTTAAGATATTCTAAAAGTTTTGAAAGTTGTACTGTTGTCTGCGACCGGTTACTCATATCACGTACGATAACTGAATCCTCTAATGCTTCTTTTTGGCCAAATATGAGTGCATAGCGTACGCCCATTTTCTCGGCAGTTGCAAGTTGAGTACTTAGGCTATCTTTGGAAAGAGATTGAGCAATAGGGAATTTTGCCTTTCGTAGAATTTCGATAACGTTGAGCGATTTTAGTTTTGCATCAAATCCAAGTTGAATAAAATACATCTTTGGTTTCTTTATGATTCGGGGCGCAAGGTTGGCGAACCAAGGGGCTTCCACAACGCGGTCAACACCGATACTTGATCCAACCGCAGGGATATCTTTCTTACTACCAAGAATTTTCCCCAAGTAATCATATCTACCGCCAGAGGCTACGGTGACCATCTTTCCATCTTCTTCGTTTGGTATCATTATTTCAAAAACAGTTCGAGTGTAATATGAAAGTCCACGGACTAAACATTTATTGATAGTGTAAGGAATTTCCATTTCTTCTAAATATTCGAGGACTTCTTTGAAATGCTTTTTACAAGCAGGACAAAGGTGAGATAAGCACTCCGGAGCATTTTGATTGAGCTCAATTGTCTTTTCTTCTTTTGAATCAAGGATGCGAAGAGGGTTGACCTTCAACCGTTCACGATCAATGGCTGGCAAAACATTGAGATGCTTTTTATAGTAAGCCACTAGCTCTTTTATGTAGCTTCCTCGGCAATCCTTGTCTCCGATTGAATTAATATCTACTGAAAGGTTCTTCGCTCCTGCTTCCTCAAGTATTGTCCAAGCCGTTTTAATCACAAGAGCATCTAGGATACTTTTCTCACTTCCGAGGGAATCCATATCAAATTGCCAAAATTGTCGGTACCGTCCCTTTTGAGGGTTGTCATGCCTGAAGATTGGACCAAAGTTATAAAATAGAACTGGTTGAGGTACATTTTGCATTCCATTCTCTATATAACTACGCATCAATCCCGCTGTGTGTTCTGGGCGCATTGCCAAGTGACTTCCACTTTTTGTTTTAAGGGTGTACATTTCTTTATCGACAATATCTGTTCCAATACCGATTGCAGAAGTAAACACTTCTTCATATTCAACTATAGGAGTATCGATTGGTTTGAATCCATAGTATACGGCAACTTCTTGAGCCTTTTCGAAAAAACCTTGAAATTTATAATACTGGTCGCCGATAATGTCACGCATACCTTTAACTGATTGGATTGGTTCAGTATTCTTTTTTACTTTTTTATTTTCCATCTGTGTATTTTATAATAGATCCTGGTAAATGTTCGATCGAATCAAACGGGAACAGTCGTACAAAAGCGCGCCCTACAAGTAATTTACGGGGTAAAACTCCCCATACTCTTGAGTCCGAGCTGAAATTCCTATTGTCACCCATTACAAAGTATTCATCTTGTTGCAATTTGTAAGTGGATGTCGTATTGAATGTTTCTTTTATGTAAGGTTCATCTAGAGTAAAACCATTTGGATTCTCTTCGTTGATTATTGTTACTTTGCCATTCTTGATAGTTACGGTTTCACCAGGTAGTCCAATAATACGTTTTATAAAATATATTTTTTTATTATTTGGATAATGGAAGATTGATACATCTCCGCGTACTGGGTCACCAAGGTAGTAGGAGAGTTCATCTATGATTAGATATTCACCATTATGGAAAGTTGGAACCATGGAAGAACCACTGACAATAAATGGTTGTGCGATAAAAATCCGGATAGGGACTACAATTACAAAAGCAATAATAACAAATTTAAGAAATTCCAAAACTTCTTTTTTCCATTTCATAGTCGTAATTTTAACACATAAATTGATTTGACAGAATAGAAAATTGCGTGTTCTACTGTTAAATAAATAAATTTGATATTTATTTATTTATGTTCTACACTTCAATGTATGATTACAATTATTGGATTAGGAAATTTTGGAAGTGAATATAAAAATACAAGACACAATGTAGCATGGATTATTTTTGGTAGTTTATTTTCAAATTTAAATTGGCAGAAAAATAAATATGCGGAAAGTGAATTAGCCAATACTCGCATCGACGATCATGATGTTCTCCTAGTAAAGCCACAAACTTTTATGAACGAAAGCGGGCGAGTGATTCCGTACCTTTCAAAGACATATGGTACAACTACGGAAAAAATAATTGTTGTTCACGACGATATAGATTTACCAATCGGTAATATTAAAATCTCTTATGACAGAGGGGATGGGGGGCACAATGGTGTAAAATCTATCATGGAGGTGTTGGGCACAAAGGAATTCATTCGTATCCGTGTAGGGGTTTCAATTCTTGACGATGACGGTGTATTAAGGAAGCCAGATGTACTAGGCAATTTCTCAAATAGCGAATTAGAAGTAGTAGAAAAAATTTCCCAAAAGTTGGGTGCCATAATTGAAACTACAATCAAAGAAGGTCCTCAGAAAGCAATGAGTTTATACAATTAAAAAATCCCCCGAGTGGGGGATTTTTTAATTTGCAATTATTTTGCGTCTTTTTCGAGATAGACTAGTGTCATTCTTTGATCCTTTGGTTCAAAGAGTGTGATTTGGAAATCATATGATTTACCAAGTTCAAGCGCTTTGCGCAACTTTTCTTCTGAACCGAAGCTTGAGTTGTGTACCAATCCTGCAACACCTTGCTTGATAGATACCAATGCGCCGTGTTTGTTGAATTTGATTACAACACCAGAAATGATGTCACCCTTTTTCAATTTTTCTTCGAATTCTTTCCAAGGGTTTTCCTTCAATGCTTTGATAGAAAGTGAAATCTTGCCTTCTTTGATTTCGATAACTTTCGCTTTCACCGTGTCACCAACTTTGAACATTGTGCGTGGATCTTCCACAAGACCCCAATCGATTTCTGAGATGTGTACCAATCCTTCGAGTCCTTCTTCAACTTTCAAGAATACTCCGAAGTCAACAATACCTGCAACTGTTGTCTCGATTTGGTCACCCACAGCATATTTGCCGAGGATTTCTTTGCGTTCTTCTGGGTTGTTGTCCTTTTCAGAGAAGATAAGTTTGCCTTCTTTTGGTAATGCAGAAATCATAATAACTTGGATACGCTTGCCAACTAGCTTTTTGAGTTCTTTCAATATTTTGTCTTTGTCTGAATCTTCAACACGTGGGTAGTGTTCACTCTTAAGCTGTGATGCAGGTAGGAATCCTGAGATACCTTGCCATTCCATGATAAGTCCGCCTTTATTTGCTTCTTTAACAATAATTTCAAGAACAGTTTTTGATTTAATTGCTTTTTCGGCTTCACTCCAAATGAGGGCTTGTTTTGCTTCCTTGAGAGATAGCTCAACATAACCATTTTCATTCTCGGCCATTACAACTTTCGCCTTCACAACATCTCCGACATTTATTTTGCGGATTATGTCTTTTGCGTTTATAAATTCTCGGCCAAATATAATACCTGTTCCGTAGGGTATAAGGCTAATATAAACAGCAGATTTCTCGATAGAAACCACTGGGCCTTCGACTAATGCTTCCAATACTGGAGGCAAGTCTGTCTTTTCGAGCATTTTACCAACACTTGAAAGTTCTGCTTTCGCGTGTTCGGCAATACTCTCTATACTATCTAAATTCTTTGTTTCGTCTTTTGCTTTTTTTGCCATATATGAAATAAAAAAACCGCTCAATAGCGGGACATTTGGGATTCTACTTGAGTTTGACCTCGCGCAGGGTTAATTTCCAAATGGGCTAATAACTAATGTGAATAATATACTATATATATGTATATATTGCAAGAGGGAATTTAGGTTGACTTTTTTGTGTTTTATCGGTATAATGATACAAATTTATCAGTTATGAACAAGATTATGTCATTTGCCGAAGAGCTTCAGCAGTTGCAAGAAGCTTATGTTAAGAAAATCGGTCAACTCGAAAAATGGACCGAAGAACAAATTCTGAATCGCAAGATGTCAGAGAGAGATGCTTTAGCAAAAGTGGAACTTGCTAACAAGGAGTTCTCCGCGAGGCTTCTTTATTTGCACATCAAACATTTCCAGGGTTTTGTTGAAACGACCAATGATCCGGAAGACGAAACTGTAGCAAGTTACTACGGGAAAAACCCTACGCACACTTCAAGTGTTACGGTGAGTTTTTCACCACAGGGGCTTTTTCAAATCCGGTAAATTTGCTTGTTCCATCTAAACAGTAAAGCCGTGAGAGTAATCTTACGGCTTTATTTATTTCTCAAATTTATGCTATAATAGCCACATGATTATTACATATCTCGGAAAAGAGTTTTTCAAAATCCAGCAAGGCGACTTAGTTGTTGCTTGTAATCCTATCAGTAAAGATTCCAAGGAAAAACAATCTAGATTCGGCGCTCGGAT
>JACCDG010169340.1_pt1 | contig 17350 bp, 16 predicted proteins | sample 7442471 | NCBI WGS metagenome assembly JACCDG01 (sample SAMN15323444, study PRJNA562643) | freshwater metagenome | isolation source: river surface water | place: USA:Blue River Watershed | collected 2017-08-17 | reverse complement strand
TGTAATCAGATCTCAAAAGGATGCCCAAAAAGGTGAGATTGTGGCAGCGATGATTGATGGTGAAGCAACTGTTAAAACTTGGTCTAAGAAAGATGGCCACTTCTGGTTACTGCCAGCAAATGATAATTACGCACCAATTCCAGCAGATGAAGCAGTAATTCTAGGTAAGGTAACTGCAGTTCTGCGCTCGGTTTAACTTTGGTCTAAATAAAAAATCCGACTGATTTATATCTCAGTCGGATTTTTTTAATTACTTCTTTTTACTTAATCGCCTTCTGCCAAGCAGTAGCTCTACCAACAACAGTTTGATTTAACTCTTCAAGACGAGCAACTGCAGTTGAGTTTAAGAATTTTTCTTGATCAGCCTTATTCATACCAATAGCCTCTTTCCAGATAGAACGACCGGCAATAAATCCAGAGGCACCACCTGCATCACAAGACAAAATGATCGCTTTCTTAAATTGATCAAATGCCACACCAGCAGATAAGACCGCCCAAGGCACAGTTAGCGAATCAGCTAATCTTTTACAGCCACGCTCCGTAATTGGAAACTCAAGCTTTAGTAGATCTGGCTTGGTCTCATTTAACAAAATTGCAGATTCAACAATTAGATTTTCCTTTTGTTCATCGGTTAATGGCTCGGAATTTGGCAGCGGATAGATCAAGTTTTCAATTACTGAAGGTATCCCCTGCGCCTTACAATCTGCCACAATATTTCTAACTAATTCAACGGTTTCAGAGGTTAAATCAGGTTCACCAGAATTACGTGGTCGACCTGGGTGCATACTTACTAAGACCTTAACTGCTTGACCGCCCAGGGACTTAACCCAAGCAGCATCTTGACCTGGCATCTTTGTTGGTCTTGGTTCGCCATTAAAATTTCCACGATCTGGATTTTCAGCCGCAATTAATAAACCGCAGCTACTTGGCAAAATATCATTTTCATTTACCGCTGGCACACCCCAGGTTGGATCTAGCAAAATTCCAGAGGCGGCCTTAGAAAGTGCGGAGGCAACTGCAATTTTGGCTTGAAACATATCCTCATCAGTTGCTGTTACACCAACTGCGGCAAACATCTTCTTTAGGGTATTGCGTTGATCCATCGCAACAATTGAAAATATCCCTTCACTATTTGCAATACTGGATAATCCATTTAGCGGCCTGCTTATTACTTTTGTCATTTTTATCCTTCTCTCTGGTTATATCCGGTATTCCGAATTTAGATTTTTTACTCTCTTGCTTATATGTTCAACTATAGATCCATCTGTTTGTTGACTCGCCCATGAGGCCATAAAAGCTGCCCCAAATGCACCGGGTTCATCAATATTTGAAATCTCTAAGTTAGGCATAATCTTGGTTTTAATCTCTCGAACACTGCGTAATTTTAGCCAACCGCCGGAGCCAAGGGCATATTTATGCTTTCCAACTACCTCGGCAATTCCATCTAACATTTTTTTATTCTCATTAGCCATGTAATCAAGGGCAGCAGCCCATAGATCATTAGGGCCAGCATCGCCAGTTAACACAATTTTTATATCATTTGAAACAGATTTTTCTTGGTTCATATCAATAACATCGATAAATTTATGATTGATATCCCAAGCATCATCAATAGCTTTTAGCGCATCACCCCTTCTAGCACCAATTAGATCTAATGCTCTGCGCAAAACTAATCCACCTCTTGAGCCACCAATTAACACCGTTGCATTTTGTAAGGTGTGGCGGCCGGCTGAGACTCCTAGCCCAGTTAAGGCAGCTCGCTGTTGATCAGTTAATGTGCCCGGAACACTTCTAACAATTGCATCCCCTGTTCCTGCTGAGTTAAATACTTGGTCATCACCTGTGGCACCAGAGCCAACTGCTGCTACTGGATGATCATGGCCTCCCACCGTGACTACAGCATTTTGTAATTGCGCAGGTAGTTGATCTGAAACAATATTTCCCCAAGATTGCCCAGCAAAGCGTTGCTCTGGAATAAATGACTCTTCAACACCAAGAATCTCTTTGGCACGCTGCCAAAACTTTAATGTGGATTGATCAAATAATGCTGTTCGAGAGGCTAAGGATGGCTCAGTTGCTAGGGTGCCAGTAAATTTAAATGCTACATACTCCGATAAGTTAAGCCAGACAATACCTTTTTGCTTAAAATCAAAGCCTTCACTTTTCATTGCTAGCAAGGTTGAAAGTGAGGACTCTGGTTTAAATACTAAGCCAGTTTTTGTTTGGTACTCTTTTTTAAAATCTGCACCTAAGTCATTCATCTCTTTTTCGCCTCTACTATCAAACCAGGCGACTGGTTGCGTTAGAAGATTTCGATTTTGATCAAGGATTACACCACTTTCTGCCATGCCAGTTATGCCAATGCCTGCTACTTGAAAATCTCCAATTTCATTTTTCGTTAATGTAATTAATCTATTAATGCAATCTAATAAGAGTTTATAGATCTGATCGACATTTGCTTCAATTTTGCCATTAGGAAGAACTAGCCACTCAGTAGATTCCTTTGTTATAGCAATAAATTTTCCATCACTATCTACTGAAAGCACCTTGGTATTGGTTGTTCCAAGGTCAACTCCGAAAAATACCTGTTTCATATCAACTAGTAACCTTCTGCGCTATTGCTGGATATCTAGCTAACATTAGCGGCTCCTTGAATCAAAAAGTTGATTAACTCTATTTACATCTACTCCACCAGCTAAGAAGGTCTCACAGGATGCTGCAGCAGTTGCCATGGCAAAGCTTGCGCAATCTTTCCAATCAATAGTATCGCTCTTTGATTCTAGGTATGTGGCAAGTCCTGCTACAAATGAGTCACCAGCACCTACTGCGCTCTTATATTGTGAATCCTCTATTTTGTATCCAGGTAAAAACCAACTCTCAGTTCCATTATTAAATGCGCAGCCATGCTTACCTGCGGTAATAAATACATTAGCTGCAACTTTTCCTTGTAATTTAGCAGCAGCAATCATGGAGCGCTCTGGCACATTTGTATCATCTACAACAAATAAGTTTCCAGAGTTTCCGGTTATTAACGCCTCCGCCTCTTCTAAATTAGGCGTAATAAAATCTAATATAACTTTACTGCTAGCACTAAAGGATGCCGGGGATGTGTCAACAAGTATTTGTCCACCCACATTTTTAATGGCAGTGGCTAATAGGTCAATACCATTTTCTGGAATTCCAGTTGGCATACTTCCCATTAGTAGTACAAGATCACCTGGCTTTGTATTCGCGGCCGCCAACGCACAATAATCATCCCAGTTTTTGGCCTCTATCTTTGGGCCCTTACCATTTATAACCGTAATCTCTGGTGAGCTTTCTTGATTGATAATTATGGCTTTTCGCACCTGACCTTCGATCTCTAAAAAGTTGGCCTTAATATTTTCGCTAACTAGTAATGATTTATATAGGTCGCTTTGAATTTTAGGTAACATTAAAATCAAGATTGAGTTACCGCCTAAGGATCCAACTGCTCTTACAACATTAATTCCTTTGCCACCGGCAGAGGTTTCATTTTTTAAAGCTCTATGAACATTTCCGGCTTGAAGTGCTGGAACTAAAATAATTTCGTCAAAGCAAGGATTTGGAGTTAAGACAATCATATTATCGAAATCGATGTCATGAGGTAAATCCTATTAATGATGAAGGATTGAGTCAAGAAATTAGAATTAAAAGAAAAATTAATGGTATTAACGCATTAAATAAGGTCCTGCCAATTCGTAAGAATCAGCAGGACCTTAATTTGCAGTTAATTAAATCTTAGCTGCATGAATCGCGATACTGTGCCTTAACTCCAGCAGGTGTATCGATATTTTTCTTGGTCAAGATTGTGAAGCCAGTAGCAATTTTCTTCTTCTCAGGTGCTTTACCTGAAATTGCTGCTACAGCTGCTTCAATTCCCTTTGATCCAATTGTTCCTGGTTGTTGTGCGATAAGAGCTTGAACTGTTCCAGCCTTAAGCGCCTTAACCTGATCTGAACCAGCATCAAAACCTACAACTGCAATCTTGCCAGCACGACCTGCTTGCTTGATACCAGCTGCTACACCTTGTGCTGAGAATAGATTTGTTGCAAATACGCCAACAATATCTCTGTTCTTTGCAAGTGCTGCGGTAATGATTCTTTGGGCAACTGCAGGCTCATTGTTTGAGTACTGCACGCCAATGTAGTTAAACTTTTTGTCTTTGTTTGCTAGATCAGCAAATCCAAGTACGCGAGCATCTACAGAGCTAACTCCAGGTGATGTACTAACTACAAGTACCTTTCCACCATTTGGCTTTAATTGCTTAACAGCTTTGAATGCTGCTTGTCCGCCACCGTAGTTATCTGAAGCAATCTCAGAAACTGCCTTTGATGGATCATCAATTGTGGTATCAACTAAAACAACCTTAATACCTTTAGCAATTGCATCTTCAATTGGCTTCTGTAAAACAGTCTTGTCGTTTGGTGCAATAAGAATAGCTTGTGGATTTGAAGCAACAACGCTATCTAGTACTGGCTTTTGCACAGTTGCATCCCACTTTGCGCCACCTTGTGTTGTAACAACTGCACCAGCAGCCTTAGCTGCCTCTGCAATTCCGCAACCCATAGTGATGTAGAAGGCATCGCCTGCTACTCCTTGGATGAATGTGATCTTCTCGCCTGCAGCATTAGCTGTAGATCCGGTTGCTCCTGAAATTACAAGAGCAACTGCAGAAACTGCAGATATTGCAGATATCTTGCGATTTTTCTTCATGCTTTCTCCTTCGCTTGTAAGTTGCTCTCTTTTGAAGAGCGTTTCTTGAGGCTTCTTCCGCCTCCTTCAGCTGCGGCACGTCGCGCTGTGTCGACGTATACAGCTGCAACCAAAAAGACTCCAACCACGACATTTTGCCAAAAAGGCACAATGCCGATGATGATGAAGCCAGTCTGGAGAACTATTGGGATTAAAAGACCAATCATGGTGCCAAACATCGAACCGTAGCCACCAAACAAACTAGTTCCGCCAATTACCACACCAGCAATTACTGTTAACGCGGTATTGGATTGGCCAGCGATCGTAGTTTGTTGATACAAAGATAAACTCAAGAAACCAGCAATACCAGAGGTAAATCCCATAAGGGCATAAACTAGAACTAGGTGTCTGTTTACATTAATACCAACACGACGGCAACCTTCGATATTTGAACCGATTGCATATGTTGTAAGACCAAACTTAGTTTTGTGAAGCAAGATACCGCCGAAGATCACACAAATTAACGCAATTACCCCTAGTGCTGGAACTTGACTAATAACATTACCAAAGCCAATTTTATCTACCATCACATCTGTAGCATCTACAAGATCAATACCGCCAGTAATAATTTGGGCAAGACCTAAGGCTGTGCTAAGTGAACCAAGTGTCACAATAAATGCTGGAACTCCAGCGTATGAAACTAACCAACCATTTAGCGCACCCCATAAGGTGGCAGTTACTAAGCAAGCTAGTAAGCCAGCAAAGGTTGATCCCCAACCTTGACCACCAACTGCCACAATAACTTTGCAACCAATTACGCTACTAAAGACCAACATGCTGCCAATAGATAGGTCAATACCAGCGGTAATAATTACAAATGTCATACCAATTCCCAATATTGCAAAAATTGCAGAGTTAATAAAAATATTTCGCAAATTAAAGAGGGTAAAAAACGCATCGGGGGCAAGGAAACTAAAAATTGCTGAAATAACTATTAAAACTAAAACAATTTGTGTGGTTTGAGTCTTCCGAGCTTTCTGCCAAAAAGATTGGCGCTCATCTAAAATTTTAAAGTCGCTGACTGGATTACCATTATCAGACATTAGTTACTCACCTCATCTAGTCGTCCGGTCATTGCGCCTACTAACTCTTCAAGATTTGTCTGTGATGATTTGTAATCTGCTATTACCCGCCCATGGCGCATAACTTGAATTCGATCTGAAATCTCTAAAACTTCCGGCATTGAGTGACTGATAAAGACCACACCAATTCCCTTATCTCTTACCCGGCGGACTAGATTTAAAACATTTTTCTTTTGCACAACTCCAAGGGCGGCAGTTGGCTCATCAAAAAATAAAACCTTACTAGCCCAGGCAGCAGATCTTGCTACGGCAATGCTTTGGCGCTGACCACCTGACATTGAACCCACACTAGATTTTAAAGATCGAACAGTTGCGCCAAGGTTTCTAAATGCCTCTTCACTTCCCTGACTCATCTCTTCCTTATTTAAAAATCCTAACTTTCCAAGTAAGCCTTTACGTTTAATCTCTCTGCCTAAATACATATTTTGAACTGCATTTAGGTGTGGGCATAATGCTAAATCTTGGAATACGGTTTCAATTCCAAGTAAGCGAGCATCAGCTGGTGTATTTAATACAACAGATTTTCCATCTAAAATTATTTGACCAGAATCTGGTTGCTCTGTTCCAGATAAAATTCGAACTAATGTACTTTTACCGGCACCATTATCGCCAATTAATGCAGTTACCTCACCAGCTTTAACATTAAAATTGCATCCACGTAGTGCTTCAACCTGACCGTAGTGGCGCACAATGTCACGGGTTTCAAGAATGTAACTCATATAGACGGGCCCAATCCCCTCCTGTGGAGGTAGGTAAGACTCTGTGGAGTAGGTGTGAGTTAACTAAAACAGGGCTTAGGAGTCAATAATTTTTGCTCCATATCTCATGATAGTTACTAAAAAGTTACCTTTACAGGCGTAACTCTCAACCTACCTACTCACCTTGTATCACTATGTGGTCAATCACCGGAGGGGTGGGTGGATGGTTATTAATGTACTCATCGAGGTTAGCTATTTTTTGCTCATCTCGCACCGCACCTCTATTAGTTAATCGCACTCGCCTAGTCTCAATTGAAATTACCACCCAATAGAGAATTGGATTGGCATCAAATTTTGTTATTGGTTCAATCAACTTACTCCACAGCTTTTGATCCTTAATCTGCTTTGAAAAAGGCGCGGCGATTACAACTGAGCGCTCGCTTTCTAATTGTTCAACTGCTCGCTGAATTAAATCATCATATCTTTGCTGTGCGTAAATTTCTAAAAATTTCTCACTACCCACTTCATTGTATTCAGCTTTATGCTTTCGGATTAATTCCGGTAAGTTATCATCAAAATCTATAATTTTTAGATCTAATTGTTTTGCTAATTTTTTAGAAAAATGACTCTTACCAGATCCAGGCAAACCGCTTACAAAGTAGGCTTTAGCCAATTACTTTCCGCTTTCAAATATAAATTTCAAATCAAATTGACGATTTTTTCCTGGTTGTACTAATGGGGCTGGGCCCTTATGTGAATCATCATTTTCTCTACCTTTTAAACCAGTAGTTGATGGCTCAAGTCCCTGTACATACATTGCCTCACATGCATTACGCCACTGCATAAAGTGCGGTAATTGATTACCATCCCATTCAATTTTCATACTAAGTGGCCCACGGCCGGCAGCATTACTGTTTGTAAGTTTTGCCCACTGCATTCCAGCAGGTGCTGCCCAATCCCAAACCTGTTCAATATCCATTGGAGTTGGCGGTGGCATAACTGTGTGATCTGCTCCCTTTGCTGAATCAATACAACCTAACATTTGATTACAAGATGTTTGTAGCGTTGTGCCTGGTGCTAAAAATGGCCAACCTAAATTGATGTGATAGAGCAACTGCACTGGCTCTTCCACAAATCCATCATTTTGAATTGAATCTGAAAGCTCAAAGGTGGCCTCGCCAAAGTTCATAGTAATCCGTCTGGTTAACACCAAATGCTCAGCAAATGCTGCTGCTTGTCTTACCTTTGCCTGCACCTCAATTCTTCCTTTGTTCCAATCCACATTTACTATTTCAATTGTGGTTGGCGATAGCGATATAAATCCGCCAGTAAATCTTCGCTCGTTAGTTATGCCAGGATGCAGGTGGCGGTTTTCATAAGTCTTCGGTCCGCCAACATGATCAATACCGATAGTGGATAAAAAACCACCTTGCCAAGTTCGAAGCCATCCCCAACCATCTGGCTCCATCGCTGATGGTGTAAAGGTGTGTGCGTGACGAAAACCTGCTGGTGATACCCATTGAGTTGGAATTCCTTGATATAAAACTCTGCCAATATCAAAACCGCGATCTACTAAAACCTCTATCTCTATTTCACCATTTCGAATCCGTAACACTCTTTGACCACGCATATCACCATCTAATGCCTCAAATAGCTCACACCCAATTACTTGTTGTGGATGGCTGGTTATCTTTCTAAAATCCTCGCGATCACCACTTTTTCCAAAAAGTTTCACGGATATATCCTATCTAAGGCACTTAATATTTGAAAGAGTAATTCATTAATTTCACCGATTAGATGTATATTTTAAGTATGGCTAAGAGTAAATATGAATTGCGTGATCTAACCGGTGAAGTGGTAGTTATTACTGGTGCAACCTCTGGAATTGGCAAGGCTGCAGCTTATGCATTAGTCGAAGCAGGTTGCAAGGTGGTATTAAATGCTCGCACTGAGGCCAAACTTAAGGATTTAGTTACTGATTTAGGTAGTGAGAATGCAGTTTATGTTGCTGGAGATTGTTCCAGCCCAGAACTAAATCGAAAGCTAGTAGCAGCAGCATTAGCTAAATTTGGCAAAATAAATGCGGTAATTCCTAATGCCGGTATTGGAATGTATGGATCAATCCTGGACTACAGCGATGATCAAATCTCGCAGATGCTTCGAACCAATATCGATTCAACTATTTACCTAATTAGAGCAGCCCTACCAGCCATGATTGAATCTGGCTTTGGCGACATTGTTATTGTTGCATCTGTTGCTGGATTTAATTCAGCTGCAAATCAAGCTGTTTACTCTGGTACTAAACATGCCCAGGTTGGTATTGCAGCCGCATTAGATCGAGAGCTTCGGGAAAAGGGAATTAGAGTTGCACTAGTTTGTCCAGCAGGTGTTGCTACTGAATTTGCAATGGGAACTGGCAGAACATCTGGTATGGAGAAATTAGCAACCTATCTAAAGCCAGAGGATGTTGCCCAGCAAATTACGCATATTTTGCAGCAACCAAAATCTGTTCGAACATTTATCTGGACACTCTGGTCCATGAATCAGCAATCTTAAAAATTATTAGCCATTTACGCAGAGCTTTTAACTATGCAGATCAAGTAGCGTAAGGTACTCCAAATGCGTGCATTATTTATCGAACATGATCATGTCTCAAAGGGTGGTCCGATTTGGCGCGCTTTTGAAAAACATGGGTATGAGATTGAAAGATTTTTAGTAGTTCCAGAAAGTTCTTACTCATCCCCCAATATTGAAGTTACTTTTCCTATTCTTTCTAATTACGATCTGATTGTGCCAATGGGTGCGCCATATGGAGCATATGAAGATGAGCGAATTGGTAAATGGTTACTGCCAGAGTTAGCAAAGCTAAAGGCAGCACATAATGCAGGTATTCCAATTTTAGGTATTTGTTTTGGCGGCCAATTAATGGCAAGAGCATTAGGTGGCTCAGTTGCAAAATCTCCAAAGGCAGAGCTTGGTTGGTATGAGATTGAATCAGATGATAAAACTTTAATCTCAACTGGTCCCTGGTTTGAATACCACTGGGATCGATGGAGTGTGCCTAAAGGTGCTACTGAGATCGCTAGAACTCAGATTGCAAGTCAAGCATTTATTATGGGAAGAACTTTAGCTCTGCAATTTCACCCAGAGATTGATCCAGATGTGTTAGAGGAGTGGCTGGGTATGGAGGGTGGCTGTGCTGAGGTGGAATCTGTTGGCGTTGATGTTGAACAACTACGCAAAGAAACCAAAGAGATCCATCCATTCTCAGATAAACGTGCCTTTGAGTTAGTTGATACATTTTTACGCAGAGTAGCAACTGCTGAAGTGGTAGTAGTTGATTAATTACTACCGGGAAGAAATAAGTATTAATTGAAGTAGGGTTAATACATGAGCCAAGTCAGTATCTCTTTTCTCGGAGCTACCGACACAGTTACTGGCAGTAGATTTTTAATCACCGGCCCTACCTCTCGAATCCTGATTGATTGTGGAATGTTTCAAGGTTTAAAAAAAGATCGATTAAAAAACTGGGAGCCCTTTGCAGCAGATCCAAGATCAATTGATGCAGTTGTCTTAAGCCATGCCCATTTAGATCACTGCGGATACCTACCGGTTTTAGTTAAAGATGGCTTTTCTGGGCCAATATTTTCCACCAAATACACAAAAGAGTTATCGGCAGTAATACTTAATGACTCGGCAAGATTACAAACCGAGGATGCCAAGTACGCATTAAAAAAAGGTTACTCAAAACATAATCCACCTAAAGCACTTTATGGCCCAGATGAGGTTGAAAAAACTCTGCCCTTATTTAACACATTAGATTTTGGTAAAAAAACTCAGATTACTGACGATACCTTTATTACCTTCTACCCATCAGGGCATATCTTGGGTTCTGCTTTTATATTAATTGAGGTAGCAGGAAAGACTTTTCTATTTACCAATGATCTGGGAAGAAATAATCATCCAATTTTGGTGCCACCACAGCTGCCGCCAGATATAAGTATTGATGTGGTAGTTACTGAATCTACCTATGGTGATCGAGTCCATGAGGATGCTGCTGAGATATTTGCCGATCAAATAAATGCCGCCCTAAAACGTGGTGGCAAGATATTAATTCCAGCCTTTGCAGTTGATCGTACTGAGGTAATTTTGATGAAGATTAGGCAGTTAATTGAAGAGAAAAAGATTCCACAAACACCAATCTATGTTGACTCCCCTATGGCACTTAAAGCACTTGATTACTACCGCCAAGCAATTAATGAGGGCTCATCTGAGATAAGAGCAGAAATTTTTAGTAATTGGCAAGGAAAAGATCCATTTGATCCAGGGATGTTAAATCAGATGCACAGTACTGAGCAATCAATCTCGCTCAACAAATTAATTACTAATGCCATCATTATCTCCGCCTCTGGCATGGGAACAGGAGGCCGGGTAGTTCACCATTTAGAGCAGATACTTCCTGATCAAACAAGTACGGTGATATTAGTTGGCTTTCAAGCAGCAGGAACTAGAGGTAGATCTTTGCTGGATGGGATGAGCCAAATAAAGATGTTTGGCCAATTAGTGCCAGTGGTAGCAAAGATTGAACATATTGAGTCATTTTCTGTTCATGCAGATAGTAATGAGTTAATTACCTGGCTTAAGGTTATAAAAAGTCCAAAGCAGGTATTTGTCGTTCATGGCGATCCCATAAGTGCGCAAACCTTTGCCAAGCGCCTACAAAGTGAGCTTGGATTTAATGCCATCACCCCAGAGTTTGCTAAAAGCTACTCAGTGTAGGGATAAATTACTTAAGTAAATCTTTCATCTGCTTTTGAATTAATTTTGCTGCAAATAGAGGATTTACTCTAGTTAAAAAGTTCATTAACTTAGCATCTTGGCCAATAAAAACTCTTGGCTTATCTTTTTCAATGCCAGCTAAAATTATTTGAGCAGCCTTTTGTGGCGTAGTCATCTTTATCTTGCTACTACTAGCATCCATTCCCGTTAAGTTAATACCAGAGTTTTTTGCAATATTAGTTGCGATTGCACCTGGAAAAATAGTTGTCACCTTCACATTAGTATCTACTAACTCAGAAAATAAGCCGGCAGTTAATGCTGAAAGTGCTGCCTTAGATGCACCATACAAACTCTGTCCAGGCACTGGGGTGTATGCACCCATAGATGAGGTGTTAACTATATGACCTTTTTTCCTTGCGATAAATGTGGGCAAAAAAGCTTTAATAAGAGTTAAGGGTGCGGTGAAGTTGACCGCCATTACCTTAGCAATAGCTTTTTGCTCTAGCTCATTAATTCTGACAAATGGTTGGATAATGCCAGCGTTATTTATCAAAATATCAACTGGATAAAATTGTTTATCAATCTTTTTTGGTAGCGCTGCCACCTTCCTACTATCGGTAATATCAAGTACCAATGGGCAGTAATTCTTACTATCTGCATCTGCTAATTGTTTTGTAGTAGCAAGTGCCTTCTTATCAAGATCGACTGCAACTACCTTAGCGCCGGCTTTGATTGCACCAATAGCTAGCTCTCTGCCCATGCCATTGCCTGCACCAGTGATTAATACCGTAGCCCCTGCTAATTTCATCTAAAAAACAGCCCTTCTAGCCTATTTACTTAATTATCCTAGGACTTAACTTGGGTTAATGTTGCAATTATTGAAGGTATGGCGGGCCTTGTGGGCACAGTGCTTGCTATTTCTGAATATATACGAACATCAGCATCAGGGGAATACCACATTAACTCTAGGTAATCATTAGCTACCAAGGTAATAATATAATTCCAACCTACAACTTGTTTGGCATCATTTCCATAAAGCCATTCTCTACCACTGCTCCAATCAATATTTGTACCGTTCTTAGCAAGCCAGATATCCACACTATCATCTCCTGAATCAGTCTTATTTAATTGAGCTGAAAATTGCAAATTATAAGTACCGGCATTTGCCACAGTAATTCTTGAATTACTAACAATTGTTACACCTACTCCATCAGGAGGTGAATTAAACGTAAATGCGTTTGCTACATCTGGTGTCGCAGCTACACCTACATTTATTTGAATAGCATTAGAGTAAAAATTTCCATAGTAGGCACTCATCGTTCCAGGAATTCCTTGAATACCTTGTGGTCCGGTAGCACCAGATCCTCCCGTGCCACCAGCACTTCCAGCCAAACCTTGTGGGCCAGCAGGACCAGTAGCACCTTGTGGACCAGCAGGACCAGGAATACCTTGAGGACCAGCAGGACCGGTATCTCCTTTTATTCCTTGCAAAATCGCACTGCTTTGCACAGTGCCATCTGGATATCTAATTCCATTTGCAACTGATAACAAACCTTTATCATTTAAGTTACCTATTGTTATATCTTGACCAGAAATAATTGATTCAATGCCAGTTTTTGTTATTCTTAAATTTCCAATACGAAGTGAATCTGCGCCATCTACCAAGAGTGCGCCGCCACTTACTGAAATTCCAGCTTGTAATCCAGTTGTGAGATCTTCAATATATAAAGTTCCAGGGCCTAGCTGTAATCCCTTCCATCTGCGAGTTTCACTGCCTAATGTAAATAGATTATCTTTTGCTGGAATTAGATCTCCAGGTAGTGAGTAAAGATTTATTGGTGCAGTGCAGGTAGTTTGTACCTCTGGCTTTTCTTCTTCAACCTTTTCACCCTCAGCTGCTACCGGAGATATTGGTTCACTGATAGTTATCTTAGGGGCTGGACAAAATCCCAATACCTTTAAGGTATTAGCAAAGATGGGTCTGCCGGTAATGGTCTCAGCAAAATAAAAACCGGCATTTGCAAGTGCAACAAAAACAACTAAGGAAAGTGAGGTATTTTTCAAGAACTTTCGATTTAAAAGGGTGCGTTTCAGTAGCCGCTTAAGAAACATTAGATCTCAACTCAAACCTACTCAACTTAGTTGGGTTTAATTGAGCGCTCTAGGGTAACCCAGTTAGGCCAAATCTGCACACCACAAGGCTTAAATGCTCACCTAAACAGTAGAAAGATGAGCAAAAATGCAGTTATTAATTATCTAATGGAGTTACGTACGCCCCTGAGATACCACCATCAACTAAGAAGTTACTGGCAGTAATAAAGCTAGAGTCATCGGAGGCTAAAAATGCAACTGCTCCAGCAATCTCACTTGCATCAGCAAATCTGCCCATTGGAATGTGAACTAATCTTCTAGCAGCTCGCTCTTTATCCTTAGCAAATAACTCCTGTAGTAATGGGGTATTTACTGGACCTGGAGAGAGTGCGTTTACGCGAATTCCCTCTCTAGCAAACTGCACACCAAGTTCACGGCTCATTGCCAAAACACCACCCTTTGATGCGGTGTATGCAATCTGAGAAGTTGCAGCACCCATTGTGGCGACAAAGGATGCGGTATTAATAATTGAACCCTTTTTAGCTTTTTGCATATAAGGAAGTACTGCCTTGCAACATAAAAACACACTTGTTGTGTTTACCTTCAATACCCGCTCCCAAGCATCTAAGCCAGTAATTAAAATTGAATCATCATCTGGGGGTGAAATACCTGCGTTATTAAATGCAATATCAATTCGATTATAGGTATCAAAGGCAACCTTATAAAGATTAGCAACCTGTGCCTCATTGGTGACATCACATTTAACAAAAAGACCGCCAACCTCAGCTGCAACCTTATTGCCAGTTTCCTCATTGGTATCGGCAACTACAACCTTAGCTCCCTCACTAGCTAAGCGCTTTGCTGTGGCATAACCAATTCCACTGCCAGCACCAGTGATAACTGCAACTCTACCTTCAAGTCTTTTGCTCATTACCTATCCCCTTTATTTTGTGTTTATTTTTTTAGTTGTCAGTTGCAATAAAAACATTTTTAACTTCTGTAAAACTATCTAACGCATCTGGTCCTAACTCTCTGCCTAAACCAGATTGCTTATAGCCACCAAATGGAGTCCAGTAACGAACAGATGAGTTTGAGTTGACTGAGAGATTTCCACTTTCAACTGCTCTAGCTACCCGAATTGCTTTGCCAGAGTTATTGGTCCAAATCGAACCAGATAAACCAAACTCTGTGTCATTTGCCTTTTTAATTGCATCTGCCTCATCATCAAAAGGTAATACTGAAACTACCGGCCCAAAGATCTCTTCATTCCAAGATTTAGCCTTAGTATCCTTTGGTAATAAAACAGTAGGTGCCATCCAAAAACCTTTTCCACTTGGCGCACTTCCTGTAAAGGCAACGCTTTCAGTTAAATATGATTGCACAGAATCTAACTGCTTCTTTGAGATCAATGGCCCCATATCTGTATTAGCTAGGGATGGATCTTGCACTTTAAAGTTTTTAACTGATTTTTCAAAGGCGGACATAAATTTATCAAAAACACTCTTTTCAACTAATAATCTAGATCGCGCACAGCAATCTTGGCCAGCATTATCAAATACTGCACCAGGGGCAGCAGCTGCTGCTTTTTCAATATCAGAGTCTGCAAAAATAATATTGGCACTCTTGCCACCTAACTCAAGAGTTACCCGCTTAACCTGATCGGCGCAGCCAGCCATAATCTGCTTGCCAACCTCAGTCGATCCAGTAAATACAATCTTTCTAACCTTTGGATGAGTAACAAATCTATTACCAACAATAGATCCCTTACCAACTACAACATTAAATACACCCTCTGGAATTCCAGCTTTAAGTGCTAACTCACCTAATTTAATAGCAGTAAGTGGTGTGTACTCAGCGGGTTTTAAAACTACGGTGTTGCCAGCAGCAAGTGCTGGCGCAAAGCCCCAACCTGCAATTGGCATTGGAAAATTCCACGGAACAATGATGCCAACTACACCCAGTGGTTCCTTAAAAGTAATATCAATGCCATTTGGTACTGGAATTTGTTTGCCAAATAATCGCTCAGGGGATGCTGAGTAGTAATTTAAAACATTGGCAACATTATCTGCCTCCCATAGCGCGTTCCCTATGGTGTGGCCAGAGTTTGTTACCTCAATCTCTGCTAACTCCTCACGGTGATCTGATACCACCTGCGCAAATGCGCGCAGTAACTTTGCTCTATCTCCTGGTGCAACTTTTTTCCAAGTTTCAAATGCCTTATAAGCTTTTTCAATTGCCGCATCAGTTGCTGCCAAGTCGGCAAGCTCTACCGTTTTAACATTTGTTTCATCGGCAGGATTAATTACTTGATAGGTATTTGACACTTTTGTTTACTTAAAACCTTTCAAAGTTTCTAAATAACTCCCAATCAGTTACCGCTTTGCCATAGGCATCTAACTCAACCTGGGCCATATTGGCGTAATGTGCTTGTACCTCTGCGCCAAATACCTCTTTTACCCAAGCAGAGTTAGCCCATAATTGTTGGGCCTCTAGCATGGTGGCTGGCACTCTTGGTGAATCTGAGTCATAAGCATTAGTTGTGTAAGCAGGCTCTAACTTTAAGTTGTTTTTAATACCATCTAGGCCGGCTGCAATAATTCCAGCAACAGCCAAATAAGGATTTACATCTCCACCTGGTACGCGATTTTCTAATCTTAGAGATTGACCATGACCTACTAAACGAAGTGCGCAGGTGCGATTATCTCTACCCCATCTAATTGCAGTTGGTGCAAAGCTACCTGGGATATACCTCTTATATGAGTTGATATTTGGTGCAAACAGTAATGAAAGCTCACGAAGATGTTTAATCTGACCTGCAATAAAGCTTTTTCCAACCTCAGATAAGCCATGATCCTTATCTTTATCATCTGCCATTACTAACTCATCCTTTAATCCTCTAAAGGATAGGTGGATGTGGGAGGAGTTACCCTCTTTTTGATTTGGCTTAGCCATAAAGGTAAGGGCGTATCCAGTTTGAGCAGCGATCTCTTTGGCACCATTCTTATAAATCACATGATTATCACAGGAAGTAAGTGCATCTGAGTACTTAAATGCGATCTCATGTTGGCCAAAGTTACACTCGCCCTTTACCGACTCCACATTCATACCAGCACCAGACATACCTAATCTGATTGCTCTAAGTAATGGTTCAATTCGAGATCCGCCAAGTATTGAGTAATCAACATTGTATTGATTAGCTGGTGTTAAATCCTTATACCCTTTATTAAATGCTTGCTCATATGTGTTGTTATAAACTACAAACTCAAGCTCTGTTCCCACCATCGCCTTCATACCAGCATCTTCAAGTGCCTTAATCTGCTTTTTTAAGATCTGACGAGGAGAGGCAACAACATCGGTGTGATCTAACCACTGCACATCTGCCAGCAACAATGCAGCACCCTCTTGCCAGGGGATGTAACGCAAAGTATTTAAATCTGGCACCATGGCAAAATCTGAGTAACCCTTTTCCCAAGAGCTCATTGCATAACCAGCAACTGTATTCATATCCACATCAACTGCTAACAGATAATTACAACCTTCAGTGCCATGTTTTAAAACATCTGATAAAAAGTATCTACCATCTAATCTTTTGCCAACTAGACGGCCCTGCATATCGGTCATGGCAACTACTACGGTGTCGATGGCACCGGAGGCGATCTTGGCCTCTAGCTCTGCCTTTGGGATGGGGAATTTATTATCCATGCGCTCATCTTTACACAGTGGGGCGAAAAAATCATCCGAAAACTACCCTTAAGACCTTCCAGTAGCCCACTTGCAGTTCTACCCTTTATCTCAGACTGCCTCAAATAGAGGTAGCCGTCGAAAGGATGTTTATGGCGGAAAAAGGATCGCAAGGCGTCTCCTATACCAATGTATCAAGTGATTACTTTGATAAAAGAGGTTTAGAGCGTCATGCAGGATTACTAG
>JACCDG010523037.1_pt1 | contig 17352 bp, 27 predicted proteins | sample 7442471 | NCBI WGS metagenome assembly JACCDG01 (sample SAMN15323444, study PRJNA562643) | freshwater metagenome | isolation source: river surface water | place: USA:Blue River Watershed | collected 2017-08-17 | reverse complement strand
GCACGGGCGAAGACGTTGTTCTTGACCCGTTCATGGGCCACGGCTGGGTCGGTGATCCGGCTGTCCGGCTTGGCCGCCGCTTCATCGGCATCGAGATCGACGAGAAATACTGCGAGATTGCGGCGAAGCGGATTCAAGCCGCCGAGCGTGATCAGGCCGAAAGGCTGGTGACCGCATGACCATCGGCGCGTACATGCCCATCGGCTCTGGCGACCGCAAGCTCCACCCGCGCGGCGTGCCCTACCGCTCATGGCGTGAGATGGGCGACGACATGGCCGCGCGTGTCGCCAAGCACGGCTACCGATCCGCCGTCGTGTGGATGCCGCACGGCTTGGACGCCGACGGCGGGATGCGTTTCGACTCGGCGTTCAGGATCACCGATCCGCAATGCCAATGGATGCTCGATCAAGACGGGTTCTGTGCGTGCTGGAACAAGGTCCGCAACGCGGGCCTCCAGACGATGTGGTGGTACACGGGCAATATGTTCCATGGCTCGAATCCCGTCGGACGGCTGGAACTCGACGAACTGCAACAGGCCGCATGGTCGATGGCGACGCTGGCGCAGAGCGCCGGATTCACGGGCATGACGATCGACGCGAGCGGTAATGCGCTGGTCGGCTCGCCCGAATGGATCGTCGCACGCGAACTGCTCGATAGCCGCTTGGACGTTGGATACGAGGGCTGGGCCGACGACATGCACCAGCACTGGAAGGCCGACGTGCGGCTGCACGGGTTCTCGATGCCGCGATGGTGGCGGGAGGATCAGGCCAGCGGCGGCAAGATGTACGGCGCGCGTCCGCTCGGCGGGCGCTCCGTGCTGTGGCTCGACAAGACCGACAAGGCCGAGCGTATCGCGTTCGCCAAGGCGATCCTGAAGTCCGGCTGCTCGGTGTACGACGACGTTTGGAACGGGGTCACGCCCGCAGACATGGAGGCCGCATGAGCATTCTGATTGACGCAAACGCCGAGTTCATCCGCTCTGCCGCCGACGACTCGTGCGCGCCAAACCCGACGCGGCCCGGTGCCGTCTCCGGCTGGTTCAGGGCCGCGTTCAACCCGGCGACGGACACGACGAACCGCATCCTTTGCTCGTTCAAAGTGCTGAGCGGCGGGTTCAACAACTGGTTCCGCGTGATGAAGTCAAGCGGCAAGAAGTGGACGTGCGGGTTCCAGATCAACGGCGTGTCAAGCGAGAACACATCGACGCCGGACGTTGCGATCACGCAGGACACCTGGTTCCACATGTGCGTGACATGGGGGCCTGGCACGGCGACGACGCTCTACATCAACGGCACGGCGATCACGCTCTCTGGTTCCTCGCACCCGTCGGCGACGTTCAGCGGCACAGGCTCAACGTCGATGGCTTGGACGATGGGGTCTTGGTACGACACGGGCAGCGAACACAAGTTCCCGTTCAACGGCCACTGCGCCGAGTTCGCGGTGTTTGGCGACACGCTGACGGCGGCGCAGGTCGGGATGCTGGCCGACGGTCGAAGCCCGACGGCAATCGGTGCATCGCTTCTGACCTACTGGCCGTGCAAGCCGCACCAAGACATCGACCTCATGACGGGTCGGCCCGGCGCGTGTGGCACGGTCGGTGCGATCACTTCGGCGGGCACTTGGGTTCTCGACCACCCGACGGTGGACGAGCCTTGGGCGGCGATCATCAAGCCCACCGCGAACGCGCTCCGGTCGGTGGCCGTCGAGCGGCTGATTGAATGGGCGGGTCAGACTTCCAACTCGGGCGTGTGGGTCTTTGACCGGCCCGTCGGCTCGACCTCGATCCCGAATGCGATGGGCCTGACCGAGTGTGCGCCGGACGGGACCAACCCGCCGACGCTGGCGTCCATGCCCGGCTTGCCCGGCGATCCCGGATCGTGCGCGTTCTTCGACGGGACCAACGACTTCGCCAGCATCGCGCACGCGACATGGAACAACTACGAGCGCACTGACTCGTTCACGATCATCGCGGCGATCAAGATTCCGCAGAACCTGTCGAACGGCACATACGCCATTGCGTCGAAGACACTGGCGGGTGCGAACGCGACCGGCTGGCAGTTCTTCGTCAACAAGGACGCCAACGGCACGCGGCTCGTCGGGCGAATCGGCAACACGCTCACCGACGCGATCGAGCAGAAGACGGGTGACGCGACGGTGCCAACCGGACGTTGGACGATGGTGGCCATGCGCGTGACGACCGCATCGACTCCGACCATCGAACTGTTCGTTGACGGCATCAAGAGGGCGACGACCAACTCGACCATCATCGGAACGGCGGACAACAACGCGCTTGCGGCGACGATCCAGAACACGGCGGCAATCTTCGTCGGCAAGGAAGTGACCGCCGCGTCCGGCAAGTTCTTCTCGGGATTCATCAAGTACCTCGCCGTCATCAAGACCAACGTGTCCTACAACCGGCTCGCGGCGCTCGGCACGCTGACGACCAACGACGTGCCGGACTTGTACGTCAAGGACGCGCAGGGCAACATCCACAGGCCAGGCGACGATGGGTATAAACCGAACCTGATCATCGACACGGACGCCGACGACGATCGCGGCGACGCGATGGCAATGGAAATGGCGGCGGGCTACGTCGATGCGGGCCTGTGCAACATCAAGGCGTTTCTTGTCGGCCAGCGGTACGGGCACACCTACGCGGCGGCGGTGCCCGGCGCGATCAAGAAACTCCGCAAGCTCACGGCGCCGATCGGGTGCTGGCAGTCCACCGACATCGGCGGGGCCAAGACGCCCATCGGCGCGCTGACGAACGCCAGCACGATCACGGCGGGCGCGAACTCGATTCAGACGCTCTACCCGTCGCTGGTGTCGGGTGTCACGACCGAGTGCGCGTCGTATGCGCCGACGCTCACGACGTTCATCAACGCCGTCACGGACCTGCCGGACAAGTCGGTGGTCTACTGCATGATTGGGCACGGGTCGGTGCTAGCCGAGATTCTGAACGACGCGACGGCTGGACCGCTGTTCGCGTCCAAGGTGGCGTATGTCGTCGGCATGTTTGGCGACTACAGCCCGGCGACGGACGGCACGCTGTTCCACTCCGACAGCTTCGACGGGGCGGGCAACGACGGTGAGTTCAACGTGACGGTTGGCGAAACCGGATCGGGCCAGCCCGCCGAGTTTGTGTCGCTTCTGGCTGACCTGACGACGGCGGAAATCCCGCTGGTGGTCATCGGCTGGAACGGCGCGGCCCGCAACGGCTCGACGCTCACCATCCCGCTCGCTTCGCGGATCATGGGCTACTTGACCAACAGCGTCGCCAAGGCGGCGGCTGACGCACAGGGCGCAACGACCGACGGTCGCACGCCTTGGGATCAGTTCGCCGTGCATCTCGCATGCCACGGTCCGACCCGCACGGTCAACGGTGGCTTCGAGTGGGGTCTGCGCGGCGCGATCAGCGTCAACACGGGCAACAACACGCTGATACCTGGCTACGGCGAGGGTTACACGCGGCTCACGCCCAGCCCTCTGACGGGGTATCACTGGTTCCTGTGGTTCGACGACGCGGCGGACGCGACGGACATCTCGCCCGTCATCGTCGCCCACATGGACCGGTATATCCCGTCGGTCGAGACGGGCGGGGCGATTGGCGATCGGGTCGCACGCCGCAGGACGTACATCCCCATCGACTGACCACCGCCGCACACGGAGCGCAGCAGCATGGTTCGACACTTTGTCGTCGTCTCCGACCTGCACTGCGGCTCGACCGTCGGGCTTTGTCCAACAAACTTGGTTTCTTGTGTCGATCAGACGCCCATAGTCCAAAACGATTGGCAAAAGTGGCTTTGGGAACGCTGGCTCGACTTCTGGCGGTGGATTGACGCCGAGATTGAATCCGGCGCGGACGTGTCGCTCGTGCTGAACGGCGATTTGATTGAGGGCGTACACCATCGGTCGGTCCAGTGCTGGCCCGAGACAGCCGACCACATCTCCGCCGCGATCGAAACGCTCCGGCCCGTCGTACAACGTGCCACCCGCACGTTCGTCGTCGTCGGCACCGAATCGCACACGAAGTCGAGCGAACACGGCATCGCGGCGGCGATCGGGGCCGAGAAGATGCCCGACGGCTCGCGCGCGTCGGACATCCTGCACATCGAGGCGGGCGACGTGCTGCTGACCTGGGCGCACCATTGTCAGGCTACTTCGCGTCCTTGGCTTCGATCGGGCGAACTAAGCAGGTTGATGAGTACGGCCCGACAGAACGCGATCGACGCCGGGCTCAAGCCGTCTGACTTTGTTGGCGCGGCCCACCGGCATCAGATGGACTACTGGACGGACGGCGGGCGGCAGCACTGCGTCATCGGTCCGGCATGGCAGTTGTTGACGCGCTACGGGTACAAGGTGGTTCCGCACGCAAAGCCGACGATTGGAGGCTACATCGTGACCGTTGACAACGACAGAATCGAGCGCGTGCGTCTCAAGCCGTACGGCGTGCCCGAGCCGAGGAGGTACAAGATTGACTGACACCCTTCCCGAAATCCCCGAATGGGCATGGCAACGCAACGACCCGGCGCACGTCGTGCTTGACGCCTTGGAAGAACGCGCCATGTCGCGCACGGAACTCGAAGCGTTGTGCGGCGGACGTTGCCAGTTAGACAAGGCGGTCGAAACGCTGGGCGACAAGATCGAATCAACACTCTGGCGGAAGGTCCGCTACTACAGGATCAAGCCCGATGGCCAAGGCTCGCAAGAAACGATCCGTCCGTGACACGCGCGACACGGGCATTGCAATGGTTCGCGAAGGCACGCTTGAGTGCGTGATTATCGTTCGTGAACTGGACAAACACGGGATGCCTCTTCCCCAAGTGTTTTGGGGAGACAGAGACATGATCAAGCAAAGCAAGCGGCTGTTTGAAGAAACGATCGAGATGTACCGCAAGAACCCGGACGCTTGGGGGTGAGCCGTGAACGTCCGCACCATCACGATCAACGGCAAGCGCTGGCGGCTGCTCTATGACGGGCGGATCGGCAACGACAAGGACGGGTACTGCACGCCGCCCGACGAGCCGGGTCGCACCATCGCCATACGTTCGACTCTGGCCGGCCAACGTCGGCTTGAGGTTGAACTGCACGAGATGCTGCACGCGGCGGACTGGTCTAAGGACGAGGAATGGGTGAGGTCGGTCGCGCACGACTTGGCGAAGGTGCTGTGGCGGCTGGGGTATCGGCTGGACACTACGCCGTGACCAGCATCCCCCTTCTCGCCTTGATCGTCCGCACGAACGGGCGGACGGCCTTCTCCAAGTCCAGCGGATCAACCGACGGGTTACGGTCCACAATCCGGTACGCCAGCGCCGCGAGCGTCGAGCAAGCCGTACACCGGCAGTCCAGCCCGTGCAGGAACTTGCGCGGCGGAATGTCAACAAACTGGCCCAGGTCGTTGGGCGTCCGCAGCGGGTGGTTCGCGGGCAGAGCGTCGTACTTCGCGTGACACTCGTCGATGAACGCATCGGCCTCTTCTGGCGTGAACTCGCGGACCAGCGCGTCGAGGATCGTCGCATGCCCGGTTTTGCGGCCCTGCGTTGTCCTGACGATCTCCGGGAAGGACCAGTCCCAGCCGTGCCGCATCAGGCACCAGACGCGGGCGCGGTAGGTGATCGCGTACGGCAGACGCGAGATTCCCTTCGTGCAGATGCCGACGGCGTTGGGGTTCTGGGGTCGGAAGATGTCTTGCCGGGCGCCGAGGAACGTGCAGGCCCATTGGAACGACTCGGAGGATGGGGTCTTGTGGGGGATCACTGCGCCCCATCCTTCCCCGTCACGGGTACGAGTTCGCCGGTGCGGATGCAGCTTTCGACCTCTTCGCCGAGAGCCTTGCTGTGTTGTTCCCAGTTGTGACCACCGGAGGAATACGCCGCTGTTCCGTCGCCAAACAGTTTCCATCTACGCGAGTCATTTCGATACGTGTCGGCCAACCCGTATTCCACCCCGACGACGGGTTCGGGTGGGGCGGGTGGCTTCACGAACGGCTCGGCGTTCTCAATCGTCGGCCTGATCCATACCGGCTCGCCGTCTGTCGCCGGTTGCGGCGCGACGTGAACGTGCCCGAGCGGTCGCCCCTCCATCGCCGCGACGCGGGCGGTGAGGGAGGCGATGACGCCTTCGGCTGACGCGAGGCCAGCGGCGTACCCGGCGCGATAGCCGGGGCTGGCGTATTTCTGGTCAGCGGGTGGTTGATTCTCCGGCTGCTCGTCGTAGTGCTTCCAGAACGCGGCGGTGGCGTCGGCTTCAGTGGTCCAACCTTGGTTGCTGTCGATGAGCGAGTAATCGCTTAGCTTCTGGCGTCCATCTACACGCGACACAAAGAAGAAGCCGTCGCCGTCGATATCCCAGATGGCGTGCCATCCCTGTGCAAACTCGCGGACTCTGACGTGCGGCGGCAGCTTTCGGGGGGCGGTGGTCATTGGGCGATCTCCGTTGGTTCATCCGAGAACAGCGACGCAGCGCCGTACCCGGCATTGGACAGTGCGGACATGGCGGCTTGTGCTGCCAACATCGCCTTCTGGAAGGTTGCGAACTCCGCATCAAATCGAAGTTCGGAACGATGAACCATCACGGCGTTACGGCTGGCGGACACCTCGAACGGTCCCATTGCACCTTCACTTCCAAAGGCGGCAGCAAACGTAACAACCTCCCCGTCCATGATGGTGCGGCGGCTCTTTGCAAAGATCATTGCTTGTCTCCATGCACCTGCTCGACGGCGAGCAGCAGGGCTTCGGTGAGGGTGGGAGCGGCAACGTCAACGTGATCCCATCCGTGAGATGCAGTGACGCGGAAACGGTCTTGGCTCTGATGGTTCTCTCGCCAGATTTCGGGATGTTGCGGAGACGATGTTGCCAACCACCGCACGCACGCGGCCTCGATCAGCAGGTTGGCAACGTCATCGGCGACAAACCCGCCAGCGTTCTTCCCGTGGAGCGGGTCTTCTGTTTCGCGGTGCCAGTGGTAGCCAGTTTGCGTGTGCCTCATCACAAACAAGTCTTTGTAGATCGAGATGGTCTTTGGCCTTACCTCCGGCACCTTGCCCGCGACGCGCTCGAAGAGTTCGGGGATGGTCCTTGTGGCTGTCTCCTCCTTCTTCGCCCTGAACGCGGCGAGGGCGGCTTGAAGTATCCGCCTGAGCTGTCCAGACGATTCATTCGCTATCACAATCTCACACGCTTTCTCCAACTCCCCGAGCGCTGCGGGGTCGCGCCCGGCGAGGGCGTTCACGCAGTCAATGGCTTCGTTCATGCTCACGTACTGGATCGGATCGCCTTCGCCTTCATTTTGCGGCGGACACCACACCTGAAACAGCGTGACTCCGGCGGCATCCTCAACGTTCCATGTTCCGCCCATACCAACGAATCGTTTGGTCCATGGCTTGTTCGTGTGCTTGCTCATCGGCTTTGCTCCTGTTAGTACGACCCGCAGCAAACGTACAACGACCGCCCGAGTCGGACGTGCCAATCCATGAGCCCGCCGAATCGAGTGCGCGAATCGTTGCCCGTGGAGTCGTGCCCGATACACACCCGCACGTAGCGGAATGGCACCTTGATGCGGACGATGCGGCGGACACAGTTTCCGATCTGTTCAACGGCCATTGTCAGTCTCCTGTTGTTTCTTGATCGCGGCGGCGAGGATGTCGTCAAAGGCTGCCATCGTTTCAGGCACGCCCGCGCCGTTGTCGATGAACGGAACACAGTTGCGAATCTTCCTGATCTCTGCCAGTCGTGCGGCGGTCATCATGGGCGGGAGTCCTTATTCCATCCACGACAAGCAGTCGGGAGTGTCGCATCGTGCGTGAACGTGGTTGTTGTACCCAACGGCGCGACGCCACTGGAGTTTGCCCTTGCACTTCGGGCACTCGACAACACCCGACGCGCCTGATGTTGGGATGCGTTTGCGTGCGTCGATTACGACCTTTATGTGGGCGTCCCACTCGGCCTTGTCCTTGGCGCACTCTTCGGCGGTGAATGGATCAAACTTGGGGCACTTCTTGGCTGTGGAGTTGCCATTGATGCACGGCCACGTGTTCATCCGCCCGTCGTGTTCAACGTAGTCCCCGGGTTTGTTCCCAACGGTGCATTGGACATGATCCTTGCGCATGCCGGGACCGCAGATTCCGTTGAAGTGCCTGCACGTTTTCTCGTTCATCTCGCCTCCTCAATCGCCCGTCGGGCCTTTTCCACTGCCGCGTCGAACGCCGGGCGGTCGTTGTCACGCAGCCATTCGAGAACCTGGGCGTAGAGCGACATGCGGTTGGCGAGTTCGTTGCCGGTGTCGGCAATCCTTATCACTACGCTAAGGTTCTTGCCGATGCGAGCGAAGTAAACAGTCCCGTGACCAGTGTGACCAGCCTTGAACCAACGCACCCCCTCCGGCCACACCGCCGCGATGAAGTCGATGGTGTTGGGGATGGGGTGGGCGTTGACAACGCAGTCAATGGTCGGATGCCTCCACCATTGATACTCGCGTTTCCACCCCAGCAACTCGGCGATGGTGTCGCGGGCGGTCATGGTCATCGCTGGCCTCCCTCGCCGGTCGTCAGATATGCGTACAGATCGCGGAAGTACCGCTCGCCAGCGATCTTTGATGTTGCGTCGTACCAGTCGCACACAAAGTAGTAGCGTTTCATCGCACCACCTCCGCCACTGCTCGGGCGATGATCGCGGGGTCGCAGGTGAGGAGCCAACGCCAGAACATGCCGTCGCTGCCAAGTGCGTCTGGATGTTGCGCGATGCGGAACGCGGCGTAGTCCCACTGCTCCGGCGTCAACTTCGCCAGCACGTCGGCGAGGTCATTGCGGTCTTCGCAGCACTGTCGCAGTACGCCGCCCATCAACTTGTCCGAGAGCAGGCGGTCGATCGCGTTGTTGTCGAGGTCGTTCATCGCTTTCCTTTCTTCGCCGCGCGGGCTGGCGCGATCTCCTTCATGATGTCGTCGCATACGCACGCAGCGTGCTTGACGACGCCCGGCACAAATGCTCGCTGCCCATGTCGCTCAACGATCAGGCCGCAACGGGTTCGCTCCGCACGGACGGCGGCGCTGATAGCGCGGCGGATGGTCGCTGTCGCGTACTCTTTCAGCCGGTCGGAATGCTGCACGCACCCCTTGCCGATCCACCAGTCGCCGATCTTGTTGCCAGCGCGTTCCGCCGCGTCTGGCTTGCGGGCCTTCGTCTTCTTCTTCACTGGGCACGTCCTTTCAATCCGCTTACGTGATACTTGCCACAGAAACAACACAGGTACGTCTCGAACGCACGACCATGCTTGGCACCCATTTGTGTTGCGACACGTCGCGCCACAGACTCGTGCGGAAACGCCTGCTTGGTGAGACATCCTCCAATGAGGTTGCCTGTCACAAACTGCGTCCCCATCGGCGTTGTGTCCATCTTCGTGCCTCGCCGCTTATCAACAAACCGAAACCGCTTTCCGGTCTTTCCCATTGGATACTCCAATCACCTTGCCCCCACCCCCTCGAACAGCTGCGCGTCGGGCGTCGCACTTCGTCTCGGCATCTGTCGCCTCGCGTCACGCACCCATTGCTCCAGCACACGCAGGTGCGTCTCGGCGTTGGCCGTCGGCCCGGTGCCCGCGAGGATCATCACGGTCACGCACGGCGGCTGCTCGCGCCACACGGGCGCGGGCTTGCGTCGGCGGCGTTTGGTGGTCATGACGCGGCCCTCACTTCCTCCAGCCCGCCCCACCACTCACCATCGGGCTTGACCTGTGCGACACAAATTGTGTCGTTGTGCGCCCCGCCGTGTTGCACCAACAGAATCTCTCGCGTTTCGTACCGCTTGCCGAATCCGCTGGACTGCCAACCGAACGACAGGGCGATACCGCCTGGCCGCAGAATGCGATCGAGCGACGGTCGGACCCTCGCGTACAGGGCCGCGTTCTGCGTATCTGCGGTCGTTGGCTTTCGCCCGATGGCCTTGTAGCACTCGCTGATCTGTCGGGGCGAGTACGGCGGATCAAACACCACTACGTCGGCAACCACACCCGCGTCGTGCAATCGGTCGCAGAACTCCTCTGCGTCTACGCCGCCAGAGATGGCAATGTCGTTCGTGTGTGTTCCGAAGTCGGACTGTCCGCAGAACGGATCGACGACGATCTCCGCGCCAGCAACCCACCGACGCACGAACGCGTTGATCGGCGGGATGCTGAACGTCCACCGAGACGGCATAGCCCATGCGCACCCAAACACGCACGCTGGTTGTGATGTGGCGACGCTCATTCCTTCTCTCCCCGCTCGATGCCAACCATGCGCGACGCGGACCTCCTGCTCGCAATCACCCGCTCAAACCTCGCCCGCTCGTCATGGGTGAACGCTCGTTGGCCCTGCTCGACGGCGGACAGGTCGGTCATGGTCATCTCCATCAACTCGGCGCACAGACGCAGCGTCATGCACGCCTGCATCCTGCGGCCCCGGATCGTCGCGCCGAACGCATGGCCACCTGGGTACGCCTCGGGCTTCGGGTTGTCGGGGGTGGTGAGGATCATGGGGTGTCTTTCTTGAAATACTCAGCGCGGCTCATCGCGCGGCGCGGACTGGTCACGATCTTGTCCGACGCCTCCTTACGCCGCCACCTTCAAGGCGGTCAACAGGTCGTCGGTCGTGAACGGCAGTACGCGCTGCCCGTCGGCTGGTACCGCGTTCTTGATGTTCACCGTCGCCGCGAACTTGCCTCTTGCGACACGCCACACCATCACCGGCACCTTGTTCCTCGCGTACGCCTCGTCGCACGTCGTTGCCCATGCGTCGCGCCATGGCTTGCACCCGACGTACCAGCCCGCACGGTCCTTCACCTCAACCCACAGGTGGGCGTACAACTCGATAAGGCACTCGATGTCTGGTGCCCCGTCGTTCTTGCCGCGCACCTGCGCCGTGCGTCGCCACAGCAGGCCGGTCGCATCGTTCAGCACATTGACAACCAGCCGTTCGCCGCGCTTGCCCTTCTCGCGTGAGTTGATGGCCATTCTCAGTTCTTCCATTTCTCGGCAAGTTCGCCGACAACCACCGTCCCCTCGACCACCCAATCGGGATGGATCGCCACAATCGACGATCCCTTGCACACGCTCCGGTCCTTGTTGATGAAGCGAACGTACGGCGTGCCGTTGTCGCTAAAGCCGACAATCTCGGCCCGCAGGTACGCAACGTCGCCCGCGCTCCGCTTGCCGTGCCGGGTCTGGAACATCGACGGCGGCGGCCATTCGTTTGGGTTGGGTGGCATAAACGCGGGCGTCGGCTTTCGCCGACGCGCTCGCGTGTTGTGTGGAGGCGTCAGATGGGCAAGTCGCTGCCGTCGTCGTGCGTGTCGTTCTTCGCCGCTTCCATCGCCTTGGCCTTCACCAGTTCGATCTGCTCGGCGACGACCGTGAACAGTTCGGCGGTGTCCACCTGCATGTCCTGCGGCGGGCCAGCCAGCACGACGCGGAGGTAGTCCTGACCGGAGGCGTTCTGGTCCGGCTTGGTGGCGATCGTGTACGCGCCGGGAGCCTTGCCGACCATCTTGCGGCGGGCCTCAAACCGCATGATGTCGTCGCCCGTCCGCTTGCTCGTACGTTTGAAGACGATCTGGTACGGCACGCTCTCGCCCTCGACCAGACACACCAGGCACATTGCCTCGTAGCACGCCGGGGCCTCGTCGTTCGGCCCGCGCTCCATGTCCTCGGGCGGCACGCGGTGGCGCTCGCCGCGCCCGTAGGTGTACGCCGGGGCCTTCGCGTCCTTGTCCCAACGCTGGAAGATCGTGAAGCCGTAGATGGGCACAATGCGGTTCGTCGCCGTCTTGCGCTTCTCCATCATGTCGATCAGGTCGCCGTCGTCGAACTTGCCCGCGTACTCCTTCTTCTGCTTGGGCGAGCCGTTCCAGACCGTCAAGCGACCAAGCATCGCCAACGCGCCGCCGGTGCCGGGCTGCTCGACATCGAACGACGCCGACAGCCCGGACGGGTTGCCGTTGACCGTCGCCACCGCCTTGGACTCAACTTCGGACTTCGCCAACTGAGACTTCGCCATGATTCCGTACTCCGTTGAAAGTGTTCCCCGCCCGCACCCGAATACGCACCGCGCGGCTCTCGTCGCGCGGCACGCCCAAAGGAGAGGCTTCGCCGCTACGAGCGACGGAAGTCGAGGTCTTCATACGTCGAGACGGTCAGCCCGTCCGGGAACTGCTCGCCGTTGTCGAGCAGTTCCAACACCGGGCGGTCGCTCAGCCGACGCTGAATGATGTGTTCGTTGTTCGTGTCGATCGCCCATCGCACGATGGCCGACCACTTCGCCGGGTCATAGGAGGCGCGGAACTTGTGGCGGAGCGTGACGGTCAATCCGTCGTGCGACACCTTCGAGCCGTCGCTGTCCAGCCCGGCGTTCTTCATAGCGTCCATGATGCGGCGTTCGAGGCCGTCGGCCTTCGCGCGGCTGTCGGCAAGCTGCGCGTTGAGATCGTCCTGCCGGTCCTTTTCTGCCCGGTACTGCGTGAGGAGGTCGTTGAGCATTGGTCGTTCCTTTCCCGCGTCGGTCGTCGATGCACCGTGCATCGCTTGACGTTGGCGGTCCGATCACTATACTGTCCTTTGTCGGACATGTCAAACGCTCTCTGAAAGGAAATCTCGAAAATGTTTTCAACGCAGGACGCGGCCAGGGCCGCCGGACGAACCCCCCGGCATACGCGGCGAATCGCCGAATATCTGGGCATCAAGCCCAAGCGCTACGGGCGCACGATGGCTTGGACACGGGCGCAGGTCAACGCGATCGTCGCCGAGGCGAACCGGAGAAGGCTGGACCGCAACGCATGACCATCACCCTTCGCGCACACCAGCGCGCCGCCGTCGATGAGATGGCCGACGCCCGACGCCTCTACCTCAATCACGATTGCGGCACGGGCAAGACCATCACCATCCTCGCCCACTGCGCCGCCGTGCCCATGCCGACGCTCGTGCTCGCGCCCAAGTCGGTCATGCGCGCGGCTTGGGGCGGCGACGCGCAACACTTCCCGCAACTCCGCGTCAACTTCGCGCACGGCGGGAAGTCCGCCGTCGCGTCGGCGCTCTCGACCCCGTTCGATCTGGTCGTGACCACCTTCGAGACGTTCCGCCTTTACGCTGGGCTATTCGACGGCAAGGTCCGACGGTTGGTGGTAGACGAGGCGTCGAAGTTGAAGAACCACAAGGCCGCCGTCACGCGCGCGGTGCTGCCGCTGGCGCAGAAGATGGAGCGTGTCTACTTGCTCTCGGGCACGCCCGCACCCAACGGAAACGACGAATGGTTCGCGCAGGCCGCGTGCATCGACCCGACGATCTTTGGCACGAACTACTGGCGGTTCGTCTCGGCGTACTTCGTCCCCAAGAAACGCACGCTCGGCAACGGACGAACGATCATCGAACGGCTCGACCAGACGCCCGAACAGCGCGAGCGGTTCGTCGCGCGTCTCGCGCCGATCGTCCGCACCGTCAAGAAGTCCGAGTGCCTGGACCTGCCGCCCGTCACCGACATCATCGTCAACGTCGAACTCTCGCCCGCCGAGCGCGACGCCTACGCACGGCTCGAAGACGAACTTCGCATCACGCTGGCCGACGGATCGACCGACCGCATCCGCACGGAGGCGGCGCTGACCAAACTGCGCCAGTGCGTCGGCGGCGGCTATTACCATGAAGGCCGACCCGTCGAGATCGGATCGGCGAAGCTCGACGCGGCGATGGAACTGCTCGACGAGGTCGGGCCGAACGAGCCGGTGGTCGTCTGGGCCGAGTATCGCGCGGAGATCGACCGGCTCGCGCATGCGTGCGGCGGCGTCGTGCTGGACGGTCGCACGTCGGGCGACGCGGCGTCGATCGTCGCACGCTTCCAACGCGGAGAGATTGCCCGGTTGATCTGTCACCCGCAGGCCGCTGGGCACGGGATCACGCTGACCCGCGCGTGCTACGCGATTTATTTCGGCCTGTCGTTTAGCCGCGAACTCTTCGAGCAATCGCGGGCCAGGCTCGACAGGTCGGGGCAGACCCGACCCGTGACCAACTACATCTTGTGTGCGGGCGGGACGATCGACCGCGTGCTGTGGAAAGTCCTGACCCGCAAGGGGGACGTGTCCCGATCGACGCTGGACGCGATCGCCGATAGTCTGAAACTGGCCTAGGGAAATGGAGCAAACCCGATGGAACGGTGCGAAACACGCGAGCCGCGTGCGGCGGAGTTCTTCGACGCCCTCTTTGACGAGTCCGATATCCTTGAAGTCCGGCGCTTCCCGAGCAAGCGTCAGGACTGGATCGCCGCCCCCTACGCGGCGATGGTCGCGGCGGCGTCCACCGAGGATGTCTACTTTGGGGCCAACCCCCGAACCCGCAAGGGGGGATCGACGGCGCAGGACGTAGCGCTCGCGCGCTGCGTGTTCGTTGACTTCGATCACGTCGCCGACCCCAAGCACGCCGAGGAACTGATCCGCAACGCCGACCTCCCCGCGCCGACGTGCGTCGTGCAGAGCGGGCGCGGCGTCCATGCCTACTGGCGGCTGGACGAACCGCTAACGGACCTGGTGCGATGGAACGCCGTCCAACGCGGGCTGATCGAAGCGCTCGGGACCGATAAGGCGATCCATGACCCGCCGCGCATCATGCGGATGCCCGGCTCGGTCAACACCAAGAACGGCGTCACGGCGCGCGTGTTTGTCATCCGTGACGCGGTGTACCCGATCGACGAGTTCCCCGAGGCGAGCCGGCGAGAAGTGTCGGTCGCGTCGGCGTCGGGCGGCTTCCCGCCGGTCAAGTCGCCCGACCGTCTGAGCCGCCGCACGCTGCTGTTCCTGCACGCCGGGGCGCAGGAGGGCAGCCGCAACGCCGAACTGTTCGCCGCCGCGTGCGACATGGCGGGCAACGGCTACCTGCTCTCCGAAATCGAATCGCAACTGATCCCGGCGGCGCAGCGCTGTGGGCTGGACGCGGACGAGGCCGCCGCCGCGATCAAGTCGGCGGTCGGCAAGTCGCGCGTGCCCGCCAAGCCCGAGACGGTCACGCCCGAGATGCTCTACGGCGAGATGCCGACGGCTAGGGCGCGAACAGCGGATGACAGCCGAGAACAGCGGATGACAGCGGATGACAGCGGAGCGCAATCTGCGGAAAAAGACTCAAGCCCGACGCCGCCGCTCTCCAACGTCTTCGAGTCGTTCGAGGAGGTCCAGACCAAGAAGAAGGACGGCACATCGTCGGCCAAGGTCGAGCGCCGCCTGATCTACAAGTCGGCCCCGCTGCTCGCCGCCGAACTCATGGCCGTCACGAACAAGTGGCCGAAGCTCGTTGGCGATCGGCCCTTCATCATGGTGGGCGAAGGTTTGAACCAGAAGCCACACTTGTTCAAGGGCGCGCCGGACCTGTTCGGCTGGCTGCACTCCAAGGCCGGGCTGTTCTGGACCGAGCGGGCCTGCTACGACCGCGAATCGAAGGGCGAACGGTCGGCGCTCGGCAAGGCTGAGTTCTACGAGTTCCTGCGGATGAGCAGCGACGTTGAACGCTATGCGTCGGTCAGCGTGTTTCCGCACCACCCGCCGCTGCGCGGGCTCTACTACCCGCCGATCGACCTGCCCGAGCCGACGGGCGAGGCGCTTGAAGAGTTTGTCGCCAAGTTGAACCCCGAGACGGAGGATGATCGGCGGTTGCTCACGGCGCTGATCCTGACGCCCGGCGCTGGTCTTGCGCCGGGCACTCGCCCGCTGTTTGTGCTGACGAGCGACGCCGGGCAAGGGGCGGGCAAGACCGCGACGGCTCGGGCGATTGCCGACATCTGGGGCGGCTCGTGCGACCTGGACTTCACCGAGGATTGGGCGAGTTTGGCGAAGCGGATCATGTCGTCGGACGACGCCTTCGCCCGCGTGATGATGTTCGATAACGTCAAGGGGTCGGTGTTCGGCTCTGGCACGCTGGAGGCCGCGATCACGGCAAAGACCATCACCGGCTGGAAGTCGTACGTCGGGCAGGTCAGCCGACCCAACGACGCGACGTTCGTCGTCACGTTCAACGACCCGGCGCTCACCCGCGACCTGACCGACCGGGCGGTGGTCATCAAGATCGGCCAGCAACGGCACCAGTTCGACTTCGTGACTTGGGCCGCCGAGTTCGTTCACAACAACCGGGCGCAGTTGCTCGCCGATTGTCTGGGGATGCTGCGGGGCGAACCGCTCTGGGACACTGGCCAGGAGGTCGATCGGTTCCAGGCATGGCAGCATGCCGTGCTTACGCGGGTGCCCGGCGGCGAACGCCTTGGCTCGCTGATCGTCGGGCGACGGGCGGACGTTGATGCCGATTACGACTCAGCGGCGTGCCTCTACATGGCCCTGGCAGACCACTGCAAGGCCAACGGCACGGACGAGATCACGGGCGTCGAGCTACGCGACCTGATGATCACCGCCGGTCTGTGGCAGGACGACGCCCGGCACTCACCCTCCCAGAACAAGGCGAACGCAACAAAGCTCGCCCGGCGCATGCTCAGCGGTCGTCGGGTGCTGGAAAGCGCCAAGACGCCGGTGTTCAACGAGGTGAAATACCGAACAGTCTGGGAGAACGAAGTGCGAACACGCACGGCGGTCTACCGTGTGCGGCTGGCCAATACTGGCCAGAACCAGACGCAGGCGCAAGAATCGATCGACGCCGACCTACCCATTTAGGTGGTCGGGTGTCGATGGCGCACAAGTCTTGTGCGCGCACGAAAACAGAGCCTAAGTCTTTGACTGACGAACGCTTGCGCGTTGTAGTGCCGGTTGCGCGCACAAGGCGCACAAGCTTTTCCATATACCCCTACCCTCTCCCCTTCAGCATACCTCCACCCTTCTCCTCTATACTCTCTCTTGTTCACTTGTGCGCAGAGAGAGAGAGAAGAGGGAAGTAGTAGTAGTGACAAGGGTTTAGGTGCGCACAAGCCCCGCGCACAAGAGCGCACAAGATCAGGCGGCTTGTGCGCGCGGCTGTTAGGGTACAGTCGGCCAATGAAAAAGACCCGCCTTTCGGCGGGTCTGGGTGGTCTGAAAGCCGCCTCCGTGCGGCGTGCGTCGGCGTCGTGCCGTCGTTCAGTCCTCCGGCCAGTGCTTGTCGCACGTCGCGCTGCGTGTGCCGTCGTCGCGCGTCGGCCCGTACTTCACGCGGCTCTTGTCGCCGATGCACCCGCACACGTCGCACACCTCCAGGCGGTCGATGGCCGCGTGCGCGTCTTCGCAGTCGATCGAGAAGTTCCGAAGCTCGCCGAGGTCCAGGTCGTCGAGCATCTGCCCGCGTGCCTTGCGGCGGATGGCGACGCTTTCGAGCGCCGCGTCGATGTTGGAGATGATCGCCTTGGGGTCGTTCACGACGCACCGCCTTCCGCCTG
>JACCDG010020045.1_pt1 | contig 17355 bp, 9 predicted proteins | sample 7442471 | NCBI WGS metagenome assembly JACCDG01 (sample SAMN15323444, study PRJNA562643) | freshwater metagenome | isolation source: river surface water | place: USA:Blue River Watershed | collected 2017-08-17 | reverse complement strand
TCATCGTAGGTCAGATAGATACAATCAAGATCTGCTATGTCAACAGATTTCATACGTGGTCATACTCCATTTTTGATGTGCAAGAGCTGTGTCTACAACCACACAGACATCCCTAGGATCGCAAGCAGTCCCCTGCTCACTGGGTGTGAGTTTACTTATGGTCGCAACTTGTGACAGTACTTGTATTTTTTGATTGACCACACGCACGTTGGGCGGACTCAAGGCATAGGTGGCCTGGTCTATTTCAATGTAATCTCCGGGCAGATCTTCCATGGTATAGCATATGGGATATCCTTGATCATTGTAATACAATCTATAGAACACCGGCTTGGGAGGTTCCTGCCAAGCCTGCCAAGCCTGCCAAAAGTTGGCCGTGGTTTCATTCATCTTTGCTGCGTTGATTGTTACGTTTTTCTTGTGTGGTCAGCCGATCCTTGCCTTTGTGCGAGTTGTTGTGTCTGGGATTTCCGCACAGTTTACAGCCCGGAGTTCCGCAGTCCATGGCATGTTTTTTGGCCAATCTATGTGGTTGTGCTTCATCTATCTGCTTGCTGGCACCTTGAAAGTGCGAACGTGATTTGATTATGGTTAGTTGTTTTTTGATGGCACGCCAGGCCTTGTGCATGCGTGTCTGATGTTTGCTTTTGTCTTGCTCATTGCTCATTTGACCACTCCTTCCTATGGTAATGCACAAATCCCCACTGTGCAATAGTGTTTATCCTAAAAGGATCATTTTCCCAGATTAATTCCTGTGTCCAATCTTCTGTTTGAAGCCCATTGATATGCCGTTTCATGTGTACTATACTGGGTCCTAGGCCTGCAGGCAAGGTCACACGTTCTGGTCCCATGATCTGGGCGGCCATGGCATATACCACATCGGTAGTGGGTTCTGGCTCTGGAAACTTCAATAAACGACCGAAATCTGACCAATTTTCAAATATCCTACGCACCAGGTCAAAGAAATCTCGCGCAGTGTTGCTTAGACGCCAATAGGTAATGGCATTGTAAACATCGGGCAAGTCATTGTCATCCAGACACTTTCTATAGAATCTTGACTGTGCGGCCTGATCGTAGAAGTTTCTACACCCTAGACTGACAACCACATCTCTGAGTTCAAACAAGGTCCACCAGTGGTCCACGGCCGTGGATGCTATCATGTCTGCTTCGAGTTTTATGGTTTGCCTGTAAGGACTGGCATACCAAACCTGCCAATCGTTGGCATAGCCTTCAAGATCGCCATATGGCAAGGGTATAACATGATCAAACACTGGATCGTCACAACGAGTTGCGGTAATAACTGAGATATTGGCATCTGGGTGCCAGCGACGTATTGATCTGGCCAAGCGTATGGCACAGGCCACATAATCAACTGTGCTGGTATCTATGGCCGGTATTAGATAGCCACGTTCATGTAGCACTGGCAACTATGTCTCCTAGTTGACGTTTGCCCATGGCATGGAAGTCATGATTTTTCAACGCCGTCCAACGTGGGCGTTGGACACGATCAATAAAATCCACTCGATAATGATCCTGATCAACTTGTTGTAACTGATATTCGGGCATGACACTGGCCATGCTCCATGGTATGCTGGGTATGTCGGTCACATGACCATTGACCAAACACAGTGCTATGCTAAGAGCATGGTCATTGCGATAGGTTGTTTGCTGTATCTTGTATATTTTCCGGTAGTGATTCCAGTGATCTCGGATCATGGTCATGACATCAAATATCATTTGATTTTGTTTGCATCTATCAAAGCACATGACCGTGGCCCACCACATGGGCATTTTTACATTTCCAAATGTGTCTAATCCTGAAAAATCATTTTGACCGGCCACGTCAAAAGATTTTCTAAAACACAAAAAACTTTGTGGGCCCAACAACACTGGTCGTAACTGATCGCTGGCCACCACGTAATCAGCATCAAGGACCAGAGTTCTGTCCCAGGGTGACAGATCAAATGCCGAAACTCTACTGTGGTTATGCCAGGGCATGTGCTGATCAAAATCCCCAAACCATCTGGTATTTTCTTGCGCTGGATCCAGGTCAGTTATTATCTTGACCGGAATGTCTAGATGTCTTTCGATGTTGGCAGCTGACCAGCGAGCCATGCTTTCATAATCAATAATGCCGTTGTTATGTGCAAATATCAAGGCTCCGGTGGTCATCTTGTTTGATTGAGTTTTTCGTGTTCTACCAACCAGGCATTCATGCATTCTTGCCAGCGTTCAGCGGCCATGTTCCAAAGTTCTTTGGTATTGACACGCACTGGATTTTCATACAAGTCCTCAATGACCACTTCTTTGTCCATGGTACAATAGTTCAACAAACTCAGCAGTTCTGGGCCCGCACGCCACATGCCATCGCGATAGGCAAATATTTGCTTGGCCTGATATTTTTCCTTGAGTAATCGGCGAGTTGCGGCATGCTCAAAACGAGCACGCGAATGTGCCACAAGTTGTTGTGTGTCCATAGGATTATTTTACTACAGTGTGATGCGGTTGTCAAGCCACGCTGGCTGAAACTGTGGGTGTGCCCCAGCTGTTGGTCAAATAGGTTGTGGATGGCGGAACGAAACGGCAGAGGACCGCAGGTGCTGTTCCAAAAGAGGTATATGGTGATGTTGTGCCTGTACCGCCGCTGATGTTGGCAGATGTGCCAGGTCCACTGGAACCATTGCTGAACCAAGTTGTTACCAAAGTCAATGTGGTCCTGCCTGCGTTTACTGCCGCAGTTACCCTGATGTAGTTCCCTGTGTAGGGGCTGGAGGTATCATTGAGTTGGAACATGGTAGTAGGCGATGCCCCAGAAGCCAGGCTGTACCAACCCGTTGTAGATAAAAATGGGCTAGGGGTTCCGGTTCCTCCCACACGGGTAAATCCGGTATAACTAGTACCAGCAATAGACTGCGCAGCACTGTTGACACGTCCGCTGAAATACAAAACACCGACATTGGATGCCAGAGCGTTCCATTCAGGATCAGAATCTGTGCCTGTACTGGTCTTGCTCATGTCTAGCCTGACCAAGCCGCCGGCATTCCAGAAATATCTGGCCTGATCTGCGCTGGGAAATGTTACGGTATGGGTAAATGTTATGGTCCACGACGAGGTTCCGCTGCCGGTTCCTGACGTTTTTGCGGTGGTGCCAGTCCAGGTGCTACTGGTCGTGCCAGAACCTGCTGCGTTTCCACGATTGGTGGTACAGTTTGTAAGGTCGGTGTTGATGGCAGCCAGTACACCAATGACATCCCCGGCCACTGGATTGGTTCTAGAAGTAATGGTAGTAACGGTTTGATTGGCCATGCTGCTGATGCGATTGTTGAGATCGGCCCACTGTACAGCGGTCACTGTTGACCCCACGCTTACTGTAGACAGTGCTGTTTGTCCCCAACCCGAATCACCGCTGCCGGTACTCCAGACGTTGTTTACGTTTGCTCCTACTGTGTTGCTCGCAAACCCGTTGTAATCGGTCGCTTCAATTAAACCGCCTATTGAATATGTCATCGTACGTCCTGTTTATTTGATGGTCACAATAGCTTCTACTGTACCTTCATCTGCACTTGTTTTGTTTTGTAAACTTCTACCAATCACATTAAATGCTGTGGCCTCACCTGCCAAGGCTGACCGTGCTAGCCCATTTCCTGCTGAAACCAATCTATCGCCTTTGCTGACTTTGCCAACGACTCGAACTGGAACACGTCCAGTCATTGCCACAGGTGGATGTGTTTCATCGTTGCCTGCAGCCGAGTTCATGAGATATGCTGCCTTTGTACTTATCACACCAAACACTGCTTCGCTTAATTCTGTGTGCGCACAAGTGATTTCGTGTGTACCACCCAGTTCAACCACCGTACCTGCGGGATAAACTTCGTCGGCAGCAAATCTTTCTGCCACGTCAGCATACTGCGCACTTGTTGCCTTGGCAAACACCGTGTCAAAATATCCAGAACTGGAACCAATGTTGCCTACACCGTTGCCGTTGAGGTTACTGATTCCAATGATGCCCATGACACCCGTGGTGCCAACGATCTGTACCGCTGTGGTCGGAGTTCCACCAATGTTGACTCCCAATGACAAGTTGCCATTGCTGGTCTGATTGTTGAAGCTGACATTGGTGCCTGCCACGCTGATTCTAGCATCTGAATTCAAACCCACGCTTAGACCAGAATTATTGGTTGTGCCCAGAGTTCCAGTGGTGCTGGTGTTTTGATCTGTGCGCATGAACTGGCTGCTGGTCAGTCCATTGAGATAAGCTGCGTTGTTGGCTGTGCCCCAGAACTGAGCACCTGTCACGGCTGTGCTCAAGGTGATGCCAGGATATACCTTGGCAAAACCACTGATGGCCACTTGAGGTGTGAAACCACTGGCTCCACTGTCTTTGCTGACTATGCCAACCACTACGTCTTGTACAAACAACTTGATTACCACATGACTTACTGCGGTGTTGTCGACTATGGTGTCGACTATGGCACCGGTTACACCTGTGCCGGCTGTGAACTGCGGACCCACCAACAACCATGTGGTTCCTGTATAAACTTTCAACTGTGCGTTTGTGGTGTCATACCATAGGTCGCCAGTGACGTTGGATGCTGGAGCAGAAGCACTGGCTGTGGCCGCACTGATAGTTTTAAAAATCGTACCATTGTATACTTTGAGAAGGCCATTGGCTTTGTCCCACCAAAGTTGTCCGGTCAACGGAGCACCTGGAGCAGTGGTATTTGAACTGTTTTCTAATAAATGAATAAAGTTTTCATCTAAAAAATCGCCATAACCAGCGTAGTTTTTTCCAATCAGCGTCATTGAGCTGGAGGTATTGATGGTACCGTCTGCGACTACCGCGAAGACTGTGCCATCAGTTAGATTGATTGTATATGCCATTTATATTTGCTCCATCCTGGTCAAGTATTTACCGTGCCTTAATATAGTCATATTTATGCGGCACTCAAGTTAGTTAGAGTTTGAATACGCAAAGTATAGTCTATTTGTATCTGGCGATTCAAACTCTTTTGTACTGGGTGGAAAATCACGTGTGTGATCAACCTTAGGTCCTGCGTTGCGGTACTTTGTCCGTTGATACACTTGAGTCCAAGTTCATCAAACACATATTCACCATTGAAATTTGTGCTGTTGTCAAAGGCCTGTTGTCCAGCCGGTTCGCCGTAGTCCAACAAACAAGTTACCAAAATATCAGTGTAATAAGTTCCTGTGGTGTGTAACACAGTCATTTTGTTGTTGGCTGGGTCTGTGTTGGCAGCCGAGTTGTCGTCCACAATCTTGAAATAGGTTTCATTGTATAAATCGGCATTTTGCCCTGTGGTATTGGGTGGCAAATATGTGATCACGCCAGTGGGGTCCACGCTGCTTCCTCCGTTGCCAAAGGCCATTTCGTAGATCCAGCCACCACCTTGGTCAATGGTCCGGTTGCTGAGAGTCTGGGCCATTGCTATGCTAATGTTTTCATAGTGTATGGCATTTTTTTTGTCTACCAACACTTCACCAGAATTCGGATCTGTGATTTTTACAAAGCCTTCAATTTTACACAAACCTGGCACAATCATGCTCGTTTCTCCACAAATACTTCTTTGTTTTTTGGGTCAAAAATCTTTACAAATCCCTCAACACTGATCACGCCGCTTTCGTTGGGTTTTTTCCGCGCGGCCTGAGGTTGGGGCTGTTTTTGGGTGTCTTTTTGCGTCATGATTTATTTACCTCTAGTCTAGACCCCGTAAAAACCTTGCGGGTTCTGTGTTGGTTTCTTGCAAAGGAACTCCGTTGCTGGGTGTGTTTATGCCGGGCTGATACCAGGTAACTCCACGTAGGATAGCTATGGTCACTTCAACACCGGCCGGTGGAGCATCATCAAACAACACCGACACTGGTTCGTTGTTGGTTATTGTGTATCCTGTGGTTTGCAACGTACCACCTACATAAACTTGTACCGTGGCGGTATCTAAAACAGACACGTTGACAGCTGTATACAAGGTGGTGCTTCCATCAGCTATAAAGCTGTCGGCCACGATCTGATCTTGGTAGGGCAGTGGCAACAAGTTACCACGTCCCATGTCGTAGACCTGGGCATCAACTGGATGATCGGCAGCTGCTGTGCCGGCTGTGCCTCGCAACAAACTGCTGATAGTGTTGTTGACTGTGTCTCTTTCACGATACATGATACGTTCACCATTGATTGTCAACACACCCCAGATGTTGTCTACCAAATCTGGTTCAGACAGCGCAGAAGCGTCATTGACATAGATCATGTTGGCGATAGACGACAATGGTTGAGCCAACGTGGTAGTGGTTGCCGCAGTTATACGATATGTGGCTTGCACTCCGCGCATGTCTTGGAAAATCCGAAATGCCATGGCTCCTGGAACCGCACTTTGTGTAAAGACCGTGATGGCCAACACAGCTATAGCCGAAATGGGAGGTCCTAGTATGATCACATTGGACCCACTGATGTTGTAACTTATGCCGTTGAAAAGGAAGTTGCCATTTAATGTTACAATGATTCGCTCGGGATCTGTGATGATTGTTCCTGTGTCAAATATGTTTTGTTGTACTTGGCCGCCCACGGTGTAATCAAATGATCCAGGCGTGTCATTGAACGTGGCTGCTGAATAGTTGGACACGTCATAACCTTCTTGCACAAGCACACCTGCAGTTTGCGGTCCAACAAATACTTGTGTGTACAATCCTTGTTCGCGTGTGTCATTGAATGTGATCACATCTATAAGTTGTCCTTGGAACGGACTGAGGCCTTTGGCCGGACGGAACGTGAGTTGATTTCCGTTGATCTCGTACTGTGCTTCTGTGCTTACACTGATCAAAACCACAGTTCCGGGAGCAGGTGCCGAAGTCAACGTAACAGTCCGCAAACTGGATCCGTCCCAGGGATCCACAGTGTAATCCACATTGAGAGTTTGTTGCTCGCTGTCATAATAGACCAATACATCAGCATCGGCTATGAGACCTTGACTGTATCCGCCGTTGCTGGGCAACTGATAAACCGTGGTGCTTCCGTCGCTGACATATCGAGCACCTTCGTAGGGTCTGGCTCTAAGTCCATCTACTGTGACTATTAGATTGACAGGATTGGTTCCTTGGAGACTGTTGGTCAGGGTGTAAGTCAACTGCGACGAGTCGGTGACCAGGATTTTCTGTGATACAGGAATACTCCAACTATAGGTTGGTCCGGAATCTGCATAGCCCAATGCAGTTAGATTGATACGATCATTGGCATCGTAGGTCGAACTAAATGTTATCTTGGTGCGGTTGAGACCATCACTTGCATAGGTATAATCGCTTCCTTCATTCAGTATTGTTTCGCCATTCTTGATCAAGAATTCATAGATGCTGCCAGCCGGTGTACTCGAATCCTCACTGGTAGGAAATGGTATGATTATTTCGTTGCCGTTGGGTATATCACTGCCCAAATAGGTCGCATTCAGTAACTGGTTTCCGCCGCCGGTTCCTGTGCAATAAATCTGTAAAATGTCACCGGCTGACGCCTGCGCTGGATCTAGTATCATCTCGTAGTTGGCCCAGTCATAGATCAGGGGCTCTTGTTCCAGTCCCAGTGTTACATTGAACAAAATAGCTGTCATAGGGTAATCTAACACACCTTTGAAATTCAACACAGGATTAAGCGGATCAAAAACATAACGACGGCTATTGGCTGGGAATCCGTGACCTAGACCGCTCCAGTCGGATCCGGGGGTAGTGTAGACACGGAAATCCAAGGTATCAAATTCGCTGCCAGGTATGAGCTCTTCTGGAGCATGACTGCTATAGGTGTCAATATAAGCACCACCATCCACATTGACATCTGTGGGTCTGGTGCCTAGATAAATGTCAAGATAGCTGCTGCGATACATGGCATCAAGTATGCCTAAATCATAGGTTGGTAGACCATCTGGGCCAATGGTTATGTTGTCAAAAGGATTGATATCAAAGTTGCCTACATCGAATCCGGTGTTTTGACTGAATCCAGGACCGGCAACTTGCACACCTGGATAGTCGATGCCATCAATCAACAATGGCAAAGACAGACCGGGTTGATTGACTGTGGCCACGTAGTAGCCCATGGTACGATCAACGCCGCTAAGGTCTTCGGCAGGAACCAAGGTCCATTGTTCAAAGTCCCATGTGGCACTGTTGACAGGTTCATCGGCACTGTAGACTTCATTGTCAAACCTGACCAAATCACCGGTGTCATAGCTGACATTGGCTTGCCATTCTTGTATGGTGCTGGAGTATTGGAATCTATCATATTTGATCGTGGTACGCACACTGCGTACTAACTGATTGCCCATGACTGCTACAGCCTGTGCACCAGTGCCGTTGCCGCCTTCAAGGGTGATTATACAAGAAGTTGAAAATCCTTGTCCGGGATCTAATACGTCTATGGCAACAACTTGGCCAAAACTATTGATAACAGCCACCATGGTTGGTTCTACTATGCAGATACCATCTACCAACACCACTGGTGGTTCAGTGTAACCCGAGCCACCGTTGGTCACCAGGACTTCTTGTATGCTCAAAAGATAGTTGTTGAACCATTGATCCCAAGGATTCAGTGTCCAGATTTCGGCGTTGGATGGCACATCACTATTGTTGCTTTGTATGAAACTGCCACTGGCAGTGTAAGGCAACAGAACAGGACTGATAAACTGTGGTGCTGGCAAGTCACTGTTGTAATAGGCTGGCACGTCATAGTCTGTGATAAGACCAGGATAGGTATCGTCACCAAAGTAAGTCAGGTTGAACTCGCGTATTTGCACATGGTATGGCTTGACTTCCTGTATGTAATCCAAAACAAATTCTTGATTGTCCCGCAGATAATTTTGGAACGGACGTAGACCGCGGATTTTGTGATCCACGTCTACCAGACTGGTTTTGATCAGCCATCCCGGTGCAGATATTTCACTGTAAATAAAATTAAACATCAAGATCAAACAGCGATTGCGTTCAATGGCCAGATCATCAATGAATAACTGCTCGTTTATTGCTCTGATAATCTGTCTGGTTTCAATGTTGGGTTCTTGATCAAAATATTGGGCGTCAAATACCTCAACGTCAAAGCCAAAGTTTCCGGCCTGATAGTTCCAGATCACTTCGCTGATCTGTATGGTACCATTTTGCAATCCCACGCGATTCCAACCAAGATCTGTGCGCTGATATATTTCAAACTTGCCTTGAGCATTGGCAGTGACTTTTACACTGGTGCCAATGGGCACCTGAGCCAGAGTCAAAGTATCCAGTTCACTGTAGGTGGGAACCTCAAGTATGGGTGTGATGGTGCTGTTGTAACCGGGCTGATACCAATCAATGGTATACCAGTATTTGCGTGTGTCGTAGTTTTGCACCCGAACAAGACCAAGGTTACGTTCTGCCAAGGTCAATCCTTGTTCAACTTGATAGATAGTCCACAGGCCATTTTCATCGGCGTCAGATACCACTAGATATCTGTAACCCAAAGGAACCACAAAAAGATTTTGGAAACTGAGTTCTTCCAAGTTGGCAACCCGTTTATCCCAGGCACCAGATCCAGGCGATGGTTCTGGTTCAGAACTGTTCAGCAGGCTGAGATTTCTAGATTCGACTATGGGATAGAGTTTAAAGATATTGTTGGCACGTTCAAGATAATTCTTCAGCGCACTAAATCTATCAACAAACATGCTTTGTCTTGGTCGGAACTGCACGCCATATCGTTCTGAGGGACTCAACAAAGGATCTGGAACATTGGCACCGGCCAAGTTGCTGCCGCAAAAACTATCTAGCAGTTTGAGATATAATGTGTCATTCAAAAAACTGTCAGCACGACCGTCGGCGATCAGTTGGTATTCTTGATGCACATTGGCTGATGTAAGTTGTTGATCAAATTCAATGTGCAGTATGGTATCTGCGGCACTGATGATACCCAAAGCATTGTAAATGGCCACAGTGCTACCGTTGATAGGAGCTATGTAAGGTATACCACTGCCCCGAGGATTTTCAATGTAACTGGCTATGCCCACTGGGCTCAGTGTCTTTCCAGCTGGAATGTTGATGGTATTGACACCGCGTACCCAGAAATAGTAAACAGTTTCAAAGATGTTGTATTGATTCAGCGTGCTGCTTATGGTATAACTCACTGTGCTGAGAGGAATGCCAGGGCCAGTGTAGCTGACCGGTGGCACAGTGCTGCTTACCCACTGATAGATATCTACTCTTGAACCTGGAAATACTTGTCCCCATCTACGGCTAGCATAGGTAATGCTGTCTTGATTGGGGTCAATGAATCTCACTGTGTCAGTATCCCACCAGATTTCTCCCACATGCTCTTGAGCCCAACTATTTCCATTGTTGTGTATGGGTCCTTGATTGTATTCCGCTGGATCCACAGCACCAATGTAGTCAATGTTTCTTCTGGCAACTCCTAATATTTTGCCTTGCAAAGGATTGATAAAATCAAAATAGGTTTCCACACTGCTGGTCAATCTATCATACATGAACACACTGTTGATCTGATCTATCTTGGCAACTGGACGTTGAACATGTATAGGAACCCAGCTGGGCAGTAGATTTGGATTGTTGAATGCACATACCAAACCGTAGTTTAGACTGCTGTCATTGAAATCATTGCCCGGAACTCCTACCAACAATCTGCCATTGCGATAGTTCAAGCTCAAACCAAACTGGTCATTGCTTTGTATGGTATTTTTGTAGATCTGTTGCCCAAACACAAATTTACCAGGATTTGTAATGCTTCCATTGGCGCTGGGCAAATAATCAAAACTGTATGCTACACCGCTGTTGACCACTGGAGAGAAGAATGTGGTACTGCGATCGTCAAAGTAAGTTTCGCCGCCATCAAAGTACACAGGATTGTAAATGTTGCCATTGGGGGCGCCAACAACTAGATTCACTGCTGAACTGTCGATGGTGATAGTGCTGCCAAAATAGGCATAGTCACTGGGATTAGGACTGCTCAAGGTCTGTGTCCAGACAAATGTTTCAAATCCAATGTCAGCAAATGCTGTGCCATTGATGCCTGGATACACTGTGAGTTTGTTGCCAGATACACTGGCTGCAGGATTGATGATGTTTAAAACCATGCGTCCCGATACTACCTTGACTGTTTGACCAATTCCGGGTGCTATGACAAAGTTTATCTGTTGCCGTGTGTTGTTGTAGGTGTAGTTGACATTTTCGACCTGCAGAACATCATTGAGATATACCAATACCGTATAAGATTCTGCTGCACTGTATATGCTTCCTACATCAAAAACTTTGTCAACGCCGTTGCCGGGCAACAATAGATCTGCAGTGGTGCTGGCAATCACATTGGGTATGGATTGAGCATTGATAGCATCAACAAACCCTTTTATGGTGTTATTGGGCGCCACCGGTACAGTGACCAGTGTGTCATTTATTCTCAATGTATCTCCGGCAGTTAACACAGGATTAGCTATCAGACTGGTAGTAATACCATACACACGACTTTGGTTAACATTGCGTTGTGCTTGTCCTTCCTGGGGGACCGTGACACTGGCCAGTGGACTACCTATGTAAAGACTACAGTTGGTGTTGCAAATTTTTACGGCTGCACCAAATCTGGATTCGTCGTAGGGTGTGTCAGCTTCAACTGTTTGAATAAGATTGAACTGATTGGTTTCTATTTCTATGATATCGCCCACAGTCAGCACAACCGAAGATGCCAGCACGATGTCTGTACCTACCACTGAGAATTGCCCATTGATATATTGATCACTATTGGTCAGGAACGTGCCATTGAGTGACACAAACACTGGATCAGTATATGCGCCAGGTATGGCATAGGTCAGTTGTGAGGCATCTGTGACCAAATATCTCAACACGCTGCGATCAAATGCATATACCGAACCAGCACGTGTAACCGACCCTGCTGTGTCTCTTGGTGCTCCTACAAAAACTTGTCTGCCATCGGTTGTAGTGGAAATCGCAGCGCCAAACTCGGCATCATCTGCCAGACCTGGCACTGTCAATGTATCTACGTACTGCCAATAATCACTGGCTCTCACACTGATTGTTGCTCCCACCGGAGGCACTGTCAAGAACGTTAAATCTTGTGTGCTCAAACTGCTGTCATCGTTGAATTCATAATCAATATGAGGTCTTTGCAGTTGTCCATCCACTGTGACCAAGAATGATTCAATGTTTGTGGCTGTGTAAAAGAATGGACTTAGACTGAAGTTGACCTGAGTTCCATCGCCGGAACCCGACTGTGAAAAGGTTGTGATTACTCCGCCCGGATCCACAGTCAACACTGTGATCACAAGATCATTGGCCGGAGTGGTTCCACCCAATACTGATCCAAATATGGTCAGTGTTTCACCAACCATATAACCGCTGCCACCTTGCAACAAGGTAGGAAAGTAAACGCCACGTCTGACGTTGACGGTGAAAGCCGCGTCAACTCCAGTGCCAGTGGTTGTGTTTTGCAAAATACCATAATATGTTGTGTTGTCTAACTGTGCCAGTTCTCGACGAGATATAGTCAAACGTAAACCAGCAGCCGGAGTGGTGTTGAGAACCACGTCAGTGGCTGTGATGCTGAAATCCACAGCATAGGTCAAATCAACATTTATACCGTTGATGAGATTTTCAAGAGTGACTATCAACTGTGCAGGATATGCCGAGTCTATTTGTATGCGGTCGCTGTAGTTGAAAACATCTGTGAGACCGTCGGTGATGTACACAGCTGATTGTTGTTCTACATCGATCAAAGCATAGGCATACACGCGATTAGCACCGGGTGCGCTGATATACATCCATTTTTCATCGTCACTGATAACTAGGTCAGTGCCAAATCGAGTTGGGCCAAAGTTTTGGTCTGGGGCCAACAAAAGGTGCGCATACAAGTAATCGTTGGTGCCCGGAACCAGATACAAAATCACTGCATAGCCGGTGTCATTTCTACTGGCACTGGCTCCTACAGCACTCCATTTGAGATCTCCAAATGTGGTTGCATTTCCAAATCCTTCTGCATCAATGGCATTCAAAGAAAGTTCAATATTGAACTCATAACTGTTGGCAATGTTCTTGCGATAGGTATACAGGGCACCAGCATTGTTGTTAACACCGGGTGCTCCTACCATGGCAGCAAAATTGTTGTTGCTCTGTGCCACACTGGTTCCATATTTGCTGTTTGAAACCAGTGGATCAGTTGACAACTCAAATACGTCAGTGAATGGATTTTGTTTTTCCAATACAGTCCAATGCCCAGAACCGTTGTCGTCGACCCAGACTCTGGCTCCTGGTACTAACTCTTGACTGTAGGGCAAATCTACAAGATCGCTGGCTTGTGCTACTCTAGCAGTCTGTAGGTAAAATGCTAGACCGGTGCCTGTGATCGCAGTTTGGTTGGTGTTTACAAAGTTAAAGGCTATGACCACTTGTTGCACGCCAGGTACACTGAGCACACGATATACCCCATTGACTGCGTCGTTGAAATATCTTATGACTATTAGATCTCCCACCGACAGATCATGTGCTTGATTGAATGTTGCCACGCTGGTCTCATTGAGATTGTCTGTGATCTGTGTGATCACACCTGGCACACGCTCGCACCTGTAGATGTTCCAATCATAACTGTTGGTTTTGGCCACCCATATTGTGGTACCTTTGCCGATTTCTTCAATGTTCTGTGCTATGTTGGCAGGATCATCCAGACTGAAAACAGTGATATCTACATCGTCCAGGTTCACATAACCTGCACTGGGCAACACTGAATCATTGGCCACACCATAGGTAGTTGGCAGTATGTCTGGCGAAGTTATCTTGTAACTTTCTCTCCAGAGATTCTCGACCAAGAATGTTTGATCAGCTTCGCTGACTTCTTGCGGAATGATGACCTGTACCGTGCTGGGATTGCTTTGCAAAAGGTCTTCATTGAGTCTGAGTTCAAAGAAACTACGATTGGCATTGGCACCATAGGTTCCGGCCAAAATGGCCCAGTTTTCGTAAATTTTGTATTCACCGCTTTCTTTGCCCAGGTCTGCTCTGGTAAAGATCTCTGCCGCACGGCTGGTACCTTTGGTACCCAAGAACTGTTGATATATGTTGACCTGGCTGACATCATCTAGATTCAAGGCGCTCATGTATTCTCTGGGTCTGAATCCTATCAGACCATAGCTCAATAAGTCGTTGTCACGCTCAAGATTGGCACCATATATGTTGTAGCTGTTGGCCAGTTGGTTGGCCTTGTTGGCTATGTTGGGCAACAGTCCTTCTTGTATCAGCTGATAGGGTGATTTAACCCAGTCATTGTAGTCAAACAAACGCTTGGGTTGAACTATGGTTTGTGCTGACCAATAGATATTTTTGTAAAGAACTATTTCACCTTTGGTATATTTGCGGTTGGCTTGCCATTCCTCTACGTTGTTTTCGTTGAGTATGAATCCTTGTGCATCAAGTTGTCCATTCCAATCTGTGGTGGTGGCTGCAATGACATTGACACGATATTGACGTGCTGAAGTTATTGGATCGTACAAGAGGTCTGCAAATATACTTACATTGTCTAGCACCACCATGTGTTCGTAGTTTACAAAACGCAACTTCAAATAACTTATGCTTTGATCTGTGGTGCTGGTTGCGCTGAAAGTGTTGCCATCACGTTCGATTATGAGTTCTCTGGTAGGAAAACTTTTTCTATTTTGATCCAGCAACATGTTTTCTGGCGTGAGACTTTCCACGGTGTCAACCACGGCTCCTTCACGGTATGCAGTGATCTTGGTGGCGCTGGGATTGAGATTGATCAAGGTTCCTGCTGCCCAGCCCTGCTGGCTAAAATACAAAAACTCCTGGGCCATCTGATTCCAGTTCAGTTCGTAACCATTGTAGCGATCTGTGAATATTAGACCTTGTCCAGACAAATATTCTCCATAACTCAGCAAGAAATCAACCACCATGGTGGTGTTGGTAAACACATAGCCATAAGGTATTTGTACCACAGTAGAGGTGTACTGGGCAGGCACTCGCACAGTGGCTCCTCCACCGGTGACAGTCTGTAAAAGGCCGTTGCTGGCACTGGCAAAGATTTCAAAATAGGGTGCAGTATTGCTGTATCCATATACTGCATAACCTGTGGCCACTCTTTCTACAATGACAGCACTGTATGTAATGTCAGCAAATGGTTGATTTTTATACAGTAAAAGATTATAACTTTCGTCGGGCAACAACAAACTGCTGTTCTGGCTGTCAGGGCTGCTTTTTTCTGTGTAGATTTTGAGATATTGCTTGTTGGTAAACGAAGCCATGCGATAACACAGGCGCACGTCAATATTCTGCAAGGCCGCTGTCAGGTCAGCTGTGCTGTTTCTGCCCAACTGTTGATTGTAATCCACTATCCAGTTGATATAACTGGCCTTGCTAACTCCCACAATGGTTTCGTTGTTGCTGGCTCTGGTATTCAAGCTACCATATATCTCGAGACCATTGGCATCTAATCTATATCGATTGTTGTATAGGTACTGATCAAACTCTAGATTGTATTTGTATAAATCGCGATCAGCAAACAAACTAAAAAACTCTGCGGGCCGAGTCACTGCCAACAAACGCATGACTGCAAATGGATAGCTGCTGGAACTCCACCATGAGTATTCTACAGGTCCACCGTCGCCCACCACCCAGCTTTTGCGATAACTGGTAGGGTCGGTTTGTCCCATGACACTGTCAGCTGGGGACAGAAGTTCTCCTTCTGATCCCGACGGGATGACCTGAGTCAGGCCAGGTCTGGCATATTGAGGTTTGATGTATGGAGCCACAGGATCGGCCACTAGACCTAATTCTAGGTCGTCCCATAAAACCAGATTGTCTCGGGTATATGGAGCAGGGCCATAGCGTTCTTCCCACCAAGTGGGTTTTTCACTGAGTCCCAGCATTTCCCATGGTCTGGAGTTGGGACTCACAGTGTCGTAAAAATAACGATAGATACCGCGCCAGGCACCCAACAAGTTTGATTCGTTTAGATTGGTGACAGAACCATTGTTGATTTTGCTGCCACTAGCACTGTAGTTCCAGGTGAACTTGTTGTTGCTAATATAATCTTGTGTTTTATAATCTAGCTTGTTCCATCCTACCCAACTCAAAAAACTTTCGCCCAAAATGTTGTTGATCTCGGTCAATGTGTAATCTGTGGTTCTGAATGCGCCCGGGATAACATCTTCGGCCGTGAGTGGTACAGGATTATCATCGGTTTTCAGATTGTTGTAGATGCGTTTTTCAAACTCCAACAACACCTGGTCACGTATGTCACCAAATGCGACAGTGATACTACCATCGTGTCCTTGAATGACTGTGGTAGGATTAACATAACTGGTGTCAACAAAAACTCGTGGCAAATATTTGGGATACAGTCCCATTTTGGTCGGTGTGTTGGGGCAGAAGTTTCCTGCTGTGTTGGTATACTCATTGATTGCAATAACGTCGCCAACTGCCAATGGTATAGTCACTGTGATAGTGGGTCCTTCGGTGCTGACCACATAATCTACATCGCGCAACAGCAAAATCGTGTCTTCGCCGCGTGTCAAATAAACCAATAGACCTTTGAAGTTTGCACTGGTAAAGTCATAAGTTTGTACAGTATCAAACACATTGACAGTGATGGCCGTGATAGTGGTTTGAGTTTGTGTATAAATGGGTGCGCTGGGCAACATATCGGACCAATAAAACGGACTGAGATCCGTGCGACCCTGTGTGATATAAGAGATAGCACTGTCTAAAATTTCAGTGGCAGAAAGATTGGTATATTCATTTTGTATCACTGTCTGCAACAACAAATTTTTGTACTTGATGTATTCTCTGCTGTTATAGTCTATGGCAGAAAAAATATCGTATTCCGGATTTCTAGCGAAATATCCAGTCAGTGTCAGCGGCGAACTCTGTTGCAAGATCTGCAAACCATAAGGAATAATGTTTCCAAGATCTCTGCTGTTGTTGGCACCGTTGATTGGACCTTGCCAGGTCAACAAATTTTCACCAATGGTATTGTAATGACTTCTTACTGTGCCCAGGGTAAAGTTTGGACTGTTGGCATTCAGCGGATTGTTTTCTAGATTGATTGGAACCTGATAAAATGCTTGTTGACTGACCTGATCACTCAACACCGCAACTTCAATAATGTCACCGGGCGCATAAGTGTCAAGCAAGGTTATTTGAGTGGTCGTGGCCGACGTCAAAATTGTATAGCGATCAGGACTGATAAATTCGTCATTTATAAAAATCTGCACAGGCGGAACCACTGTGGTGTCACTGACCTGTACATCTAGCCTGAGAGGTGTTCCATCATAGCTGAACTTGAATTGTTGGCGTACCTGGCTGGTAGTAACTGCGGTT
>JACCDG011561394.1_pt1 | contig 17359 bp, 13 predicted proteins | sample 7442471 | NCBI WGS metagenome assembly JACCDG01 (sample SAMN15323444, study PRJNA562643) | freshwater metagenome | isolation source: river surface water | place: USA:Blue River Watershed | collected 2017-08-17 | reverse complement strand
TTTCTAAGCTGCCTATACGGCAGTGAACTGGCTCTCGATTAGCTTTCTGTATGCATCCGATTTCTAAGCTGCCTATACGGCAGTGAACATGGATGACTCCATCACGAAAGATGTGCATACTTTCTAAGCTGCCTATACGGCAGTGAACTTTTTTATGAAAACACGTTTGTTGTCTCGCTTTTTCTAAGCTGCCTATACGGCAGTGAACGTCAACTTCCCCCAGCGGTTGAGGGTTGGTTCTTTCTAAGCTGCCTATACGGCAGTGAACATTATTGGTTTATCCGTTGGGGCTTCTCGTCCTTTCTAAGCTGCCTATACGGCAGTGAACTTGGAGGAGGATGCTGCTCACCAAGCTGCGAATTTCTAAGCTGCCTATACGGCAGTGAACGTGCGCCGTCATAAACGGTTGCATTTCCGGCTTTTCTAAGCTGCCTATACGGCAGTGAACCAGGGCAGGTGGCCTTATCGCTCTGCGCGCAGTTTCTAAGCTGCCTATACGGCAGTGAACATAACCAAACCGTGTTCGACGAAAGATTTTGTTTTCTAAGCTGCCTATACGGCAGTGAACAGTCCTCCGCAGGATTCATGTACAGCGACAAATTTCTAAGCTGCCTATACGGCAGTGAACGCCGCTCTAGCATTTCTCGCCGAAGCTCATCATTTCTAAGCTGCCTATACGGCAGTGAACGGCCGAGGCTGAGCGACTTGGAATTGGTCGCTTTTCTAAGCTGCCTATACGGCAGTGAACGCAATCTTGACACCAAAGAATTGCTCGTAGTATTTCTAAGCTGCCTATACGGCAGTGAACTAAATTTTTAGCTTCATGGCGAGCAGTTTATATTTCTAAGCTGCCTATACGGCAGTGAACTACCAAGCAGCCGTGCGGAAAATCTTTGGCACTTTTCTAAGCTGCCTATACGGCAGTGAACTCTTGATTTAGAGGCTTCTATGACTGCTGGTTTTTCTAAGCTGCCTATACGGCAGTGAACTATATTCGATCGTTATCATAGCGGTGGCAGCGTTTCTAAGCTGCCTATACGGCAGTGAACGCGAGCGCTGTGATGACTTGAATGTCAGTGCATTTCTAAGCTGCCTATACGGCAGTGAACTTGGCTTCATCATGCGCAAGAATGGTGAACTCTTTCTAAGCTGCCTATACGGCAGTGAACTTGGTGGCCACAGGCACTCAAGCAGGATTGATTTTCTAAGCTGCCTATACGGCAGTGAACTTAGCTCAAGTTTGGCGAGCGCGGCCGAGCTTTTTCTAAGCTGCCTATACGGCAGTGAACCAAGCCATGAAAAAGGTGAGGCAGGGGCACTGGTTTCTAAGCTGCCTATACGGCAGTGAACCTCAGACAACGAAACAATTCGCTTGCGTACTTTTTCTAAGCTGCCTATACGGCAGTGAACTCGTCAAAGGTGACACCGTCTACAACCTAGACTTTCTAAGCTGCCTATACGGCAGTGAACGATGAAATGCCTATTGGCCGGGTTCTTGCGATTTTCTAAGCTGCCTATACGGCAGTGAACCTTCTAAATTAAATCCATTTTCTTCGAAGAAATTTCTAAGCTGCCTATACGGCAGTGAACTGCACTCATGCTGCGCCCTCTGTGTTGGTAATTTTCTAAGCTGCCTATACGGCAGTGAACTAGGGAAACCAAACGCTATAAGCGCGGGCAGAATTTCTAAGCTGCCTATACGGCAGTGAACTTTATTTAACGGGTAATGCAGCGGTTGATGATTTTCTAAGCTGCCTATACGGCAGTGAACTCTGCAGGACTGATGTATGGTGGGGTTAATAATTTCTAAGCTGCCTATACGGCAGTGAACGGGGCGGTATCGTTATTAGAAGACCCATCGGTTTTCTAAGCTGCCTATACGGCAGTGAACTTTATTATCGTGGCACTGCTAAGTACGCCATGTTTCTAAGCTGCCTATACGGCAGTGAACGATGACTCGTCGTACTAGATACGATTTCTATTTTTCTAAGCTGCCTATACGGCAGTGAACCCCGGCCTGACCTTCTCGCACTGCCGCCAGTTTTTCTAAGCTGCCTATACGGCAGTGAACTTGAGCCTGCGTTGATTCCGTAGACTGCGTACTTTCTAAGCTGCCTATACGGCAGTGAACACAACGGCAATTTGAAGTTGCCAAAGCTGGCTTTTCTAAGCTGCCTATACGGCAGTGAACTGGCTCTCGATTAGCTTTCTGTATGCATCCGATTTCTAAGCTGCCTATACGGCAGTGAACTCCGAGCCAATTCATATAACTCGAAATCTTCATTTCTAAGCTGCCTATACGGCAGTGAACTCGGCAATAGAAACAGAACAAGCAGGAGTACCTTTCTAAGCTGCCTATACGGCAGTGAACGGTATTTTGATATCGGCGTACAAGCGCTTTATTTTCTAAGCTGCCTATACGGCAGTGAACTTAATGTCATCAAGACCAGTAGACACACCAGCTTTCTAAGCTGCCTATACGGCAGTGAACTAATCCCCATTTATGTAGATGAGGTTCTTCCATTTCTAAGCTGCCTATACGGCAGTGAACACCTATGTATAGTATCCCTGGTAATCTGGATATTTCTAAGCTGCCTATACGGCAGTGAACTCTCTACTGGCTCGTATAGCTCTGATTCTGGCTTTCTAAGCTGCCTATACGGCAGTGAACTTTCCGAAAAAAGATAACGCAGCAGCAGCAGCTTTCTAAGCTGCCTATACGGCAGTGAACATGATTTTTACTGGCCCGCTTTTGCTTTTTTATTTCTAAGCTGCCTATACGGCAGTGAACGGGATGCTTGTTTCCGCGTATAAGCGTTTCATTTTCTAAGCTGCCTATACGGCAGTGAACTACGAGCCAGTAGAGATTTGAGCACCAGCAGCTTTCTAAGCTGCCTATACGGCAGTGAACGCTTGATGTCGTTGCAAGCAATTCGTGTTTGTTTTCTAAGCTGCCTATACGGCAGTGAACGGCTTTGGAGTAGGTATGTCTTCTGGCGTTATTTTCTAAGCTGCCTATACGGCAGTGAACCCGATAGCAAAAGAAGCAGTAGCAGCGATAGCTTTCTAAGCTGCCTATACGGCAGTGAACACTAGCAGGAGAAATCGCAGGAGTAGCATCAATTTCTAAGCTGCCTATACGGCAGTGAACTAATGTCATCAAGACCAGTAGAGACACCCGCATTTCTAAGCTGCCTATACGGCAGTGAACCGAGTAATTCGTATTTGCGGCGGTCTTTTCAGTTTCTAAGCTGCCTATACGGCAGTGAACTCGATCCTAATTATCCTAACCCTAGGTCAGAGAAGATGTTTTTGCAAATTTGAGCCTACTACCCCTTTTTCTAAACGCTTAGGCAAACACCAAGCAAATCAAGGGCCCTCAGGCCTCTGCAAAAAAAGGGTCAAAACCACGGGGTAGTTGCAGATCTGCTCAAGCCGTAGGTATTGAACTCACCAAAGCTACGTAAGGCTTGCGGGGCACCCAAACGCAAGTAAATACGATATGTCTGACCTGTACTGGCGCTGGCAAGTTGTACAAACGGTAGGTTGAGGATTTCAGAGACAGAATCGGGTACGAGTGCCAAAGCCTGTGACTCGTCCAAGCCATGTCGACGCATTTGGCGCCGACGCAAACGCTCTGGACTGCTTTTCGCTTGAACGCGTCGAAGCATTCGGTGCTCAGCATGGGCGGGCACTTCGCGCATATCACCCACACTCACATGGTCACGTATGCCTTTTAGCCAATTGAGTGTCATCAAACGTTCAAGGTTGGCTGATGCACCAATCAAGCGCAAGCAAGAACCCAATGACGAAGGCAGAACTGCATAGCCCGGAAAACTCACCGCTATTTCGTGGTTGTCCAACAAGACGAGTGCCTGATGCAGTTTCAAGTACAGGGCGGCGAGTAATTGATGAGCTGCAAGTTCAGGATCAGTTCGCAAATGAATGTCAAGGTAATGACTCATGGCTTCACTTCTTTCTGGCATCACCAAACACGCCACCGCGGATTAGAGTTGCCATCACAAAGTGCTGCTGCTCAAGCGCAGGTGCTTTGTCATGGAGCACCCAATTGTCGAGCAAGTTATAAAAATCCAACTCGTCTGTGGGGTTGCGGCAGGCTTTGCCTAAAGTAGTGACTGAACCATAGGGCTCCACAGCAATGGGACCAAGCTCGGCCACATCGGAGTGCCATGTGTCAATGGTACGAATGGCATTCCCCAACTTTTGCGAGTGAATACCTGCGACTTCTTGCACTTTGTAAAGTGTTTTACTTTTCTTATTCGAACTTTTTTCAAGAATAATTTCTTGCGATGGGTAAACCTCTTGTGCGGCACCTAAACGGGCAAAGGCAGTCACCTGAAGCAGGACATGACTGGTGCCTGCTAATCCTTGAGCGATTAGATCCGACAGGGCTTGAACATCCTTGGCAGCAGGACCTGATACGGAGAAATCGCGCAGTGACAAAGATAGGCCATCGAACTTCCAAGTGGTCGCAGCTTTACCTTGAACCATGTGCTCGACTTCCACTTCGATTTGCTCTGCACCCACACGGTTACGCCATAAGAAACGTGCGTTGGCAAGGTTTTGCGCGTAACGGCGAGCGAGTTCGACAAAGCCGTTGGCATTCGTATAACTTTGTACGGTATTCAGCAGCTTGGTTTTGTAGTCAGTGTTGTTACAAGCGGAGGGGATGCCGGTGCCCCCCAATACGCGCAGTGTGAAGCTTACCTTGAGCGTATCAGCTGAGGCGGGTAAAGTCGCCACATCTACCGTTTGTGGGTTGGGATTTTCAATAGCGGCATTTAGCTTAGCCGGATCTGTTTTTTTGGTTCCGAATCGATTGGAAATCGTACCTCGCACAGATTTTTCGCGAATACCGATAGGCATCCAATCAGCAGCGTGCGTGCGTTCATCCCAGTTTCCTGAAAAGAACTGCGCATCCGAAGGGTCCAGCTTGCGCTCGAAAGCAAGAACGGGAGCAGTTACAAGTGTGTTTTTCGTAGCCATGTGTTTTCCTTGAGTTAAAAATTTAAATGTCTTCGGCCGTGACGGCCGGTTCATTGGGAAATGACGCGATAAAGTTATTTCGGCAGCGGTACAAGCCGTGCTCTGTTGGGTGCTTGGGATTGTGATCAGGGGCCCACACCAAATCAGTCAAACTCTTTAGTCGATGCGGGCTGATCCACTGACCGATGGACCAAACCGGTTCAACAAAGCGAAACGGTGTTTCCATGTTGCGGGCACCGCTAACGCTACCGGCCAATTGCAAATCTGACAAAGCGCTATAGCCAACCGGAATGGGTACCAACCAACCCGCTCGGGCATCCGTCACCCATGTCACTGCTGGTGAATCGTCTCCCTCTTTTGGGGCCTGCTCAACTGCACGTGTATTCCAGCGTGACAAATCGAGCCAAGCATCCAATAGACTGGCTTGTGCGTCTGCAGCGCGCAACTCCTGCAAGCGCTTTTGCAGTAAATCGTCACGAGACACCAGTGCAAAACCGGGTAGACAACGCCGTGCCACACGACGAAACTGCTTGCGTTTCTCATCGTCTACATCGGGGATCAGTTCTAGAAATGGCGTAACTGAAACGCGCGACGCACTTGGCAAGGGCGGCATAACACTGCCTCCAGCCATGCGCATACCCGCCAGTTCGTGCGCGACCCGTTCGGTCAATTTTTTCCGTTCGGATTCATCTTGATAAGAACTGCGAAGTTGCACATCAAAAACCAGCGTAACCTCCAGATGAACGCGTCCCTCTTCAACAATTGCCGCAGTGATGCCATTCGCCTTAACGGGGTTGCGCGTCAAATGAAAAGCCCTTGTGAAGCCCGCATGCGTGACTTGTGCTTCAAAGGCATGACAAACCACCCCCACTCCGTAAAACTCAATACCGCTATCTTGGCCAAGCCGTCGTTCTAAGGCAGTCATCAAACCGGAAAAAGCTGTGATTGATGGAAATCCCCAGGTCATCGCACTTGAAATAGCGTTGGCGTTTTGTACACGTATGCGGGGCACCACCAAGACAGCAGGATGCTTAGGCAAGCCGTTATCGGTACTCATGCGACCTCTCTTTCTACCTGCCCTAAAGCCTCTCGGGCAAGCTTGCGCCAGTAGAAATACTCGGGATCTCCCATTTGCAAAGGGTCACGCAATTGCGCGTTGAGCCAATTGGCAAAGTCACGGGCAACTTGCTCCACGGCCTCCTCATCCGCCAACTCGGCTGCTCCTAATGGGTCAAGCCATTGGCGGTGTGAGGGTGGTAAGTCGCACGCAATGGCGTTACTCCATCCAGCCTCTAGCGTGTGCAACTCTGCAGCAAAATGAATCAACTCATCAAGGATTGATTCAACAGTTTCATTGCGAAATTCTCGTGTTGCCTTGTTGTTAGTTGGGTCACTCGCGAGAAAGCGCCTTAGCGACTGCACCAATTGACGAACTTCTTTGCGCCAAGCAAATCTGGAAAACAATGAGTCAAATCCGTGAATCGGCTTGATTGGCTCCGTTTTCCAAACCGGAGGCAAAGAGGCTAGTAAGTGGTTATCACCACGCCGCTCACTGTTGAGTTGACTGATGTTATGCGGCTTGTCACCCCCCAATTTTTGAATGGCAAGGTTTGAATACTCATGTACCGGTCGCGAGCACATTACGCCCGTCTTTCGGGCCTCACATGCCTCTTTCGACGCATCACTGAAACGATGATCTTGCAGCGTCAAATAGACATTGTGTATCAAGGATGTGGGATACAAGGGCGCCAATAAGTGATAACTGTCATCGTCATGTGGATCGTTACCTACCAACCAATAGATTTGTTTGGCCTTGCCATGCGAAGCAGGTTTGTCGCAACGAGAGTTCTCAATTTGCGCCAATGATTGAGCGATCCTTTTAGCAGCATCAAAATCATCACTTAAAGCAGAAACCGCATCTACATCTTCTTTTTTCAAAAGTTCCAGAATACTGACACCATCAAAATAGCACATAAGCATCTGATAAATCTCATAGGCCTTTTTGTTGAACTTGCCGTTACCTGTCGCATCGATTAGATAGTTACCTCCAATCACATGAGCCCCCACGACCGACAAAGAAGGCAGTTTGGCTAAATCAACATTCAAGTTTGTCGTTTCTTTTATTTTGGGATCTGGATGAATGGCTTTAACAATGTGCGTCGCCAATTGAATTTGGTTGATATAGTCACCTACATCAGACATCAACATCGTAAAGTCAAAAAGTTTTCTTTGCTTTTCTTTTTCCTTTTCTGCTGTTGCGTTTGTCCCTTTTATCTTCAACAGCGCACGGTCAAGCCGTTTCTGTAAGTGTTCATTCAAAACTTCTCTTATCGCCGTCGCTCGCTTAGAAATCAACATTCTTTTCTCCGTTGAAATTGATACATAACAAAAAATGATCCTTTAATCACAACCTCCTTTGCGAAAAACCTAAAACCGATTGGTACCGCCAGCCGTTTTCGTTAGGCCGCACACTAACCAAACCAAAGCGACGAGCACATTCCAGAAGTGGCATATCCAATTCCTGAGCCAGCTCTTTCAGTGCATCCAAATAGTTCGTTACACCCCAAGGCTCAATACCTGATCCGCAGACGATTGCGTCGTCCAAATGCTGGCACTGGGAACAATCAATTTCGACATAAAATGTCGTGTTATCGCTCTTGTTTTCCTTCAGCACTTGATGAAGACGAATGTCTTCACCACCCTCATCTGGCAACAAAACCAAGGTCACATCAGGCAGACCAAACTGCTGCCGAAAAGGTTGCAACTGAGGCAGTACCGCAGTGAGCAAGGCGTCTTGTGGCGCTTGCTGCCACCATGTGCTCGCATTCAAAGTTGTATCCGTCGCCTCAACCGACGCCCTAGAGCGACTTCCCACTTGAGCAGGTGGCGCCGCCTGCTGCATCAACATCGTGGTCCGCATGCGCGCGTGTTCAAGATCAACCCATCGCTCACTTGGTTGCAAATCACGGGCCTCAGGTGAGACGATGCGAGGGCGTGCATCCAAGATGCCGAATTCTTCCGAACGCAATAACTTCTCAAGGTTGTGTGACGCTAGCCGGAACGGTTTGTCATCTGTTTCAAAACCAGGTTTGCAAAAAGCGGCTTTCCCTGGATAACGGTAGTGGCGTAAATTGGTTTTTAAAATCATCACATTAGGGGTTAGAGCAGCGCCCGTCCTATGTCTGCGTACACGACCTGCGAGCTGAATCAACGATCGCATCGATGAGGGCTCCACAATAGCCCAGTCATAGTCGTGATCGCGACCTACCTCTGTTACAGGTGAACCCAACACGATAAACAACTGATCGACCGCAGCTTCAGCCGCATCAAGGCGCTGCCGAATAGCAGGCAAGGCAAACACGGCGTCTGGGTCATGTCGGTTCAATGTCGAATCCAATTGCGCTTCAATGACCGAGCGAACCAATAAGGGGTGGCGGGCGTGATAAACACACAAGTGAATTTGCAGATTAGGCGCGCCGCCCTGTTTGAACATGGCCAGCGCCACTTCAAACAAGGGTTCGATATTGGCCATACGGATCAAACCAAAACTCACCCGCTTACCGCTGCGAGGATCGATGCTGTGATGCCGCTTGTGAAGATCCTGTGCAGCTGGCAGCACCAATGCCGCAAAGGCTGCAGCCAATGCAATTAGATCTTTCGACTTGATGTCTTTGAAACCAGTAACGGGTAACAAAGCTGCTAAGCGTCGCGACTCACTGGCCAAACTTGTTAATGCAGCGTATCGATGTTTTGCAAAACGTGCGTGTGCTTTTTCAAAACTGTTCGCATCAACGCAGTCTTGTTGACTTTGGTGAAACTCATCTACCCATGCACAGCATACTTTAGGAGGTGCTTGCGCAATAGCAGGGTCACCGCAGTTTCTTTGAAAATACTGCCTGCCGTTGCAATATGCCTCAAATAGGCCCTGCACCAAAGCAGGCGGCAAGGTAGCGGATGACAGCAGCACCCTCGAACCTAATAAGCCAGCCCAATGAACCAATCGAGTCAGAGCAGGAAGATCATTTAGGTCAAAGTCATCGGGTTCATCTAACACCAAGTCGCCACTTAACAATCGCAACATGGGTGCAATCTGGCGACCACCCCGCTGGCTTTCAGTCGCGGGCGTCAAATGATCGATCGTGCAAACCAATATGGGTGCTAACAGCAATTTGCGCACCTGCGGATCTGCTACGGCACGGCGTAACAAAGGGTGTTGATCGGTGGCACCGTCAAATTTCACATAGGTGTCTTCATCCAGTAAATTCTGTGTTGATGCCGATCCAGTGGCTTCAGCCATTTGTTCGTAATGCTCAAACAAAGCGCGATTGGCAGCACCTCCAACACGAATCGCAATATCGTCATCGTCTAGCTTGAGCATTTGCTTAAAGGCTTTACCAGTTTGCAGCGTCAAGGTGCGCAAGCCCATCGCAAAGGCGCAACGCATACCCTTCCTTGGGTCAGACAAGGCGTACATGATGCGTGCGTTGCCTAATGTTTTTCCACAGCCCGTCGAAGCCATGTTGACAATGAATGCACCGTGCTGCAGCGAACGTTCACGCATTGACAAAGCCACATCAGCCGATTTGTCTTGCCAGCGAAAACGTTCATCTTTGGTTCGCTGCTTGAGTACCTTATGGTGTCCAAGTCGGGGTAAATAGTCTGCAAACTCAGGTAGAAAACGCGCAATCTCTGAGCCATGTTGTGCGACACCTAAAAGGTGTTCATCTAAAGATTGGTTAATGCTGCCGTCCTTGAGCGTATTGGCTGTCAACCGATGGGGCGATTTAACCGTGACCCTCTCGGCATGTTTCCCTTGCAAACTAGAGTAGTGATGATCGGCCAACATCAAACTCAGTCGACTCAAGTGCATCACAAAAGGGTTGCTGATAGGATCAAGGATCAGCTTTTCTTTGTCTTTCGTTATCAAAGTCAATAGTCGGCGAGCTATTCGACTCGAGCGTTGTCGCCATTCATCAGTGGTGACAGGCAGGCCATGAGGGAATGTCCAGTAAGGTTTAAGTGCCTTCTGATCCTCTGCATTAAATGCGCGCTCAATCCATGCCGGCCTCATTTGATTCAAAAACTCGGGCATGGCAGCCACTTGAAAATCTGCTTTTTGAGGAAGCTCGGGTAAACGGTGATGCGTCACCACCAGCCATGCCAGGGCTTGGGCTAGGGGTGCCTTTTGTAGCGACTTAAATGGTGAATCCATCGCTCCACCCAAGCCATCACAATGCAAGCTGCCGATCCAGCGCTGGTCATCTTTTGTTGTGGGGTTGGCAAGCCGTGCCAGCCAATCTGCGTCGTCATCAGTGCCAACTAAGGCTTCAAACAGACGCATCGATACCCATTCGTGGCGAATCAGGTTTTTTTGGCCAAACAGCGCGCCTCGTGTACCTGCTTGTAGACGATCTTGAAAGGCCTGAATGGCTTTGCCCAAATCATGCAGCAAACCTGCCAAGTCAACCAGCAATCGAATGAGTTCGCCGCTATGCCAGTTATTTTCATCGTTCTGTCGCAAAACATTTCGCCGCGTGGTGTTCGTAGGAACAGCCCCTTGCTCATTGAATCGACTCCGATCGCCAACCACCCACATTAATTCTGTATGGTTCAACCCACGAATCCAATGGCATGCCACTGCAGTGTTCTTGCGCGCTGTTTTGCGCAACATCATGCGCAAGGTGTCCAAGCCTTGCTGAGTGATCGGGGTTTGCCAAGTGCGGTCCCCACGCCGCTCGGCAAATTGATCGAGAATGCGGCGTGTTTCAGTTAACGCCCTCTTAGTACATTGGCTGACCAACAAAATATTCATGGTGCGAGCCGCCCCGTGGTGGTCGCTATCTCTTTGATCTGGTCAATCATGAAGTCCAGCGCTTCTGTTTGTGTGAGTTGCGCAATGCAGGCCCGGCGGAATGCCGCCTCGTCATCCCCGCGTATGGCTGACACAAAAGATTGCGGCAAGATGTGTGCATCTTTGACCAAGTCGGCCACATCAAACACCAAGCCTCCACGACGTGTTTTGCCATGCAAGACAGCCAAGCCGTGCGGCAAGCCCAAAACCCAAGTAGCACTAGCTGCTAATCCATAGGCGAGGTAATTGCCGTGGTCAAGGAATCGGTTAGCGGGATCGGTGCCAGCACCGCGCTTACCACGTGTAAAGTCTCCGTAGCCCACGGCATGGGCAGCCATTTTGTAAAGTTGCTTGGTCAGCTGCGCTTCGGCGGTCAGAAGGTGGTTGGTATCTGGGGCGCTGTCTATGCGTTGCTGAGCCTCATCCAGCGCCAAGCCCAAAATGCTTGGGTCTATTTGAAAGCCCGTTTCACGTAAGTGTCGTGAATTCGTCCAGTGCTTATGTATGCGAGCTAATCGCTGGGTTTGTAGCGCTTTAGCAGCATGCAAGCGCAATGTGTCATCAAACCAGAAGCTCACCCAATTCTGCAAATACTCGGTAGGCCTGTATTCGCTTTGCGGAGAAAACCAAGCAACATCCACATCCATTTCATTGGCACTGAACAGCGGCGTTCCACCGCCGCCGCAAAACCCCACCAACACACCAGCCTTAGATAGTTCTCGAATGGCAGCTTGCGTAACCGAGGTACCGCTACCCAGCAATACGATGGTAGTGTTAGCAATTGGAATATTCCAATAAAGCGAACGTTTACCTTCCTCGGTCACAAACTCCACACGTCCGCCGTTACACAGAAGTCGGCAATGTTCTAAATAATAGATATTGGCACGCTTTGATAACAGAATTGATTTTAAGTCTTTCGATCCCACGAATGTTGACATATAAGATACTCCCGTTATTCCAATCTAACTTAGAGGCGCACTTTGAAGTTGTGAATCGAAAATCAACAAAACGATGAGACTGAACTAATGAATGAGTTTCATTTAAATATAAATTCTTTAAAAATAGTTGCTGTTGATATCAGCAATAGAACATGAGCAAATATTGCTCAACATCTGGTTGCGATCACTACGCCACACGACCATCGCAACGAACATATTTTCAAATGATCTTTTTGCGAAAGTTCATCCATTAGCGATCTGACCTTCGACTCGTGTCCTTCGGGCCAGTTGGGCTGTGGAAGCATGTCATCAATCACATACATACCGCCAGGAGCTAACAGATCCAAAGCAAGGTCTAGCAATCGATACTTCCCTGACCAAGTGTCTGCGAAGATCAGGTCGTAGCGCACGGGCTGCATAAGGGCGCCACGCAGAAAAGCATCCCCATCAGAACAAACGATGTTTATGCGGGAATCCGTTCCCAGATGAGCGCGGGCCACATCTAGCCATTTGGAATCATTGTCAACAGTTGTCAAACGTCCGTTAGATGCCAAGCCATCGAGGATCCAGGCGCTGGCCAGCCCTGTGCCCGTACCTAGCTCAAGGCAATGCCCTTGAGATTTGGTGGCTGCCAGCGTTCGTAGTAGCGCATTGATGTGGATTTCACTGGGCATGTCAAAAGCTAGGGCTTCTGACGCGCGAGCAATCGCCTGATAGGTTTCAGGCAATCGGATGGAATTCAGATTTTCCATTGTTGATGTTTTCCTGTGTGCGAGGGGACTTGTGAAAATTCTTGTTGAGCTGTTGAAGCACCAACGGCCGGTAGAGGTGCTGGCACCGGAATATCACCTGTCTGTGCGACAGACAGAAGATGAAAGACATGATCACTTTCCATGCTGAAGTCCATGTTGTAGGCACCACTTCGTAGATACAGAACGGCCGACCATCTGCCGACCCACACCTTTTTAGAAAAAAGGACTCTAATTTATTAATTAAAAGTATTGCATAATTCATTAATAAATACAACTAAATGGCTTTTCTTGCCGGGAATAAATGAGCCACCCAGTTTTTAGCAAGTAATCTGTCCTGCTTGTGGAGGAGCAACGGAACATGCCCCATGAGCCGGGCCCGCCGTATACAGAAGAACCGGAATATGAGATTTCAAAAACCTATGAAGGTTGGAATGAGGGCCGCTCGACGCAAGCCCAAGCGGCCCTGTTGCTGGAGCAGTGCGAGCGAAGTTTCCTTCTGATCACTTGCTCAATGGGATTTGCCCTAACTGCAAAGGTGTGTTGGTGCCTCGGTGGGCTGCGCTATTCGGTAGCTGTCGCCCATAGTTGTTAAACGCGTAATGAGGGAAGAGTCAGTCTTGACTCTAAGGCCTGAAGCCGAGCATGCGCCGCGAGAATATCGTCATAAACGCGAGGGTTCTTAGGCGCTCGTAGCGTCAGCACCAATGAATAAGGGATCAACTGAGCATCGCCTCGGTAAGCATTGCTTGCGCTCGCTCTTGCGTTGTAATGAATGTCAAAAGTTGACCCCTTTAGGCTTGATCCGTAGTACGTCTGTTTTGCGTGTAACACAGTCTCCCATTTGAATAAGTCTGCACGCTGCTCTACTTCCGTGCGCCATTGGGTAGGCGGAAAAAATGAATCTGTCTTGGGTTGAGTAGCTTTTTCATTGGCTTTTTTATCAACATGAGGGCGAAACTTAATGTCCAGTCCTGCTTTTGTATAAGCGCTGGAATCTTGAGGATCTACCTGACTTGCAAAGCAAAAGGTCGCTGTTAATTCAACTTTCCCTAGTAGTTCCGCTTCGGGAAGGGGGACTGGTGCTCGCAAATACTTTCCGGGACTTAGCTTGCCCTGATAGATGATGCGAGCCATGCCCTCTCCGCATGTAATGATCTCGGTAAGATCGCTAGGCACCAGACCCCAGCCAATATCAGAAGGCTCCAATTCTTGTCTAGTTTTACTGGAGTGAATCAGAAGAGCCTTGGTCGTTAAGGGTGTCACATCACCCCCTAAAAATGCTCTAATCCCAGCAGCTGACCTCAAAACCAAGGGAGAAGCAAAGCTAGTTCCTAAATTTGGCGCAATTCTTGGAGCCTGGTCTGCAACCGCATGATGAAAGTATTCACTGCCACTTCCTCCAAACGCCATGACATCTGGTTTGCGCAAACCTGGACTCCGTCCAGGCCCTCTCGCGCTGTAATTAGCTCGTTTCCAATTGTTCAGAGTTGTGTCTACAGCGCCAACGGACAGAGCGTTGACACTATCAGCTGGCACTTGAATACGATCCAACCCAAGACTTGAATCTCGCTCACCATTGTTGCCTGCAGCCACTGTCATCAGAGTTTCTCCATCGCTTAGCAACGCATCTATCACAGAAGTCCAGACGTGCACTTCTGAGTCTTCACATGGCAGCTCTGGACCCAAACTCAAATTTATAAATTGATATTGACGAGATAGTAAAACTTCTTCTATATGCCCCAAAGTCCGATAGAGTTCCAGCGGGTCCTCTGCATTGCTTTGCGCATCTAAAACCCGATAGTGATCTGCATATGCGTATGGACATTGCGCCTCTTGACCTGGAGTAATAGACCCAAAAAGGAAGGCAGATGTAACCCCTAATCCATGATCAAGATAACTGGGCACATCTTGAGCTGATGCATCTGAAGTGAAGTACCGTCCGATGTAGGAACCAATAGGATGTGTTGCAGGTAATCCTCCGTCAAGAATGGCTACTTTTGGCTCTTTAGAAAAAGGTTCTGCACCGGGTAGTTGAAAGCCTAAACCTACCGAAGTAGAGCGCATTGGCGAAGGCATGCTGCGCAACTTAGGCATAGGACGAATAACCCGCAACATTGTGAACCGAGCCAATGCATGCAAATTCTCGCTGTCTCCCCTAACGGGGCAAAACAACATGCGCCCCACTTGAAAAGCCAGAGTTTGCAGAACTTCAAATTTGCATTGTTCTGCATACGCAACGAAAGGATCTTGAATTGTCCGACGATCAGAATCTGATAGTAGATGCAATCCAACTTCGTAGTACCCCACAGCATCAGGCCCAGCTTTAATTCGATCATCAGCGACCATTGGCTGTATGGATTCAATCTCTGCGAATTGAAGAGCCTGACGTGTCTCCGCATTAAGAGAGCTTGCAAAACTTCCTAATCTTGCAAAAGAAGTTCGTTCTCCAGCAATAAACAACATCGTGGTGTCATTTTGCGCTGGGGGATTCTTTTGAACGTGTTTTCGAGGGGTAATACGAACCGTCTTGCTACCTACAGAAACAAGCCCAGCGTCTCTCAGTAATTCTGTGGGGAAAAAGGACTTCGCAACATAACTTGGATGAAGTAGCACTTTGGCTACAGCCAGATTATCAGGACATGCGAGTTCTGGTAGTTCCGCCAAAGACGAATTAGTTTGTTCGATCTGAGGCAAGAGCGCGGCTTTTGCCTCCTGTAAGGTATACGGATGAACCTTGTTAGGCTTCATTGGCGGAGGATCGATTGGATAGGTAAGTAACTCTCCTTTTCCAATGAGATATCGTGTAGCCATGCGTTTCTACTTTCTTATTTTTTTAATATGGAACCGGCGTGCTTGCGAATAGTGTCCCGAGAGACCCCAGTGAGACGATTTATCTCACGCTGTTTATAATGTCCTGAGTGAGCCAGTTCTAATGCGATTTGAACCCTCATTGCATGAGGAATATCTGCAATCTGTGAAGAATCATTCCCGTATATCAAAGCGATAGGGTCCAACTGTTCCAAAACTGATCTGCGGCGTAAGTTCGCCACCTCTCTTTCGACGTCAGCCAGCGATTGTTTCGAAAATTTCGAAACCAATTTTGGCAACCAAGGCCGCCATTTCTCGACATCAGAACTTAAGAATCTAATGAGTGCTGCCTCAATTTGTTCAGGGCCAGGTGGGCCGAAATTAATCACGGTGTCGAATCTACGCCAAAGTGCTGGATCGACAATCTCAGGGTGATTCGTGGCTGCTAAAAGTAGTGAAGTAGTTGGCCAATGATCAACCTCTTGCAAAATTACCGTAACCAGACGCTTAAGCTCGCCGATGTCGTTTTCGTCATTTCTGCGCTTTGCAATCGCATCAATTTCATCCAGCAACAAGATTGCGTTATTTGCCTTGGCGTAGTCGAGAACTGATCGAATATTTGATCCTGTTTTACCAAGCAGGCTACTCATTACAACGGATAAATCTAGCACCCATAAAGGCTTACCTAACTCGGAAGCAATCCAGCGAGCGGACAAAGTTTTTCCTAGTCCAGGCGCTCCAACAAGGATCGCTGAGCGGGACGCGTCAATTCCATGCGCTTCTAGCAGTCTCTGTTCTTTACGTTCTTTAACGAGGTTATTGAGCTGTAAAGATACATCTTGCGCTAGTAATGGAGCGCTTATACCGTTAGTGTCATCAAACACCCGTATTAAAGACAATTTAGATTCGGAATCTACGGGTAAGTTGGCTGGATGTGCGTTATTTTGCGTATGGTCGTGTGCACTTGTACGTCGCATAATTGAAGCACCGCTGGACCGAGTTTGCGTAGTTTTAAGGCTTTGGTCCAGTTTGACCGCTAATTCGGGGAGTCGAATCCGATACTTGCGAATCAGTCGAGCAAGAAACAACCTAACATCCTCATATGATTGGGAGGCTGCCAGTTTTGCGAGATCGGCAAGATCTTCCGAAAGCTCAATTCTGTCGTCCGTATTTTCCATTTTTAGTCCACCTCGTCAAATATATGGACTAATTCTACGATATTTTGGACTATGTCAATGGGTTTTTGGGCTATTCTGAAGATTCGCGTATTTCATTCCCAATTGACCACCCGCGCCAATTCTTCGTGACCACCATTTCCAGTCGGAGCTGACCACTCAGTCCAGCCATGTGGCTAAGGTTAAAAAGTATGACGGACTTGACCAGAGAGGCAGTCAGCGTTGCTGATGACTACTTTCAGCCAGTAGGCGTCGTTGGTGTGTCCGACCTAAAGGTCCGGTCTAGGCTGATCTGAGCCACTCGGAGTGAGTGGGCGTTATAGCCTCGTCGATCACCACCGGTCATTCAAGAAGGAGTGACTCCTAAGTCCGATGTGCTGCCGATACCGGACACTCGACATTCTGCGCATGCGATCCGCGCTTGCGCGAACATGAACGACTGGTCTGGCGCTGGCTTCACACACACTCCCGACCCAAAGCCGTCACTGGTCTTTGGGTTTGGAGTGTCTGCTTTCATGCTAAGCCAGCAGGTCTTCGAGCAGTTCATTTTTTTCGGTGAACAGAAGAAATCAATTGAGCAATCGCCTCGAATTCCACCATGTGGGCAGATGTTGAGCGCGTGACTAACGCTATCGTTCGTTCAGGCGCCGGAGGCGCCAAGGGTCTAGATTTCAATGGCAAGTTACCCAGGTCACCACCCTGGATGGCCATTTCAGGTAACAACGCAACACCCATTCCCGAAGTGACCATTTGTACCAGTGTGAGGAGACTGGTGGCTTCGATCCCGTCCACACTGGCCACTTCGGTTGCCTGGCAAGCTTGAAGAGC
>JACCDG011790352.1_pt1 | contig 17364 bp, 13 predicted proteins | sample 7442471 | NCBI WGS metagenome assembly JACCDG01 (sample SAMN15323444, study PRJNA562643) | freshwater metagenome | isolation source: river surface water | place: USA:Blue River Watershed | collected 2017-08-17 | reverse complement strand
TACACTTCTACAATACGAGCCCTGAAAATGTTTTACGACCTTCAAAGCGTTTCGCCTTATCTGCTTGGCAATTTTCCCGATATTCCGGATTAGCTTCCGACCAGTCCGACTTACCGAGGTGCTGCCACCAAAAAAAGCACCTAAAAAAACGACTGTCTCTGACTTGCATACTAACCGCCGGAATACGTCTTTATATGTCTATGCGACCAAAAAGAAATACCGCAGCGGGCTATAAGATTCAGGGACAGCCCGTCTTACTGGCCGCAAACTATCATAAATTATCCTGCCGTCACGCCCGGAAATGGCTTTTTTGCCCCCTAATGCAAAAACACGTGTTTTTACTGCCACATAGGCGGGAAGGGGGCTAAATCGTTAATTTTATTGTTAATTTTGGTAAATTTTCAGAGGGTAAATCATATAAAGGGTTGAAAATGTTGCAATTTTGTGATTTAGAGAAAGACATAGATTGCATCCTTGGGTCATACCGGCCTTTTCAAACCTTAACAACGAGTGGAAAAATGTCATCCCGCATCAAAAAAATCGCTCTTTTGTCTTTTATGGTATTGCTGGCCTTTGGGCTGATTTTGGGTACTACCGGATGCAGCGGCGTCGAAATCGGCGAAGGCTATACCAATCCCATGGTCGATAAAAAAGCCCGCGACGAGCAGACCGAATCTATTTTTGGCGATGGCGGGCTGATGTTCGGCGGCAAAAGCGCGCAAAGCGGCGATAACGGCGGCGGCATCGGCGTCAACGGATTTTTGTGGCGCGCCAGCTTGGATACGGTTTCTTTCATGCCGCTGCAATCGGCAGATCCATTCGGCGGCGTGATCATCACCGATTGGTACGCGCCGCAAACGCAGGGCGAGGCAGCGGAACAAGAACGCGCCAAATTGACGGTGTATATTTTGGGGCGCGAGCTGCGCTCGGACGGCATCAAAGTTTCCGCGTTCCGCCAAGTGATGAAAAACGGCGCCTGGATGGATCAGCCGGTCGATGAGGCCGTGGCACGCAGGATCGAAGAAGCGATTCTGCTGCGTGCGCGCGAATTGCGCATCGCCGCAGGGGATTAGCGGGCGCGCAACTACCGGCCGCCGTTGCTGAATTCCTGCCGCATTCGGACCGCTTCATGGATCGGGTCCTGCGTTTTTGGCGGAGGGGACATCCGCTCGATCCCAAGCGGCGTCCGCGCGAAATATTCCAGATATTCTTGATATTTTTGACCTGTTGCGGAATCCTTGAACAAGAAACCGGCTATGGCGTCAAACACACCCTGTATATAGGCGCGCTGGCGTTCGTTTGGCGTTATCGTCCATTCTTCTTGGCCTGTCAAAACCCGGGCAAGGGAAACGGTCAGCACAAGCTCGTAGTTTTCAAACTTTGTGGCGCGGTCATGAATCGCCTGCTGCAACGGCGCCATCGCCGCCAAATCCCGGCGCAAAGCGCCCATATCCCCCAAATGCTCTTTTACCAAATTTGCGGCGATATGCGCCATTTCGCTTGGCGGCGCGGCGATATGCACGCTTATGGTTTCACGCGCCAAAGCCGCGTTGTCTTGTAAAAGCGCCGCCAGAGGCGCATCGCAATAATAGCTGCGTTCGGAATCATTATGCAAAAGGGTGCGCGATTTCCATTCGGCAATGGCGCAAGAGCGCCGGCGCAGCTGCGCCGCCCGGATTGCTTCTTCAAAGCCTGCGCCGGCCTGGCCATGGCGCTGCGCCGCAAGCTGCAAACCGCGCAGTATTTCATAAACGATGGCGTGCGGTTCGATCTCGTCATCCTGCAAGGCGATGCCGTGCAAATCCGCAAGGCCATGGGCGAATTCGTGGTAAATCGTATAGGCGCCGGTTCCGCCCATTTGGCCGTCGCTTGGGAAAACCCCCTCGAGCCAAATCACGACCGGCGGCGTGCGGTTCGGATACCGCCGCCGGAAATCCTGCGGACTCATTTCGAATGAGGCGGTTTCAGTTGTTCTTGTGCCGCCCAAATAATTTTCATAGCTCCGTTGCTGCACATCCAAGGTTTCTATGCGCGAGGCAAGCCCGTTTACATCGGAAAAATAAGCCAGCCTTGACCAATCTTCTGGCATATCCCGGGCGATGGCCTGCCAGCCTTCTTCGCCTGGCGCATAGGCGTCGCGGCAAATAATCAAAACCGGCTGATTTGTAAAACTGGCGGCGATTTCCTGATGCAAAAGACGCGCGAGATCGGGGGATTCTTGTGTCAGCGCGCTGTTATTGTCCAAAACCACCGGGGCGTGGGCTAAATCGCGCCCCCTTGCCTGCGGCATGATTATATAGCGGTAATACCCATAGCCGCTTGAAATCACGCCGAGGAAAAAGGCGGCGATGAAGGCATGCCGCTTGGCCGTTTTATTTTTATCCTTTTCGCGCCCGACCGGCGCGGAATCGGCCGGTATCGTTTTTGTGTCACTTTTGTCCATACCCATACGCGTTCCTGGCTTTTTATTTTCTTGGCTTTTGATCGTATCTAAAAAAGGGACTGGAATCCATTGTTCTTTTATTTTTCTAAAATGTTGTAATAAATTGTTTTTATTTCTCTTTTTAGGCCGGGGCCGAATTTAAATTTATTTTAGGTTGATTTGCCGGGCTTATTTTGTATGTTGGCCCTATGTTAAGCGAATCTGAAGAAAGAAAATTCATAGCTATCATGGAAAGCGGACTCGCCGCTGCCGCGCCCGAAGATTTTGCCTTCGCCCAAAACATCGTTGCCCATCGCCGCGGGCTTCCCATAGCCTATAAGGCGGCGGAAGAAGCGGCGAAAACAGATCCTGATAAAGCCCTGAAAATCCTATGGTCCATGGTTTTTGCCGCGCCGCTTTATGTCGACAAGGGCAAAGACCTTGGCATGATCGCCCGAATCTTCGAAAATGCGCGGGATTACCGCAACGCCGAAAACGCTTTCGCGCTGATGAATGCTTTGATGCCGAACGATCCCATCATTTTAACGCAGATGGGACATTTTTATAACAGACGCGGGAACTGGCAAAAGGCCGAATCCTGTTATCGCCAAGTGATTTCCCTCGAGCCGGACAATCACATCGCCCTATCCTGTCTTGGCCGCGCTTTGGCCAAGCAAGAAAGATATGACGAGGGCATCAAGTGCCTTGAAAGCGCGCTTGCAGTCAAACCCGATGATTGTATTTCGAAAACCATCCTTGCCGGCATTTACCGCAAAGCCCGCCAGCCGCAAAAAGCCTATGATGTGCTGCAAGGTATGCTTCACAATACAAGCCGGCCGCAGGATAAGGAATTGCGCCGCCTGTGGACGCAAATTTTGCTGGATTCGGGGAAGTTCCATGAAGCGCGGCAAGAGGCTGAGGATATTACCAAAAAATGCGGCACATGGGACTGGGAACATATGGAACTTCTTGTCACGTCGCGGTTTTTATGCGGCGACAAACAAGCCGCCTATCAAGCGGCAAAAGATTGGAGCGAATATAAAGGCCGCGATGATCGCAGATATCTCGCCGTCTATTTGCGCGGGATTTGCGCCATCGCAACGAACCGTCTTATGGATGCGGAAAATTGCATATACCATCGCTGCCTTGAAGACCGGGAATATCAAAAACAATTGTTATGCGCCCGCCTGCATTTGGCACACAACCGTTGCGAGAAAGCCTATGCCATCGCCGCGAAAACTTTTGACGCCCACCCGTCCTGGCAGCCTTTGGGCATTATGCAGGCGGCGGCGCAAGGAAAGCCTGAATTGGTCGAAGATTTCCGGCGCCGACTTTGCCACAAAGACATAAACCCCGGCCATGGACTGACCTTTGAGGAGCTGATCGCTCCATTTTCGGGGGCAAAAGACCCCGATCAAATCCGCCGGGATATGGACGCCTGTTTGTTACGCAAATGGGGCGGGGCGCTGCCGCCCATGCCGCAGCCTGCGAATGAATCTGCGATGATCGCTGCGCAGGTTGCGGCAAGAACAAGGGTTCATATGGCATAGCCGCCCTAATCCTAATAATGTCATCCCAAGAAAAACCCTCGAAATGGCAACCGTCAACGGTAGTGACTCAATTTGATTGTCATCCCCGCCCCCCCTTGCGCTGCGCTTTGTTTCTGCCTAAGATTCTTGGCTCGTATTAAAAGGCAGGACAATGACCCAAGAAACCGCGCGCTATAACCACAAAGAAACCGAATCCAAATGGCAGCGCCTTTGGGACGAGAAAAAATGCTTCGAGGTGGGCGAGGGCGGCTCCAAGCCGAAATATTACGTGCTGGAAATGTTTCCCTATCCTTCGGGCAAAATCCATATGGGCCATGTGCGCAATTACACTTTGGGCGACGTCGTGGCGCGCCACAAAATGATGCAGGGATATAACGTGCTGCACCCGATGGGCTGGGACGCGTTCGGCCTGCCCGCCGAAAACGCCGCGATCGAACGCAAGGTGCATCCCGCCAAATGGACTTATGAGAACATCAAGGAAATGAAAAAGCAGCTCAAAACCATGGGGCTGTCTTATGATTGGCGCAGGGAGGTTGCGACCTGCGCCCCCGATTATTACAAGCACGAACAAAAAATGTTCCTGCAATTCTGGCAAAAGGGATTGGCGTACCGCAAGGACGCGTGGGTCAACTGGGATCCCGTGGAAAACACCGTTCTCGCCAATGAACAAGTGGTCGACGGCAAGGGATGGCGATCGGGCGCAACCGTCGAGCGGCGCAAATTGAACCAATGGTTTTTAAAAATCACCCAATATGCCGATGATTTGCTCGGCGCGCTGGAACGGCTTTCCGGCTGGCCGGAAAAAGTGCGGCTGATGCAGGAAAACTGGATCGGGAAGTCCACGGGCGCGATGATTCAGTTTGCAGTTGACGGTGAGCAGTTAGCAGTTAAAAGCCAACCGCCAACCGTCAACCGTCAACAGATAACCGTTTTCACCACTCGCCCAGACACCTTATTCGGCATGTCGTTCCTGGCCATTTCGCCCAATCACCCTTTGGCGGAACATTTGGCGAAATCGAATCCGCAGCTTGCGGAGTTCATCAAGGAATGCGGCAAGATCGGCACATCCGAAGTGGCGCTGGAGCAGGCGGAAAAAAAAGGCTTCGATACCGGATTATTCGTCACCCATCCGCTGCTAAAGGGTAAAAGATTTCCCGTCTATGCCGCGAATTTCGTGGTGATGGATTACGGCACCGGCGCGATTTTCGGCTGCCCCGCCCATGACCAGCGCGATTTCGAGTTTGCGACGAAATATAAATTGCCGATTATTCCGGTCGTGCAGCCAGTTGACAGTGGACAGTTAACAGTTAACGGAAAAAAGGAATTGTCAACCGTCAACCGTCAACCGTCAACTCCTTATGCCGGCTACGGCATTCTTATCAACTCCGACTTCCTAAACGGCCTCGATGTCGAATCGGCCAAAAAGCGCATCTGTGCCGAGCTGGAAAAAACCAGAACGGGCAGGGCGGAAACCACCTGGCGCTTGCGCGATTGGGGCGTTTCGCGGCAGCGTTATTGGGGCTGCCCCGTTCCCGTGATCCATTGCGAAAAATGCGGCGCGGTTGCCGTGCCTGACAAGGATTTGCCGGTGCAATTGCCCGAAGACGTTACTTTCGACAAACCAGGCAATCCTTTGGATCATCACCCGGCCTGGAAACATGTCGATTGCCCGCAATGCAAGGGCAGGGCGCTGCGCGACACCGATACGTTCGACACGTTCTTTGAAAGCTCTTGGTATTTCGCGCGCTATTGCTCGCCGCAATCGCCGGATGGCATCGACGTCAAGGCGGCGCAATATTGGCTGCCGGTCGATCAATATATCGGCGGCGTCGAACACGCGGTGATGCATTTGCTTTATGCCCGGTTTTTCACCCGCGCCCTGCGCGACTGCGGTTATTTGAAAATCGACGAGCCTTTTTCCGCGCTTTTGACCCAGGGCATGGTCTGTCATGAAACGTACAAGGACAAAGACGGCAAATGGCTTTACCCCGAAGAGGTGAAAAAGCAGGGCGATAACGCGATCCGCCTTTCCGACAATTCGCCCGTCGCCCTTGGCCGTTCCGAGAAAATGAGCAAATCGAAACGCAACGTGGTCGATCCGGAATCCATCATTTCCGCCTATGGCGCGGACTGCGCGCGGCTGTTCATGCTGTCCGATTCGCCGCCCGAACGCGACCTTGATTGGTCCGCAACCGGCATCGAAGGCGCCTGGCGCTATGTCAACCGGCTGTGGCGACTGGTGATGGAAAATAATAATCCCCTTCTCCCTTGGGGAGAAGGCCGGGATGAGGGTGGTTCGGCTAAAAAGACTTCATCCGGCGATAAACCCTCACCCAACCCTCTCCCGGAGGGAGAGGGCGAAAATCTCCGCCGCCAAACCCATAAAACCATCAAAGCCGTGGGCGAGGGGCTGTCGCAATTCCACTTCAACAAGGCGGTCGCGCTTTTGCGCGAGCTTAGCAACGCGATAGAATCTTTTTCGCCGGAAAGCGACGAAGACAAAAAGACAAGACGGGACGCTATCGAATCGCTTTTAAAAATGTTTCACCCGATGATGCCGCATATCACCGAGGAGCTGTGGCAACAGTTGGGCCATAAAAATCTTCTGGCGCAGGAATCCTGGCCGCAATTCGACCCCGCCTTGACGGTGGACGATCAAGTGACGATTGCGGTGCAGATCAACGGCAAAATGCGCGGCACGATCCAAATGCCGCGCGACGCGGCGAAAGACGCGGTCGAATCCGCCGTATTGTCGCAGGATTTCGTAACCAAGGCGCTCGAAGGCAAAGCCGCCAACAAAATCATCGTCGTGCCGAACCGGATCGTGAATGTCCTTATATAAGGGTATAGGGGTTAGGGTATAGGGAATAGGAAATTGAATACAATCAAAAAACCAACCGGAAAATCGCGATATCGTCTATACGCTATACGCTGTACGCTATACGCTTTCTTTCTGCTTCTTTCTTCTTGCGGCCTTAGCCCGGTTTACGGCACGCAAAGCGGCGGCGGCGCGCCGTCGCAGGAGCTGCGCTATATCGACATTCCGCCGATCAAGGACCGGGTGGGGCAGGAATTGCGCAATCACTTGCTGCTATCCATGCCCACGCCCGCCTATCCCGCGAAATACAGGCTGCAAGTGACATTATCGGAAATCATCGACGATTTTGGTTTGCGCCGCGACACCACCGCGACTTTCGCCCGGCTTTCGCTGCGCGCCGATTATTCGCTGGCGCGGATCGGGGCAAAGGAAAACGAGCCGCCCATCCTGCAAGGCGCGCTGCGCGCGGTGGGCAGCTATAATATTTTGGAATCCACCTTCGCGACCCTAAGCGCCGAAGAAGATGCAAGGTCGAGAGCCGCCAAACAATTGGCCGACGATATCAAATTGCGCCTTGCGACTTATTTCCAATCGGCGGAAGGCGCGGCGCGATGAAGCTTCCCGCCTATAAGGCCGACGAGTTCCTATCGAAACCGAACCCATCCTGCCGCTTTATTTTATTTTACGGCCCGGACGAGGGGATGAGCCGGCTGCGCGCCAAAAACTTTATCGCAAAGCGCCTTGGAGACAAGCCCGATCCTTTCGCGCTGCTGGAAATTCCTGGCGGCGCCGTCGCCGACGACAAGGCAAGATTGCTGGACGAAATCCACACTTTGCCCATGGGCGGCGCCAAAGAAAAAATAATTTATCTCCGCGCCGTGGGCGATGACGCAACCGAAAGCATCGCCTTAGCGCTCGACAACCCTTCGCCGCATTGTTTTGTGCTGTGCGAGGCGGGGGCGCTCGCGCCGAAATCGGCTTTGCGGCAATTGTTCGAGCAATCCGACGACGCCATGGCGCTTCCCGCCTATGAGGACGAAGGCCGTGATTTACAGCAATTCATCCGGCAAAAATTGGCGGCAAGCGGCGTTGCCGCGAACACAGAGGCGGTTTCGGCGCTGCAAGGGCTTTTATCCGGCAACCGCGCGATGAACGACATGGAACTCGAAAAATTATTTTTGTATATCCATCCGCGCAAAACCGTAACCGCAGAGGACGCCGAAGCCTGCCTGATCGACAGCCAAAACGCCAATCTGGACGAGGCGGTGTTCGCGGCCTTTTCCGGCAAGGCGCAAAACCTTGCCCCTTGCCTTGCGAAATTGACGCAGGAAGGAACCGCGCCGGTTTTGCTGATTCGCGCGGCATCGCGCCACGCCACGCGGCTGCATCTGGTCAAATCCATGGCGCGGCTTGGCGCGGATCTCGATGACACGGTCAAGGGGCTGCGCCCGCCGGTGTTTTTTAAAATGGTCGAGCAATTCAAATCGCAATTAAGGGCTTGGGACGAAACCGCGCTGCTGCGCGTTATGCAAAAGCTGCAGGCGGCGGAAATTCAGTGCAAGACGACGGGCTTGCCGCATGAAGACATCGCGGCGCAAAGCCTGTATTCGATCGCGCTTGTGGCCTCTGCCCCGCGCAAAAAGGCGGCGTGATCAGTTATGGTTTTCCCCGGACCGCATATTGTTTAAGGCTTGCAGCAGAATGCTGACGCGCTGCGGCAAGCCCGTTTTTACGGCTTCTTGCGCCGCCGATTGCAGATCTTCGAAGCGCAAGATGTCTTGCGCGATCAAAATCGCGTAATGCCGCAATTGCGGCTGCACAAAATTTTCGGTTTCTTCCTGCGCATGGCTATGGGCAAAGATGAATTTTTTCCAATCTTCGATCGCGGCGGCGTGTATATAAGGCCGTATCGATTGCGGCAATTGCCCTATCGTTTCGCGCACCTGGCCTGCGGCATGGGCGGAAAGTTTCACCAAATCATCTTTACGCCCTTGTTTCTGCAGGAATTTTTCCATCATGTCGGCGCCGGTCAGGACATAAAGATTCTGCGTTAAAATCCCAAGCGCGCTGGATTGACGCAGCTTTTCGTCGCCGAATATATCGCAAGCCGCCTTGGCGCACGCCAATTGCAACAACATGCTGAAAGCAAGGCGGCGGCCGGTTTTATCCGGCGCCTTATCGGCCTCTTCGAAAGCTTTGTGAATGGGGATCATGCCGTCCATTTTCCCTGCCATGGCCGCAACGCTATGGCAAAGAGAAGCGGTCGGGATATCTTCCCCCTTTGCGATGCGCAGAAGAAAGTTGGAAATATTGCGATCAACCGGCTGATTGGATCGAACCAGCATATCAAATACATCCCAATCACCCTGCCGCGCCCGGCTGTTATAGTTTGTCAATTCGCCGCGCAAAGAATTTTCCATTTTTTCAAGCGCGCCGTTCAACAAAACCAGCTCTTGCATATTCGCTTTATTTTCCGCTTTTAATTGGAATTGCAGTTTTTTGGCTTCTGCGGTCAGCTCGCCGGGCGTGAAATATCCCTGCATAACCCAAGGCAAGGCGTTTTTTGCAAAGCCCGGTAAAAAAGTATCCGCCATGAATGTGCTTGCAGTTATTTGTAAGGCGCCATCCGTCCATTGCTTGAAAAAGCATCGGCGCACAGGATCGCGCCAAATGTCTTTGGGCAAGCGCAAGGCAAAATCTTCTTCTATTTCGGCCTTGTCGCCCCAATGCGCGGCATATAGATAGGCAAAACGCGCTTGCGCGTTTTCTTCATCTTCTGTTTCTGCCTGTTTCATGGCCTCGATCAGCAGCCGCACGACAAAGCGGTGGACATATTGCGCGGCACGATCTTTGCTTGGCCTGCTCAAATCCGGATTGTTATCGGCATAGGCCTTGACCGCCGCCTCAAGCTGAAGCGGAAGTATCAAGGCCGGATCGCAAAGCGCGCGCAGCGCGTCACGCAATAGCACAGGCAGCCCAATAAAATATGTTTCCATTTTTTGGCGCGCCGTGGCCAGCACAAATTCGCCCAAGGCGAGCTGCTTTTTTTTGCTAATTTTTTCTTTCTTTGCCGCCTCGATCAAAAGCCGCAGATTTTTTTCGGTTTTCTTGTTTCGTTTATCTTGCGCCATGTCCTGCCTACCCATCCTATCCAATGGCGGAGAGTATAGGATGTTTCCTTAAAACATACAATTCTTTTTGACAGGAAAATTATTATTTAAAATCAGCTTTTTAGCTTTGAAATAACCTGATCCAGCTGATCCAAATCCTTGTAATACAGGCTGATTTGCCCGGCCTTGCCGCTGAATTTGATTTCAACCCGAAGGCCCAGACGCCGCTCCAGCTGTTTTTCCAAATCCCGAATGTCGGCAAGCGGCCCGCTATCGCCCGGCATGGCGCGCGGCGCGGATTTAGATCCCAACATGGATTGATTCGCGGCTTGCGGCAAATTTTGCTCCGCCACCTCGAAGCTGGCTCTGCGGTCGAAGGCCACGGTTTTTTCCTTGGCCGCCGCCGATGCCCCGGAAAGCCATTCTTCCACCTGGCGCACGTTCATATTTTTGTCGATGATGGTCTGCGCCAATTCCGCGGCGTTGTTTTTTCCGACCAAAAGCCGCGCTTGCCCCGCCGATAATTTTTTATCGCGCAACATCGCGCGCACGCTTTCCGGCAAATCCAAAAGCCGTACGATATTGCTGACATAGCTGCGCGATTTACCAAGCCCCTTTGCCACCTGGTCTTGGGTATAGTCGAACTCGCCCATCAGCCGCGCATAGGCAAAGGCCTCTTCGATCGGATTCAGATCCTGGCGCTGCAGATTTTCGATCAGCCCGATTTCCAAAGCTTCCTGGTCGGTGAATTCCTTGATGATGACCGGCACTTCGTGTAGCTGCGCCAACTGCGCCGCGCGCCAGCGGCGTTCGCCCGCGATCAGCTCGTAATCGGACGGGTTTTTCGGATCGCGCCGCACCAAAAGCGGCTGTAAAATTCCCTTGGCCTTGATCGAATCGGCAAGCTGCTTCAGGCTTTCGCCGTCGAAATCGACGCGCGGCTGGAATTTGCCGGGCTTGATATGCGCGGTGGGCACGTTTTTGGAACTGCGCATTTTATCCAGCTGGGCGTAATCCTGGTTGTCGTCGCCCAATAGCGAGGCGAGTCCCCGGCCGAGGGTTTTTTTAGTATCTGCTGCGTTCATATCTTTACTCCGTTAATAATAAGGGGCAGTGGGGTACGGGGTAGTGGGGTAGTGGGGCGGAATAATTTTTTTTCATTACCCTACTACCCCATACCCCATTACCCCAATTCAAGCGGCTTTCTCCACCGTAACGTCCTTCGCCAAATCCGCTTCTCTTTTCAAAACTTCGGACGCCAGATGCATATAGGCGATCGAGCCCGGGCATTTGTGATCGTACAGTAATACCGGCTTGCCATGGCTCGGCGCTTCGGATACGCGCACATTGCGCGGGATCACGGTTTTGTACACCACATCGCCGAAATATTCGCGCACATCGGCCTCGACGCTCGCCGATAAATTGTTGCGCTTGTCGTACATGGTCAAAACCACGCCCTGAATTTCAAGATTCGGATTAAGGCGCGCGGTGATGCGTTCGGTCGTTTTTATCAATTGCGACAAGCCTTCGAGCGCGAAAAATTCGCATTGCAACGGAACCAAAAGCGCATGCGCCGCGACCAAGGCGTTCAAGGTGATAAGGCCAAGCGAAGGCGGGCAATCGATTAATATAAAGTCAAAAGTCGATAGTCGATGGTCGATAGGATCCTTGTCATCCTGAGCGGAGCGAAGGATCTTTTTTGTTTTTTCCAGCGCATCTTTTAAACGGAATTCCCGCCGCTCTAAGTCCACCAATTCAATTTCCGCGCCGGCAAGATCGGGCGTCGCCGGAACGATGGAAAGATTTTTGATATTGGTTTCGACGATCGCGTCTTGTATCGGCACATTGCCCAGCATGGTGTGATAAGACCCAAGCGCGCGTTCCGCCTTGCCCACGCCAAGCCCGGTCGAGGCGTTGCCTTGCGGGTCAAGATCGATCACCAACACCTTGCGCCCGACAGCGGCCATGCAAGTGGCGAGGTTTATGGTGGTGGTGGTTTTGCCAACCCCGCCTTTTTGATTGGCGATGCAGATTATTCTGGTCATCATGCCCCCGATTGCTTGCGGCAAATGTTTTTGTTTTTTAACACCGTGCTTGTCCGCCGGAGCCTGCAGGGCATAGGGGGATTGGCGATGCAAATAATGCGGGTCATTTTATTCCTTTTTTCAACTCTTGGGTGAGGGCATATCGAATGTTTGATACGGTTTCGCCACGCGCAGGAATTGTCCCGGAATGGCCTGATATTTGTCCAAAATCCTGTCGATCACGCCGTCATGCATCAGCTCATCGGTCGCGGTGTTCAGAAATTGCTGCAATTCATGCTCGCCCTTGGCAAAGCTGATATTCAGCGGGATCACGCGCATCGGCGGCAAATCGATCAGCCGGATTTTTCCGGGATTGTTATGCATATATAAGGCGACGCCGGCAAGATCGTTGAAGGTCACATCGGCTTTTCCGGTTGCAACCTGCAGCATCAAATCGCTGGCGGGCGAAAGGGACGGCAATCCCACCGCCTGGCTTTCCGGAAACCGCCGCAGGCGGATCAGTTCCGAAGTTTCGCCGTCTATGGTTGCAATTTTTATATTGGGATCGTTGATCGCTTTTAAATTTTGATCGAATCGCAAATCATCCGCGCGCGCGACCGCGACAACAGGAAAATAGAAAATCGGCTGGCTGTAATCCAGCTCCTTGCCGCGCCGCGCATTTTGCCAGCCGCCGGAACATTCCAGATCATATTTATGGTTATTCAGATCCTGAATATAGGTCGCAAGATTCAACTCCTCCGCCCATTCCACCTTAAGGCCCGACACATCCGCGATCGCCGCCATGTAATCCGCCATGATGCCGCGCATTTCGCCGCTGTTCGGGTCTTTGGCAATATTCGGCAGCCAATTCATATAGGCACAGCGGATCACGCCGGTGCGCATCACGCGTTCGAAAGCGGTTTCATTCTGCTCATGCTTCGACAGGCTCACCATAGGCTCATCCTGAGCTTGTCGAAGGATGAATTTGCCGAGCAGCGAGATAACCGCGATGCTGACCAGAATCGAAATCAAAATCGTTTTTGCGGTTTGGGTCATGCGATCAGCCTTTCTATTTTTAAAATCCGCGCTTGCGGATCGGTCATCGACTCGCAATCGACGCAACCAAATTTATACTCACGCGGCGCGGCGTCCAATTCCGCCTTCCAATCTTTGCCTTTTAAAAATAGGCATATTCCATTTGGATTTAATTTATCTTTTGCATATTCTATCAACTCCGCAAGCGGGGCAAGGGCGCGGGCGGTGATGATATCGGCCTTAATATCGCAATGTTCGATTCTGGATTGATGAATTTCGACTTTGGTTCCGGTTTTGCGGGCAACTTCGCGCAAAAATTCGCATTTTTTGCCGTCCGATTCTATCAAATGAACTTGCCCCATGCCCAACATAGCCAAAACCATCCCTGGAAATCCTGCGCCGCTGCCCATATCGATCAGGGTCTTGTTGTCCGGCGATTCAATATGCGGATAGAGCTGCGCGCTGTCAAGAATATGTCTCCGCCAAACATCGGCCAAGGTGGATTTAGCCACAAGATTAATGGCCGGATTCCATTTTTCCAGCAACTCCACGTAGGTAACAAAATTACAAATTGCTTCACGTGAAGCAATTTGAATTTTTATTAGCTGATCCTCGATATTTTTGGGAATATTCAATTGAAAACTCACACTCAGGCAGCTTTTTCTGTCTTTTGAATTCGCCTTTGCTTTTTGACATAACGCAGCAAAATAATCAGCGCCGCCGGGGTTACGCCCGGGATTCTTCCCGCCGCAGCCAGATTGACGGGGCGAATTTGCGATAACTTTGCGATCATTTCTGCCGATAGCCCGCCGATAGCGGCATAATCCAAATCCACGGGCAAGGTCAGATTCTCATCCTTGCGATAATTTTTCATATCGGCATCTTGCCGCTCGAGATATCCGGCATAAAGCGCCTCTATTTCCAGCTGCTCGCGGATTTTTGGATTTATCGCAGCCAGCTCCGGCCAAAGCACTGCGAGTTTTTCAAATTCCACCCGGTGGCGCAGCAGATCAAAGGCGCTGCGCCAGATGCCGTCCTGATTGATCGAAATACCAAGACTTTCCAGCTGTTTCGGGGTTTTTTGCAAGGACTGGCAAAGCGTTTTGGCGTTGTTTAAACAATTGATTTTGTTATTAAATATACTAGATCTAGGGGGAGATACACAGCCGATTTCGACCCCCTTCGGCGTCAGTCTTTGATCGGCATTGTCGGATCGCAGAGAAAGGCGATATTCCGCCCGGCTGGTGAACATGCGATAGGGTTCGGTGACACCGCGCGTGGTCAGATCGTCAATCAGAACCCCTATATAAGAATCCGTGCGGGACAAAATAAATTCCCGCCCGCGCCCTTCGGCCAAAAGCGCGGCGTTGATTCCGGCGATAACCCCTTGAGCGCCCGCTTCTTCATAGCCGGTTGTGCCGTTGATTTGCCCGGCCAGAAAAAGCCCGGGAAGCTTTTTGGTCTGCAAGGTAGGGTACAGCTCGCGCGGATCGACATAATCATATTCAATCGCATAGCCGTAACGCACCACCGAAACATTCTCTAACCCTTTGATAGTACGCAAAAAAGCATCTTGCACATCAACGGGTAGGGATGTCGACATGCCGTTCGGATAAATGGTACTGTCATCCAGCCCTTCGGGTTCCAAAAAAATCTGGTGGCTGAGGTTTTCGGAAAACCGCACCACCTTATCCTCGATGGATGGGCAATAACGCGGCCCCATGGATTCGATTTGCCCTGAATACATCGGGGCGCGGTGCAGATTATTCCTAATCAATTCATGGGTTTGCGCCGTGGTGTGGGTCATAAAACAAGATATTTGCGGCGTTACGATCCGGTCATTCAAAAAGGAAAAGGGGATAGGCGGATTATCGCCCGGCTGTTCCTGCAAACCGGACCAATCAATGGTTTTACCATCCAGCCGAGCAGGGGTTCCGGTTTTCAAGCGGCCCATGGCAAAGCCGATGCGTTGCAAAGATTCGCCAAGCCGAATGGCGGGCTTTTCGCCGACCCGTCCGGCGGGGGTTTTCTGTTCGCCTTGATGAATTAGGCCACGCAGAAAGGTTCCAGTGGTAATAACCAAGCTTTTACACGCAATTTTATTACAAATTGCTTCACGTGAAGCAATTTGAAACAAAATTTCAACTCCTGAAAGCTTGCCATCGGCCCCAATTATGATGTCTTCGACCTGGCCCTCGATAATTTCAAGGTTCGGATAATTCAAAAGCAAATCCTGCATCGCCCGGCGGTACAGCTTCCGGTCCGCTTGGGCGCGCGGCCCCCAAACGGCCGGGCCCTTGGAACGGTTAAGCATGCGGAACTGAATTCCCGCCGCATCGGCGCAGAGACCCATGACGCCATCGAGCGCGTCGATCTCGCGCACCAAATGGCCCTTGCCCAAACCGCCGAAAGCAGGATTGCAGGACATTTCGCCGATGGTTTCGATTTTATGGGTTATCAGCGCAGTCTTGGCGCCCATCCGAGCCGAAGCCGCCGCAGCCTCGCAGCCGGCATGGCCGCCGCCCACCACAATGACATCAAAATTCTGCATGAATTTCTTATACTTAGCCTTGTGGAAAAGTCAAGGCTGAAGGAGGATGGGTAGTGACTCATTTTGACAAAAAAGGCTCATGGTGAGCTTGTCGAACCATGGGATTTAATCGCCCATCCTTCGACAGGCTCAGGATGAGCTGTTGTGTATAGTCAAAATGAGCCACTGCTCTTTGAAAGCACCACCGGATATAAATATCTTTATAGTTGAAATACTTGCCTTATAAGGATAAAACATTTTTCTGATAGGCGGCCCCGATGGCCGTGCTTAAAATTATAAAATTAAACCGGAAATCAAAAAGCCATGACCGAATCCCAAAGCCCGATCCGATTCATAAGACTTGTTGCACCCGAATGGTCGTTTCTTGCGAACATCGACGAATACAGGCCGCATTTTTTCAAAGATAGCGCGCTTAAAAATCCCAAAGGAGTCATGGAGCTTTTGGGCAAGCCCGCGCCGATAAAAAACGGCGCGCTGGAAATTGCGTGGCCCAGCCTGTCGCCGGTTTCCGCCGCGGCAAGAGATCAACAAGAGGAGGCGATGGAGGAAGTTTCGGCGCTGATAAAGCATTACCGCGAAAAAACTTTTACCGAACTTTTTTTGATCCGCAGATTGATTGTGGAAAGCGGCGTATGGGAAAGACCGCCGCAGAGCGGCAATACGGACGGCGCGACGGATAACAGCGAAGAAAAAGAAAAGGCAAAGGCCACAACGAATGCCGAAAACGACAAATGCCTGCGCGCACTCATGGCGCTTTTTATCGTAACCGACGCAATCGCGCATAATTCAATCTCCCGCGATCATCCTTTCACGGAAGAATTTGTCGTATTTTACCGGCAATTGCTCCAGAACGATTGCGCCATGTTCGTGGAAAACTGCGCGCAATGCTTCCGCGACGCGGGAATGGTTCTGGTTGACGAATCGCAAGACGGGCCGCAAGAGCGGGACAGCGATACCGCCCAGCAAGCCTTCCGCAAGGCGCTAATGGATTTGAGCGAAAAATGGGACGGACCCGGAAACATCCAGGCAGAAGAGTTTTTTACGGTTTTTTTCCAAGCGCCGCTGGGGCTGGAGCCGGACTTTTTTCCGGAAAGCTTTTCCACCGAACCGCAAGCCGAAGAAGAATGGGGACAACCAGAAAGGCCGGAAGACGAGCTGAGGCCGGAACATCTGGACCTGCCGCTGATTTCCCTGCGCAAAGAACTTTTAAAAGATCCTGCGCAACTTGACGCCTTTTTTGGCCCGCATGGTCAAGAAGCTCTGTCCGAGGCCGACATCCCAGATTTATTCCCGAACGCATCTTCCACAGGCATGCACTCGGTACAGGAATGGCAAAATGCCCTGCCACTGGTCAAAAACTTGAAATCGCTTTTGGATCGCCGTGGGATAGACGATATCATCGCGCTTGCATACCAGGCCGAAGAAAAAGCCGAGAGCGGTAAAAACTGGCTGGCCTTTTTGCTGATTGCCGATTATATACAAAAGCGTTTTTTTGAATCGCCCAAATCGCCGGTAACAGCGCATAATCCTTATTCCTATTATTTTGTGCGCCGCCTGAAAGCAATGCCGCCCGAAATTGCCAAAGCCGCGGATGGCGGAATGGTTCTAATTGACCGATTTATACAAGAAGCCACACAGCACATCGGCGCGCTTTTGGGAAAACCGCCCGCACCAAAGACCAGCGTGCCGGCATCGAGGTTCAAGAAAAGAGGACGCGGCAGTAGATAAAAGGCATCCGGCACGATGGCAGAAAACCGAAGCATCATCATTCCCCCGCCGGATTTTTCACCAAGCGAGCTGGCGCATGAAATGCTGCTTGCGGTGTACGGTGTCGATGGGCAAAAGCAAGGAAAT
>JACCDG010816458.1_pt1 | contig 17365 bp, 24 predicted proteins | sample 7442471 | NCBI WGS metagenome assembly JACCDG01 (sample SAMN15323444, study PRJNA562643) | freshwater metagenome | isolation source: river surface water | place: USA:Blue River Watershed | collected 2017-08-17 | reverse complement strand
CCCGTGCGCACGCGAGAGAGCTACCCGACGGCGACCCCGGAGGAGCGGAAGGAGTTGCTCGTCCTCGCCAAACAAACAGCGAGGTTCGACGTCATCGACGCCGTCGGCCAAATGGCTAAACGGTGCCCGGCCGCGGCGGTCCGCTGGTTCCTGGAGCGGGCCAAGATCGAAAATCGTTTCGACGGCCGCTTTCTGCTCCGATGCGAGACCAATTGGGTCAGGGATGGTTGTCAGCCGGAATGGGAGAGCCAGCGGCCGATCGCGGACCCGGCGGCGATCGGCCGCGGTCCGGCGTCGCCTCGTCCCGAGCCGCCCGTGTTGGCGATCCTTCGCGCTCGCCGCTTGGCGAAGGAGGCCGGCCGATGACGGACCGCGAGTTCGAGGATTGGCTCGTTGCGCACTTGTCCCTGTTCCCTCGGCTGGATTGGGCCGCCAACATCGCGCAGTCCGACTTGATTCGGGAGAAGCTCAACAAGCTCAACGCGACCGCGGCGGAGGCCCTTGAGGCGAGCAAGGCGCTGTTCGACGAGCCTCCTCGTTTTCAGGACCAGCATTGGCCGGCCTTGAAGGCGAAAATCCTCAAGGTCCGGCATCAGCATCAGCCCGGCGATCCCTCGGCGCGGGGGCTGGCCGGCGTTGAGGAAAGCGATGTTTTCGCCTACGACCCGCAAGACCCCAGCCTCGGCTGTCCGTTGTGCTCGCGGCCCCGAGTTTTCGAGTTCAACGTCGCGCACGCGGTCCCGACCGGGTGGGCCAAAGTCCCCGCCCATCTTTCCGGACTCTGGTGGACCGTCGTCCAAATGTTCTGCCGTTGCGGACGAGGACGGGAGCGAAGGCGTCGGCAAGACTCGTTGGGCAAGCCGGCTGAGTTCGACGACCTCCAGAGCTGGCCTCAGCTTTGGGACCTGTCATCGTCGCACGCGACCTGGTCCCGCTCGCCGGCACTCGGCGTCTCCTGGGGACGCGGCGACGTCTCCAACATCACTTACCGATCCCTCGACGGCCGGTGCTGGAACGCGGAAAGCCGCTGTCTCGTCCCTGAGCCGTTCGTCCCGCGCCGCCCCGCCCAATTGCTCCGATCCGCAGAGGACTTGGGCTGACGGCGAACGTCGCGGAAACGCGGCTTATCCGCCTCGCTGGGACGACTTTCGCGTCTTCATGAGCCAAACGACGTTCGAGTTTCAAACGCCTCTCTCGACCCCATCAGCGTTCGCGATTCGCGATGCTGCGGAATCGCTCGGTCCGGTTCGGCTCGGCTCGGCCGCAACCCGGCCGCCGTGCGAAATGTTTCGATTCGCGATATTGCGGATGAGCAGGATTCAACGGAAATCGCCGAACGGAAAGGCAAAAACGAATGCGAGAAAAACACGGGACCAATCGATGCGGCGGGCCGCAAAAAAACTCCGGCGTCGCGGCGACCGAAACGGCGGCGAGTCAAGCCTGCCTCGCTTACTTGGACGAATGGAGGTCCGGGCGCAATCCCCTGGCGCTTCGGTCGCGGATGATCGAACCCCCTCCCCTGTCGATCGTCGCGGAGGTCCGCCGCCGTTCGCGTTTCTCTTCCTCCTCGGCGGCGAAAGCGACGGCCGCGAATCGGATGCCGAGCGATCGTCGCGACTCGGACGCCGTGGTCCTGCCCCCTTCGAAGTTCCTCAACGACCTCTCGCCGCGCCGACCGTTCTGGTGGCGGGAGGAGCCGCATCGCTCCGCGTTCGCCGGCGACTCGCCGCTGGCCGAAGTCGCGGAGACGTACAACGTCGGCGAGTCTTACGTTCGCGCTCTTCGCTTGCGATTGCGTCGCGAGGGCAAAATCGGGGCCGGGACTTGGGGCGAGATCAAGCCCGAGGCTGAGACCGAACCGGCCCCTCGCGGCGACGAATTCGTCAATCTCCCGGATGAAGGGTGCGGACTCGCAACGCCGATGACGGCGTTCAAGGTCGGCGGCGAGTCCTCGCTTTGGCCGGCGGAACCGAATGACGTCAGCCAAGTTTTCGAATCATGATTCGATCCCCGGCGGCGAGGCGTTCGATTCCGCCGCCGCGATCGGCGGCGTCCGCGAATGAAAGGATGACCCCGCGATGGGCGAACGCGACCAAGCGAACGAATCGGAAAGACCTCTGCGAACCAGGGCGAAGGCGAAAACCAAAGCGAAGCGAGCCGACAAGCTGCTCGCGGCCTGGTCGCGGCGAGATCGGGACTTGGTGTTTTATTTTCCCTTGGGTTACGGCACAAGCACGGACTCGCATTACCTGAGCACAGTGCTGACCGCGGAGTTTTTGCAAACCATGACCAGCCGCGGTTACGACATCGAGACGCTTAAGTTCGAAATCTCTCCTTCGGCCGGTCAGTTCAAGTTCGCATCGACGCGGCCGGCATCGGTATCGGCGACGGCATCAGCTTCAGAGTCGGCATCGGCCCTGGACTCGGAGTCGGGGTCGAACTCACCGGCGACGCCGGCGAAAGGTTCCTGAAAATGTCGTCTTGGGACTTCATGCCGATCGACCCGTTCGATGTCGCGTCCGCCGTCGGCGACTCGGATTGGGACGCTTTGAGACGGTTAATTCGCAAGGTCGCGGACGAGGAGCGGCGAGCGGGCGACGAACGCCTGGCCCATGTTCTGGAGCAAGCGATGGACCCGCGACGCGGCGATCAGGAAGACGAGGATCGCAAGTCGGAGCACGTCGAAGTCAATTTTTCGGGTCGCGAAGCGGCTCAAATCGCGGCGTCTCGCGGCGAACCTGTCGTATCGGGAGCTCGCGGCGAAGTCCGGCGTGAATTACACGCATATTTGGTCCATGGAGCGGCCTGGGTCGCGGTCGGACCCGACGTTGCTGACGATCCGGGCCCTCGCCGTCGCGCTCGACGTTCGACCGGAATGGCTGGCCGGCTGGGTCGTCGAGGATGAGGACATGGACCAAGCCTCCGCGGGTCGCGGCCTCGCCCCTGTTCCAGCGGTCCCGAACGGTCCTGATGAAGCGGCGTTGCCGCTGGTTTCGTCCGCGACCGCCTAGCTTGCAATTTGCGAACGACAATGTCTGAATTTGTTTCTTTTTTGAACCAAGGAGCTGCGAGGCGATGAGCGGCGACGCCCCTTTGACGCGAAACGAACGTCGGCTTTGGAGAAAAATGCAGACCAAGCGACCGCCGCATTTGGTCTTGCAGCCGGAATCGCTTTGGCCGGCTAACGAGCTTTTCGATTCGCGGCGGTTCGCGGTCTGGCGGTCCTCGGAATTCCTGGTTCAAGCCTTCCGCGAAGAGGGAGGGATCGTTCGCCTGTCGGTGAATCGCGTCCTGGTTCGGGCCGACCGCGCCGATCGCGCCGGGAATTGGGTCGATGGGATCGCTTGGGACCAACTTCAAGAAATCAAGCGCCAGGCTGGCTACGGCGATCGGTTCGCGGTCGAGGTCTACCCGGAGGACGCTTGCCTTGTGAATTTGTCGAACATGCGTCACCTCTGGGTCTATCCCGAAGGGGAGCGGGCCGCGTTCGCATGGGAGCGATAGCGTCGGGTCGCTGCCCTTAATCACGTCCGCGCGGGCCGCGTCTTGAGTCGCAAAAAACCGTTCGTTGATTTGTTTGGTTCTTTTTTAACGGCGAAACATTGATGGCTAAAAACTCGAAAATTGAGTGGACGACGCATACATTCAATCCCTGGCGCGGCTGCGCCAAGGTCAGCGAGGGATGCCGGAACTGCTACGCGGCCCGCGATGCGAAGCGCAACCCCGCGATCCACGGGGTTTGGGGCCCGAACGGGACTCGCGTCGTCGCGTCCGAGAGCATGTGGTCTCAGCCCTTGAAATGGGACCGTGCCGCCGCCGCGATCGGGGACCGACTGAAAATTTTCGTCGCCTCTTACGCCGACGTCTTTGAAGACTGGTCGGGGGTCATGCAAGACCATCGCGGCGTCGTCCTTCCTCATGCCATGGATGACGTTCGCGCTCGGCTGTTCGGCCTGATCGGGCGCACGCCCAATCTTGATTGGCTGCTGCTGACCAAAAGGCCTGAAAACATCTCGCCGATGATGCGCGTGATCTCGCACGGCGCCGACCCGGACCTGGGTTCGGTTTGGGACGAGTTGGGACCGACCGGGAGGCTGAGCAACGTTTGGGTCGGGACGACCGTCGAAAACCAGGAGCAAGCCGCGAAGCGCGTTCCCGAACTGCTTCGCGTCCCGGCCGCGGTCCGATTTTTGAGTTGCGAACCGTTGCTGGGGCCGGTGGACCTATCGCGATGGCTTCCGGAATCTTGCGGTTGCGGCGGCGGTCCTTTGGTTAATGATGCGAAGTGCCCCGATTGCGGAGAACGGGCCGGCATGCAGCGATCGATCGATTGGGTGATCGTCGGCGGCGAAAGCGGCCCCGCCGCTCGGCCGATGCACCCCGACTGGGCGCGGTCGCTTCGGGACCAATGCGTCGCGGAAGAAGTCCCGTTCTTCTTTAAGCAATGGGGCGAATGGCTCCCTGAAGACCAACATTTTAGCCCGCTGGCGGGACCAGGCGTGGGTTATAAGAAGCCGAAACGAGTCGTTGCGGGGGCCGCGAACGACAATGATGCGGCGGACCTCGTTCGTCCCGTTCAAACGGTCCGCGTCGGCAAGTCGGACGCCGGACGCTTGCTCGACGATCGCGAGTGGAGTCAGTTTCCGAAAGGCGTCGAGCGATGAACGTGCTCGCGCAAAGGCTCAGGCATGCTCGGGCCGCGAACAAACAGTCGCTGGAAGCTGTCGCGGCTGCGGCCGGCATCAGCAAGACTTACCTTTGGGAGCTTGAGAGGCATCAAAGGTCTGATATCAAAGTCTCTGTTGATATCGTCGGCAGATTAGCCGATGCTTTGAAAGTCCAGCCGGCTTGGCTTGTCGGCTGGATGACTCCGGACAGCGTGAAATCGCTGGCCCAGCGCAGGGCCGATGAACTTTTGGCCGAACTCAAAGAACTGGTTTGGAGGCTTTGATCGATGAGAAACGGCGGCGATCAGCGCGGCTTCATGACGGCGAACGAAGCCGTCGTCCTCGTGCGGAGCGGTCGGCGGGCGAACGTCGAAACGTCTTGATTTCGAAAGGCTGGTTCGAACGGCTGCCGGCGTTGTCATTGGCGGACGATCGTCCGCCAATGACGACTCGATCTCGCTGAATGTCGTCGATCGCTCGGCTCGCGGCGAACAGAATCTCGCTCCCCGCTCGTTCAAGGAAGGCTTCCTTTGGTCCCTGTCCTTGTCGGGTTCATTTCAGGTCAAGCCGCGACATAACATCGAGGTCATCGCGCATGCCCCGAAAAAAGACGAATGAAGAAGAACGGCTGGAGTTTTACCCCGGACTCGGTTGGGACGAACGGACCGTCCCGTTTCATCCTCCGTGGCGGGACTCGCCCTTGCCCCTCGCTTTGCGCCGCCGCTTAGGCCGACGAGAAGACCGCGTTTTTGACTGCGAGCGCGGCGGCGAGATGGAGGTCGTTCGCGGCGTCGCCGAGGTCATGCGTTTTTCCGCCGAACCGGGGCGAGAGCGAGAAAACGCGAACAGCTCGCTGGCGCTTCGTTACGACATCGCGTTTCGCTCGTCCTCCGGCGTCGCCAAGGTCGCTTATTGCGTTTCTTGGGAGTGCTGGTCCCGAATGACCATCAGCGTGGATGACTACGCGACGGTATTGACGGCTTGGGTCAAAAAATTAGCGGCCGACGCCGTCGCGGGACCGGGTGTTCGCCTTCCGGTTGAACGATCCTTTACGGAAAGCCGATCATGAAAATCCATTGCGACGCCAGAGCGGCGGCGATCTCGCCGTGCGGCCGATATCGTTACGCCTTGACTCGGCGTTTATCAACGCCGGGCTTGGTCCTTCAGAAAGATTGCGAGCGGGACCGAACGGCCGCGTTCATCATGCTCAACCCTTCGACCGCCGACGCTTCGCTCGACGACCCGACGATTCGCCGCTGCCTCGGGTTCGCGGCGGCGTGGGATTGCGCGACGCTTTTGGTCCTCAATTTGTTCGCGTTTCGAGCGACCAAGCCCGCCGACTTAAAGAAAGCGGACGATCCGGTCGGTCCGCTGAATTGGTCGTATTTTCATTATCACCTCGCTGAACCGCGTCCGCCCGGCCTCGTGATTTGCGCTTGGGGGACGCACGGCGGCCATCGCGGTCAGGACCGAATCGTGATGGGTTGGCTCAATGAGTTCAGAGTTTCGCCGTTCGCTTTGGGCGTGACGACCGACGGCTTTCCCCGGCACCCGCTTTACGCGCCGGCGTTTTCGCCGCTGGTCCCCTTCGCGTCGGCGGACGCTGCGGAAAGGTCGGTGATTCAATGACCGAATTGCATGCCGCCAATGTTCAGGATCGCGTCCGGGAGTTGATGGCGATCTTGAAGACCGTGCCCGATTTTCCCGAGCGGGAGCGATACGTCAAAGTCCACCTTGAGTTGCTGCGACTTCTCAACGAAGCGATTCGGACGTCCGTAAGGGCCCGAATTGAAGCGGACGACCTGGCCGTCGAGCTTCAGCTCCACCGTCCGACCCGAGCGGACTTGGACCCCGCCCCTATCCTTGATGGGCATCTTTATGCGACCACGGCGAAATGGTCCGTCATTTGCGCTGCGGTCGAGCGTATCGAGGTCATTCGTCACGGGTACGGCCTCAATCGATTTTACGAACAATCTTACTTGCAGTCGCACGACGCAGCGCTGTATCGTCGCGACTGCGGTCGAATCCATTGGGTGACCGTCAGGGGCGAGTCGGGCTTGAGTCCGAAACCGACGCATCCGGAATGGGTGCGAGCGATCCGCGATCAATGCGTCGCGGCGCATGTCCCGTTCTTCTTCTCCGGATGGGGCGATTGGGTTGAATGCGAGAAACGCGGCGAACGCCAAATTTACGCCATGACTTTCGGCAGACCTCAGAAGATCGTCTACGCCGACGGCCGCCAGTTCGACTATCGATCGAACTGGGATGGGTCCGACGATGGCGTCGCAATGGAGCGTGTTGGCGGAAAAGCCGCAAGCCGCCTCCTGGATGGACGAGAGTGGGTCGAATTGCCGGAAGGGACCGATCGATGACTGAGGACCGCGTCGCTTTCGCCCGGGAAGCGAAAGGAGAGGACTTCGCGAGTCAGTTGGTCCTATCTTTGTTCCCCGGTCTCGGCCTCCTCGATCGCGGGTTCGAGGAGGAGGGCTTCACGGTGGTGCGCGGTCCCGACTCGTTTTGGGGAGGGGACGTTCGCCGCTTCAATCCGCCGCCGCGCCGGTTCGACGGCGTCATCGGCGGACCGCCTTGCCAGACCTTCAGCCAGTTGAGGCGTTTGCTCAAGGCCAAAGGGACGGACACCAAGGCCGTCGATTTGATCCCGGAGTTCGCGCGTTGCGTCGCCGCCGCGGCGCCGCGCTGGTTCCTGATGGAGAACGTCTCCGCCGCCCCCGATCCGTCGGTCGAAGGCTATCATGTGCGGAGGTACGACTTGAAGGACTGCGAACTCGGCGTCGAGACCCAGCGTCGCCGCCGATTCTGGTTCGGGACCGCCGACGGGCTGAAGTTGAGCTTCAAGCCTGCCGCCAGACGGACCTTGCTCCCTCCCGAACGCGCCGTCACTCGTTACGTCCGCGTCCCCGACGAGCGTCACTTCGAGCGAGCGAAGGCGAAAAACCGCTCCGGGGTCTTGCCGGGCGATGGGCGGCTGATGCCGGTCGCCGCCGTCTGCGAGATGCAAGGACTCCCTCGCGATTTCGCCGAAGGGCTGGCGTTCCGCATCGACGCGCTGCGGATCATGCTGGGCAACGGCGTGCCGCTGGCGATGGGTCGGGCGGTCGCCGCCGCGGTCCGCAGCGCTCTCGAATGACAGTCATGGGCGACCGCGAACGATAAAAGACCAGCGCGAACCGATGATCGAAAGGATGATTCGATGACGAACCCGCGAAAGCGCGTCGGGCCCGGGCGACGGCCAACGCCAACGCGTTCGCGAACGCGAGCGCGAGAGTCAGGGCGCCCCGTCGCCGATCGCCGCCCTTTGCGTCCGTTCGGGGCGCTGGCTCCTTGGTACGGCGCCAAACGGCTTTTGGCGCCCGCGATCGTCGCCGAGCTGGGCCGTCCCGCGTCGTATTTCGAACCGTTCTGCGGCTCGCTCGCCGTCACGTTCGCCAAACCGCCGTCCCGAATGGAGCTCGTCAACGACTTGCACGGCGATATCGTCAACTTGGCGCGAGTCCTTCAGGACGAAGAGACCGCGGTCCGCCTTCACCATCGGTTGGAGTCGGTCTTGTGCTGCGAGCCGCTGTTCCGCGAACTGGCGGACTCGCACGCAAGTTCGGACGTGCTGCGCGAGTCCATCCCTCCCGACCTGGAGCGAGCGGCGGCGTTCCTCATCCTGTCGTGGCAGGGACGCAACGGCGTCGCCGGGGACCGCGTCAAGCCGCGGTTCAGCGTCCGCTGGTCCGCCGAAGGGCAAGGGAGCGTCGATCGCTGGCGTCGCGCGTTGCGATCGATCCCCGCTTGGTGCGAGCGATTGCGTCATGTCCAAATCATGCAGCGGGACGGGTTCGAACTGCTTCCGAAAATCGCGGACCGGCCGGATGCGACGATCTTCGTCGATCCGCCTTACCTGCGATCGACGAGGACGCAAAACTACGCGGTCGATTTCGCCGAATCGGACCACAAACGGCTCGCGGCGGCGCTGCGGCGGTTTCAGCGGTGCCGCGTCGTCTTAAGCCAGTACGACGCCCCGGACCTGGACCATCTCTACCCCGGCTGGACCAAGGTTCGCGTCGGCGTCCGCCAGTCGTTGGGCGACGCGGCGAGGACGATCCCCGCTTCGCCCGCGTCCTCTGTTTCCTCGTCATCCGCGGTCTCAACCGCGTCCTCTTCGCGGCGAAAACCGAACGAGGTCTTGCTGATCAATCAACAATCGTTAGCGCCGACCTTGTTTTCATTCGCGGAGTGAATGGGGACGAGGCCGATTCGCCGATAACGGATCGCATCGCCTCGTTACGCCTCGCCGCGAGTCGTTCGTCGCCTCATTCGAGGTCTTCATCTCAAGAAAAATCTTTGCTTGAACACAGTATGCGAAGCCGAGGAGTTGAGGCGTGAACGATCAAGAGCGAGCGGACTTTGCGATTCGCGGCCGAACGGCCGACGACCTGAAGCTCGGCGTCCCCCGGAAACGGAAGGTCGTCATCGCGGGCGGACGAGCGTTCGTCCCGACCGAGGAGCATCGCCGGTTCCTCGATGAGATCAACGAGCTTTGGGGCGGGTTCGCCGAGGTCTTCTCCGGCGCTTGCCCCACGGGCGCGGACCGATTCGGCGAGGATTGGGCCGCGGAGCGAGGGATCGTCGCGCGGCGGTTTCCTGCGGATTGGAAGCGGCTCGGGAAGGCGGCGGGCCCGCAACGCAACAAACGGATGATCGACCTCGCCGACGGCGCGATCCTGCTGCCGGGCGGACGAGGGACCGAAAACGCGGCGCGGCTCGCCGCGAAAGCGGCGGCTCGCCGCGACTTTCGAATCGCGGCCTTCGCGCCTCAGCTCGCCGTTGTGTTGGAGCTCGCCGACTTGGTTCGCGGCGAGCGGGAAAACGACCGACGCTGAACGAACATGGATCGAGGGCCTCATCGATCGAAGGAGGGCGGCGTGGGAGTGAGGAGCGTTCGCGGTCCTGATGAATCGTCCGATCCGGCCGCCGGCCCGTCGCCGCCGCGGCGAGTCTACAAGTGCTCGCGGCGGTTGGAGGACTTCGCGTCGCTGATCGGACCTCGCGGTCCGTCTCAGCGCCGCCGCGCCGGACGCCTGATCGAAATCGCCGCCGCGTCGCCCGAGGAGGCGGCGGCGGCCTTCCTGAAACGATTCAACGGTCATCTTTCTGGGACCGACGGCCGCGAAATCATTTTCGTCCTCGGTCCGCCATTATCATCGTCGTCATCATTATTATTGTTGTCGCCGACGCCGCAAGGACCGTTGATGGTGGAGGTCGATTGGCGTCGGCGCGGCGAATTTCAGGCGAAGGCGGCGAGCCGCCCAGTTCCGCCGCGAAGTTCGGTCGAGACCGCGACGCTCAGCGATTCGTTGCGATCGATTGACGACGAGCTTTGATTCCGATTTTGCGACATGGCCGGTCTCTTCGCCTTTGCCGGCCGACCGGACTGCCTGCCTGCCGACCGACGAACCGATTTTTCGCGACGACGCGACCGGATCAGAAAGACCGGACGAAGACGAACGGAAGTCCATTGATCGGAGACGAAGGAATGAACGCCGCGGATCGACGGTATCAAACATTGGTCGGGGCTGGTTGTTGTTTCGCGGTCTTGTCGGCCGCGTCGGCCGCCGGCTTCGGTTTGGTCGCCGGTTGGGGTTTCGCCCGTTCGTTGGGGGCGGGACTCTTGGGTTTCGCTTTCCCCATCCTGATCGCGTTCGTCATCGCTTTGATGCCCGATCGACCGAGACCGTGAGGACCAGCGACGCGGGACCGGCGGTTCGATCGTCGCCGGCATCGCTTTGGTCGTTTTCAGGGATAAGAAAGGACGAACTCATTCAATGTGCGATATCTGCGACGGCAAGGGTCAACGGCCTGAGTTCGCCGTATGGTTTTGGGTCTCGGCCTTTTGCGTCTTTGTCGGCGCGACGTCCTTTTTTTGCGCTGTGCTCGCGGAATGGTCTTTCGCTCGCGCGTTGACGGGCGCCGCCGTTGGTTTTTGCATCTCCGCGGTCCTTGTTTGCGCGGTCAATGTCTTTCACGCCGCGCTGCCGAATTGATCGGCGAATCAAGGAAGCAATCAATCAATGAATTCATTCACAGATTGACGAAAAAGAAGGAAGCGAAAAATGTACGGGGCGAGGCCCGGCGCGTTGATGCTGCCGATGGAGGTCGCAATGTCCGGAAAACGGCCGACGGAAAGCGAGGCGGAGCGAGAAGCCGCGAGAAAAGCCAACGCGGACCTCGCCGCGGAAGCGCGAGCGAAAGTGCGATTGGAGCGACTGGAGGCGGCGCGCGCCGCTTATGAACAAGAAAAACTGCGCATTAAGCGAAGGGACGAGGCGCCGCAAGCCGACGCGAGCGAAAGACCGAAACCCGACCTCAACTTCGGGTCAACTGAAGGCGACAGCGCCGCCGCCCAAGACGCGAAACCGCGAGCGCCGAAACAACGCGGTCGGCGTCCGAAATCGCCGTCGGCGAACGTTTCGCTCAGCGACCCGACAACGACGGCGCCGCGGTCCGGCTGCGCGGTTTGCGGCCAAGCGGTGAACGATCGCCGGTCGTTGCGGTGCGGACAATGCCGCAAAAGCGGATTGATGCCCTCCGCGGGGACCCCGGCGCCGCTCGACGTTCCGGCGGACCTTGGACCTGATCGCGTGGATGCTTCCGAAGTCGGTCGCGACGGACCCGGTTTTCGCGGCGAAACCGCTCGCGAGTTCGAAACCGAGACGGGACTCGCGCCCGAACCTGAACCCGAGCCCGAACGCGAACCTCGCGGCCCCATTCCGCCGAGGACTTTCTCGTTCCCATTCCATCCCGCGGCGCCTCTGGCTTCGGGATTGGGGCCGTGCTCCTCGCCGAGTTCGCCTCCGTCGCTTTGGTCGGCGTCGGGACCGTTGACGCCGTCGCCGTCGCCGCCGCCCCCATCGCCGCCGTCATCATTGTCCGCTCCGCCTCGCGCGCCGTCGATTCGCGTCGTCGCGACGCTTGGTCCTCGCCCGAATTCGCGTTCGCATTCCTCCGTGACGCTTCCCGATGGGTCAGCGGCGCTCCGCGAGACGGCCCTGTTCGGGTCGCCAGGGACGTCGTTGAGCGAGGCCGTTTCGCGGTTGGACGAAGTTCGGACCGCGTTGATCGCTTTGGCCGCGGCGTCCGAATCGTTCGCCCTCGCCGCGACCGTCGCGAATCGCCTGCTTCCGGGTTTGCTGGGATTGCGATTGGAGGAGTTTGCCGAAGACGTCTTGACCGCGAAATCATTCGCTTCTCGCTCGGATGCGGCGGAAGGACGGCGATCGGACCCATGACGACCTCTCATCGATCGCCCGTCGCGAGACCTGCTTCGCCATCCTTTCGCGGTCCGCGTCGCGGCGCACTGTCCGCGTTGGCGCCGTGGTACGGGTCGAAACGATCGCTCGCACCTTGGATCGAGGAGTCGCTGCGGCCTTGCAAGTCGGTCTGGGACTTGTTCTGCGGCAGTTTCGCCGTCGTGATGAGGATGGACGACGTCGCGATGCGGGTGGCCAACGACCTCCACGGGGACGGCGTCAATCTCGCTCGCTGCCTCGCCGACCCCAAGTCCGCCTTGTCGCTCTACCGGCGAGCGAGCCGCGTCATCATGTGCGAGGGCCTTTTCCGCGACGCGGCGTCCCGACTGGCTGAAAGTCCTTCTCCCTGTCCGGATGCGGCGAGCGCGGACGCGACCGCGGATGAGTCGCCTTCGCCCGGTCCGCTGTTCGGCCCCGCCGCCCCTTCCCGAAAGAAGCCGTTTAGTCGCGTCCTTAGCCGGACGCTCTCGCCCGCTGGCGATGGCGCTGTCGCGTTGGACGTGGAGCGAGCCTTGGATTTTCTCATCGTCTCCTGGCAAGGGCGAAACGGCGTGTCGGGGACCGAGGATTTTCTCGCCGCCGGCGCCCCTGTTTCGTCGGAGGACGCGACGGAGGCGACCGACGCGGCGAGAGGTCTGAAGCCGTCGCGGTCGAAAGTCTTCGCGTCCTCGCAAGCCAACGGCGGTTTGAATGTCCGCTACCAGCCGCACGGCGGTTCAATGGGACGGCGATGGGCCAAGGCGGCCGACTCGATCCCGGAGTGGCACCAGCGGCTGCGCGGCGTGACGATCCTGAGCCGCGATGCGTTCTCGCTCTTGGATCAGATCGACGACGTTCCCGGACAAGCCGTCTACCTCGACCCGCCGTATCTGGCGAAGAGCCGGACGTACCGTCATGATTTCACGCCGGGCGACCACGAGCGGCTTGCAGCGAAGGCGGCGAGGTTTCAAGCGGCCAAAATCGTCGTCAGTTACTACGACGATCCGCGATTGGCCGACCTTTACCCCGAGGACCGCTGGGAGCGTCGCTCGCGTCCGGTCCGCGGCGGGATGGCCAATGCGAATCGAGGCGGGGCCACCGGCGACGTCAGCGAAAGCGACGGCGGCGAGGACGAGGGCGAGGGCGAGGGCGGCGATTCGACTTCGAAACGCATCGAAGTTTTGCTGATCAACCGCCGCGACGAGCGCGGTTCGAGATCGCGATCGCGATCGAGTCTTCGATCTCGATCTCGATCTCAATCTGAATCTCGGTCCGCGTCGCGGACCAAACGGGACTTGCGAACAATGGAGGGCGGACCGGATGTCGAACATCGAAGCGGCGGACTTGATCTCGGTCGCGGCGACGATGGGTTGCTGTTCTGATCCTGGGTCGTCGATCGCGACCGTCCGTAAAGGGGATTGGATCCAGACCTTTCTCGGATTGCGGTTTTATCCTTTGGACCCCAGGCCTGAGGACGTGGATGCGAGGGACATCGCCCACGCCTTGGCGAACAAGTGCCGGTTCACCGGCCACACGAGGCGGTTCTACTCGGTGGCGGAGCATTCCCTTTTGGTCGCAAGGGCGTTTTCTCGCTCCGCGTCGCCGACGGAGCGGCTTTGGGCCTTGCTTCACGATGCGGCCGAGGCGTACCTGCCCGACGTCGCCAGGCCGATCAAGGCGGACCTGATCGGGTTCCAGGAGATCGAGGACCGAGTCCTGCGCTGCGTCGCCCAAGCGTTCGAATTGCCTTGGCCGATGCCGCCGTCGATCGCCGCCGTTGACCTTCGCGCGCTCAAGACCGAAGCGGAGGCGCTGATGCCGAAGCCCGAGGAGTTCTCAGGTTTGGCGGACGTCGCCCTGATCGATACGGCTTGGGACTTCGACGTTCGCGGTTTGACGCCCAGCGAGGCCGAGTCTGAGTTTCTCAGCGTCCTCGAAGGCTTGCGGGCTCGGCGAGCGTGGGAATCGGCGGGCGAGACCCCAACCGCGAGCGGCAAGGGGCGGTCGTCGTGAATGCGGCTGGGCCCGACGACCGCGATGATCCGGATCGCGACCGTGACGGCGGGGACCATCATGATGGCCGCGACGAGAGCGAATGGCCGCGTTCGTCTCCGTTTTCGGCCTCGTTTTCGCGCCGCAAGCGGTCTCGTCCCCGGCCTCGCCTTGCGAGGCCGCGAGCGGCGAAGCGCCGCTCCGCGCCTTCGGTCGAACCTGTCGCTGGTCTCCAATGGGGCGCGGACCTCCCGGACTTCGCGGGCTGCCGCTGCCGCCGGGACGGACTGGCTCGCAGGCGCGATGAAAACCAACGAGAAACCGCAAGCGAGCGAGAGAAAAGCAACGATGGAGATGACGACCGCTGCGGATGCGGCGACGATGATGACGACGGCCGCGAAAACTGACGGTCTGTTCGCGACCGTCGGCCGGCCGTTGATGATCCGAGCCGGAACACTGCAAGTCCATGTCCCGTAAAGCGATTCGTTTCTGAACGTTTCAGCCCCGTTCTGATCGCGTTCCGAGTCGGAACGCCGCAAGTCCATGTCCGGCAAAGCGATCCGTTTTTGAGCGTTCCAGGTCGCGTTCGCGGAACGGAGACCTGGAACGCTCCCGTTCACACGCAAAGGTCTTCGTTGTGGCGACGCCTGACTTGCAAAACGGCCCCCTTTCCTCTTCTCAACCGCGACCCTCCTGTTCGTCGCGGATGCTCATCGTCGCGTCAGGCCCCGGTTTTCGGCCTCGCGACGGGCATTTTGGATACTTGAGTTGGCTTTACAGCGAGTTTGGGTTCGAGTCTGTGGCCGCGACCTTTGACGGCGAGGAGCGAGCGGACGCCGCGCTGCGGTTCGCGGAATCCTGGTCGCAAAGGTACGGTCCGGCGCTGAAATTTCGCGCGCCGGTCCTGCGGTTCCCGCTGACGGCTGCGGCTGGCGATGGGGCCGTCAAGGCGGATGAACGACTCAAAGCGGCCAAAAACGAACGCCGACAACGGATCGCCGCCGCTGCGATCGCAATCGCGGTCCTCTCCAGAGGGGGCGAGACCGGCGCCATTGAACGTCTGGTGCTGCGCAAGCCGGGATCGGCCTCGTTCTCGCCTCCTCCCGGTCTGGCGAAAGGGCGAAGGTTTTCGTTCTCGTCGCGCCCAGACTTTGTCGCCGTCCCTCTGGGTCGCCCGGCAATGTCAATAAGTTGTTCGGTCGAGGAGGTCTCGTCATGACATTGGTTACGCAAGACCGACCCCGAGAAACGGCGGCGTCGTTGGCGGCAAAGCGAGATGGAGTGCGGCCTCGACGCGATTTCGCCGTCGTCCTCGTCTTCGCCGTCGGGGAGGACGGTTCGTTCGGCGCGTCCAGCAAAGCCATCGCTAATGACGCCGCCGGGTCGGGGACGATTTCGGGACTTCGCCGACCGTCGTCGTCATTGTCATTGCCTTGGGACGTCCCTTCGGACCTGTCGCGGTTCCGCCGCCTGACGTCGGGCCGCGCGGTCATCATGGGACGCCGCACTTACGAATCGATCCCTCACCCGTTGAAGGACCGGACCGTGATCGTTTTGTCCCGAAATCGGGTCGTGGTCCGGCCCGGCGAGTTCGCCGCGAGCTCGTTGGCTGAAGCGGTCGAGCTCGCGGCTGCGACGCGGAATCAACCTCATTCCCGATTTCAATCCCAACCTTCTTCGGACGTCGTGATCGTCGGGGGCGAGGGACCGATCCGAGAGGCGATCGAGTCCGGACTTGCGGACATCATCCATCTCACTCGGATGCGGGGCCGATTCGCCTCTTCGCTCCGCTTGGACATCGAATGGCTCGATCGCGTCCTTAAAGAGCGATTCATCTTGGAGGGAAGCGAAAGCGTGGACATGACCCGCGATCAGTTCAAGGGAACGCACGCAGCCGAATTGAGGGACCATCGCGGCGCTGAAGTCATTAGGTTCGACGAATGCCCTTACCGCTACGACCTTTATCGTCGGATCGCGGCCCATGATCCTTGTTGTTCCCCCGTCCTTGTGTGAGGAGTCGATGCGTTGTGTGAGGAGTCGCCCGAGAAGATCGTTTCGGGCGTCCTTCGCCGTTGCGATTTCAACCTCGATTTACGCGAGAAAATTGTCGACGCGGTTGACATCGCGGGTTGCGTGTGTGAGAATTCACTTCGGCAGGCGGGCTGGTGCTCACCCTGGGCTCATAACCCGGGAATGTCAGGTTCGATTCCTGGTCCTGTCCCCTTTCGGATAGAAAATTTTTCACGCTGTCGTTAAGTGAAAAATGTCGCCGGTCCGCCAACCCGGCCAGCGCCTTTCATTTATCGAAAGATATGTCGTTGGCGTTGTAAAAGACTCGAAAAAGGCCGCGAGGCCGTCGTATCGCGGGACGGGTCGGCGCCCGGACTGAAACGAAAGCGAAGGCCAGACTTAGGCGGTCTGGCCTTCGCTTTTTTTTGCGGCGACATGGGTCCCGGCGAACCCGTCGCAAGCCGAGTTTGATCGATTGCGGTATTTCGGACCGATCGCGGGACTCGGTCTCTTAAATCTCCGGACCGGCTTCGCTTGCGGCGCCCATTTAACGAAGCCGGCGGCGAAGACCATGCTTCCCCGCCGCCGGCCCACCCCGCCTTCGCCGGCGGATTTTGACGCTGACCCCCCCCAATATCAAAACGATCGTCGCGCGATGGATTGCGCGAAAAATCGAGGACCCCGGCGGAAAGCTGGGGATTGGCACTGGTCAAATTGACCCGCATCCCATGCAAGTCCCATTGGGATAACGGCCCGGTCACCGGCCGGTGACCGGATCAGGGTCTCCAAGGTTGGACCCGCAGTCCGAGCAGATGTCCGCTCCTGGGTTGAGCAGGACGCTGATGTGCGGCTGGTTGAAATAATAACTCCAGCCGTACCTCGAATAAACAAACGGATGCGCCAGTCTGACGCTTTCCGGCCAATCCGCCGGGGCCGGCGCTCGCTTCGATTTCATGTCTTCGAAGCGTTGGGTTTGACTGGCGGCGGAATTCAGCAGTGAAAAATCCAAGTCTTGCTGACTGAGTCCCCTCGTGAGGGCGCTGATCATCTCCTCGAACGAAGAGAAGAGATCCAAGCTTCTTCGCCGCGAGTGGCGGCGAAGAAGGAAACCGACGAAGGGGCCTGACTGTCGGACTGACACCACCATAAACCTTCGTTGGCTGAAACTGAACTCATTATCACCTCAATTCGCGCTGCACGCGGAGCAGGTCCCGGTGGGGTAGCGGTGCGGGCCCAGCCCGGTCTGAGGATCGATTTCCCCAAGATCAGACGAGCAGATAGAGCAGATGTCACGCTTGGGTGTTGGGTCAAGGTTGACGACCCAACGTTCGGCTTCGTGGTCCCAAGTCGCTCCTTGCGGGGGGAGCGGCCAAGGGAGCGTCGTTTGCGGTTGCGGCTGGG